>Ga0187872_10003848_pt1 | contig 11684 bp, 13 predicted proteins | sample June2016WEW_16_4_FD_132973 | JGI IMG/M metagenome (GOLD analysis project Ga0187872, IMG submission 132973) | Peatland microbial communities from SPRUCE experiment site at the Marcell Experimental Forest, Minnesota, USA - June2016WEW_16_40 | ecosystem: Environmental > Terrestrial > Soil >...
AGTGCCCAGGAGGGCGGCGCCGTCGACCGGTACGGCGTCAAATGCCTTCGCTGCGCCGGCAGTTTCGTCCCAGACAAGAGGTTTGTTGGTTGCTGCGTCTCGCAGATAATGTCCGTCTTCCTTAACCAAATACGCGGCGTTCGTACACTGCTTGAGGTAATGGCGATCGTACACGCCGAGCTCGTTGACGAGCACATTGGCCATCCCCAGGGCCAGCGCGGCATCGGTTCCAACGCGAATGGGCACCCATTCATTGCCTTTACCCGAGGCGAAATTGCACATCGGGTCAACTACTACCATCTGCATGCCGCGCGCCCGCGCGTCGGCCGCCAGTTGCGCGTTTTGGTTGGCAACGTGGCCCGCCGAATGCCCTTTGCTGGCGCCGAAATAGATCGCATAGTTGCACATCTTGAAATCAGGGACGAGCGACCATGAAGCGTGCATCAGGCCGCCGGTCTGGTGGGCACCGCTACCACAGTGAATGCCGCCGCCGGCTACCCACACAGCGTCCGTACCGAAGGCCATGCCGAACGTAAATAAACCGCAGTGCATCTCGGATGCGCAGGTCGTCGTGCCTTGCAGGAAGAGTTCCGCGGGATCGTGGTCGTAAACCTCCTTCAGCTTCTTGACGGCGATGTCCAGCGCCTCTTCCCAGGAGATCTCCACCCATTGGGGATCGATCCCGATGCCCTTCTTTGGATTCGTTCGTTTCAGCGGCACGTTGACGCGATTGGGATCGTAAAGGGTCATGATGCCTGCTACACCCTTGGCGCACAGCCTGCCCTCACCGCAGGCGCTGTCCGGATTCCCCTCGATCTTCGTCAGCACGCCGTCCACGTTATGGGCGAGTATTGAACACATGCCATAACAGAGGCTGCAGGATGAAGGAATCCACTCGTCCCTCTGGCCGTTCGCCGATTCCTTGGCATTTGCCTGCTCGACGGTTCGCATCGAATCCCTCCGTCCTTCTCAGCACCTGCTTGTCTATCCGGCTAATCTTCCGTCGCCCCTGACGCTGCAACCGTTGTGATCCCTTTGTTCAAGTAGCGCGCCGCGCCGGTCGCGTTGGGCGGGTTGATACCCATGAAGCTTGGGCTCGCCAGGATCAGCCCGGCGGAAACCGCGGCAGTCGCCAAATCTTTGAACTGCCGGGTGGTCGCAATCTGATCCCAATCTGTCTGGCTTGGTTTACAGGGGGTGATGTCTTCTCGAATAGAATTCATGGGCTATCCAAGAGAAGGACGACGCGACTAACTGGCAATCTATCTAGCGGTCGCTTGAATGTCAAGGACAATGTCAAGCGACCGCTAGACACACCGAAGATGGATGGACCTTGCGAACTATTCCAGCTTGTGCTCCGCAGAAATTCAGTACAGCAGGAACTGATGCTATCCGTACCACAGACTCCACTCCTCGAAGAGTCTCTCGAAAGGTACGGCGCTGGCCGCTCAGTCGTCGTGGACCGCCACGACCGTGTCATTGGGGAATAAGACCGTGGAGGCGGCATGCGCCGCTGGCATGAAATCCATCGCTGTTATCGAAACCGATGGCTCCGCCCTAGTAGCTGTCCAGCGTGGTGACCTAGACCTTAAGAAAGACAGAAAGGCGAGAGAGCTTGCGATTGCCGACAACCGTGTGGGAGAACTGGACCTCGAGTGGAATCCCGAGTGCTTGCCTCGCTCGACGTAGACCTTAAACAGTTCTGGAGTGAAAACGAACTCAACGCCCTGCTCAAGACTTTCGCACTGCGCCAGAGCCGAAGATAGACCAAGCTGCCGAGCTGCAGAAGAAGTGGAAAACCACGCGGGGGCAGATCTGGAAAATCGGGCAACATCGATTGATGTGCTCGGATGTCTCTGCCCGCATGGACGGAAAGACTGCAAAGCTCTGCGCTACCGATCCTCCGTATCTGGTCTCCTACGACGCGAAGAACCATCCCTCGAAGTGATTTGTTTCTCCTCAGAATTGTTCACGATGATCAAGTCGCACACCACCGCGTATTCATTTAGCAGACATGCTTTCAAGCGGAAGTCGAATCCAGCAGTGCTCGATCTCTGTTCGGGCTCGCCCATCCGCGGTAACGAATCACGCCCCGATGAGACTTTTTGAAAAACGATCCATGCAGGGCCAGTATTGTTACCGAGAGTCCACGGCCGACAAACCTGTTCCCTTCGCTCAATACGAATCTGAGTGTGAGCGCCCCCACCACAAAGCCGTTACCTCGCAACTGCCGGGAACCGCGCAGATCGTTCTCGGACGGTCAGATAAGTACCGGTATGTTCACCATCTGCAAATTAGTCGACCGAGTGAAAACAGGACAGTCGGACGGGAGCACTCAGGACTCGCGCGATAATTTGGAAGGGGTCTATAGCGAGTCTCGCGAGCCGAGCTTGAGAAAGGCGCGAAGCCGGTTCGATCGCGAAGGATGCCTCAGCTTGCGCAGTGCCTTGGCTTCGATCTGGCGGATACGCTCGCGGGTGACGGCGAATGTTTGGCCCACTTGTTCGAGCGTGTGCTCGCTGCCGTCAAGACCGATCGTTTGTGACGCAACTGGGATGGGCGAGGTGTACCGCGCGCGGGATGCGAAGCTCGGGCGCGATGTCGCGCTGAAAGTCTTGCCCGAGGCGTTCGTGCGCGACGGCGAATGCATGGCGCGGTTCCAGCGCGAAGCGAAAGTCCTCGCGTCACTGAATCATCCGCCTTGCTCCACCTCGGACGTATGCATAACTAATCAAAAAATGGGAATCCTGGCTTTAAGCTTCTCTCGCAAAATCTCCGTGCTCGCCAGTGGCTACGAGCGCCAGCCAGCGTGGGTACATCTTCTTGAAGTCGGCGATGATCGTGTCGTATGGCACATCCGGGTAGTGACCTCGCTGCCTGACATACTCCATGTGTCGGCGACCTCCTTGGTCATATTCGTGGAAGAGCGAGTCGTGTCGTCCATCGAACTCTAGCGGGAGCACACCGAAACGTTTGCAAAGGCTCAGGTTGAAGGCGGGCGTAGCTTTCACCCACCGACCCTCAACATAAAGCTCGGTGAAGCCGTGCCAGATGAAGAGGTCGCCACCAATCAGCTCGATGAGCTTCTGCGTGGACAGGTGGTTGCGCACGTCTGCGTAGCCGACCCGTGCGGGGATGCCCACGGACTGGGCAGCCGCTGCTAGCAGGGCAGCCTTCGGAATGCAGAATCCTCGCTTGGCACGCAGGCAATCGCTGGCTCGAAAGTACGACCGATCCTCGCCCGCGCAGTAAGGGTCGTAGAGAATCTCGCGGACTGCGTAGTAAAGCTTCACCGCACGCGAAACGGCATCGGCGGCACCAACCGTCGTCTTCTGCGCGAAGGCCCGCACCTCGGGATGACTGCTGTCGATAAACTCACCTGGGGCTAGGTACAGTTCGAGATTCATGACTCCTTCATGATTCCACAGATTACAGCTTTCGTGCTACCTGCGAGGCTAGTGTAGCCTCTCTCCATCAACGGTCCGGCGCATTGTGCGTCAGCGGCTGCGAGCTCGAGCACTGGGCTTCAAGCGGCCTTTCGAGGGTTCACGCTCTTCTTGATCGCCAGCCCTTTCCATCGTTCAGCAACCCTCAATCATAGGCAGACTGAAGATTGAGCCAAAACTGCGCTGTGGTCCCAAGTAACGAGCTAGCCGGAGCGCAGTGTCAGCCGTGACGCCACGCCGGCCGCGCACAATATTATTTGAGCGCGTGACAGGGAGCTCCTTGGCGAGCGCATTGACACTCATACCAAAAGACTTCACGACATCCTCCAAAATCGTCCGCCCGGGATGCATCTCCGCGAGAAGTTCATTTGCCGTCATGGTCCGCTCCTAATGATAGTCATCGATTCCACGTCGTAAGCATCTCCGCCCTTCCAGTGAAAGCAGATCCGCCATTGATCGTTGATCCGTTCCTCGAGCGCTGGAAATCTCAAATCAAGAAAGCCAGGTGTCACGAACCATGTGAACGAATGGTAGTGGAGTCAAACCACTGCCGAACGAGTACACAGATTGACTCATCGGCATGAGTCATATATACTCACTGCATGTCCAAGCGATTGCAAGTAATTCTCCAGGACTCAGAATACCGAGAAATTCGATGCATAGCGCGTTCGCGCCACCTGTCCATTGCCGAATGGGTCCGACGTGCGCTAGCGCTGGCGCGTCATCTTGAGCCTTTAGGAGATGCAGGCAAGAAGCTCGATGTGATCCGCGCAGCAACACGACACGATTATCCAACGGCGGACATCGGCCGCATCCTTGAAGAGATTGAGAGCGGATACCACACCGGTCAGCATCCATGATTCTGGTGGACTCGAATATCCCCATGTACTTGGTCGGTGCGCCTCATCCTCATAAAGCAGACGCGCAACGGTTGCTCGAAAAACTGGTCAGCGAACGCCAGCGACTTGTTACCGATGCCGAAGTGTTACAGGAGATCTTGCACCGTTATGTCGCCATTGACCGTCGAGACGCCATTCAGCCTGCGTTTGACGCTCTACTCGGAATTGTCGATGACGTGCTGTCGGTTGAGCGGGCAACCGCAGTGCGCGCCAAGGAGATCGTACTGGGCCATCCACGGCTATCGGCGCGTGACGCAGTGCATCTTGCTGTCATGGAGCAACACGAAATCCAACGAATCTTGACGTTTGACGGCGGGTTCGATGGATTTCCCGGCATTACACGCTTGTCATAACGCGTTCCGATCTGCTCGGAAAAAGCATCTGACCAAGTACAGCCGCCGGCCCAGCCAAACAGTCGGTTCCGATTTCAGCTTCTGAGATTGCTACAAGGGTAACGGCACTGACACACTAGACGCTACGAAGAGTCTGGACTTGCCAGTGAAAGGGTCGAAATTCGGCAAGTCGCATGAAATCCCGGGCATTTGCGGTTATGACTGTTATTCCTGAGCGGCCAGCGCTCATCGCAATCAGGGCATCATTCGTCAGACGACCTTGTCCAATTTGCTCGTAATCGTACTTAGCGGCCAAACGGGCCAGCATTTCGCCGCTCTGAGTCCAGTCGGTGAGATTCGGTACCAGGATCCGCTTTGCTCTCTCGAAATCGCGCTCCAGTCTCTCGAGCACACGGCGGTCGCGGGGGGCGACGCCAGCATACAATTCTTCAAGCACGACGGAACTCAGCCACACGGGCGCATTGGCGGACAACTGTCTCAGGGCCAGGGACGCTTCGTCTCCGGCTCGCAGCGCCGTAATGTAAATCGAGGAGTCGAAGAGAACCGGCTGCATCTACTTCTCCAAAACTCCATACGCATCTTCAATATGGATGCCACTTCTGACGAAGCGATCATTGGCTTCGACCGTCAGTCGGTTTCTTTCATGCTCAGCGATGACCATGTCGAGTGCCTGCTCGATGGCTTCTGTTTCCGTGTCGGCACGCAGCACCCTCTGGACGCGCTTGAGCTTGACCGCGTCCAATTGGAAGTGCTTATGTGACCTGGCTCTGGTGGTAGCCATGCAATCCTCCTCCGCCCCAGTATAGCATCTATGTACACAAAAGCTCCAATTATGAACATGGGTGTGCGTTCGTCACCCAAGAGATACGGAGTACCTGTTTGTGTGTGCCGGTCGCGGATCGACTGTGAACGGCGCGGTCATCACCAGGCGAACTCAGGGACCGAACGTATTACCAAAGTGTTCTGAAGGCGATGGGCGGGGCGGCAGACGATTCGATCCGCCTCTTCATGTTTCCGGGGATGGGACATTGTGGCGGTGGAGACGGCCCCAACACCTTTGACGCCATCGGCACGCTCGCGCAGTTGGTTCGAGAAGGGACAGGCGCCCAGTCAACTTCTCGCTTCTCATCGTGCCAATGGAATCGTCGATCGCACACGTCCGATATGCGCATATCCGCAGGTCGCCGCCTACAAAGGTGCCGCGAGCATTGACGATGCGGCAAACTTTGTTTGCAAGGCCCCCTAGACGAACCGCTGCGCGGCGCACAACGCTTTCGAGTTCGTAGTAGCGACGAGTCAAGCGAACCGGGAGCTATCGTCGCCGGCATCCTTACTGCAGGCCAACCCTATATCCCCTTGCACCTAAAGTACGTCAATGCCCCAGAGAACATCGCGGCATGGCCCTGCAAATGCGACGCAATCCGATTCTGGACGAATGAGTCCCCAATCCGGAAGTTCAGCGGTCGTTTCCGAGTACGGCGTGAGAACGAAGCCGCCCGGCGGCGGACGCTGCGGTTCCCTGCTTGCTTCCACACGACTCGTTTCTTGTTTTTCCTCTGCGCCTTATGTTAGCGTCCACGCCTAGCGGAAGGATGTGCGATTGATGAGGATCACGGAAGAAAATCATGGCTGCCCAACATACCAAGTCCTGGACCGTCGGCGATGTCAGGATTACCCGGATCTACGAGTTGAAGGACCAGACTGACTGCTCGTTTCTGCTTCCGGACGCCACGGCCGAGATGGTTAAGAAGTACGAATGGCTGAGGCCGCATTTCGCCACCGCCGAGGGACAGATCATCGTGTGGTTTCAGGCCTTCGTGGTGACCTTCGGGAAGCGGCGCATTATGGTCGATACCTGCGTCGGCAACGACAAGATTCGCGAGTTTGAACTGTTCACCAAGACGCGAACTTCCTTTCTCGAAGATCTGGCCGCGGCCGGGTGTCCGCCCGAGACGATTGACACCGTCCTGTGCACACACCTCCATCTCGACCACGTGGGCTGGAACACGCGTCTGGTGGAGGGGCGCTGGGTACCGACGTTTCCCAACGCGCGCTATCTTTTCGGTCGCGCCGAATGGGAATACTGGAAGACCTTGCTGCCGGAGAAGTCTCTCCGTGCGCAGCATCTTGTCGACTCGGTTCTGCCGATCCTCGATGCCGGACTGGCTGACTTCGTTGAGCCCGATCATCGCGTGGCCGATGAACTGTGGCTCGAGCCGACGCCGGGGCACACGCCGGGACACGTCAGCGTGCATATCGCGTCGCGCGGCCATCACGCGGTCATCAGCGGCGATATTTTTCATCATCCGTTCCAGTTCGCCGAACCGGATCTGCCGTCGGCCTTCTGTATCGATGGCCAGCTTGCTTGTAAGACGCGGCGCGCGTTTCTCTCACGCTACGAGGACAGGAAGGCTTTGCTGATCGGCACCCATTTCCCCGATCCGACTGTGGGATGGATTATCCGTGACGCGCATAACTGGCGCTTCTCGTGCGGCGAAAGCGCGGGTGATTAGCGCCGTTCCAACTTGATTCGCCTATCGGAGGCGACCATCCGGCAATGACGATGGAGCAGCATTGCATGGCCGAGGTCATGATGGGGCGCCCCTATCATCAGGCCCTGGGCCTCATCCTCATGTAACAACGGGTGGACCCGTTCGAGATTGCCCGTGCTCAACGTCTCGAAAAATGACCGCACCACTTGTTCGTTTCGATTCTCGGTCTCTGAAATCGTTTTCTCGTCTCATTCCTGATGGCCATTGCGATTGGATGCCATCACCGCCAAACAGTACTCTCCGCGGAGACAAGGGCTCTCTATATCCTGGTTTCCGGCGGCAAGGGCGGCCGGCCGAGAATCATGTCCGCGGCCTTCTCCGCGATCATGAGAATGGGACCATTGGTATTGCCGCCAATGAGCGAGGGCATCACCGATCCGTCGACCACGCGCAGACCTTTCATTCCTTTGACCTTCAACTCCGGATCGACCACCGCGTCGGGACCTGTTCCCATCCGGCATGTGCCGACCGGATGAACGCCCGTCACCGAGAAATTTCGCGCATAATCCTCCAGTGCCTCGTCGCTCTGAACATCGGGGCCCGGCACGAGTTCCTTGCCGCGATATTTGTCGAACGCCGGGGCCTCCAGGATGCGGCGTCCGAGCCTCAGAGCGCGCACCAGCAGATCGAGATCGTCCTTCTCGGAGAAGAAGCTGGGATCGATGAGCGGCGCTGCCCTGAAATCATTACTGGAAAGTCTCACGCTGCCCCGGCTCTTCGGACGCAGCACCATCCCAACTAACCCGTAACCGTAACCGATAGCCAGGTGGCTGATTCCCAGGCGTTCCCGGAGATGGCTTTTTTCCTTCTCGTTTCGGTAAGCGGGCATGAGGATGAGCTGAACGTCGGGCCGGTCGAGCCGCGGGTCGGTCTTCACGAAGCCCGAGGCATGCATGATGTTATTAGCCAACAAGCCCCGCCGGAACAACAGGTATTCGACAAAGCCCCAGGCCACCCGAGGAGCCGTTTTCAACGAGATTCCGTACGGCACCGTGGTGGGGCTGTCGTATCGGATCGGAGCAATGCAGTGTTCCTGCAAATTGCGGCCGACCGCGGGCAGCGCACAGACCACGGGGATCCCGTGACGCTTCAGCTCTTCGCCGTCACCGATGCCGGAGAGCATCAGCAGCTTCGCCGAACCGAACGTGCCGGCCGAGAGTAGCACTTCCCGGCGTGCCGTCAGGTGCCGCATGGTGTGTCCGTGGGCGAACTCGACGCCGGTGGCGCGCCGCCCCTCCAGCAAAACCCGCGAGACATGGGCGTTGGTTATGACCGTCAGATTCTTCCGCCCGCGTACGGGCACAAGGTAGGCGGTTGCCGAGGATTCCCGCCTCCCGTTTCTGACGGTTGCTTGGCGGATCGCAAAACCTTCGTGCGTCGGGCCGCAAAAATCCGGGCAACGTGGCATACCGAGAGACTCGGCCGCCTGAAAGAGAACCTCGCAAAGCTCGTTGTAACTATCCAGATTCATGACGTTGGTCGGCCCACCGCTCCCGTGATAGGGCGAGTTGGGAAAGTTCGGGTTGTTCTCCGACTTGCGAAAATAGGGGAGGATTTCTCGGAAAGACCAACCAGGGTTGCCCGCTGCTTCCCAATCGTCATAGTCGCTGGGATGACCCCGCGTATAGACCATGCCATTGATGGAGCTGGTTCCGCCGAGCGTCTTTCCGAGCGGAATCGGAAGCACCCGGCCGCCCGCGTTCACTTGGGGCACGCTGGAGTATCGCCAGTTCACCCTCGGATGGTCGAGGAGATGCACCACGCCGAGCGGAACGCGGATGAAAGGGCTGCGATCGGGACCGCCCGCCTCAATCAGGCAGACGCGGTTCGACGGATCGGCGGACAACCGGTTGGCCAGAACGCAGCCCGCCGAACCCGCCCCGACGATGATGTAATCGAATACATCTTCTGCAACGTTACCTGGTCCCCCATTTCCCATCATTGCTCTCCTCGATGTATCTGCGGCATCACGACTCGCAACCCCCGATTGAAATGTCCGCAGATGCTCGAAAAGTTCCGCTGACCATAACACGGGCGGGTTGACTTGTTCAAACGTCGTTACATATGATCCAGGCTAATTGGGCGTGCTCGCGTCGGCCCGAAATCTCATCAGGAGCGAGTCTATCCTGCGTCTCGACGGACAAGTTGCGTTCATCACTGGCGGCGGTCGCGGCATCGGACGAGCGATCGGTCTGGCATTCGCATCTGAAGGTGCCGTGGTTGGGATCGCGGATATCGACAGGGCGAGCGCCGAAGCCACGGTTGCGGATATCAGCAAAGCCTCGGGCATGGCGCGCGCTTTCGTGATCGACGCGAGCCGCCGTGAGGCGGTGCTCGACGCCAGCGATCGGTTGATCTCGGAATTCGGGCGTCTGGATGCCGTCGTGAATAGCGCGATATTGTTCCGCTATGAGCCGGTCGGTCAGGTCCGCGAAGAGACATGGGATCCGATGACTTCGGTAGGCCTCAAGTCACTCATCTGGGGTGCCCAAGCTGCTGACCGCCACATGGTTCCGGAACGCGGCGGCGTAATCATCAATTTCTCTTCCCCTGTTGCCGACCGAGGTCATAGTGGGACGGCCGTCTATTCCGCGATCAAGGGTGCGGTGGGGGCCTTGACGCGAGCGCTTGCTGTCGAATTCGGCCCGCGTCGGATTCGTGTCAACGCTATCAGTCCCGGTGCCATACCGACGCCAGGAGCGCGGGCCCTCGTAGACGATGCGGGTTACGAGGCTCGGCGCAAAAGGACGCCGCTCGGCCGTTTAGGAACTGCAGAGGAGATTGGAGCAGCGGCCGTATTTCTCGCGTCCTCTGACGGCGCGTTCATTACAGGAGAGGTGTTGCACGTCGACGGCGGAACCACGATTATGGGCGGTTGAAGCCCAACTCCGGGAAGCTGTCCCTACCAAAAAACTCCGTTTTCTTTGAAACTATTGAATTTGCAACGCGGCAGCGACGTGGCGGTATTGGGAATGTGCCTCGGGCTGTGATCTGTGCCGACTTTCTGGCAGGGGCGAATCTTGAGAACGGTAGCCCGAAGTCTCTGCTCCTGGCGCTCAGCCGACTCTTCTCGTTACTTCCTCAACCGGAGAAGGCGGAGTTTATCAGTACGGAAGGTGTCGTGAACCCGTTGCGACCAAGCGACCGAGGCTCCTCGGCTAAATCCTGACTCCTACCGCAAACTCTGCCGGCAGATCTTGGAGCGCGACGGATGGCGATGTCAGAACTGTGGAAGCCCAAACAATCTCCAAGTTCATCATATTCGATCATGAAGCTTCCAGCTTCGTCGACTATGGTCACTGCGGAAAGTCCAGCCACGACGGCCCCATAAGCCTTGACGGAGCTCGCAGGTAAGCCCATTGCTGGAAATCGGCACGATGGGTTTGACATGGCAGGGGCTGGAGACCAGCTCACGGTTTGGCTAGTGAGGCGCTCTAGGGGAAACGGGGAGCAATAGATAGGCCGAACGTACGGAATATGGCGCCAGTCCTCGACCCAACCAAGGGACACTAGTTGTACACGCCGTACTCTTTAGCCGCTTCCATCATGGCGCGCAGATTATCCGCAGTTGTATCGTGAACAGAAGCGCCGCCGTTCAAAATGTAACCGCCGCCCTTACCGCACACCTCAATCAGGTTTCGGCAATACTCCTTAATTTCCTTCGGCGTTCCGGTACAAATGAGCGAGGTCGGCACATTGCCCGAAATACAGTTCCTATCGCCAAGGATTTTCTTGGCTCGGGCCATATCCGTGCGGTCGAACCACCAGATGACGGAGCCTTCCGGCAGATCTTTCACGGCTTCCAGACGCTTGTTATAGCTGCCCTCGGCGAACAACAGCGGCACGCAACCTTCCGCTACCAGCCCCAATATGACCTTTTTCAAGCCGGGCCAGTAAAACGTCTCAAATTGTTTCTCGGACATGAAGGTATCGTCGCCCTTGTGCAGAGCCATAAAGATAATTGGTACTCCCGAGAGATCCGCTCCGGACACGGCTCCCTCAACGATCCAGGGCGTTACGACTTCCATCGCTTCCTGCAGCTTGGCTGGTTGGCGGTACATATCCATCATGATTCCCCGAGTCCCGCGCAACGTATCGCCAAACAGGTCGAAGGGGGCATGAGCGAATCCGCCTTGGAACGGCGGGTATCCCGCGGCCTGGGCTTCCTTCGTGATCTCCGCTACCGCTTGACGAAATTTCGCGAGTTCCTTGCCTGCGTCAATGACTGCTTGGAACGCTTCCTGAACCTCCGGAAGCATGCAGGCTCCCAGGAAAACCGTCGGCATCCCAAATGCACGCTTGAAGGGGAGCAGCTTCCGAAAAGGCTCAAAGGCTCCCAGTGTGCGAGGCAGATAGACCCGCATGAAGAAATCGGCTGGATCCTTCAGCAGGGCGTCGTATTCATCGGCCTTCATGTACTCGCCTTCTACAAAT
>Ga0187872_10003855_pt1 | contig 11669 bp, 18 predicted proteins | sample June2016WEW_16_4_FD_132973 | JGI IMG/M metagenome (GOLD analysis project Ga0187872, IMG submission 132973) | Peatland microbial communities from SPRUCE experiment site at the Marcell Experimental Forest, Minnesota, USA - June2016WEW_16_40 | ecosystem: Environmental > Terrestrial > Soil >...
ATGGCGACGTTAGTATTGATGCTGCGGCCAAAGTCGCAACGCTGCCCAAGAAAAGGCAGCGGAAGATAGCGGCCAGGGGACCGGATGCGGTTGTCGCCGCCGCGGCCGAAGTGCGCGAGGACGCGAAGAAGAAACGGAAAAATCGCGCGCCGAAGGGTGTGAACGGCGAAGTAAAAGACATTCTTGGCCACATCATAGAGGTTAGGGGCGTAGCTGAAATATTCTCGCGGCGCGACGAAATCACCGGGGCCATGAACGCCGTAAGCAAGCTCAAGACCGCCGTACTTGCGGCCGTAAAGTCCCGCGACGCACTTTATGCGATTCTCAACGAGAACGCCTTTGAAATCGACTGCGACAATGCGCATCGGCATCTTCGGTTCGCCTTACCGCATTGTCGCTGCCCGCTTTGCAATGGCGATGGCGGGTTGGGCGGAAAATGTAAGCTGTGCAAGGGTCGCGGCTGGATCGGGGAACAGGTGTTTCGTAATCTACCGGCGGAGCAAAAGAAGTGAACGTCCCTACCCTACGCGATTATCAGATCAAGGCCGTCGAATCCATCGAGGCGGAATGGGAGGAGAAGCAATCGACATTCATGGTTATGTGTACGGGCGGGGGAAAGACCACGATTTTCTGCGAATTGATTTCTCGCCGACCGAAGGGCCGCGCGATGATCGTAGCGCATCGGGAGGAACTGATCTATCAGGCGGCGGAGCGGCTTGCCCTAATGACCGGCAGCACGCCGCAAATTGAAATGGCCTACATGCACGCGACGGGGGGATTCTTTGGATTCGGCAACGTCGTCGCGTCTATTCAAAGCCTTATTTCCGGAAATGGCACGAAGAGATACGAAAAGTTTAATCCGGATGATTTTACTACACTTGTAATAGACGAGGGTCATCATTCGTGTGCGGTTTCGTATCGCTTGGTCATTGACCATTTCAAGAAAAATCCGAATTGCAAAATCCTCGGTGTTTCTGCAACTCCAGATCGTGCAGACGAAAAATCGCTGGGGATGATCTACGAATCGAACGCCGTTGACTACGACATCCTGAACGGAATCAACGACGGATGGCTGGTTCCGATCAAGCAGCAATTCGTGATGGCCAAGGATTTGGATTTGTCGGCTTGCCGCACGACCGCTGGGGATTTGAACGGCGCCGACCTCGCGCGGGTTATGGAATACGAGGCGGTTCTACATGAAGTCGCGGGGCCGACGCTGGAAATTTGTGGCGAGAGAAAAACGCTGATCTTCACCGCGAGTGTGGCCCAAGCAGAACGGCTGGCGGAAATCCTGAACCGGCATCGACCAGACTGCGCGCAATGGGTACATGGCGGGACGCCCAAGGACGTGCGGAAGGAAATGTTCGCTGACTATTCGCGGGGCCGGTTTCAGTTTTTGGTGAATGTTGGAATTACTACTGAGGGCTGGGACGAGCCGCTTGTTGAAGTAATCGTTCAGGCTCGCCCAACCAAGTCCCGCGCTCTCTACGCCCAGACAATCGGTCGATCAACCCGACCACTTCCCGGCCTTGTGGATCAATATCCGGCCGCCGAGGAGCGCAAGGCGGCGATTGCGGCCTCGGCCAAACCGTCGGCGCTGGTTTTGGACTTCGTCGGCAACAGCGGACGGCACAAGCTGATGACGACAGCCGACGTTCTCGGCGGGAATTATGACGATGACATAATTGAACTTGCCGAGCGGAACGCCAAAAGGACCGGCGTCTCTGTGGACATGCGCGAGTGCTTGCAAGATGCGGCCAGACAGAAACACGAGGAAGCGGAGCGCCGCAAGCGCGAGGAGGCGGCGCGGCGGCAGGCGATTCGGGCGAACGTCCAATATTCGGCCCGCGACGTAAACCCGTTTGAGGTATTCGATCTTCAGCCAGCCCGACAACGCGAATGGGATAAGGGCAAGCCCGTCAGCGAAAAAATGCGGGGTATCCTAGAGAAACAAGGCATAGACCCGGACAAGCTGTCGTTCAGTGAGGCGCGACAGATTCTCGGTCAGATTTTCCACCGCTGGGACAAAGGGCTTTGCAGTTTCAAGCAAGCCAAGCTCCTAAAAAAGAACGGCTTGCCAGGAGATGTAACGCGGGAGCAAGCGAAGATTTGGATTGACCGAATAGCGCAGAACGGATGGCGATGCCCGCCGGATATAAGGAGTTCGGTCGCGTGACGACAAGTGTTCAAGACATTCTCTCTCGACTACGAAAGGTTCGGCGCACCTCCCGCGGCTGGACGGCTTGCTGCCCGGCGCACAACGACAGGCGTCCATCACTCGGAATTTGGATTGCCAAAGAGGACGGGGGGATCATCCTGAAATGCTTTTCTGGTTGCCCGACCAAATCGGTATGGGCGGCGCTCGGCATCGACGGCCGATCAATCCCGCGTGCGCCGTCATTGATTTCCGAGGAAAAGAAATCGCATGTCGATTTTGAGGCCATCTTGCAGCGATGCCGCTTGGACACTCTGGCGCCACTGTTGGAGCGGCTGTCTTTGTTGCTTGGCGTGTCGGTTGAAAGCCTGAGACGGCTCGGCGCCGTCTGGCACAAAGAGCATTCGGCTTGGGCCTTCCCAATGCGGACCTGGACGGGGCATGTTGTCGGTATCCGCATGAGGAATGAAGCGGGAAGAAAATGGGCCATCGCCGACAGCCAGGGCGGAATGTTCATTCCGGCAAATCAATCGCCGATTGGGCCGCTACTCGTTTGCGAAGGGCCAACCGACACAGCGGCGGTTCTGGATTTGGGATATGCGGTCATCGGTCGGCAATCATGCTCGGCCGGCATTGAGGATACACTGGCCTACATCCGCTCGATTCGGGGCCGCGATATTGTGATTTTCGCAAACCGGGATTCAGCTAAGCAACGAAAGGACGGTTCAATATTTTATCCTGGTCAGGACGGGGCGATCGCGCTTGCGCGGGCCATCGGAAGGCCGGTCAAGATTATTCTTCCTCCCCGCAGCAAGGACGCGCGGGAGTGGATTCGGTCTGGCGCCACCCGCGCCGACGTAGATTTCCTGATCGAGAATACGAATTGGACGATAAGCAGAAAAAACAGTGCGGCGGCTGAACTATCGCAGGCCGTTTGCGCTTATGGATGATCCCCCGTCTGGATTTCCGTGCTACGGGCAGAGACGGCGATAATTTCGATGGACGCTGGGTAGGGTATCCGAAACACGGCCCGGCTATCAGCCACGACGCGGCGCAAGGGCGAAAGCCAGGTGGACCGCGATAACAACAACGCCCCTGGACGCAACGCCGACGACTCACGCGACGGAATTGCTGCACCGGCTCCAATTCGCTGGGGTCGGTCGGCCTCCGATCTTCGCTCTGGAATTGAAAGACGAATGACATGCAAAACTCAAGACATCAATGGACAGAGTTGGATACAGAGCTGATTAGGTGGGGTGCAAAATGGAATTTAGAAAAGGCTCTTGAGGCAACGGATGCGGAAAACAAGCGCGACGAAATTGTCATGCTTCGGGCGCTCGGACAGATTGCAAAAGAGCGTGCGGTTTCCGAACCGGACTGGTTCTTCCGTGTTGCGTCTGAGCGACCGCGAGAACTATTAGAGCTTGCGACTTATATCGGCCAGATTGTGCTTTATGGCCAACCGTTTCCGCCGACTCCGAATGGATGGGTGAAATGGTTAACCGATTGCTGGCGATGGCCGATGCGGAAACGGTGACGCGAATAATTCCCGGCGCCTTTATGCCCGGCGCGGCTGGACCGGACTCCAGCCCTGCGGTTATCGCGCCGGCCGTCTGGCGGTGCTGGACGGGCCGGGAATTTAATTTTATCGGCAGATTGCACTTGACGGGATATGATACGTTGGTATCATTGTGAACAATGATAACCGAACTGACCGAATCCCAGAAAAATAAACTCGCCGACTATGTGAGGGAGTGGACGGCCATCGGCCTATCTTGCGAGCCGGCAAACCGCGCCGAGGCCGAATCTGCTGCCGATGAGGCATATCGCGCGGCTGGCCTGCCACCGCCAACGCTCAAAATTTGGTTGCAATCTCCATTTGCTGGACTTCTGGCTTCTCTGTTGCTTAATAATACGTTGGCGTTGGCCGCGAGCGGTTGCCCGATCCTGACGCCAATGGGTACGCGGCGATAGCGCGAAGGGTGATGGAGGATGACTGGCCGGAGACGATATGAGCAAGCCCGATATACTGGACATGGTTGTGTGGCGTGAGATTCCTGGGCCAGTTGGGGTTGTTCGGGACGGAATACCCTACGCTACTCATCATGGAGAACTGGAAATAATGGGGTTCAAATTCCGATGCTATCAACTGAGCGATGGCGTTCGGGTTTTCGATGCTGACGACGTGGAACGGTTTTTTCTTGGCCACAACCGGACGGATTCGAGCGGGGGGTGAGCGCGACACCGTGAAATTATGGTTGAATGTTTCGTTGGCGCGGTTATGATGCGTGGACGTTCACGAACCATTTTGCGCAAAGGAGACACGCGATGGAAGGCAGAACCTAAGCGAAGGTTGAACACGTCGAAAGACGCCATAAACATTCCACGCCGGCCAATAGGTCGGCGTTCTTTTTGCGCTTGCATCGTCCCCGGAAGTCGGTACAATCCAGACCGATGCTTAGCCGCATCCCCACAATCTTTTGGACGCTTCATTCCCAGCCTTTGGCGCAACCCGCGGCTAAGCATTGCGCTAGAGGCTTGGGATGGGGTGTTTCTGAAGGAGAAAATAGCGGCATGGCGAAATTGACCGTGGAAAAGGTTATCACGGTTTTGCGGTTGATAGGAAAGGGGGTGAGTGATTGTGAGATATCACGCCACTTCGGTGTCAATTCGAGTACTATCCGTTCTATAAGGCACGGAAAAACATGGCGACATGTTCAAGGAAAATACTGTGCTGGGGGCATTGACAAAAACGGAGTGGTTGTTAGTGTTTAGGATGAAACTGGAAATCTCTTTCAAGGTTGACAGAAATCAACCCTGCCACCGCATCGACATTTTTCAAAATCGCATGGATGCAATGGCCATTTGTGAACCTCCAGCAAGGGTTACGCCAGCCGACCTGTCGGGCGATATTTGGCTGGTTCAAACACGCTGGCGCCAAGAGCTTTCCTTCGCCGCCGAGATGGCGCAGCGGGGTTATCTCGCCTACGTTCCGGTCCAGCAAGTCAAACGGTGGTATCCACGCCTGAACCAATGGAAGTTTTGGGAATCGCTCATCTTCCCGTTCTATGCGTTCATCGGAGACTCCGGGCATCCGCCCGATGAAACCTTTTACGCGGTCGTCGAAACCGGATGCGTCAACACCGGGGAGATTGGGCCAAGGCGGATCGTCGATCAGGCGCGGGTGCGCCGGGAACTTGAGAACTTCGAGATAATTCACGAAGCGGGTTTGGGCTGGCGATTGCAGCGAATAGCGGAATTCAAACCGGGTTATAGATGCAGGGTTGCGGCGGGGCCGCTGGAAGGACTTGAAGGCATCGTGCGCCGTGTCGGGAAAAAACACCGAATGCAAATTGAACTGAACGTTTTGGGACACAAGCGGGAAGTGGAAATCGACGCGGAGAACCTTGAGGGCGCGGACATTGAGTCGATGGACGCGCTTGATCGGGGGAGATCATGAGCGCCTGCGGACGTTGCGAAAGATGCGGTGGTTATGCGCCGGGTTCGCGGCGGTTCTGCAAGGAATGCGAAAAGATGGTGCGGTCCGAGATGAAGGAGTCCGGATATTTACAGCGGGTGCCGCAGCATTCTGGGCTTGGACGTACACAAGAGATGCGAGAGAATACCTACGAAACCAAACATGGAACGGGACACGGATGAACCCCGCCGCACTTGATCCAATAGATGGCCAGGTCTTGACGATGTTGCGCCGCCCCGGTCGTGGCATCACGCCGGCCGAGATCGCGCGGGAGCTTTGCATCACCACGAAATTCGCGGCGGCTTGTGTGCGCCGGTTGCGGGCGGCGGGTTACGAAATTTGGATCAAGCGGTTGCGGGAGACCGAGCTTATCGTGACCGAGCCGAGCGGATGGCCGCGAATTTTGGCCGATGGCCTGGAGTTTTACGAATCTGCGGAGGCGGCATAAATTTCGTTTGATCGCAATTGACTTTTTTCTCTGAATGATTATGCTGATTTTCTTACGTTCGGGAAATGCCCCGGACAGCGGCGTGGCCTGTGGGCCATACGCCAAATAATGCTCCCGAAAGTCGCGCTTTGCTGGGTTCGGAAAAGGCGGCGTGGCGAGTAGGAAAAAGTTTAGATGCCACCCAGCTTTGACGGCAACTGGCGACCCTCTCTTGTTCACGCCGGGGCCGTTAAGGGCGAGACAAACGATCGTAAAACTCGCCACCTTCCGAGCTTTTCAAATGGCTCTCCCCTTGACCCCCGCCAGCTTGGCATCGCTCCCGCTCATCGGGACAGACGTATTGCAGCCGGGGGACGGACTGTACTTTGCCGGAACGGACGCGCTGAGCCGGGTGATTGAGGACTTAACCGGCTCAATTGTCGGCCACGTTGCGGTGGTCGTGATTATCGGAGGCCAAGCATTTGTGCTTGAAGCGTATGCGCCGTTTGTCCGACTTGTTCCGTTAAATTGGTATCTGACGAATTACAACAACACGGGAAAACCATATCCCGGTTCGATTATCGTCGGGCGCTGGAACAGTACGACGTCACAGCAAATCGACGCGGCTATCGCTTTTGGAATGAGGCAGCTAGGAATTTCCTATGGCGATTGGACGCTCGCGGAGATTGCGGTTCATATGATTGACCGGGAGTTGCCGCCAATTCTGCCAGACGGGAAGCACTGGGTTTGCTCGCAAATGTTTCAGTCGGAATATTTCGCGGGCGGAATGCCTATTCCTGACAATGAGGACGGGACGATTTATCCCGGTGATTGCTGGACGGTTCCGCAGATAGCCGCAGTTGGATTGTTGTTAGCCAACCAATAAAAGCGGCCCCATTTCTGGGACCGCACCTTGGATTGCTGCGCGTGGCTCTGCCCAGCTGCGCCTAACCAGGGGGCGCCTTACAGTGCCCATAATAGCGCAGCGTCGCTATGCCGCTTTTTTCGCGGCCTGCTCCTTCCATGAAGTGACGACGAATTTCCCGAACGGCCCCTTGCAGCTTGGGCGGAAGTCGCCAAGACCGATGCGCTTGCCGGCGGCGTCGATGATTTCCCGCATGAGTTTCACGGGCATCATATCGGTGTCAACGTCGAGCGTGAAAACCAGCTTCCAATCGTGGAAGCATGGGCGGTGACAAAGGAATCGTCCGCCAGTCGCCGGGTTTCTGACGGCGCGCGTATCGACTTCCCACGGGTCTTTGTGGACGATGGGAATTTCGACGCCGATGATGCCGACGCAAGCCGGAATCATCGAGGTCTTTTGCGTTGTGACCTTGGACTTGCCGGCCTTGAAGAACTGCCCGGCGTCGATGACGCACCGGAACAAATTGGGCTGCGGGATGATGAACTTCTTGTCGTGTTCGGAGACGTAAAGTTTCGCCTCGGCTTGCTCCCGCGGCGATCCTTTATCTCCGATGGCGACCATCGAATTGCCGCTTGACGCCTTGAGGGCGGCCGCGTCCGTGAACTTATTGCAAATCAGCGGCGTAACGCCCTCGATTTGCACGTCAATCAAAACCTGTGGCATAAAGCCTCCGAAATAGAACCATGGAATGCCGAGCCGACATTCGGCTTGGCTAAGTCCTTGAATTTCCGTTGAGAAATCCAAGGATACCGTGCATTGCAAAACCGCGCGGCGACTCGCCGTGCCGTGCCGTGCCTCGCTTGGCAATGCCAAGCCTGGCTCTGCCCAGCCCCGCCTTGCCGGGAAACGAGCAATTCCCGATCTTCCCGTTGAGGAAAACCGGGATGACCTTGTAATGCCGCGCCGCGCCAATCCCGGCGCATGAGCGCTTCGGATTGCAAGGCGACACGATGCCAGACGATGCCAATCTGAGCAATACGCCGCCGCGCCGAGGATTGCTTGCCATGCCTGACAACCGCACGCCCTGCCGCGAAATGCCGTCGCCCCGCGTGAGTGTTGATGCTCAAAGAGCCTCACGAAGAAACGGCGGCAAGTCCAAAATTTGTAAATTGAACGAGCATCAACGGGGGATAGTTTATATAATCCCTTTGCTTTGTCAAGGAATTAACGATGCAATTTCTCTTACAGGTGACAACCCAACCCGCCCCGGTGCAGATTTCTGCATTGACGCTCCTACTCGGCAGTGTGACGATCATCATGGCCCTGGCGTCCTACATCGTCGGCCAGTTGACGCCGTTGCTGGCAAAGACGCCGGGGCTGGCGAATCTGCCGATTGGGTTCAAGGTCGCGGTGGTGGCGACGGCGCTAGTTCTATTCGCCCGATACTGTCCGGGTATTCACACGCTGCACGGCGATCCAGCCGAATTGGTTGCAGAGGTTGTCCTGGCAACGGTGGGCGCGACGCTTGGTCTGGTTCATGGCGTGGGTAATATTTTCCAAAGCTCGGCGAGCGTGAACACGCTCAACATGAAATTGGCTGCCGCGAAGCAGCCGTAGCAGCGCATTTTCTCCCCTCCGAGCGCCATCGCCCCTGGCCGAAGGCGACCTCGGCGATGGTGCTTTTGAAGGGATGAAATGAAAATTCTTGTCCATCCTCTGACCGGAAAACAGTATCGGCTTGGCCGGAACCACCCGAAGCACCCGCATGGCCGCTCATCTTTCCGCGACATGCTGAACGCGAGGGTGCTCCCGCAGGTGACGGTTCCCGATTCAACGAACTATGCGGCGGCGGCGCAGCCGGCGCTTGCCGATATCTATGGCAACGACTCGTTGGGCGATTGCACTATTGCGGCGGGGTTTCATATCCGGGGCGTGACGAGCTTCAACGGTGGCCAAGGCATCGTATTCACCGAAGATCAGGTGGTGCAGGACTACAGCGCGATTACCGGATACGATCCGAATGCCGTGCTAGTAGATGGCCAGAACCCAACAGACCAAGGGGCGGACGAAAACACTGTGCTTGCTTATTGGGCGCAGACGGGATTTCCTGACGGTGTTTTGCTCGACGAATACGTCTCGGTCAACGCGGCGGATGATGCCGAAGTTCGCTTGGCCTGTTACCTTTTTGAGAACCTTTATTTTGCCGTTGATCTGCCCGATGAATTCGTGTCGCCGATGCCGAGCGGGTCGGGGTTTGCTTGGAACCTTGCTGGTGATCCCGATCCAGAAAACGGCCATGCGTTCTCCGGAGTTGATCTTGTGCCGGGCGGAATTGTGATTGATTCATGGGGTATGACCGGGACATTTTCTCAGGCCGCGATTGAGTATTACGCCTCGCCAGCGCAGGGCGGCGCGCTCTTCACGCTCTTGTCGCCCGACGTGATTTCCCGGCTGACACAAAAGAGTCCGGCGGGTTACGACATCGGGGCCTTGACTGAATATCTTGGACAGCTTTAGGAGCAAACCATGACTCGAATTTTTCTCGCCTTGATCGCGGTTGGATTGCTGGCCATCAATTCCGGTTGTGCGGTGAACGGCGGCGGCACGACGCCAGCCATCAATGACCAGCTTGTCATCGCCGATGCGGCGGTAGTGACTGAGGGGATTATTCTAACGCGACCCCAGGCAGAGCAGGCGCCGTGTGCCGAAGCGATTTACGAAGCGGCATCTGCCGTCAATACCGCAGCCAAGAATGGGATCGACTTGGCCGACCTGCAATCTCTCGCGGCGTCATACACAACCGGCCCCTATGCTGGCCTGATTTCGTCGGTTGTGCAGATGATTATTTTGAACGTCGATGCGATTTCCGGCTCAAGTCTACCCACAACCCAGCTAAACGGATTTCAATTGCTGAATCCGGCGGAACAGGAAATGGCCGAAGATGTCAGCGCGGGCGCAATGGAAGGCGCGTTGGCTGAAACCGGCGGCGCTACGCCGACCCCGGCTTTGACGTTTGCCGAATCGCGCGGCCATATATCGGTTCGACACTTCCTGTGGCGACCAAAGCCGTAATGATTCTCTCCGCATCCCCGCGCCGCCGGATTTTGCTTCTTTCCTGGGCGGCGCGGCCTTTTGAGTTATGCCGCTTCTCGCCGAGCCATCCACGGACAAACATGAGCGGGCGCGGGCCTCGCTTGAGGGGAAGCTACGCGAGGACGTTAAGGCGCTGGTTGGCGAATCCGGCGACGGCCTGTCTGGCGTCTGCAAGGGTACGCTCGGCGGCGAGCCGGTCTTGTTCGCGTATCTGCGGCACCGCAGCACGCTGACGTTGCCGAATTGGTGGAATGGATACAAAGTCGTGCGGCGGCTGTCAGGCTATGTGCCGGAGCACATCTATCGGCAGTACGCCATGGCTAAGAGCGCGGAGGATTGATCTTGCACGACGAGCTTGTCAGACTCCGTAACCGGATTGAGGCAGACATTTGCGCGCTGCGGATCATCGCAAAAAATATGCAGCGACCGCGCGAAGTTGCCAGCGTTGCGTCCGCCGTAGATACACTGATTGATGTCAAAGCGATGGTCATGCGCCAGCTTGAGCTTGAGAAAAAGTCGGCGGGAGCGGCATGATTTGGAAACGGCGATTATGGGAAGCGCGGCAGTTGAATCGGAGAGTATTCGCCGCGATCAATCGGGCGAAAGACTCGCCGGAAAAGAAACGCATCCTCGAAATTCTCGATACTCAGGAGACAATCATGGTGGACGTAGCTACCCAGGTTGACGTAATTGTGGCCGCCGCAAACGCGGCGATTCAGGCCGCGCCAGTTATTCCGGTCGGCGGCGCGATCATCGGTGCTAATGCCGTCAATCTCATTCAAGCACAGGCGGGGTTGACCAACACGGCGCAGATTCCGGCCAACCAGATTCAGCAACCACCGGCGACACCGCCTCCAGCGTCATAATGGGACTCGCCCTTTGCATCGCGTATTTCGCCGCCGCCGTGATGTTCGTCGGCGCGCTAGGTGATAATCGTGCGATAAGCAGGAGGGTATGAGTGCCGTTGCTGTTTATCCTGGAAGCGAAAACCGCATGAATGTGGACTTTCCCCACACCTGGCCGGCGGTAGCAATCTGTGCCGCGTTTGCTTTGGTCGGGGTGTTGTCCTTATGGATTAAGGCGATGATCGGCGTCGGGGAGAAAAACCGAAAGGCCCGCGCCGAGCAAGTGAGGGCGGAAGCGGTTGAGCGGGAGAGGCTGGCGGACATCGCGTCCAGCCAGTCAGACCGGAGCATTGCGGCACTGGAAAATCTGAACGCGATGTACAACCAGCTTCGCGGCGAGTTCAAGGCGATGCAGCGCGAATTGGATATTCAGCGGACGAACAATTACCAGATGCGCCAGTGGATTCAGGTTGTCACGGTGATCGATGCAGAGCGCCGGAAGCGCGTGAAGCAATATTGCGCCGTATCCAACCGCTCCGAAGAAGAAGTTGAATTGATGCTCGGCCCCGAGCTTCCCGCTGTCCCAGGCCCAAATCTGATGGTATTGGAGGCACCCAAAGAATGAGCGGAAAAGACCTTTGTAACTGGCTGGCCACAATCGCCGCAATCGTCATGGGCGCCGGCGTGATCGCCGCGATGGTGCAGCAGCACGATGAGCGGATTGCCAATGAAGCGAAGATGGAGCAACGGGTTGAAGCGCTAGAATGGGCGGTGTGGTCGCACTCGGCGGACTTTCGGCCACAAGG
>Ga0187872_10003857_pt1 | contig 11667 bp, 9 predicted proteins | sample June2016WEW_16_4_FD_132973 | JGI IMG/M metagenome (GOLD analysis project Ga0187872, IMG submission 132973) | Peatland microbial communities from SPRUCE experiment site at the Marcell Experimental Forest, Minnesota, USA - June2016WEW_16_40 | ecosystem: Environmental > Terrestrial > Soil >...
AGCAGCCGCAACCAGGCCTCGAAGCCGATCTCGTCGGTGAGGCCGTTGAGCACCTGGATCTCGCGGCAGACCAGCCCGTCCCGGGTCATCTCGGCCTCCAGGATGTCGTCGCCGGCGCGGACGGTGAGCCTGCGGACCGGGCGTCTCCGGGCGAACACCGACCCCTCACGCTCCACCTCCACGGCATCGGGGAGCGCGGCCGTCAGCTTGGTAGCGAACACCTGGAAGAAGACCCGGATGTCGCGCGATTCCGCGCGCAGCGTGCCCATCAGGGCATCGATCTCATCGTTCAACGGGCCCAGGTCGGTCACGGCCATTCGAGTATAGGAGGCGCGCCACGGGGTCCCCGGGCCGCGCCGGTGTCAGCCGGAGCCGGTGTCAGCCGGAACGGGGCAGGACCGACTCCGGCCGCGCGGCATGGAGGCGGCCACCGGTGGCCACGCCCAGGGTCAGGCGGCCTCGCCGGTCTCGGCGGTGCGGGGCTCCAGGGCCGCGGCGAGGACGTCGTCGACGCGGCTCGCCAGGTGGAACGTCATCGCCTTGCGGACGCTCTCGGGGACGTCGTCGAGGTCCTTCTCGTTGCGCCGGGGCAGGATCACCTCGGTGAGTCCCATCCGGTGCGCGGCCAGCACCTTCTGCTTGACCCCGCCGATGGGGAGCACCAGCCCCTGGAGGGTGACCTCGCCGGTCATCCCCACCGCGCTACGCACCGGGCGGCCGGTGAGCAGGCTGACCATGGCGGTGGTCATGGTCACCCCGGCCGAGGGACCGTCCTTGGGCACCGCACCCTCCGGGACATGGATGTGAAAGCCCTTGGCGGTCGCCTCGGGGTTGATCCCCAAACGCTCGGCGTGCGAGCGGACGTAGGAGAGGGCGATCTGCGCCGATTCCTTCATGACGTCGCCGAGCTGCCCGGTCAGGGTGAGGCTGCCGTCGGCGCCCCCGGTGGCCGCCTCGACGAAGAGGACGTCGCCGCCCGCCCCGGTGACCGCGAGCCCGGTCGCCACCCCCGGCACCGCCGTGCGCTCCTCGACCTCGTTGTCGAACTTGGGCTTGCCCAGATAATCCCTGATCTGGTCAGATCCGACCAAAACTGGGGTCTCCAGGGCGCCGGTGGCGATCCGGGTGGCGACCTTGCGGGCGATCCGGCCCAGCTCGCGCTCCAGGTTGCGGACCCCGGCCTCACGAGTGTGGTCGGTGACCACCCTGAGGACGGCGTCGTCCGAGACCTGCAGCTCAGCCTCGGTCAGGCCCGCCTGGGAGATCTGGCGGGGGAGGAGGTGATCGCGGGCGATGCCCAGCTTCTCCTGCTCGGTATAGCCGTCCAGCCGGATCAGCTCCATCCGGTCGAGCAGCGGCGCGGGAATCGTCTCCGAGACGTTGGCGGTGGGAATGAACAGGACCTCGGAGAGGTCGAGGTCCACTTCGAGATAGTGATCCCGGAAGGTCGTGTTCTGAGCCGGGTCGAGGACCTCGAGCAGCGCCGACGAGGGGTCGCCGCGCCAGTCGGCACCGATCTTGTCGATCTCGTCCAGCATGATCACCGGGTTCTTGGTGCCGGCCTCCTTGAGGGCGCGCACGATCCGGCCCGGCTGGGCCCCGACATAGGTGCGCCGGAAGCCGCGGATGTCGGCCTCGTCGCGGATGCCGCCGAGCGACATCCGGGCGAACTTCCGTCCCAGGGCACGCGCCACCGACTCACCGAGCGAGGTCTTGCCCACCCCCGGGGGCCCGACCAGGGTGATGATCGCGCCCGAGCCGCGGCCTCCCACCACCTCGAGGCCACGCTCCTGCCGGAGCTTGCGGACGGCGAGGAACTCGATGATCCGGTCCTTGACGTCCTCCAGCCCGGTGTGGTCATGGTCCAGAACCTCGCGCGCCGATCCGAGGTCGAAGTTGTCGTCGGAGCGCCGGTTCCAGGGCATGTCGAACATCCAGTCGAGGTAGGTGCGGATCCAGCCGTGTTCGGGGCTCTGCTCGCTGGTCCTCTCCAGCCGGTCGATCTCACGCTCCACCTCGGCGGCCACCTTCTCCGGCATCCCGGCGTCGGCCAGCCGCTTGCGATAGGTGGAGGCGACGTCGTCGCCGCCCTCGCCCAGCTCCTTCTTGATGGCCTCGAGCTGCTGGCGGAGGATGAACTCCCGCTGGGTCTTCTGCATCCCCTCGGCCACCTCGGTGCGGATGCGGTCCTTCAGGTCGGCCTCGCCGAGGGTCTCCTTGGTCCAGGCGATGACCTTCTTGAGCCGCTCCTCGACGTCGATGGTCTCGAGCACCTCCAGCTTCTGGGCGAGGCTGAAGTCGGGCGAGTACCCGGCGAGATCGGCGAGGTGCCCCGGGTTCCGTGCCTCGCGGAGGAACTGGATGGCGCCGGCGGCGCCACGGATCTCGAGCAGGCTCTCGACCAGGGCGCGGTACTCGCGGGCCAGCTCGACCGCCGCTTCGGAGGGGTTCTCGCCGTCCGGGACCGGGTCGACCTGCACCCAGAGGGCGCCGCCCACGTCGGCCTGCCCCGCTCCGAGACGGGCTCGATGCTGACCGGTGAGGATCGAGACCTCAGCGCCGGTGGGCAGCTTCCCCGACTCCTGGACCCGGGCGACAGTGCCAATGCTGCCGAACTTGCCATCGATGCGAGGGACCAGCAGGACCAGGTGGTTGCCCTGGTTGGCCGCCTCGATGGCGGCGCGCTGGCCCTCCCCCTGGACGGCGACGGTGACGGTCATATGGGGCAGGACGACGACGTCGTCGAGAGGGAGGACGGGGAGAAGCTCGGCGCTGTGCTCGGTCATGGGGACTTTGTACCCGCTCGGCGGGATCTCACACCTGACCGGGCCGGGCTGGGACGGGCGCCCCTGCGGAACGCCCGGGGCCATGCGGGTCCTCCGGGACCAGGACGGCGGTGCCGTGCACCCGGCCGGCCCGGAGCAGCTCGAGGGCCCGCCCCGCCTCGGCGAGGGGGAGCACCTCCGTCTGGACCCGGATCCGCACCTCCGCGGCCACGCGCATGAACTCGGTGCCGTCCTCCCGGGTGAGGTTGGCCACCGAGCGGATCGAACGTTCCTCCCAGAGGAGCGAGTAGGCGAAGCTCGGGATGTCGCTCATGTGGATGCCGGCGCAGACCACGGTCCCACCCGGCCGGAGGGCGGCCAGGGCGAGCGGCACCAGCTCGCCGGCGGGCGCGAAGATGATGGCGGCGTCGAGCGGCTCCGGGGCCGGGCCGGTGCTGTCGCCCGCCCAGCTCACCCCCATGCCGAGGGCGAACTCCTGCGCAGCCCGATCGCCGGCGCGGGTGAAGGCGAACACCGTCGAGCCGCGATGGCGAGCCACCTGGGCGATGATGTGGGCGGCGCTGCCGAAGCCGTACAGGCCGAGCCGCGGAGCGTCGCCGGCCATCCGCAGCGCGCGGTAGCCGATCAGGCCGCCACACAAGAGCGGCGCCGCTTCGACGTCGGCGTATCCCTCGGGCAGGCGGAGGCAGAAGCGCGAGTCGGCGAGGGCGAGCTCTTGGAAGCCACCGTCGACGTCGCACCCGGTGAAGCGGGCGTTCACGCAGAGGTTCTCGCGACCGGCACGGCACATCGCGCAGCTCCCGCAGGTCCAGGCCAGCCACGGGACGCCAACCCGCGCTCCGACCTGGAGCACCGCGTCCGGCCCGGCCGCGACCACCGTGCCGACCATCTGGTGCCCGAGCACCACCGGGAGGACACCGCGGCCCAGCTCACCGTCGACGACGTGGAGGTCGGTGCGGCAGACCGCGCATGCGGCCACCCGCAGCAGCACCTGGTGGGAACGGGGCACGGGGATCGAGCGCTCCTCGATCACGAGCGGGGCGCCGCGCTCGCGGAGGACCATCGCCCGGTGGGTGAGCGGTGGAGCACCTTGCATCGACTCGATGATGCGCCCACCGACCCGGCATGTAACCTTCTGCCGTGACCGCGCTGCCCGAGCCCACCGCCAGGGGCCGGCCCGAGGTGGTCATCCGCCGCCTCGACTCGGTCTCCGCGCGACGCCACCTCGACGACTTGGCCGACCTTCTGGTCGACTCCGTCGAGGGAGGCGCGTCGGTCAGCTTCCTCGCACCGCTCGCCCATTACGAGGCACGCGACTGGTTCGCGGGTGTGCTCCACGAGATGGACCTGGGGCGCCGCGTCGTCCTTGCCGCCTTCCTCGGCAACCTCGTGGTCGGCTGCGCTCAGCTGGTGCTCGCGTGGCAGGCCAACGCCACCCATCGCGCCGAGGTGCAGAAGATGCTGGTCCATCGCTCGGCCCGCCGGATGGGGGTTGGAGCGCGCCTGATGCGTCAGGTCGAGGCCGAGGCCCGCGCGCTGGGGCGCACGTTGCTCATCCTCGACACCGAGACGGGGAGCGATGCGGAGCACCTCTACTCCCATCTGGGGTGGATCAAGGTCGGCGTGATCCCGGACTACGCGATGCGTCCCGATGGCTCCGGGCTCCGGCCCACCTCGCTCTGGTACCGGCAACTCGATTGACTGCGGGCCCGGTGTGGAGCCCCGATGACGGCGCACCGCGCGCACACCGACGCGCCATCCGGCGACCACGACGCGGTCTGCGACTCGATCGATCCGGGCGCGCGCACTCACCGGCACATGGCTTTCGCCGCGCCATTGGCGTGGCGGCATACGACCGGGGCGGGCTTCTGCGACTGCGACGCGGCCGGAGCCGGAGTGACGATCGCCCCGACACGTTGACATCCATGTATGTACGCTGCATGCTATGTGGCGATCCTGACGGGGGCGATTAACCGCTCCCTGTCCAAAACGCAGGACGGACAGCCCGCAGACCGCAGGCCGTCACACCCAACGGAGGCTTTCAGCTTATGGCCAGGACCAGACGAAGCAAGAGCGGCGGCGCGAAGCGAGCCGTCAAAGCCACGGTTCGGCGGCCCCGCGCCGCTGCACCGCGCACCAGCGCCGGTGGAGACCTCCTCAAGGCGGTCCAGGGGCTGGTGAAGGCACTGCCCGTCGGCGAGCTCGAGAAGCGACTCGCCGGCCTCGAGAAGTCGGTGGAGAAACTGGACGGCGAGCTCCGCAAGGCGCTGTCGCAGGTCGCCGCCAGGGTTCGCGGTGGAACCGCGAAGCGCGCCGTCAAGAGGCGCCCCGCCAAGCGCGCGCCGGCGGCCAAGCGTGCGCCGGCGGCCAAGCGCGTCGCCAAGCGCGTCGCCAAGCGGACTGCGGTGGCCAAGCGGGCACCGGCAGTCAAGCGGACCGGTGTGAAGCGGACCGGTGTGAAGCGGACAGCGGTGGCCAAGCGGGCACCGGCGGCCAAGCGGGCACCGGCGGCCAAGCGGGCACCGGCAGTCAAGCGGGCACCGGCAGCCAAGCGGACCGGTGTGAAGCGGACCGCGGTCAAGCGCACCACGCCGCGGCGCACCGTCAAGCGCACTACCCCGCCGCCCGCCGCTCCCGCGGCTCCCGCGGCGCCCCCGGCGCCCTGACGGATCTGATCCCAGCATCTGAGACCCCCGGGGGCCGAGCCCCCGGGGGTCTTTCTGATCGGGCGCGTCCGGTCCTGATACGCTCCTTCCGTGCCCCTCGTCCTGATCAGCTTCCTGGACGGTGAGATCGTCCACGCCGAGATCTCCGATCTCAGCTTCGACCGGCCCCTGGTCGAGGCCGAGTTGCGCGGTGCCGATCCCAACAATGAGCGAGCGCTCTTCCCCCTGACCGCGATCCGGCAACTGGTGATCGGCCAGCCCGAGCCCGCCCCCGAGGATCTGCCCGAATGGGACCGCGCCGCCTTCCACTTCATCGACGGTCAGGTGTTGCGCGCCTCGGTGGCACCAGACTCGGCGCTCGGCCGCTTCGGCGGCCTCTGGAGGGCGGTGGTGCCCGGCGTGCCCGAGATGCGGACGCTCGGCATCCCCTACTCCTCGCTCAAGGGGGTGTACAAGCTGCGCCAGTGGGACAGCCGCCCGGTCGGCGCGCGATCCGGTGCGAACGCCCGCGCGGACCAGGTGGCGCGCATCCTGGCCGAGCGGGACGGCGGCGGGCGTGCAGCCGCCTCGCCGGCCCCTCCGCAGCGGCCGCTGATCAGCCGCGTCCAGCAGTGATCCGTCCCCGGGGCGATCCTGCCGCAGCGGCGTAACCGTGTCGTCAGGGTCAGCGTGCTAGGGTGCGTGCCACCGTGAGCGGAGCCACGCCCGCGGTCGACGACCCGGGGGCGGAGCAGGCCCCGGCCGTCCTCGGCCGCTTCCTGACCAAACGAACGCTTCTATCGATCCTGGCCGCGGTGATCATCGTGGCGGTGGTCGTCTGGCGGGCGGACATACCCTGGGGAGAGGCCTGGGCCAAGATCCGGGCGGCGAACCTCCTCTTCTATCTCCTCGCCATCGTCGTCTACTACCTCTCCTTCGTGGCCCGGGGGATTCGCTGGCAGGTGCTCCTGGCCAACGCCGGGGAGGTTCGCAAGGCCCGCCGGCTCGCCCCCCTCGTGCTGGCCTCGTTCTTCGTCAACTGCGTCGTCCCGGCCAAGATGGGTGACGTCTATCGCGCCTACCTGGGACGGGTCCGGGAGCGCATCCCCGGCAGCAAGGCGCTGGGGACGGTGGTGAGCGAGCGGCTGCTCGACCTCTGCGTGCTGATGCTGCTGCTGCTCGCCTCAGGGGCGTACATCTTCCACAAGCGCAACTCGGGGGCTCTCGTCCCCTACGTCATCTTCGGGGCGCTGCTCATGGCGGTCGGCATCGGGCTCATCGTGATGATGCGGGCGGGGCGGGGGATGCGGGTGCTCCGGCTGCTCCCCGACCCGATCTTCCGTCGTTACGAGTCATTCCGGAGCGGCGCCGTCTCGTCGCTCGGGCGGTGGCCGACCCTGCTGGTGCTGACGGTGGCGGTGTGGGTCTGCGAGTCGGGCCGGCTCGGACTGGTGATCGCCGCCCTCGGTTTCAGCAGACAGGTGGGACCGTCGCAATTCGTCCTGGTGGCGCTGGTGGCGGCCCTGCTGACCACGGTCCCCTTCACCCCCGGTGGGGTGGGGCTGGTCCAGTTCGGTGTGACCACCGCGCTGATCATCGTCGCCGGGATCGGCAAGGCAGCGGCGGTCTCGATCGCCCTGCTCGACGGCAGCATCAGCTACGGCAGCCTGCTCATCATCGGCTTCGCCGTCTTTGCCCTGGTCAACTTCCGGATGTCGCGCGAGTCGGCCGCAAGCAGCGGAGGACGTCCGTCCGGCCACGCGCTGCGGGACGAGGGGCACCCGGCCACCGGCTCACTGGTGTGAGGGCGCTGGTCACCGGAGGGGCGGGCTTCATCGGCTCACACCTCGCCGAGGCCCTGCTGGTGGACGGCCACGAGGTCACCGTGGTCGACGACCTCTCCCGCGGACGGCGCTCGCAGGTGCCACCGGCGGCACGGTTCGTCCAGGCCGACGTCAGCGGCGACCTGGGCGGGATCCTCCACGCGGCCCGGCCCGACGTCGTCTTCCACGAGGCGGCCCAGATCGACGTGCGGCGCTCGCTGGCCGATCCGGCGCTCGACACGAGGGTCAACGTGCTCGGCACCGTCAACCTGCTCCAGGCCTGTGCCGCCGCCGAGGTGCCGAGGTTCGTCTTCGCCAGCAGCGGTGGCGCCCTCTACGGGGACACGGAGGCGATCCCGACGCCGGAGAGCCATCCCCAGCTGCCGGCCTCGAACTACGGGGCGGCCAAGGCCGCGGCGGAGCTGTACGGCAACGTCTACAGTCAGGTGTACGGCATCGAGTTCGTGGCGCTGCGCTACGCCAACGTCTACGGGCCCCGCCAGGACCCCCACGGTGAGGCGGGGGTGGTGGCCATCTTCACCGAGCGGATGCTCGCCGGTGAGATCCCGACCATCAACGGTGACGGCGCCCAGACCCGCGACTACGTCTACATCGCCGACGTGATCGCGGCGAACCTGGCGGCCGTGACCGGCCCACCTGGGGCGTACAACGTGGCGACGGGGGTCGAGTGCGACGTGAACGAGCTGCACCGGCGCCTGGCCAGGATCATCGGGGTCACCGGCGCTCCGACCCACGGACCGGCCAAGCCGGGAGAGCAGCGTCGCTCCTGCCTCGATGCGTCACTGGCCGCCGCCCGTCTGGGTTGGCGTCCCCGCTTCTCGCTGGACGCCGGCCTCGAGGCGACGGTGGCCTGGTTCCGCGACCGGGGACCGGATTACTTGTAGCGGAAGAGGACCGGGCTACTTGTAGCGGAAGGTGATCCGGCCGCGGGTGAGGTCGTACGGGCTCAGCTCCACCCTCACCTGATCGCCGATCAGGATCCGGATGTAGAACTTGCGCATCTTGCCCGAGGTGTAGGCGAGGACGTCCTGTCCGGTCTTGAGCCGCACCTTGAACATGGCGTTGGGCAGAGGTTCGACGACGGTTGCGTCCATCTCGATCGTCTCCTCCTTGACCTCGGCGGGAGCCACGCCATCGGTGGGCTCGCGCCGCCGCGCCGGACTGCGCCGGCGGGTCACGCCTGGTCGAGGTGGACGTCGCGCCAAAAGTGTCTCCTCGTAGGGTTGCGAGAACGGATCGGCGGAAACCGCCGAGCCTCGCGAGGGTAGCACGGCACGCCTCGCCGGGCAGGCCCGGGGCTGCCCCCGGCGGTGACCGCGGCCCCACGCACGCCACCGGTCGCGCCCGACGGGAGGCCGGCCGAGAGGCCTCACGGCGAAGCGTCTGTCATCCTTAGGGGAGGCTCGACGCCCCTCGGTGGACCGGCTCGGCCGGCCGGACCCGCCCCGCCGGTCTCGGGCCGGCCGTCCCGCACGGACGCTCAGACCAAGCTGAAGGACCCCCCCATGAACGAATCGCCGTACCTGGAGGCGCTGAGCCGGCGTGTCCTGGTGTTCGACGGCGCCATGGGGACCAGCCTGCAGTCGCTCGAGCCCACCCCGGAGCAGTTCGGGGGAGCGGCCCTGGAGGGTTGGGTGGACGGGCTGGTCCTGCACAGCCCCGACCTCATCGAGCAGGTCCACCGCTCCTATCTCGAGGTCGGCGCGGACGTCATCGAGACCTGCACCTTCCAGGCGACCCCCCTGCGGCTGGCGGAGTGGGGGGCCCGGGAGCGGGCCCGGGAGCTCAACGAGAAGGCGGCCCGGCTGGCTCGCCGGCTCGCCGACGAGCATTCCACCTCCTCGCGGCCGCGTTTCGTCGCCGGCAGCATGGGGCCGACGGGCTTCCTGCCTGCCAGCAGCGACCCGAGCCTGGGCCGGATCAGCTTCGGCGAGCTGCTGGCGGCGTTCCGAGAGCAGGCCGAGGGGCTCCTGACAGGTGGGGTCGACCTGCTGATCATCGAGACCAGCCAGGACATCCTGGAGGTGAAGGCGGCGATCTTCGGAGCGCGCGAGGCAGTCGAGCGCACCGGCCGCCGGGTCCCGATCCAGGCCCAGGCCTCGCTGGACGTCTCCGGCCGGATGCTCCTCGGCACCGACATCGCCGCCGTGCTCGCCATCCTCGAGGGGCTGAGGGTCGACGTGGTCGGCCTCAACTGCTCGACCGGCCCCGAGCAGATGCGCGAGCCGATCCGCCATCTCAGCGAGCACACCCGGCTGCCCATCTCCTGCATCCCCAACGCCGGGCTGCCGATCAACGTCGGCGGCCGCGCCCACTACCCGATGCAGCCGGTGCCGATGGCCGACCAGCTCGAGGAGTTCGTCCGCGACCTGGGGATCAACGTGGTCGGCGGCTGTTGCGGGACCACCCCGGCTCACATCGCGACCTTGGCCGACCGCGTCGGCGGTGCCACACCCGCGCCGCGGCAGGCGGACGAGCAGCCACGGCTGGCCTCGAGCATCCGGGCGATCGAGCTGCACCAGGAGCCCCGGCCGCTCCTGATCGGGGAACGGGTCAACGCCCAGGGGTCGCGGCGGATCAAGGAGCTGCTCCTCGCCGACGACTACGACGGGATCGTCCGGGTGGCGCTGGGCCAGGTCGAGGGCGGGGCCCACGCCCTCGACGTCTGCGTCGCCGTCACCGAACGGAACGACGAGGCCGACCAGATGGCGGCCGCGGTCAAGGCGCTCCAGCAGTCGGTCGAGGCGCCGCTCGTCTTCGACTCCACCGACCCGCTGGTGCTCCGGCGTGCGCTGGAGGCCTACCCGGGGCGCGGCATCGTCAACTCGGTCAACCTGGAGAACGGGCGGGCGCGCTGCGACGCGGTGCTGCCGCTGGTCCGCGACCACGGTCAGTGTGTGATCGCTCTGACCATCGACGAGCAGGGGATGGCCAGGAGTCGCGACCGCAAGCTGGAGGTCGCCCGCCGGATCCGGGACATCGCCTGCGGCGAGTACGGGCTGGCGCCCCACCAGCTCCTCTTCGACGACCTCACCTTCACGCTGGCGACGGGCGACGCCGAGTGGGTGGACTCCGCGGTGGAGACGATCGAGGGGATCCGCCTGATCAAGCGGGAGCTGCCCGGGGTGCTCACCTCGCTGGGGGTGAGCAACGTCTCATTCGGTCTGACCCCACCGGCCCGGGCGGTGCTCAACAGCGTCTTCCTCTATCACGCGGTCGAGGCCGGCCTGGACGCGGCGATCGTCAACCCCGCCCACACCGTGCCGTACGCGGAGGTCAGCTCAGAGCGGCGCGAGCTGGCCGAAGACCTCATCTTCAACCGTCGGGGCGACGCGCTCGCCCGCTACATCGACCACTTCTCGGGGGTCACCGAGCGGGTGGGCGCGGAGAAGGTGGACCCCTTCGCCGGGCTGGCGGCGCCCGAGCGCATCCACGCCCAGATCCTCCACCGCCGCAAGGAGGGCATCGAGGCGCTCATCGACGAGGCGCTGCGCGACCGCGACCCGGTCACCCTGCTCAACGAGATCCTGCTCCCGGCGATGAAGGACGTCGGTGACCGCTTCGGGGCCGGCGAGCTGATCCTCCCCTTCGTCCTCCAGAGCGCGGAGGTGATGAAGCGCGCGGTCGCCCACCTCGAGCAGTACCTGGACCGCACCGAGGGCTACACCAAGGGCCAGGTGGTGCTCGCCACGGTGTTCGGCGACGTCCACGACATCGGCAAGAACCTGGTCAAGACCATCCTCAGCAACAACGGCTACACCGTCCACGACCTGGGCAAGCAGGTCCCGCTCACCACCATCGTCGAGAAGGCCGTCGAGGTGGACGCGGACGTGATCGGTCTCAGCGCCCTCCTGGTCAGCACCAGCAAGCAGATGCCGATGATGGTCGAGGAGCTGGATCGCCGCGGCCTCGACTACCCACTGATCATCGGTGGCGCCGCCATCAACCGGGGGTTCGGCCGCCGCATCCTCTACCTCGACCAGGGGCGCGTCTACGAGCCGGGCGTCTTCTACTGCAAGGACGCCTTCGAGGGCCTGGCGATCTGCGACCAGCTCATCGATGCGGAACGCCGGGCACCCCTCGTGGAGCGGGCCCGCGCCGAGGCGGCGACCTTCCGTGAACAGGAGCGGGCGAAGGCCGCCGCCAAGGCGGAGCTGCCCAGGGTCGAGGTCCGGGCGCGCAGCGACACGCGCACCGATGCGGCCATTCCCGCGCCGCCCTTCTGGGGGCCGCAGGTGGTCACCGGCATCAGCGTCCAGTCCGCGTATTCCCACATCGACCGCAATTCCCTCTTCAAGATGAGCTGGCAGTTCCGCGGAATCCATGACCCGGAGCGGTGGGACGAGCTGGTGCGGACCGAGCTGGAGCCCCGCCTGGAGAGGTCGCTGCGCG
>Ga0187872_10003858_pt1 | contig 11665 bp, 21 predicted proteins | sample June2016WEW_16_4_FD_132973 | JGI IMG/M metagenome (GOLD analysis project Ga0187872, IMG submission 132973) | Peatland microbial communities from SPRUCE experiment site at the Marcell Experimental Forest, Minnesota, USA - June2016WEW_16_40 | ecosystem: Environmental > Terrestrial > Soil >...
ATATTTGGCGCCCGGTTAAGCGCGGCAATCACGCCAGCATGGTTCGGACCTCGACTTACAACGCATGGGTCGCGGAAGCCGGCTACATGCTAAACAGTCAGCATCCAGGTATTGTCGAAGGCCCCTACGCCTTGACGATCAAAGTGGAATGGTCGTCTGGCCTTGATATTGACAACTGCATCAAGGCGACGAGTGACCTGTTGCAAGCGCACGGGGTGATCGAAAACGATAAGTTGGCACAAAAGATAACCGTGGAACGCGCGGCAGTCAAGGGAATGACAATCATGGTGGCGTCAACTCGCGAAGTGATCGCATCGGAGGCGTGATTGGTGAAGCACAGCGCGACGACGGTATTGAAGCAGCTTGAACGAAACGGCGTGGTGAAGGAACGGCTGGTCGCGGCCTATGAGCGCGCGTTTCCTAACCATCTAGGGCGTGTCAGAAACGAAGACCTGACGTGGTTTTACAGCTTCTTTGACATCGAAGGCCATGACACGGCGGTCGCTGAGCTTGATGACGAAGGCGAGGATGATGCGTCTGGAAATGGGCTCGCCGGGGTCGCTTTCCTCGAAAGATCGTCTTGACTAGCGGCTAGAACTAGGCGAAAAAGGTGAGGCCCGCGCGTTTGGCGACGCAACGGGCCTCGAAACGGCAGCGAGGTTATAGGGACCATCGCAACCCACACAGGCATTAGAGGTGCCCGCATGTCTTGTTTGTATAGCAACGTTTACGCGAACGCAATACATCTCTCGGCGGAAATACAATTCCCCCGAGGCTTTGTCCGCGCGCGGAACTCCCGCGATACTCCCCGACTCTTTCGCGCTCATTCCCCGCGCCGACGTGGTGAACGCCGCACGGTTTTTGTTCGCTGTAAATACGGATAATTACTTAGTTACATATAGTTAGCCAAAGCGTCATGCGTTCTATATGCGTTCGCAGTCACCTCAACCCATTGATGCGAGTTTCCCAAATGTCCCAAGATTTAGCGTCACAATCCCCCGAAGACATATCCTATGACCTCACCGGAGCGCCGGGGCTCGAAAAATTCATCTATTCGCAAATCGCCAAGGCGGTAGAAGCGGAGCGGGAAGCGTGCGCCAAGATCGCGATGGATCATGTTTCATTGATTGAGATAAATGAACCTATTTGGCATGAAGGCCAAGATTGGGCGTCACAGCGAATAGCTGATGCCATCCGCGCTCGCAAGACGGAGGGAGAATGAATGAGCCTAGACAGCATAGCGCACCTTCCCCGCGGTGAACGCCGCGCCATTCTAGCCCGCGAGGCCAAAAACCGCGCCGAATATAACTGGGGACCGTGGAACCACAAGACGCTTCCAACGGGAACTGGCGGATGCGGATGGAACATGGAAGTCCGCGCCGTGCATTGGAATAGCGTTTTCTCTGTCTTGGAGCGTCCAACCACTGGCGCGACGCATTTCGCTATCACGAGCCTTTCTGGTATTAGGCCGTCATTCCACGAAATACAGCGCATAAAGAACGAACTTGCTGGACCGGATGCGACGGCGGTTGAGGTCTATCCCCCGCAATCCGAATTGGTTGACGAAGCTGATATGTTCCATTTCTTCGTCGTCGATCCGCTGCCATTCTCGATTTTCAAAGGACGAAAATGAGCGATCTTTCCAGATGGTATGAGCAAATCGCCCGCGATGAAGACCGCGCGCTTGCCGAGCAAATCAAACGAGACGAAGCCTCTCCCGATACATTCGAGCCGATTGGCGTCATAGTCGCGCGCATTCTTGGCGGCATTAAGACGGGGAAGGATGGCGATAAATGAGCGCGATCTTGACAGCCTCGCGGAACATGAATAGAACAAAAGAACGGCTCGGAACGCCGCGAAACGTTCCGAGCCTAATAGGCGATCAGCGGTGTAACAATCACCCTGACCATGAGCCACCGGATGACGTTGGAGAAACGAAGTGACTAGCGACATATCTAGCGGAAATCGCCCCCCGGCGCAAGCCATAAATCAATGCAAAGTTGACGTTATCGAATTCGCGCCGCGTGATGTCCAACGGGTAGCAGACGAAAAATATAGAGGCGACACAGATAAAGTTCCGACAACTCCGGTCGGAAGTTTGACATATCTTGGCGTCAATTTGCAGTCGCGTTATGCAAAGGCGCATGAATATCGCGATATGATGAAAATCGTCGATTTTCTTCAAGCAATGCTAATTTCAGACATAGACGAACTTGTATCGCAAATATTTTGCGATAGCAAACTTGGATCATCGTATTACATAACGACGCAGCATGAACGGCGCCCAGAGATCATTGATTATCTTTGGTATAGATGCGAAGAAATCGGGCCGCTAGTGCTCGGTCATAATGGCATAACGATAGACGCGGACGGTGCGTATTTTTAGATAGAGCCATTTTGGAATGATGGTGATTTGTCGCTCGAAACCGAGGGCATAGAATGAGCGCTGATTCCGTAATATCCGCCATGCGCGCGCTTGAGTTTTCTGACGCTCAAATTTTGTCTGTCGTCTCCGAAATGGAGAGGCAGCGCAAAGAAACAGCGCGAGAAGCAAATGCTAGAAGGCAGAGGGAATACAGAGAGCGCAACGCAAATAACACCCATAACGCCGTAACGGGCGTAACGGGCGTAACGGGCGTAACGGGCGTAACGTGCGACATCGTTACTGACGATTCCCTATATAATGAACGCGCCAGCGCGCCCGTTTGCTCGAATGGTTCTTCACTACGTTCAGAACCAGTTAGTTTAAAACCAAACCCTTCGGGTTTGTCAAAAGCCGAGCGAAAACCCGCTGCTAGAAAATCCGCGTTAGCCGAAGACGCCCAACCAACTGAGCAAGATAAGTTCATGGCGGCTGAAAATGGCTTGTCAAATGAGGAATTTCGCGAGGAGTGGCGCGATTTCAGAGATTATCACTGTTCACGCGGCAATCTCATGAAAAACTGGCATTTGGCGTGGGCGACGTGGGTTAGAAAAGGCAGAAAATTCAAAAGCCGAGCCGGTCCGATGAAGCATGATAAACACTCGCCGATGAACCAAGCCGCAATCGAAATTGTGCAGGAATTGAACAATGAAATCGAACGAGAAACGCGATCTTACGCCGGCGATGGCGCTACCGTTATCGACATGTTCGCAGCATCTCGATAAATCCGAAAAAATAACATTAACTCAAGAGCTTGCTGTAATGTTCGCCGGTCTAGCGCATAAGTCCGGCGCCAGCATGGATATGAAACTGATATTGCAAGTCTATCTTGCTGATTTAGACGAGTTCCCCCTTGAAGTGACGCGAGCGGTTCTAGCGCAATTTCGGCGCGGCGATTTGGGAGATGGTCACTGGGCACCGACCGTCGCGGAAATCCGCCAAGTCGTGAAACGGCGAATGAATCCCGTTTCGACTGCGGACCAAGGAAGGCGTTTTATCCCGGCAATTTAAGGCGATAGACCATGATCGAAGACCTGCTTGCGAGAGAAGGCATCCGCGTAAAATGTAAGGGCTTGGGGACCGTCAAGACGCTCTGTCCGAAATGCAGTTCGTCCCGCAAAAACAAGAATGAGCCCTGTCTTTCCGTGACGTTCGAGCCTAACGGGGCGGTATATCTTTGCCATCATTGCGGCTTCACAGGCGGCGTAACCGACCGAGATCCCGACGAATTCCGCTCGCAGAGACGGCCTATCCCTCCCGCGCCGATCAAGCCTAAGTTTGTTCCGCAAGCTCCGGCTGACGCGACGATTGAATGGTTCGCGCACCGCGGAATAAGCCAAGGAACGCTTTTCCGCGCCGGAGTAACGCGCGTTGAAGTTTGGATGAATGACGGCGGCGACGGGAAAATTGAGCCGGTCATCGCGTTCCCCTACATGCGGAACGGCGAGGTTATGAACGTCAAATACCGCACGAAAGATAAGCGGTTTAGGCAGGAAAAGGGGGCGGAAAAGGTTTTCTATGGGCTCGATACGATAGGCGACGCCAAGGAAATTTATATCGTCGAGGGCGAGATTGACGCTTTGAGCTTGCGGGAAATAGGTTTTCCCAACGTCCTTTCCGTTCCTGATGGGGCGCCGAAGGCCGTTCGCGATGAACCGATCAATCCCGATGAAGACGTGAAGTTTTCCTATGTCTGGAATTGTCGTGACGAATTATCGCGGGTTGAAAAATTCATTCTCGCGACAGACGCGGACGGGCCTGGCCTCGCGCTGGCCGAGGAACTGGCGCGGCGGTTTGGTCGCGAAAAATGCTGGCGTGTCACATGGCCAGAGAAGCGCAAGGACGCGAATGAAGTCCTATTGCATGAAGGAGCCGAGGCGTTGATTGATTGCCTTACAGCGGCCCGTCCTTGGCCGATTGATGGGCTGCATGAAGTTGATGACTACCGCGACGAAGTGATTGAGCTTTATCGCGCTGGCCGATCCCGCGCGCTTTCGACCGGATGGGACGCGCTCGACGGCCACATGACAATAGCCGAGGGCCAACTTTCAATCGTAACCGGAATTCCAAATAGCGGGAAAAGCGAGTTCGTTGACGCCTTAATGGTGAATATGGTTTTGCAATATGGCTGGTCATTCGCGGTTTGCAGCTTTGAAAACCCGCCCGCCGAGCATCTATCGAAGTTTGCTGAAAAATATATCGACGCGCCATTTTGGGACGGTCCCACGCCTAGAATGGGTGAAGTCTATTTAAATAGGGCGTTAGACTGGGCTCAACCGCATTTCGTATTCATTCGCGCCGATGGCGACAAGGATATTACAACGCTGCAATGGGTGCTGGACAAAGCGGGCGCCGCCGTAATGAGATATGGCGTTAGGGGATTAGTTATTGATCCTTGGAACGAAATAGAGCATAATCGACCGTCAAATATGACGGAAACGGAATACATCGGACATTCTCTATCCAAAATAAAAAGGTTCGCGGCGCAGCGTGGCGTTCATGTTTGGGTGGTCGCGCATCCTTCCAAGATACATGGGGAACGCGGCCAAGCAACGCCTGTCCCGTCTCTCTATGATATTAGCGGGTCAGCAAATTGGGCGAATAAGGCTGATCTAGGAATCGTTGTTTTCAGGAATGAAGAGACGGAAAAGACCGACATTCACATTAAGAAATGCCGGTTTAAGTCGATAGGATCGAAGGGCGTCGTCTCTTTGAATTACAATAAGGTAACTGGTCGTTACACGCAATCGAATGAGTATGAGGCAGCTAGATGACCAATCATCGCCCCCCTTCGTGGTTTCCACTAGCTCGCGAGATGCAATCGACCGGCGCCAGCCTAACCAAAATTGGAAAGGCGGTTAAAGTTGATCGAACCACCGTCAAGCGATGGTTTGATCTAATCCCTATGGGAACGGCGTTGCCAGAGAATACCGAGCCCCTTCCGCTCGTTCCCACGGAAAAGGTCGAAGCCGCTTTGCGGATGAAAGCGGAGGGCGTTTCATGGCCGAAGATAGCCGACGCTCTTGGTGAAGGGCGTTATCGGCTTCGCATGGCGGTCGATCCGGTTTTCATCGAACGAACGCGGAAGAAACAAGAGGAAGCCCGCGAGTTGCGAAAGCACGGCAATCCCGACTGGCGGCGATGCGCCCCGGAACCGGAAAGGCCGCGAGCGTCGGCTTCGGTTCTCGCCGATGGCCGGTTCGCTCGGCCTCAAGATCGACGGTATGGACGATAATTCAAAGGTGACAGCGTGATATTCTGGACGCATGGAAAAATCGAGGAATTGCGGCGGCTCTTAGCCGATAAAAACAGCGCGAAGGAGGCTGCTGAAATTCTCGGTTGCACCCGCAACGCGGTGATCGGCAAGAGCCATCGGCTCGGGATAAATTCGGGTCTTAATAGTTCAAATTCAAACCGCGTTAAAAATGCCCATGCAGAGCGTAAAACCAAGTCAGCTACCATACTAGCCAAGGGGGTTGTCATGACGCCACAGCCATCGCTAGAACCAATCGAGGCATTGTTTCCGCTCCCGCAGATAGAAACGCCTATGGGAGCGGCAGCGGCGATCATGTCCCTGACGCCGGATAGCTGTAGATGGCCGCTCGGAAACCCTCTTGACGACACCTTTCGCTTTTGTGGCTGCAAGGCGGCGTTTGGAAAGCCCTATTGTCTCGAACACTATCGCGCCAGTTGTGGCAACGGCACGCCTTCGGAGCGGAGGGTTTCTCGCCCCGCATGGAATGCGCCCGTATGAGCCTTTGTCCATCTAGCGGCCCGCTCGCCAAGGCAATCGACCGCACTCTCCGCAAGCGTGAACAGGACAAGCGCGAGGCCGAGGCGAATGGACTTCGTGATCTCGCGCAACGTCTCGCGCGCCCGGAGCGGCCTGTTCAATCGCTGGCCTATGTCTCGGTCATAGCCATACCGGAGAGCTATTTCCGCCCCGTGGCGCCAGTGGTTGAAATGAATAAAATCACCGTGCGGAAAATCCAAGACGCGGCTTGCCGGCAGTTCAATATTGGAAGGCTTGATTTGGTATCGGCGCGTCACGCGGCGAGGTTTGTTGTCGCGCGTCACGCGGCCATGTTCCTGGCGAGAGAGCTTACCGACCAATCCACGCCCCAAATAGGCAAGGCGTTCGAGCGCGACCATACCGGAATTCTCCACGGGGTAAACCAAACTATTAAACGTCTTGAGGCCGGCGAGCGCTACGGGGACATGCTGCTTTCGGAGCATATCGAGGCGATTAGGATGGCATTGAAATGACCAAACGTCACGGATGGAACCGCCCCGAAGTCATTGTTGAACGCCGTGCTATCCCACCTGATAGACGTGAGGCCCGTAAAGCCTCGCGTCCTTCAAAATCACCAGACAAGCCCGCTGATAAGCCTAAGAGCCCAATGGTGGCCGATCTAGCGCGGCAAACGAAAAACAGCGCGTATGGCTTTCTCGCTGATTTCTGGCTGCCATCCAAAGACTAACCCCCGTTCCCGCCGCGTCAAACCCGCTCGAAGATAGGATGCAATCACATGGCAAGAGCCGGAAGAAAGAGGCGTCCAGGAGTGGCGCGCAATGCAAATGGTGAAATTCTAACTTCCGCGAAGAATGCCGAGCGCCGAGATCGTGGCGACGGTGATTGGCGGGCGCGCGAGGTTGCGCATTTCCAGAGAGCAAAAATGATCGTGAACGCACTTATCAAAGACCCGAAACTTGGAACCACAATCGGGAAAATGCTGCTACTCGCCATGCCTCGGGCTATATCAGCGCAGATGTATGCGGCTGGAGAACACGCCTGTCGAATCCTTAGCACCTATGATCGAATAGTTCTTGGAGTGAATCGCAATCCATCGGGGATCGTTATAGGCGATACCGGAGGGCGGTCTACATCTTCGGAGCCTGATCAGGAAACAGTGGAGCGCGCTACAAAAAACCTTATGCGTCTTGAGCGGACATTAGGTCGCGCCGTGATGTCTGGAGTAGCACACGCGGTCAAGGTCTTGGTTCGCGGAGGGGACATTACTGACGAACAGGCTGATCTAGCGATTATGGGCCTTAAAGAACTCGTCAAGGAATATGGCTTCGACGAAATAAGCGAGCAGGACGGCATAAAAGCAGCAAAAAAATATAGGTTCATCGGAGAGGAAAAACTATTAGAGGCTATTGTTTTAACTAAACAATAAGGTATTATGACGCATGGAAAATCTTGACGAAATAGAAGACGATGGCGCGGACCAAATTGCCCGCGTCAAGCGACTTATGGCGAAGAAAAAAGAGCAGGAAACGATTCGCGCCGAGCGGATGAAGCGGAAGATAAGCACGCTCTATCTCATTGAGCAAATGAATGGCGGGGCGGTCAAAATCGGCATAAGTTCCGACCCTAAAAAACGAATGGCACAGCTACAAGTTGGAAGCGATAAGGCATTAGCGCTAATCAACTTCACGGTGTTATGGCATGACGATGCCGTGAAAATTGAGAAGGCAATTCATAGGAATTTTCAACAATCAGCGATCCACGCCTCGGGGGAATGGTATTATTGCCGGCATGATTTTGCGACGCGAATAATCGAAAGGGCGATAAGGCGCGAGAAAGGCATGGATTTTGACGTTTGGATGGCATGGAGAAAAGAATTTGACGAATGGGTTGACGGAGCTGTGTAGCCGTGCTAAAGGTGCCTTTAATATCAAGGTCGGAGTATAGCGTTTTAACCATCCCCGCCAAGTTTTGCGCCCGGAGCATTCTTTGGGCGCTTGAGTTTCGAGCATCTAAGCTGGGGAGCTTTCCCATTACGGTGGGAGTGGGCCGTTAGTGATAGCGGACTGCCAGGATGCTCGAATTAGTTTCGAGCGGATTAGGGCGAAGCCCCGAAGGCGAAGATAGACGCAATTTTGGTCTATGCCGCGCTCGAAAGAATTTCGAGATGTTGCGCACCGCGAGGTGTGGTCCGCCAAGGGGACGTGACGTAAATCCTTGGTATGTGCGGCTGGGTGGCGTCACCGTCCCGGCCCATCTCGAAAACCTGCCGAAGGCTGGGAGTTGGCGTCCTAGGAACGCCCAACGATAAGTCCAATCGGGTGAGAGGCCCGAGCAGTTTCGCCAGCAATGGCAGTGAGTTTCGAGCGGATTAAGCTCCAAGGCGGAGCAAGAGCCTTCCAAGCTCATGGGGCGAGTTCGATTCTCGCAGTCCGCTCGAAAACCTAACTAGGCGGTTCATCCGCTTTCAATCCCTCATGAGGCAAACAATGCGTGAAGGCAATGGCGACCGATAGCGAAGAGCCCCAAGACGAAGAGGCTGGTCGCGGTCGTCCATCAAGTTATAAGCCTGAATACGCAGCCCAAGCCGAGAAACTTTGCCTGTTAGGCGCAACCGATGACGATCTAGCTGATTTCTTTGGAGTTTCAGATAGGACAATAACCCGGTGGGCTATCGTTTATGAGGATTTCTGTCGCTCCATAAAAATAGGCAAGGCTGCTTCCGATGATCGCGTGGAGCGCAGCCTATTCCGCCGCGCTACTGGCTATACGTATGATGCGGTTAAGATATTCATGCCGGGAGGGGCACAAGAGCCCGTCTATGCGCCGTATCGCGAGCATGTTCCGCCTGATACAGGTGCGATGATATTTTGGCTCAAGAACCGCCGTCGCGGCGAATGGCGGGATAAGCCTGACGAGCAAGGCTCTGACAACACGCTGACGATCCGGGTTATCGGCGGGTTGCCAGATGGAGAGAAGTCAGATTAAGGGTTGCAATGCGTTAGTCTAACCGTTAGTCTAACCGTTAGACTAACCGTTAGACTAACTACATGATACGCATTGAAACAATCAAAGAGCCCAAAAAGGCATCAACGCCTGAAAAGGCAACTGCCGCCGATCCTGAGCCAAAGGCCAAATTCGACCGCAATGCATATCAGCGCGAGCTGATGCGAAAGCGTCGGGCCAAAGCCAAAGCGGATCGGGAATCGAAATGAAGCGCCAAGATGCGGCTCGTTTGGGATTGACCAAATATTTCACTGGCGTCCCATGCAAGAATGGCCATGTGTGCGAAAGGCGCGTCGCCGACGCCAAGTGTGTTGAATGCAATAGGGAGCGCGCCGCCGCGCACCGATCCAAGCATCCCGGTGAGCAAATTGAATATCTTCGCGAGTGGCGGAAAAAGAATAAGGACCATTCCAAGCAATATCGAGAAGCCAACGCGGAAAAGATAAAGAGACAGAAGGCCGAATGGGTCGCCAATAATTATGATGATGTAACTGCGTATGCCAAGGAATATTACGCAGCCAATCGAGATATGCGGAGCGAAACCGCTAAACGTTGGCGTGATGTAAATCCAGAGCGCCATGTTCAAAACGTATTAGATTGGCAGAAAGCTAATCCAGACAGAGTTAAGGCACATCAACACAAGCGCCGCTCATTGAAGGTGAATGCGGCAGGGGCGTTTTCTGCAGAAGACATAATGTCGTTGTTCGATGCTCAAGATGGCAAATGCAATAATCCTTATTGCAGAACAGAACTCACGGAATCAAATAAGGAGTTGGACCATATCGTTCCAATCTCAAAAGGTGGGTCGAATTTCCCATCAAATCTACAATGGCTTTGCGGGTCATGTAACGCATCGAAGAAAGATAAAGACTGGGACGTATTTCTGTCATGGTATGGAAAGATAAGGTGTTGTGCCTAGAGAAATAACAGTCGAAATACCGACGTTGCATGTAGATCAGATCAAGGCATACGATGTTTGTCGAGAAAACCGTTTTTTTGCTTTGCGATGCGGAAGGCGATACGGGAAGACGGCATTCCTATCCGCGATAGCGTCCAGTGATGCCGTTAAGGGCAAGCGCGTTGCTTATATGGCGCCAGATTATAAGCGTCTTACCGAGACATACAACGAGATCGAACGCATCCTCTCGCCGATCAAAAAATCATCGTCGCAGACCCAAGGAACGATCCGAACGGTAAATGATGGCGTAGTTGAGTTTTGGACATTGGGCGATGAGAGTGCTGGTCGATCTAGGAAATACCATACAGTCCTGATTGACGAGGCGGCGTTCACTAAATCCCCGGCGATGTTCGACATTTGGCGTAAGTCGATCAAGCCGACGCTGTTGGATTATCGAGGTCGCTGCATCGTCGCCAGCAATACTAGCGGGACGGATCAAGATAACTTTTTCTGGAAGATCACCAATGAGCCTGAGCACGGGTTCGTTGAGTATTGGGCTCCGTCGATCAATAATCCCTATCTGCCGGCGGAAGATATTGAGACGCTCCGCAAGACGGAGCATCCTGACATTTTCGCGCAAGAGTATGAGGCTGTTTGGGTCGATTGGTCTGGTAAGGCCCCATTCCCATTGGAGAGCTTGCTAGTTGATGGTAAGCCGGTTCAATTCCCCGAGCGATGCGATTGTGTGTTCGCGGTGATCGACAGCGCGGTTAAAACAGGCTCGGCTAATGACGCCACGGGAGTTTTGTATGTCGCGGTCAATTCGCACGGAGTATCAGACGCTCCTAAGCTGACGTTTTTGGATTGGGATATTAAGCAGATCGAAGGCAGTTTGCTTGAGGTCTGGATGCCAGAAGTTTTTCGCCGTCTAGAGGAATTGTCCCGCGAGTGCAAGGCCCGCATGGGCAGCGTCGGCGCATATATCGAAGATGCTGTATCAGGAACCATCCTGTTGCAGCAATGTCGCCGTCACGGTTGGCCGGCACATGGAATTAAGACCGAACTTACCGCGAAGGGCAAGGATGGTCGCGCGCTAAACGCCGTTGGTTATGTCCATCGCGGATGGATCAAATTAAGCCAACATGCGTTCGATAAAAACGTGGCCTATAAAGGCGCGATTAGAAACCATTTGATAAGCCAAGTTTGCAGCTTTCGGTTTGGCGATAAGGACGCGGCGACACGCGCCGATGATCTACTCGATTGCGCGACCTATTCGGTTAGCATAGCACTTGGCGATCAAAAGGGGTTCTGAATGCTTCAACCGAGAAAGCGCGTTCATCCCCACATTGCCCATGAGAATGCCCGCGTCGCCTTGGCGGTTGGGCTGCATGAAATCGGGCTGGCGAATGTCAGCAAGCGAATTCGCGACGAAGCGGTTGAGAAGCTGATTGCCGGCCAAGTCCGGCTTTACGGCGAAGACATCGTAAACGGTGCGTTTAATGCGCTGCTGACGCAAACGGCGCATAGGCAGGCGGGGCTGGCATGAGCGGCGACATTGATTGGTGCGCCGATCCTGATAATTATTGGC
>Ga0187872_10003864_pt1 | contig 11658 bp, 9 predicted proteins | sample June2016WEW_16_4_FD_132973 | JGI IMG/M metagenome (GOLD analysis project Ga0187872, IMG submission 132973) | Peatland microbial communities from SPRUCE experiment site at the Marcell Experimental Forest, Minnesota, USA - June2016WEW_16_40 | ecosystem: Environmental > Terrestrial > Soil >...
AACTCCCGGATTGTCGGCAACACGGAAACTATCCAGAAACGAGGTTCGAGGAGATGAGTCAATTAGGGCATCCAACCAGCGCAACACTTCCTCGAACGGGACTTCTGGCCCGCAACAACTTGCGGTTTGCCCGTCATTCGGGCCAAACCAGGGGCAGCTTCAGCCCGGCCCTTAGTTGAAGGAACAACAGCGGCGACTAGCGTTGTCCTCGCGACTGCTCAACCCACTTTTGTAGGTCGATATAATTCTTCAGTGAGAGTCGGTAGCGAACCTTCTCAGTGAATTCCTTGGCCCCCTTTGTAAAGAAGGAGGTTGTAGCTAGGATGCCGCCCGTTGCATTCTCCTGCTGGACGACGCCATAGAGTTGCCGTATGAGACCGACGCCCACCGGTCGGTCTGGGGCGAATTGCTTGCATTCAACTAGGTACATTAAGGCGCCCACAGTTTCATGCTTGGCGACGTAAATATCTTTGCCCCCGTCTTTAGATGCGGGGGTGAGCGTTACCTCATAACCTTGGCGTCTAAAAAGCTCAGCGACCAGTTCTTCAAATTGGCGCGGTGTCAAGGAGTACATCTCTGCGGGCTTTGCCTTGATGCGATCGAGCAAATCGTCAGTGACGATTACGACGCCGGATACGAGTTGCCGCTCTTCTGGAGAGCCTGGACCTGTGGGACGTCCGTCGGGACCGACGAGACCTGACGCCGAGAACGATTGAAGGTACGCGTCAATGTCATTGACACTCGCGCGTTCATCGCGCACTAGGCGGCCGGCGAGCGTTGCGAGCAGAGGGTGTCCACCAACTCTCTCGTAGAGCCTCCGATAATCTGCATCGGCGAGCCTCAAAAGGTTCGACCGCCAAACCGTACGCATCTCGTCGGCAGACAATGGACCGAGGATCAGTTCCACATCGAACCCGTCGATATGGTTCTGACTGTTGGCGACGATGCGGAGGCCCGGTCGGGTCCGCCGAATATTAGTGATTAAGCTCCTCACTGCCCCGATTTCGTAGTGGTCGCAATCGTCGATCATAAGCAGGCACGGCCCGGTATGCAGATCGCGATTTCCCCATTTTAAGACGTCCGATACTGTCTGTTCATTTAAGGATTCAGAAGAAAGCTGCGGCAGGCGATCAATACCACCAATGAAGAAGCCCGATGTCTGAGAGATAAACTCGGCAGCGAGGGCAGATTTTCCTATGCCCCGTCGGCCGACTATCAGTGCAGTGCGACAATCGCCCGCAATGAGCGCGGACTTGAGCTTCGCGAGTTCGTTCTGGCGCCCAGCGAAATAAACCGGCGGTTGCGACATCGAGAATTTGAATGCTTCTTCGAAGTTAGCCATACGGTTCCGCCAAAAGGATTATGGGCAAAGAGATTGTACGGTGAAATGCGTGGTCGCCGTGCAGGGATCGGCTATTTGGAACCTATCCAGAAACGGGGTTCGAGGACATGAGAACGCAAGCGACCTTCGTGACAGCTCGCTTCCTCGAACCGGACTTCTGGCCCGCAATGACTTGCGGGTTGCCCGCGATCCGTCGAGAACCGATGCCCAGCGCGGGGATCACTTCTTACAAGCCGACTTATCAGGGGTTATGTAATCACCGCGTGCACATCAAATCGCGGTGCGCCCACCGTCGACGGCGAGTTTTGCGCCGTAAATGAAACTAGAACGATCCGTCGCCAGGAAGACAATGGCCTCGGCGATTTCGTCCGCGGTGGCCGGACGCCCCGCTGGCGCCTGGGCGGCTAGTTGCTCCAGGCCCTCTCCCATTGCGTCGGTGCCCTCCGTGCGCGTAGGTCCAGGGCTTACCGCATTGACGCGGACACCGCTGTGGCCATATTCAGCCGCCCACGATTTGGTCAGTAGATTGATCGCTGCCTTGCTCGAGCCATACAGACTCATGCCGGACACTCCGTAGTCGGCGACCATCGTAGATACATTGACGATTGCCCCTTTACCTCTCCTCGCCATCAGGGGAGCTAGTTCCGCGACAAGGAAGTACGGCGCCTTAACGTTAAGCGAATACACCCTGTCAAACTCTTCCTCCGTCGTTTTATTCGTCGGCCCGAACGGGAAGATTCCCGCATTGTTGATCAGAATATCGACGTGGCCGTTTCCGAGCTCGATTGCTCTTTTCGCCACTTCGCGCGTGCTCGACGCGTCTCGCAGGTCGGACGAAATAAAATCCGCTTTACCTCCTGCTGCGCGGATTTCCGCAACCGCCCTCTCGCCGCGCTCCACACTGCGGCCTACGACCAAGACATGGATGCCGAGCAGGGCCATTTTATTAGCTGCCGCCCGGCCAATACCGCTCGTTCCTCCTGTAATGAGTGCTGTCTGCGCATTTGTAGTCATTAGCAACTCCCTTTTCAGTGTCCGCGAGGTCTACGGTGATTCGGCGTAAGGAAGGGCAAGTTCGTTTCTGGGCCAAAGGGTTCTTGTCTTTACTTCGTCGGGAAGTACACGTCGCACATCGCCAATTATTCCGCCTGGGAGCGAACTCAAGCGTTCTTGTCTGGGCCATCGAATACAGGAGCGTATCGCAGCATGACTCGGAGGACAACGACATTAGGGCGCACGCTCCAAAGGAGATTTGCGCGGGCCGGATAGATCCTGATAAACGCGCTTGTGGCCACCGAACTATCGACTTCTAGTAATTGGCCAGAAACGGGGTTACCGGACAAATGAAGTGCTACTTCACATCTCCGCTAACCGGACTTCTGGCCCGGAACAGCTTCCGGATGCGCCGTCACTCTGGCACAATCGCCAAAGTGTCAGGAATGGCCACATCACCGACTCTACGACTCTATCTAGCTTAAGTATTGGGATGCGTTAATGTTCCTAGGGGCTATAATCCAGCCCCAAATGGCGCTGACCTCTGGCAGTCGCGTCGGCCCCTATGAAATCCTCGCTGCTATTGGTGCGGGCGGGATGGGCGAGGTGTACCGCGCACGGGATGCCAAGCTCGGGCGTGATGTCGCAATAAAAGTCCTGCCCGAAGCATTTGCCCGCGATGCCGAGCGCATGGCGCGGTTCCAGCGCGAAGCCAAAGTCCTCGCTTCGCTCAATCATCCCAACATTGCCTCCATCTATGGACTCGAGGACTCCGGCACTACTCATGCGCTGGTGATGGAGTTGGTCGAGGGGCCGACGCTCGCCGACCGCATCAAGTCCGGTCCGATTCCAATTAGCGAAGCATTGCCTATCGCCAAGCAGATGTGCGATGCGCTCGAATACGCTCACGAGCACGGGATCGTGCACCGGGACCTGAAACCTGCAAACGTGAAAGTGACGAGCGACGACGCGGTGAAGGTGCTCGACTTCGGCTTGGCGAAGGCTCTGGAAGGCGGTGCGTCCTCAATCGACATCGCCAATTCACCGACGGTCAGCCAAATGGCAACGCAGGCGGGGGTCTTGCTGGGGACGGCGGCGTACATGTCGCCGGAGCAGGCGAAAGGCAAGACCGTAGATCGGCGGGCGGACATTTGGGCGTTCGGCTGCGTGCTGTACGAGATGCTGACCGGCAAGATGGCATTTCACGGCGAATCGGTGACGGACACGCTGGCAGCCGTCATCAAGGAAGAGCCGAACTGGTCGCAGCTTCCCGCCGCGACGCCGATACGGGTTCGCGTTCTCCTTCAGCGGTGCTTGCAGAAGGACCCGAAGCAGCGGTTGCGCGACATTGGTGATGCTCGCATTTCGCTCGACGAAACTATTGCGGGAGCGCCGGAGGACGCGCCATCCCTCGCTGCGGTCGGGCGACCGGCCAAGAAGCCTTGGCGGATGTGGCTTCTCTCGGGAGTTACAGCTATCTCGCTACTGGCTGCAGCTTTGCTTGCGTTTCTTTACTTTCATCAGAAGGCGCCCGCCACGCAAGCGATGCGCTTTCAAATTCCCCTGCCTGAAAAATTCAACCAAGCGGGAGATGTCGCCCTTTCACCCGACGGCCGCAAGCTGGCGTTTGTCGGTACGGGCGTTGATAACAACCAGAGCCGCCTGTGGGTCCGATCCATCGATGCGCTTGACGCACAACCTCTCCAAGGAACGGAAGGCGCGGGCGGGTGGCCATTCTGGTCGCCGGATAGCCGTTACATCGTTTTGAGGATTGGAGGCAATCTTAAGAAAATTGAGGCGTCCGGTGGTCCCCCTGTGACGCTATGCAGCACCTCGGCCCTCTTAGGAGGTGCGTGGACGCGCGACGACAAGATCGTCTTCGGAACTAACGACGGCCTCATGCGAGTCGCCGCCGCGGGCGGCTCACCTTCGCCGATTACTACTGACGGAGCTTCCGCTACCCCTTCACTTTTACCAGACGGGCGTCATTTCATTTACTTTCATCCTTCAACTCGAGGAGACGGCCCCGGCATCTACGTAGGCTCGGTGGACTCAACGCCGCAGGAACAGTCATCCAACAAGAAGGTGCTCACGGACTTTTCTACGGTGGTTTACTCGCCCTCTTCGGATGACCCGGCTATCGGGTACCTGCTGTTCGTGCGCGGAACCGTGTCGCCCGGCGCGGCTGGCACACTGATGGCGCAGCCATTCGACACGCGGCGTCTGGAACTGACCGGTGAGGCCGTGCCGATTGCCGAGCAAGTTTCGAATACGGGTTTTGCGAGTTCTGCCACGAATGCTCTTGTTTACGTGACAAGCAGCGGTGGGGTGACGGCAGGGTCCAGAGGCAACATACAGGGTCAGCTGACTTGGTTCGACCGGGAGGGAAAGGTTCTCGGAGCCATTGGAGATATCGGCTTGTACCGTAGCCTGGCGCTCTCCCCCGACGGCACGCGGGTTGCCTTCGAGCGTGCCGACCCTCAGAACCAAGGCATCAGGAACATCTGGCTGTACGAATTCGCGCGAGGTGTGACGACGCGGTTCACCTTCGATTCTGGCTGGGATTCCGGTCTAACCTGGTCCCCGGACGGTAGCCGCATCGCCTACGGTTCGCTTCGGGGCGATTTCTTCGACCTGTACCAAAAGACTTCGAATTTGGCTGGCGAGGAAGAACTCTTGTTGAAGTCGGGCAACCACAAGGTTCCCAGCAGTTGGTCGCCGGACGGGCGCTTTCTGTTGTTTTACAATCCGGTTCCACCCAACCACGTATGGTTGCTTCCTCTTGGCGGCGGGGCGGCCGATCGCAAGGCCGTCGAGCTGGGAGAATCGGAGTTCAACCAAGCGGCTGGGCGCTTTTCTCCGGATGGGCGCTGGATCACCTACTCCTCCGACGAATCAGGCAAGGACCAAATCTACGTGCGGCCGTTCGATGCTTCTTCGGCGATGGGATCTTCCCCGGCGGGGGGCACGCCCGTAACGGGCAAATGGATGTTGTCCAAAGACGGTGGAAGCACTCCCCTCTGGCGGCGCGACGGTAAGGAGCTATTCTATTTGTCTCTGGACGGAATGGCGATGGCCGTTGACGTCAGTACCACCGGTATATTTCAAGCAGGAGTTCCCAAGGCCCTGTTCAAGGTGCCAGCCGGTGTGCTTTTCTGGGATGTCTCCTCGGATGGCAAGCGGTTCCTGATGGCCGCCCCTTCCGCTACGAGCGCGAGCTCTCCGCCGAAGTTCACCGTCGTGCTGAACTGGCAGGCGGGGTTGAAGAAATGACGCTCACCGCTGGCACCAAACTCGGTTCCTACGAAATCACGGGCGCCATTGGTGCTGGCGGGATGGGCGAAGTGTACCGCGCCCGGGATGCGAAGCTCGGGCGCGATGTGGCGCTGAAGGTCTTGCCGGAAGCGTTCGCACGGGACGCCGAGCGCATGGCGCGGTTCCAGCGTGAAGCCAAGGTTCTGGCATCGCTCAATCATCCCAACATCGCTTCGATCTACGGTCTGGAAGACTCCGGTGCCACTCATGCGCTGGTGATGGAACTGGTCGAGGGGCCGACGCTCGCGGATCGCATCAAGTCCGGCCCTATTCCAATTAGCGAAGCCCTGCCCATCGCCAAGCAGATGTGCGAGGCGCTGGAATACGCGCACGAGCGCGGGATCGTGCACCGGGACCTGAAACCTGCGAACGTGAAGGTGACGAGCGACGACGCGGTGAAGGTGCTCGACTTTGGACTGGCGAAGGCTTTGGAAGGCGATGCTTCTTCCATTGACATTGCTAATTCTCCTACGGTCAGCCGTATGGCGACGCAGGCGGGAGTGCTGCTGGGGACAGCGGCGTACATGTCGCCGGAGCAGGCGAAGGGCAAAGCGGTAGACCGTCGCGCAGACATCTGGGCGTTCGGCTGCGTGCTGTACGAGATGCTGACCGGCAAGATGGCGTTTCGCGGCGAATCGGTGACGGACACACTGGCAGCGGTGATTCGTGCTGAGCCGGATTGGTCGCAGCTTCCCCCCGCGACGCCGGTGCGTGTTCGCGTGCTATTGCAGCGGTGTTTGCAGAAAGACCCGAAGGAGAGGTTGCGGGATATTGGCGACGCACGCATTTCGCTCGGCGAAGTTCTCTCGGGCGCGCCCGACCCAGCACTCGCGGGAGCAGCACGAATCTCCGCTCCCTTCTGGCGGCGGGCGCTAATCGTCAGCGTGGGTGCCCTGCTGTTAGTTGCGATTGCGAGCCTGGCCACTTGGACTCTGAAGCCTTCGCCCTCGCCTGCTAGACCGGTTACCCGCACCGTGATCAACCTTCCACCAGGGCAGCGGCTGGCGGGATTGGATCAGCCGGCTATAGCGCTTTCTGCCGATGGAAATCAGCTCGCCTATGTCGCGACGACTCAAGGGAGCAGTGTGCAGCAGGCTTATTTGCGGGCGATGGATAGCCTGGAGGCGAGGCCGATTCCCGGTACGGAAGGGGCAACGGACCCATTCTTTTCACCCGATGGCCAATGGCTGGGTTTTTTCGCCGACGGAATTCTGAAGAAGATTCCCGTGAACGGGGGAGTGCCGCAAGCCCTAGGAAGTGGTGGCCTCTCCCGCGGAGCCAGTTGGGGTAGTGAGGGCACGATTGTCTATGCACCCACCTTATCGGTTCTCCTGCAAGTATCAGCCGTGGGAGCTGCCCCGCAGCCTATTACTCGGTTTGAGCCAGGTGAGTCCGCCCACCTGTGGCCCGAGTTTTTGCCCGGTAGCAAAGCCGTAGTCTTTTCGCGGGCCTTTCCCACTCCGGGAATCGCTGTTCAGCCAATTCGGGCGGGCGAACGGAGAGTTTTAATACAAGGACAATCGGCGACCTCGCCCCGTTATGCACCGTCCGGGCACCTCATCTATGCGCAGGCAGGCAACCTGATGGCCGTGCCGTTCGATCTCGAGCGATTGGAGGTCAAGGGCGAGGCCGTCGCGATGGTGCAGGGCGTTCTGCAATCCGCAGATCCTTCTGGGGCCGCTCAATACAGCCTTTCAGCCACGGGATCGCTGGTCTATGTGGCCGGGACGCAACAGGCGAGCCAAGGCAGGCTGGTGTGGGTCAGCCGCAACGGGACGGAGCAACCCTTGGGCACTCCTGTGGGTATTTACAATCAACCGCGGCTCTCGCCCGATGGCCGGCGCGTCGCTGTTGACGTTGGGGAAGCCGCGGGCACCCAAGTGGGCCTGTACGATCTCGCGAGGGACACGTTGTCCCGGTTCACTTTTGAGGGTAGCAATAACGAATACCCGGCCTGGACACCGGATGGGAAGCGGATCGCATTCATGTCGGACAGGGAAGGCCCACTGAACATGTTCTGGCAACTGGCCGATGGCAGCGGCGGGCTCGAGCGTTTGACGAGCGGTAACGTCAGCGTTCCCTTTTCTTGGTCCCCCGACGGACAAGTACTCGCGTTGGTTGAAGCCGTTCCCCCAGCACTTCCTGAAATCATGGTGCTGCGGGTTGGCGATCGCAAGGTGCAGCCCTTTCTCCAAACTCGACCAGGAACTTTCCAGGATGCGCCTCAGTTTTCCCCCGACGGGCGCTGGATCGCCTATGCCTCGGATGAATCGGGTCGCCGTGAGATTTACGTGCAGCCCTATCCCGGCCCGGGCGGCAAATGGCAAGCCTCGGCCGAAGGCGGCAACGAGCCGCAATGGAACCGCAACGGACGAGAGCTGTTCTACCGCGACGGCGACAAAATGATGGCGGTGGACATCAGCACTCAGTCCGGTTTCGCTGTCGGCAAGCCCCGGAAGCTCTTTGAGGGACCTTACCTCAAGAATGAGGTCGGGTACGCGCGCCCGAATTACGATGTGTCCCCGGATGGCCAGCGGTTCCTGATGATCAAGCCGGTCGAACAGGAACAGGCTGCACCGACGCAAATCAACGTCGTGCTGAACTGGACCGAAGAGCTGAAGCGCCGCGTGCCAACAGGGACGAAGTGAGGAAGTTCGTTCAACAGATCACTTTCGATCCCGCCTGATGCGCTACAGGTAGAAGTGACCGCACTCGACTTTTTGATTCCAGCCACCGCGCGATAACCCCCGGATTGTCGGCAACACGGAAACTGTCCAGAAACGGGGTTGTGGGAAGCGAAATCTTGGGCTCTCGGCGAGTTGTCGGACCCGCGGCGTGCTTTTGCCAGGATTGCGTTTGAATCAGGGGAAAAGCCCGCGGACAAGCGTCGCGTCCGCGACGCGCCCGACCGCGAGAACATGCGCGCCGGTACGCATGTGTGTTCGATGCGACTCGCAGCAAGAAGTGGATGAGTACTGGTCGAAGCTCTCCGCGGGGGCAGCGAGGTGCAGTGCGGCTGGCTGAAGGACAAGTTCGGTTTGTCCTGGCAGATCGTACCCGCTCGCCTGCCCGACCTCATCAAGCACCCGAAGGCCATGTAGGCCATGCTTCAGATGAAAAAACTCGACATCGCCGAGCTCGAACGCGCCGCCCAATCGTAGCTTCGCCATTTTCTTCGTAGGGGTTCAGCATGTTTGCGCTGCGCGCGGCGAAGTGCCGGGCCCACTTGTCCTGAGCGCTTAGGCGAAGAGACGCTCGACCTCGCCTCAGCCCCTCTTGCCCCAGTCCATTTGGTCAAGACTATCTCCTGCGGCCGGCGGTTGCTAGAATTCCGGAACCTTGATGGCTCCCGCACGGGCGACACCGATTTCCGGAGAAGCCGCGCTCATGAGCGTGCGCCTCGACCGGCTTCCCGCCACGCGATATGTCTGGAAATTGTTGCTTTTGATTTCACTGGGCGGCTGCTTCGAATTCTACGATCTCTTCCTGATGACTTATCTTGGGCCCGGCTTGATCCGGAGCGGACTGTTCTCCGGTGCCTCTGGCTCCTTCTTCGGATTGACCGGATTGGCCGGCTTCGTGGCCGCCACATTTGCCGGTCTCTTTATCGGGACGCTGGCATTCGGATTTGCCGCCGATAAATTTGGTCGCCGGACGATCTTCACGTACTCGTTGTTGTGGTACACCGTCGCATCGATCGCCATGGCGTTTCAGGTCACCACCTGGGGAATCCTGGCATGGCGAATGATTGCGGGCGTGGGAATCGGGGTCGAGTTGGTGACGATCGATACATACATTGCCGAACTGATGCCCAAGGAGGTTCGCGGTCGCGCATTCACGATCAATCAAATCGTGCAGTTCACCGCCATCCCATTGGTCGCGCTGATCTGTTGGCTGCTGGTGCCCCGCAACCCTTTCGGCGTGGACGGGTGGCGCTGGGTGGTATGGATCGGTTCGGTCGGCGCGATATTCGTATGGTTTATCAGGCGCGGTATTCCGGAGAGCCCTCGATGGCTGATCGCTCGCGGCCGCTTATCCGAAGCGGAGCGCATAGTCGTGAGAATGGAAGAGCGAGTGGCCGCGGAATCTGGCCGCGACCTCCCGCCCGCGGTTTTGGAAGCTCCCGCCGATAAGTCCCCGGGCGCTCGTGCGAATTTTTCTCAAATCTTTCACCCGCCATATCTGCAACGGACGCTCATGCTCATGGTTTTCCATTTCTTTCAGACAATCGGCTATTACGGGTTCGCTTCCTGGGTGCCTGCCTTGCTGATCGCTGCGGGCATCCGGACGACTGCCAGCCTGCAATACTCGTTTATGATTGCGATCTTTGCGCCTGTCGGCCCCATGCTGGTTTACCGGATTGCCGACAAGTTCGAGCGAAAATGGCAAATCGTTTGGAGCGCCGTCTGTATCGGAGGATTTGGTGTGTTGTTTGCTCGCCAGAGCCAGGCGGGCTGGCTCATTCTGCTTGGCGTGATGTTGACGTGTTCGAACAACTGGATGTCGGTGGCATTCCACGCGTATCAGGCCGAGTTATTTCCCACTCCGGTGAGGGCGCAAGCCGTGGGCTTTGTCTATTCGTGGAGCCGTTTTAGCGCGATCTTCACCAGCCTCATGATCGGCTTTTTCCTGCAGCACTTCGGCGTCGGCGGTGTTTTCGCGTTCATCGCGGGTTCCATGCTCGTCATTGTTCTGGCGGTTGGCGTTTTCGGCCCGCGCACGCGCGGCCTTGCGCTTGAGTCCATCTCCCGCTGATGCGGCGCCCGCCTCGCAAACAAGCTGGTATTTGTTCTTTTCTTCTCTTGATATTCACAGCTCGTTTGCGCTAGCTTCTGCGCCGGTAGCCGTCCGTCGGTCGAGTCTGGTTTTGTTTCAAGAAGGCGGCTTAATTGACATTCCAATGGTCTGGAGGCACGAGAGCCGCACTTGACGACGAGGATAAACGAACTGGATTGTCAGGAGGAACCGCGATGCAGGATTTTCTGAGCGGCCCTATAGCCGAACTAAACAGCGAAGACGAAATTCATGAACTAGATGAGGTCCTTCGCCGGGCATCTGAATACCTTCTCCGCGAGTCCAAGCACACAGCTAAGCGTGAAGAAGAGGAACCCGAAGCTGCCTGAGCCGAAACAGTCCGCGAATCGAAGCCCGAGCGAGGAAATGCCGAACAGAAGGGTCGCTCGTCGGCACAACCTGGTTCTGCCCATCGTCCTCGCTGAGCTGCCGCAAAAAACTCATGTTATCCGTGGCACGACGCGGAACATATCTACCCACGGCCTCTACTTTACGACCGACCTGCCGGTAGCAGCTGGGCGAAGCCTTGAATTCTCGTTCACGCTACCTGAAAACGAGGAGAGCCACGTCACCGTCGCCGGAAGAGCTCGGGTGATGCGCGTGGAAGAGCAGGGCTCAGACTCAGACAAAGTGGGCATAGCGGTCGCGATTCAGAGCTTCACGATGAGCATGTTGCCGCCACCGATCCGATAGCCATGATCGATCCCTAAGCCACTCGGCACAAAAATTCCATTCGATCCATGCCACCCTGGCCGTCGCGACAGCGTGAGTGAGGGACGTTCGCCGGCCCAAGCGGCTCCGCGGCTGACCTGTGATGATGAAACGAGCAAGTGGGATGTCATCAGCCAGTGGGAAACACCGCAAGAGTCACAGATTCATGGTTAGCAAACTTCTCCATTGGCTCACACCCCGAGAGTCCAGAGGATCTCTAGCCTTTTTTCAACATGGGCGAAGTCTTTGTCGCTCGTAGCGAGGGAGGCTTTGCGATTGACGGCGAGGGCCGCGGCAAAACAGTCGGTATACGGCAATTTGTGTTCCGCTCGCAATTCAGCTGCGCTGCGAGTCAATTCGAGATCAGCGTCCACGATTTCCAGCGGCAGTTGTGCGATGTCATCCAGAACCTTCCGCGCGACCCCGGGTCCCTTCGCACGCCATGTGGAGTAATACACTTCGCCCCAATTCACCACGGACATTAGCAATTGGCGTTTGCCTTC
>Ga0187872_10003865_pt1 | contig 11655 bp, 6 predicted proteins | sample June2016WEW_16_4_FD_132973 | JGI IMG/M metagenome (GOLD analysis project Ga0187872, IMG submission 132973) | Peatland microbial communities from SPRUCE experiment site at the Marcell Experimental Forest, Minnesota, USA - June2016WEW_16_40 | ecosystem: Environmental > Terrestrial > Soil >...
GCCGATTCTACAAACGGAGCCTGTGCATACTTCAGAAGTTCTGCTTGTGAACCCAGACTTGCACCACGGGCTGCTAGGGCCGCTGGCGAACTTCGGCGGTCAGCGAGCGGGCTGTCTCGCCGGCAACGGGGCGCCGTGGGGGCAAGTCGGCCAGGGGCGGGCGATGCTCGACCGTGCCAATGACCGGCACGTCATCCACGCCATGGGCGTACGGCAAGGAAGCAAACCGCTGTTCGCCGCACATTCGGTCGATCATGCGCTGTTGCCGGATGGAGAGCACGGCGTGAGGAAGAATGGGAAAATTGCGGAACATCCAGAGCAGATATACACGCTGGAAGAACGAAGGGATTAAGTAGCGCGGCCCTATCGGCGTTTGCACCTGTACCACACCGGCCGCAAGTTTTTCGATCAGCATACCGGGCCCACCTGGGAAAACCTGAGATTGCCAGAGCAATTCTAAGGCCGCCCATTATTGCACCGAGCACGGTGCAATAGGAAGCCTTTTTTCACAGCTTGTGGGGAAGAATCCCCAGCCAGGTCTTTTCACCTCGCCGTCCCGGGAATTTCCGACTCAGGCAGGTTCCCAACCGGGAACAGCATTCGCTATCGCCCAGGCGCAGTCGAGAGAATCATCCCAAGCCGGTCAAACAGTGACTTCGGGCAGGATGTCCATGCGCCGAATCTGGGCCGCTACCCCGAATTCCTTCCCCTCTTCTTCAACCCGGACGATTGTGGCCTGGCAGCAGACCCAGCACTTTTCTCCGGAGGTAAGTTCGGGAGGCAGGATCAGCACCAACTCCACGTCGGTTCCCTTCTCCATGCGGGACTGTGTGTAAAGGAAAACGCCGCTGGCACTGACGTCGCGGGTCTCGGCGGTGTGGTCGGCACCCTGGGCAGTACGCACCTGCGTGGGAACGCGAGTCGCGATTCTTCTTCCGCTGCGGCGCTCGGTATCAGCCTTCATGGCTCCGCACGGCCAAAGCGTGCCCACCTACTGTACACCAATGCCGCAAGCAGGACGAGCGCCAAGCCCTCAGGGGCTAAAGCCCAGCGTTTATGCGGCCCTTGGCGGCCCGGCTGAAGCCGGGCCCTACCCAAAACCTATTTGCGAAACCAGTTCTACATGTTGGGCCGCTTCGCCCGCATCGCCGGAACTACCAGCGCCTGCTCCATGGTGGGCACATTGGTGCCGCGGAGCTTGGCTTCCACCTCGTGCAGTTTTTCGGTATCGAGCGTCTGGTAGTAAGCCTGCACCAGCAGTTCCATGGTGAAAGGATTGCCCTCATCTTCCTCCAGATGAGCAATGGCTTCTTCGTATTTCTTCTGCTGCATCAAGAGCTCTCCAGCGGCGCCCTGGCAGGAACTCTGAATCACGCGGTTGCGGCTGCCGTCGGCCATGGCCTGGAGTTGCGCGAGGGACTGGTCGGCCAGCGTTTGATTGCCGGCGCGGGCCGCGCGCACGACGCGGTTGCGCAGGATGCGCGACATTTCTTCATCGCGGTCCAGGGCAGAAATCGTTGCCTGGTGATGCAGCGCATCTTCTGCCAGCTTCAGATCCTTCAACGCGACATTGTCGTCGGCCTGGTATTCCGCCAGTTGCCGGTAGGCCTTTGCTTCCTGCAGGCCGCGCTCCTTGGCATGCGCGGTCGCGGCGATTTCCTCATATTCCTTGTCGGCTTCGGCGTAGTTGCCGTCCCGAACATACGTCATCGCCTTTTGCATGCTGTAGGACAGGCGGTCGGCTTCGTTGTGAGCAAAGCGGATGGCCTTGTCATATTCGATGCGGGCCTGCTCCTGATTGCCCATGAGCGCGTAAGTGTCTCCCAGGCCGAGTTGCGAGGTCACAAAATCAGGATCAAGCTGGAGCGCGGCGCGATAGTGCTGGAGAGAGCCGTCGAAATCGCCGGCCATGCGCTTAAGTTCGCCATAAGAATCCTGCGGGTTGGGCTCTTTGGGCAGCACCGCAACGTAACGGTCCATAGCGGCAAAAGCCTCGGCGAATTGCCGGTTCCGGGCGTAGGCGTAGGCCAGGTCGTTGAGCGCCGCGGGAAAATTCTTATCAATGGCGAGCGCCTTCTCAAAGAAGCGCTGCGCTTGATCATTCCCGTTTTCTCCCATGAGCCAGTTGCCGGCGAGATAGAGCAAATGCTTGTCGCGCGGATACATCTCCAGCATGTCGTTCATGGACTCGATGCCGCCAATAAAGTCGCCTTCCTGCACCTTCACAATCCACGCCACCATCAACTGTTCGCCCGGAGACGTCTTGGGCGCGAGTTCGTTGGCCTTGGCGCGAGCCCCACTCACTTCCTCAGGATTGCTGCCGTTGAACGCGATCCAGGCCCAGGCGAGGGCGAGGTTGGGATCCTCTTTGACCGCCGCGCGCCAGTCGTCGTTCGATCGCTCCAAGTACAGATTCTCGTAATCAACCATGCCCTTTTCATACAGCGCGCGCGCCTTGGCGGACGAAGTCGTAACCGGCAGCGCAGTGGTCGCACCCTTCTGGATGTGGTGCGCGTAAAGCGGCACGGACAGGCAAACACCGAGGACAACAACAGCGCATGCGACAAAAATAAAAGTGCAGACGGCACGGGTGGAGCGGTGCATCGGGAATCTCCGGAACAGGATTTTGCGGGAGGGGGCTCGCAAGGAGGGTAACACCAGCGTAACCAACCCGCGAGGTCACGAAAGGTGTTGGCCGGATGCAGCGCTCAAGCCGAGCGCATCGGGCAGAGTGCCCATTAACTCTTTGATTCCAACGATCTGGCGATGACGAATGCAGAAGTCAGCGCGGATTTACAGATGATGTACCCGGACAAAGAACGGCGAGCTACGCTCGCCCGCCCGCCCGGACGAGGGCGTCCGGACCTCCATGGCCCGGGTACGGCAACTGTGAATCCGCCTTAGAAGTCGGAATTTAGAAGTAGAGGCGCCTTCTCTCTACCTTCCGCCTTCCGACTTCCGACTTCAACTTTAGCTTCTCCGCAACTTCTGCATTCTGACTTCGCACTTCTGACTTCTAGAAGCTGAACTTGGCCGCGAGCTGAATACCGCGCGGTCCGCCGCCTCCGAGGAACGGGTTGCCGATGCCCACGTCGCCGGTCGCGGTGATCTGGTAGCCGGGGTTGGCGCGGAGATTGTAGGGTGGTCCGAAAGCGGGTTGGCCCATCACTTCACGCCCATTCAGATACTGAAAACCGCAGCCGCAAATCGGGCTGAGATTCGTAGCCGGATCGGCGATAAATGCCGGCATTTCCGGGTTGGCAAAGTTCGGATGATTGAGAATATTGAAGAACTCCGCGCGCAGTTGCAGTTTCACGCGCTCACCGAGCGAGGTGTTCTTGTAGAGGGCGAAATCCCATTGCTTGTAAGTTGGACCGACCAGCGCATTTCGCCCCAGATTCCCGTAGTGGCGAGTGCCGGGCTGGCAGTCTGACGCAAAGCCGCTGAGGTTGCTCTCCGTGATATTTGCGAGCGGAATGCAGGGCATTGCAAAGGAGCTGAGGTTAATGTAGTCGTAGGGATTTCGCTTCTGATACGTAATGGGGGCAACAACATCCGGGCGGTCAAAGCACTCCCCGCCGCCGCTGTAGTCATCCTCACAGTTATAAGCAAATTCGAAGGGCTGACCGCTTTGCATCGATACCGTGCTTTCGAAGCCCCAGCCGTTCTTGAGCCGTTGCATGCTTCCGCCCCGGTTGGGCAGTTCATAGGCTAAGATCCAGGTCAGGCGATGGGGAATGTTGAAGTTTGACGGCCCGTATTCCAGCTGCGGATTGTTGCTGTCTTGCGGCTGTGCGGCGTTGGGCACAAAGTCCTCCAGATCGCTGGAGTTGTCAAGCGACTTGGAATAGACATAATTGACCGTCGAAGTCACGTTGTGCCAGCCGTTGACTCGATAGCTGACTTGCAGGGAGTTGTAGTTGGACTTGCCGGTGGACTTCTCCTGGTAAAGATAAAACGCACCGACAGAGCCGACGCTACTGGCAAACGGCCGCGGCACAGAGAAGTCATCGACGCAAGGAGCTGGTGTGCAGGCTAAGTCTGCCGCAGTAACGGCTGCGTTTGTCGGCTGGTTGAGATCGTAAAAGCGGAAGAGCCGGTGCCCCTGCGATCCGACGTAGCCAATCTGGAGCGTGGTTTTGGCGGTGAGCTGTTGCTGGATGTTGATGTTGTAGTTCTCCATGTAAGGAGTCTTGATGTGGGGATCCACGGCGAAGATGTCGCATTCGTAGTTACAGGCAGTCTCATCCCCGAATATCGGCTTACCGGAGACGATCGTGTTGTTAGGCCCCAGATCTGGGCCCAGCCCTGCGGAGAGAATCGGGTCTGGCCCGAAGTTGCCGTAGGCCGGGCCGGGAGCGTAGAAAGCGGAAAACGGCAGGTGGCCCAGAAAGATGTCCTGGGAGAAGGCATCATAGAAGAGGCCCGCGCCGATGCGGATGACGGTCTTGCTTCGCCCGGTTACATCCCAGGAGAGCGAGGCGCGCGGCGAGAAGTTAGTGTAGTTGGGATCATACAGGCGGTTGAGTCCGTTCGTCCCTACCTGCTCGTAGGTTCCTGTTCCGGTATCGCTCACCGGATCGAAGCTCGACTCCAGGAAGTTGGCGAAGAGATTGTTCTTCTCTTTGACAACTCCGTACAAATCCCAACGCAGGCCGTAGTTCAGCGTCACCCGTGAGTTCATACGAAAGCTGTCCTGTGCATAAAGGCCGTAGCTGTTCTCCGAGGTGTGACGCAGCGAATTCCCCGTGTACTGAAGGCCCCCATCGCCGACAATGCTGCCTTCGAGAAAATCAGTCAGGTTCGCGAACTTAATTCTCCCGCGGTAGTACTTGTCGAAATACTGTTGAATGCTGGTGCGGCGGAATTCGAAGCCAAACTTCAGTTCGTGTTTGCCCATCTTGTAGGACAGGTCTTCCACAAAATGATCGTTGGTGTCGTGGCGAGCCCGGGGATCGCCGGAAGTAGTACCGAGTTGCGAGAAAAAGCTGGTTGAACCGGTTGGAGTCACCGAGACAAGGACAATCGGTAAGCCGGCGTTGTGCACGCTGGCGCCTGAGCACTGCGTGGGGTCGCTGGTACCCTCAGCGCAAAGTCCGATCGAGGTGGGTTGGAAGCTCTGGTCCTGGGAGAAGAAACCCTCCGAGAACCGGTTCCAACCGTAGCGCACCTCGTTCACCACATGGGTGCCAAAGGTATGCACATAGGAGAGCGAGACCAACTGCACTCGCGTGGGCGTGACGGTGTTGAAGCCGGGAAGTTGGCCGCCGCTGCCGGTCAGGGCCAGCGGGAAAGATTGCGTGCTGTCGCCAAAGAAATAGCGCCCGGTAAAGATGTTGTTGACGTTGAAATTGTGGTCAATCTTGGCGATAACGCTGCTCAGGTTATTCAGAGACGGAGTAATCAGTGAGGCGTCGCTCGATCCCCCGGTCGGGTTCGTACAGCCGAGATCGTTGGAGGTTGCACCGGGAATGTTTGGCGTCGGCCAGAATTTGAGCATGGCTTCCGTGACCGGATTCACGGTGCCGCCGGCCGCCACGATTGCCGCTTCGTCGGCTGTGACTTGGGCCGGGTCCGGCACACAGGCCAGCGTAACTAATCCTACCGGCTCGCGCTGCCCTTCGTAGTCGAAGTAGAAGAAAGTCTTGTTCTTGATGATCGGCCCGCCGAGAGCGCCCCCGAACTGATTATTGTGGAAGGGCGCGCGGGGCTGGCTGGCAAGGTCGAAATAGTTGCGTGCATCCAGAGCATCGTTGCGGAAATACTCGAATGCCTCGCCGTGAAGGTTATTGTTGCCGCTCTTGGTCACAATGTTGACCACCGCCCCGGCGTTGCGTCCATACTCGGGCTGGAAGTTGGAGAGCACTTTCATTTCTTCCACAGCGCCAATGGGTAGAATCGCCGAGGGCACCGCAAACACGCCGCCCTGGTTGATGGCCGGATCGTTGCGATAACCGTCGTTCATATCGGTGCCGTCCAGCATGTAATTGTTGGACCGTCCTCGGGCGCCGTTCATGGAGAACTCGCCGAACGATCCGGGAGAGTCGGTGATCTGGTCCGGCGAACCGGCGACCCCGGGATTGAGATAGATCAGCTTGGTGTAATCGCGGCCGTTGATCGGCATATCCTCGACTGCGTTGGAGGTCAGGACACCGCCGAGGTCGTCGCTGGTGGTTTCGATCTGGGGCAGGTCTCCGCCGGCGACTTCCACCGTCTGCGTCACCTGTCCTATTTTCATCTGCACATCCACGCGGCGTTCCGTGGCCACATCGACTTCCACGCCGGTGGTCACCGAGGTCTGAAACCCGCTTTGCGTGACCGTAACGGTATAGCTCCCGACCTGCAATTCGGGGATGTTATAGCCTCCGTCGGTGCCGGTAGTAGCCGTCCGCTCCAGCCCCGTGCCTGCATTTTTCACTTTCACGGTCGCCCCGGCCACGAACTTTCCGGACGGATCGGTCACCGTCCCCAGGATGGTTCCGCGGAAGGTCTGGGCCCACAAGCTCATCGCGATCAAAAGAAAAAATACGAAGAAGAAGATGCGCGCTTTCATTAGGAGCTCCTTGGTGATCAAACTCGGAGCGACTCGTCGGAGAAGGCAGGGTCGCCCTCAACCCAGGAAGGACGGCGGTTTCGTATGCAGGACCAATTGACTAGCGAACAATTGCCCAGCGTAATTAATAAGAAGACACCGGCCCGCCCGTAAAATGATCAGGCCCAAACATTATCGAAACTCATTCGCCGGAGTCAACCAAGAAGTTGTAACAGGACTGTAGCTGCGCACTCTTACCATTCGTGACAGGCAGAAGATGAGGTCGATAGGGACACGTGAGGGCCGAAATCCCAGATATACTCCATTCCAGCCGAATTCCAGGTGGGCGTTACGCGAGCCAGAGCGTCAATTATTCGCCGCGCGACTTGTTCCTGCTGCTTACCGATGGCATTACGGAAGTGGTCAACAAGCGCGACGAAGAGTTTGGTCTGGAACGGCTGGAGCGACTCCTGGCTCAACACGCCGCCCAACCTCTTTCGCAGATTTGGGAATCGGTCATGAGAGAAGTAAGGCAGCACGGCGAACAACCGGATGACCAGCCAAATTAGGGCAAGCGCAATTCATCGAGCGGCTCCTGCCGATACTCCAGCTGAGGTGGAAAAAAGGATGACAACGAGCGGGAGCGCAGTGCCGGTGCAGCAATTTTGCCGAAACGCGCAAGTGCTGTAGAATGAGACAACGAGCGGGAGTAACTCAGTGGTAGAGTGCGACCTTGCCAAGGTCGAAGTCGCGGGTTCAAATCCCGTCTCCCGCTCCAGATTTTTCTCCTCCACCCGCTCATTTTCCCGGATGGACTTTTCTGAGCGGGGACGCTAAGGTATTCAGTAGGGCGCGGTACCCAAGTGGTAAGGGAGAGGTCTGCAAAAATCCCTTTGATTCGATTGTCCTTACTGCGCTCTCTTCGGTCTTTTCCTCAAAAACAGCCCTCCTTGACCCCGATTCTTTGCTCAAATCTTGCTCGAATTTTCGGGTAAGCTCGCAGCGCATTTCCCCGCAGCGTTCATCCGTTCGTCATTGCCCCGCCCCGATCAGCAGGCCGATTCTGCGGGGCATTGGCCGAAGGTAGAGACTCAGCCCTAATCAGGCGTCTCAAGCCCTGTCGCAAGCCTTTGTGACCAGTCTGGTGGGCACGTCCTCAATGGGGGCTCACCCTCTGAGAGCCTACTCGGGAGGCAGAAGTTGGCGGCCCTAGACGCTGATGGCGAACAAAAGGCGAATATGCTATGCTTCGCAAATGGACGAAGGGCAAAAAAGGTTGTTGGCAATTGTGGCGGGAAGGTGCACAAAGTCTGCGGATATTGCAGGTAGTTCTACATAGAGCACCCCTTCAGACGTTGAGGTTGTGGTCGTATGAGGGGGTTGGTATCATTTGAGCATCATGGACAGTGCAGCGCGATGGGCGGATTTTTGGGGCATGGCACTGGTGCGCCCACTCTTCCCAGTTAGGTCAGTAGGTTTACTTGGCGAGCATTGCGCGATGCTCGATGGCCGACGTGCGTCTTTTGCTTGCTCAACCGTCGAAACGCCCGATATTTCACCAGAAGATTCAAAGAATTGGCAATGGTCGGCTGACCTTGCCCATCACGTCCTGATAACGCCTAACATCGTACACGTTCGATCCGGGCGCGATCCGGTCTTCCGTAAATTTCAGCGCGATTCCGTGGAGAGTCGCCTCGAAGAATTTCTAAAATTCCTTGATAATCCACGCCGCTCAGCCCTCCCAGACGTGGTCTCGTTTCTCGTCGAGGAATTTCGAGCAATCTGGGCGGCGAGCGGGTCCCCTGACGGAGCGAACGCTTTGGTCCCTTTTCTGCTCGCGCTGTGCGCGGCTGAGCAAGGTAACTCGGACATCCTGAATGATCCAGCATGGTGTCTCTCTACAGCGCAGGATATTGGAATTGATGACCCTGATCTCCTTGAGGCAAGACTTAACCGGTCAACTGTTGAGCGAGCACGAGGATTGCAAAGTAGGGCTCCCCTAGACTTGCAACTGATCCCATCGTTGGTTCTTCGCCACGTTGCAGGACGACTTTTTCAGGAAGCACATGCGATTATTGAAACGACCCAATACGACCTATTCGGCAATGCTTCGATTATCACGTCGCCAACCTACTCGCCAGCGGGGGCTTATTTTACTCCGGTTCCAATCGCTCGATTATTGGCGGACTGGACTCTGTCGCGCATGTCTCTTCCGAATGAAATAACAATTGCAGACTATGCTTGCGGTTCTGCGGTGTTCCTAACGGAAGCGTTGCATACCCTTGAACGGCGCGGATTTAGAGGGACTGTGAGACTCATTGGCCGTGATAAGAGCCGACAAGCCATCAGAATGGCCAAGGTCGCTGTCCGAACTGCGCAACGTGATTTAGCAATGGGAGTTATTTCAGATATTTCCCAAGCGGATGCTCTCGATTCGGAGTGGCCGAGAGCGGACATTTGTCTGATGAATCCTCCTTTTCGCTCATGGGAGAGAATGAACCAACACGAGCGCGATTGGGTGCAAGAGGTCACACAGGCAAAGTATCGCCCAGACTTGAGCGTCGGTTTCGTAGAGCGTGCGATTCAAGCGATTAATCCCAACGGAGTTCTAGCGACGTTAGTTCCGGCTGGAGTGTTGGCAAGCGACAGCCTATCAAACTGGAGAAATGAACTCGTCCATCGGGGCACTCCCACGCTAGTCGCCGTGCTTGGGGAGCACGGTTTGTTTGAACACGCCCTCGTGAATATCGGGATACTTGCTCTGCAAAATGCCGCAGAGTCGAACACCACGCCATTGAGGGCACCCCTCCGTGTGGCTTGGTCTTCCGCTGAAACTGGGGCCGCTTCTCGGGTCATTCGCGCCATCCGGCGATCAATATCAGGGCCGAACGACTCACAGCCTTACGGTGATAGTTGGAGTGTGAAGACAACCAGTATTGATGCATGGCTGCGGAGGCCATCATGGTTGCCCGGCGCGGGAGCGCTGGGCGCATTGCTTGAAACTATAGAGGCAAATACGATCACGAAAGTGGGTGATCTTTTCGACGTGCAACAAGGCATCAGGACTGGCGCAAATCCCTTGTTCATACAACCTGCAGATGTGGTGAAAAGTCTTCCCGAGCGCGAACAGCGCTATTTCAAAAAAGCAGTCGATGCAGCGAGCTTCGTGGACGGTGATCTTAAGCCTCAAAACTATCTATTCTTGGCGCCAAATAAAACATGGAAAACTGAAGAGGAACTGAGCCAAGCCGTACCTGAGTTTTTTAATGGCTATATCAGGACAAATCAAGAACTGCTGAAGAAACGAACATCGCTACGTGGCCGACCTTACTGGGAATTAGCCGAGCCGCGAACCAGTTGGATGTTTAAGGGACCTCCCAGATTGCTATCGAAAAGGTTTGGGCTGTGTCCAGCATTCGGAAGAGACTTCGATCTTAGTTTCGCTGTCGTACAAGCCAATGCTTGGAGGCCGACCGAGATGTTGACTGGCAGCCGCCGTGACACAGAAGAGCTTTGTGAAGTCTTGACTGCCTATTGGTGGCTGCTCAACTCCCGCGTGGCAGTTGCCCTTTTGCGCGAATACTGCCCAAACGTCGCTGGCGGTCAGCTCGACCTTGAACGTAAATATGTGAAACACGTTCCCCTTCCTAATCTCCCGCGTCAGTTCAAAGAGAATCCAACTTTGCCCGTGCTGGCTAACTCCATTCGCTCTCGTTATCCAAACAAATTGCCCGCGATTTCTGATCGAGATCGGTTTGCGGCAGAAGCATTCGGAACGGACGTGTCTGAGTGGAACCTGTCAGGATTGGAGCTGCCTGATTAGATGGAAGCAACACCGACAGAACTGCGAAAGCACGCAACACGAATTAATGCAGTTTTACAGGATACTTGTGACGCACCCGACCCAGCACCACTCGTTCACTTGACTGATGGAACCATCACTCTAGCCACGTCTTGCCCTCGCGCATTGAGTAGGGAAGTCACGACAGACTTGGGACTCCGCGAGATGGCGTTGCGACTTCCGATTCCCGATAACCGCAATCCCAGATTCTGGATCGCGATGCAAGAGCAGTGGAAGTGGAAAAGCAAACATAAGGCCTGCTTTGTCGAGTGCGGCTTGCGACTTTACATGGGCGATAGGAGCGAAGAGGCGATTCAGTTTCTTAGGCTTGAATGGGTAGCGCCGATCTCTGACGACGATGGAACCCAGATTTATCAGGGCAAACACGCTGGTCATCCACACTGGCATGTTGATCGGTCGGCATTGGTCGGGCAAGAGGAGTATTTTCGATCGCTCGAAACTCTCACGGCTCCAGCACCAGAAGAAGAAGTAGAGGAATTTGGCGAAGCCGCCGATTCAGTCGGTGAGACGGCGCAACCCGTTCTTGATTTTTCATGGCTCCAGAAAATGCACCTTCCTGCGCGAGCGCAATGGATGCAGTCGGAATGGGATGGAAACCAAGTTCCCGGCCCTCATCAGTGCGAACCGAACAACCTTGGGGAATTAATTCACTGGTGGGCTGGCGCGTTGAGATATTTCTCTGCAGAGTTACCGCGCTGATTGTTGATGTGCTCACGCGTGCTTCTGTGCCGCTACTTGGCTTCAGTTTCTGATGCCGCCTCGGCAACGCTTTCATCTTCAAAGAAGTCGGAGTCGATACGTTTCACCACGTAACTGTTCACCGTCGAAACTCCCACGCCATAATCAAACATCAGTTCGGTCAGTCGTGCACCGTCGATGAGAATAACCTTGGTTTCGACACCCTCGGCGTATTCTGTCGCGTCTTTGGAGAAGGTCGAGGTTGTGATGAAGATACCCTTCCGCGCCCTCTTCCCGTGCAAAGCCCCAACGAACTTCTGAATTTCGGGCCTCCCCACAGTGGTGTCGTCCCACTTCTTTGCTTGAATGTAGAGTAGATCGAGCCCAAGCTTGTCTTCCTTGATGACGCCATCAATGCCGCCGTCTCCCGCCTTTCCTATGGCTTTTCCTGCGTCCGCCAGCGAGCCGCCGTACCCGATAGTCGTCAGAAGCTTCACCACCAGCCGTTCAAAGAATTCAGCAGGACATGCCTTCACCCGTGCCAGAAGTTCCTGTTCCGCCTGCCGCCGAAGCTTCAGAGAGC
>Ga0187872_10003867_pt1 | contig 11645 bp, 9 predicted proteins | sample June2016WEW_16_4_FD_132973 | JGI IMG/M metagenome (GOLD analysis project Ga0187872, IMG submission 132973) | Peatland microbial communities from SPRUCE experiment site at the Marcell Experimental Forest, Minnesota, USA - June2016WEW_16_40 | ecosystem: Environmental > Terrestrial > Soil >...
GCCAGGCCCGCCTGTCAACCGACGCCCGAAATCCTCCTCGTGCATGTCGGGCAGCCTCCCAACTCCCAAAATCAATCGCCATTCTGTTCCGCTCCCCCTTAGTTAGAACAAATTTACCGTGGGTTGCTGTGCCGTTTCCTTGCTTCTGCCTTCCCCTTGGCGGTATAGTAGGGCCGAATCTTGAACAGTTGACTTCGGTCCCCGTATGCCCACTTTGATTTCTATGCGAAGGGTCTGGGCGGAAGGCGAATTGCCGACCGCAGATCCGTCACGGCGCGCGAAGGTTGATGAAACGCCACTCCAACCTTCCGACGCGGGTTTTCTGCTTCTCGATTCCTCGCTGCGGCCGATCTATGCCAACCAAGATGCGGTGGGCATCCTCTGTTACCCCGCAGCGCCGAAGCCTTCGAAGGCTGTGATGCAGACGATAAACAAGCGGATAAACTTCTTACTACGCGGCCACCTGCCTTCCCTGGGGAGCCCCTCGCTGGTGGAGTTTCTCTCCGGCAAAAGGCGTTACCTGCTGCGGGCATTTTTCCTCGATTCTCATATCAAGCACCCTCTTCAGCCCGCCTATGCTTTGCTCATCGAGCGCGGCCATCACGTACTGCTGGAACTGGCGCACATCAGCAATAAGTACAATCTGACGAACCGGGAGATTGAAACCATGCGGCTGCTATTGGGTGGGTTGACCAGCAAGGAAATAGCCTCCCGCATGAATATAAGTCCCAACACCGTCAAGGTCTTCCTGCGCCAGATCATGTTGAAGCTGGGCGTCACCACGCGCGCCGGAATCATCGGCAAGTTCGTCAGCAGCTAGCCCGCCTCGGATCCCAATTCCCGGTCTGGTACTCGCTTTCCGGACTAATTCTTTTTGGCTGGTATGCGCCTGACCCCTTCGCCCTTTGCAGTGAGGCCGGCGATGCTTGTGGACGTTTGCAAGGCTTGGGTAATACCTCCCTGAAGCACAAAATGCAACCCCGCACTATAGCGTGATCCGAACGAATTCTTGCGGAGCCACCGCACTTGCAGAAGAGTGGGGATACTGGCCCGCGTTCCGGGAACGGCAATTTCCCCTACCAGCATCTCGGAGACCTTAAGGCGTTTCTGCGCCAGGAGGCATAATCCGCCGGAGCTGATGTTTTGAACGCGCCCGTCGACGATGCGCGATTTGCCAGTTGGTACCATGACCAGCGGCAGAGTGCATCCGTACAGGCGAACGGGATTTTGCAGGCGAAAGCGCGGAGCGGTACGGAGTTGCTTCGTGTCGGGTTTGGTCATAATGCCCACAAGCATAAGCCATGCCGGAGTGCCGCGCTATTACCCAAATGGATTAGACCACATGGTGAATTGACCCCAGCCGGCGTGAAAGCGCATATTGCCCATAGTTGAATGAAATGAAGAGGGGGAGGGATTGTGCGCCAATCCCACCGGTTCAAGCGCGTATGGAACAACGCCAGCGCGTAAGCAATCGGGAATTAGCAAGCCACCGCTTTGAGGAAATTAAGATCAATCGTCCGCCCGGTCCTCCCGGTAGGAGGGGAGAAAACTTAGATGAGCTACAAGATGTTGGTATTGGTTTTCAGTTCAGTTCTCGGGCTCGCTTTGGCGACCGGGACGGCTTGGGCGAATGATCCAATCGTTTCTACCGTAGAAACGGAGATCAGCCTCCCCTCTCAGAATCCTGCCGCCGGTTTAATTCGGAACGTTTCGTCGCGGACAGGCCGGGCCTCACCGTTACCGGCAAATGAAAACAGCACTGACACCGCCTATTACAAAGGTGCGAAATGGAGCAGCGGTTCCGTTATAACGTGGAGTATTGCGGATAGTCCGGGCACTGCCGATTCGCCCTTTAGCGGCTATATGGGGTCACAATACGAAGCTCTTGTTCAGCAAGCTTTCCAGATATGGGCAGCCGCTTCCGGCCTCACTTTTGAGGAGGTCGCAGACTCCAGTCAATCCGATATCCGTCTGGGCTGGGGTGATTTCAACACGTCCTCAACCCTCGTGGTGGGACATACAATGTGTCAGGCGGAGTCAGGACACTTGCTGCCCGACGTCATCATCCGGCTTGAAGATCCATCTCAAGATCCCCTCGTCGCAGGAACAGGCAACACCCTCACCTATTCAGGAACGGATGCAAATCTTTATCAGGTCATCCTGCACGAGATCGGCCACGCCTTGGGTCTGGCAGACAACAACGATCCCAGCTCCGTCATGCACTACGAAGCCACGGGCGCGAACAACGCGCTCGACACTAACGATGTCGCAAGAATCCAGACGCTGTACCGCTCGCCGACACTTGCTACGCAGGCACGTCAGGCTGCGGCATCAAAGCTGTCAGGATCGTCGCTAAAATCGATGAGACAGTAGTTGACTCGGGCCATCGCAACTTTCCAGACCCATCAGACCGTGCCGACCTCTTGGGCACCGCCTGCGGAGGTCCTGAAGGGTTAGCTAGCCGGCTTTACTCCCGATGGGCGGGCCTAACATCGCGTTTGTGCTCGTGACCGCGGGATTGGCCCTTCATTGAGTGAGTTGTCGCTCGTCAGGATCAGACTCTCATTCATCTTCCTGGTCCGAGCTTTCGGCGCTTCCGCGATGGGGAACGGGGTGTTACGTTGGCGGTCACAAACTTGTGGGCCATGCCGAGCAAGCCCCGCAACATGTCGGGATGGACGCGAGACAGGCGAACCAGAACGGCGCTGTAGTCGGCGTAGTGGTCCGTCACGTAGTAAACATCGGGGGCCGCGGCGAGCAGTTCGGCACGATCATCGAAATCCACGCGAACGACAATCGAACCGGGTTCGGCCGAGCGATTAGCAGGTACACAGGCCAGAAGTTTTCCGTGGACCTTGAGCGCTGGGAACCCGTACGCTGTGCTCTCCTCCACGCCGGGCAACGCAAGTCCAATATTCCGTACGGTGTCGAAGTCGATGGTGCTTCTAGGTATTGGTCAGTGCGATTCTGTGGAACTCACTGTTCTCATTTTGCAGGTCGACGCGGCTGTGATTATCCCCAACAACAGGTACTCTTGCAGGATAAGTCAGGTGACCAGACAAGCGCCTCAGAACAACAACTTCAGCCCGAACTGAATCTGCCGCGACGTGGTTGACGTGGAAGTTATCACCCCCGCCGTGGGCGAGGGTCCACTGGTGGCTGAGGTGTAGACGACCGGGTTCGGGGTATTGAGGTTGGTGCGATTAAGCGCGTTGAAGAACTCGGCGCGGAATTGCAGGCCGACGCGCTCGGAAAGATTGAATTTCCTAGCCAGGGACAAGTCCGTGGTTGCGAGTCCCGCTCCCTGGAGGATGTTACGGCCGACGTTGCCGTACGTTCCCGCGAGCGGTTGGATGAAGGCGGCGGGATTGAAATACTGATTGGCCCCACCTTCAATCACCTGCCCGGAAAAGCCGGGATTCCAGGACGGCCGAACCGGGTTGCGGCTGTCGCCGTCGTTCGCGGGGTTATAGGACAACTGCGGAGTGAAGGGCAGGCCGGATTGCAGGGTTTCAATTCCGCTCAGTTGCCAGCTTCCGAAGAGGTGATCCACCCAGGGGCCACCCTGAAACGCCTTTCCGGTTCCAAATGGAAGGTTGTAGGTGGCATTGACGACCGCGGAGTGGCGAATGTCGAATGAACCGCGGCCATAGTCCCAACTCGGTTCAAGGGGATTGGAAGCGAATGCGGGAGAGTTTGTCGCGACGCTGGTATTCAGGCTATCGCCATTGTCGAGCGCCTTGGCAAAGGTATAGACCCCGCGAAATTCCAGGCCGTGGCTGAAGTGGTGGTTCACATCCACTTCCAGGCCATTGTACGAGCTGACGCCTTCCGAGAACCAGTGAGTCGAATTCGTTAGGGAGCTGTTGGCGAGCACTGCTGTGGACGGGTTGTACCAGGTCCCCGCGGCATAGCTTGCCGGGCAGGGCGATGCCGGGCAAATCGTTGGAAACGGAACGTTGGCATCGACGGAAAGGAGTTCGTGGTATCCGTGGGAGCCGATATAGCCCACGCTGAGTGTGGTGTTGGGAGAAAGGTACTGCTCGATTCTGAAAGCGTGCGATTCAACCGCCGGCGTCTGGAGGTTTGGCTGCACGCCGCTCGGGACGATCTTCGCCGCCGCATACGTCGCGTCCGGAGCGATGCTCGAAAACGCGATGCCCTTGTCCGCGTAGACGGTATTAAAGGGAGCCACCTGGTCCAAGCGGTAATCCAGGGCGTCGTTCAGCGCGTAATAGATGCCGCCTCCGGCGCGGATGATGGTTTTCTTCGAGGCGAAGGGTGACCACGCCAGACCTACTCGGGGCGCGGGAAGGAACTTGGAGTTATTTACCGATAGAGCCGAGTCGCCGACAACAGGCTGAGTTGAGATTACCCCATTCGCGCCAAACGTATAGTTCGCTGCGCGCCCGAAAGCTTCATTCCAGCCGTTGGTAAACTCGCCGCGGAAGCCCAGACGAAGTTCCAGGCTTGGCCGGAGCTTGATTGCGTCCTCGGCAAAATACGCGCCTTCGAGCTGACGCCACGCGAGCGGCGTTGCCGTTGGGGCGTAGGTGTAAGTGCTTACTGTGCCTGCCAGGAAACCCGCGAGGTTTGAAAACGAAGCTTGTCCATATTGGTCCTGGAGCAGGTCGCTGTTCGATTGCAGCCGCTCGAACCACGTGCCCACGGTAATCAAGTGAATGCCGTGGTTGATGGTCACCTGATCGGTGGCCGTAAACAGGTTGCGCGCCGCCGCGAGGTTGCTGCCGGCGTTGGTGCCGCCGTTGGTGAGCTGCGACGCGCCGTTGAGCGTGGTGCCGCCGCCAATCACCACGGCGCCAACAGGCTGCGCCGCGTGAATCCAACCGTCCGGCACGGCGGAAGCAGACCCAGTGACTCCACTATTGAAATAGAATCCTCCGCGGGAGAATCCGAACGTCGCCTTGTTGAGAACGTTGGGGGTAAAGACGTGGGTTTCGTTCACGCTTGCCACCTGCTCGCGCAGGAAAACATCGGTGATGCTAAACGGATTGGTCGTCGGCGAATTCGATGTGCTGTCGTCCACGGTGTAAACGCCCGCGAAGGAGTCTTTGTCGGAAAGAATCTGGTCCAGGCGTGTCGTGCCAAAATCCTCGCGCATATGCTGGAGGGGATTGCTGAAGGCCTTGGCGATGCCACTGTTCGCCCCCGTCGAGGTAAGCAGCTCCGGCCCGTTGGCGACCGGCCATAAGCCCAGCAACGGTTGAATGCTCGTCACGGCAGCCGCTCGCGAAGTGGCGTCGGGCACGAGCGTCACATCGCTCAGACCGAGCGCTTGGCGGTAGCCCTCGTAGTTGGCGAAGAAGAAGGTCTTGTCCTTCTTCACCGGCCCGCCCACGGAGCCCCCGAACTCGTTGCGCTCGAAGTTGGGAATTTGCGCCTGGTCGAAGAAATTCCGTGCGTCCAGCGCGCTGTTGCGCAGGAACTCGTAGGCGTTGCCGTGCAACTGGTTCGAGCCGGAGGCGGTGACGATATTGATCTGGGCTCCGGGGCGCCCTCCATATTCAGCGCCGTAGGTGTCCTTTTCCACCGCGAACTCACGCACCGCGTCCACGCCCAGAAGCTGCCCACTCGTCCCTCCCGGGGTGTTGTTGACCTCGGACGCGCTGGTGAATTCCACGCCGTTCAGGAGGTAGAGATTCTCCTGCGGGCGGCGGCCCGAAACCGCAAACATATTGCCGACCACCGAGTTCGAGGTGCCGATGCCACCGGCCCGCTGTGACGTGTAGTTAATGACGCCCGGGTTCAGCGTGAGGAGTTGGTCGTAGCTGCGGCCATTCAGCGGCAGGTCCTTCACTTGGCGCTCGTTCACAAGTCCCGAAACATCGGCGTTGGTCACGTTGGGTGCGAACGGGGTCGCTTCCACCTGAACGGCCTGGCGGATTCCCGCAACGTTCAGGACCAAATCGACACTGGCGTGCTGCCCCAGGACCAGCGCGACACTCCGCTTCGCGACGTTGAACCCCGCCTTTTCCGCGGAAACTTCGTATTCACCCACGGCCAGCAGAGGAGCCTCGTATCGGCCCTCGGCGTCGGTGAGGATGGTGCGCACCGCGCCCTTCTCCATGTTGATTATCTTGATCGTCGCCCCCGGGATCGCACTGCCGGTGGCATCGGTGACAAGGCCGGAAATCGAGGCCTCCCCCTGCGCCCGAACTAGCGATGGTGCCAGGGTTATCGCCAGCCAGAGGACCGGCAGGGAAGTGAGGAATAGCACAACTGGACGTCGCCAGGCGCCTGCAGGGGGGCGGGTTTGCGCAAATCTCGCCAAAGGGAACTCAAAACGTCGCTGTCTCATGGCCATCTCCTGAGTAGGTGCGGGGGCATCCGGTCGACCGGACACCTCCCGGGGATTGGGTTGTTTTGGGAGCCCGGATTGATTGCCGCGCCTTGACGATTCGGCAAATTCATAAAACAAGTTCAAAGAGGCGCATCCATGGCTCCACCGATGACCTGACTCGGGCCGGCACAAGAAACGAGACTGTAAGCAGGATGTACTATATGGAGGTGAATTGCAATAGTGCCTGCTCAACGTTCGCTGTGCCGGCTAGATACAGACCAACCGGCAACACCCTGCGCAGGGCGCAGTGCGACAACAACATTGAACAAGGCTTGTAGCCATATTGTTATTGATATTACGCAAATGCGGCACTGCCGTCAAGCATTTTTGCAACGTCCTATTGTCACGTGTTGGCGAGTGGGCTGCAAGGGTGGCCCGCCGAAGCGCGTGTTGACGGGCGTCGTCCCACTTCGGTACCCGCAACGGGATCTATTCTTGGGTTTGGGCGGGCGCGACCACGTACACGTATTCCAGAATCTCATTGCCCGTGTTGGCGACGTTGTGTTTCAGGGCTGGTGGAATGTAAACCAAACCCGGGGCAGAAAACGGCCGCGTGGGTTGGCCCTCCAGGCGTGCCTCCCCGTGCCCGGTTAGGATCACCAACGTCTCTTCGTTTTTTCCCGTCGTATGCCAGCCCACGGTTTCACCCGGCTTCAAGCGGACATAGCCGCTGCGCATACCCGCCGTCTGCGGCACGCCCTTCAGTAGCGGGCAATCTCCCTCTGCGCATTCGAGCGACAAAGTCAGCGGTTGGGGCTTGGCTGTCTCGGAAGAAAGCGGCGACAACGGAACCACAAGAAGCAGGCCTATGAGGGCAGGCGTAACGAGCACCAGACGATTCATCGAAAATCTCCTGTACGATTCTAAAGATGCGTGTATCTTATCATCTCCAATAGGCGTGATTTTAGGACGCAAAGTGGTGGACCTAATCGATAAGGAGGGCGTTGCTCTCATCTATGGCGAATGAAAACTTTTTCTCATTGCAAGGACAGGTTGCAGTGGTTACCGGCGCAGGGCAGGGAATTGGTGAAGGCATTGCCGCCCGGCTAAATCAGGCCGGCGCGCGCGTTGCGATCCTCGACACGAATCGCGCGGCTGCGGAAGAGGTGGCGGCCCGCTTGAAGGGTCTGGCCCTGCACTGCGATGTCAGTTCCGCTCCTTCCGTCACAGAGGCCATCGACGCGGTTCAGCGGCAGCTTGGTCCAATTGAAATCCTGGTGAATAATGCGGGGATTACCGGACGGACGTTGCCGCTGTGGGAACTCGAGGAGAGCGATCTCGACAAGGTGTACGCTGTCAACCTCAAGGGTGTGTTTCTCACGTGCCGCGCGGTGATTCCGGGGATGCTAGCCCAAGGCTACGGGCGAATTCTGAATGTTGCTTCTGTTGCCGGCAAAGAAGGGAACCCCACGCTGATTCCGTACTCCAGCACCAAAGCTGCCGTCATCGGGCTGACGAAAGCACTCGCCAAGGAAGTGGCAGGGAAGGGCAACATCACCGTCAATGCCATTTCCCCCGCCGTCGTCCGGACCAAAATCCTCGACACCATCGCCAAGGAAACCGTTGAATATATGGTGAGCCGCATTCCCATGGGCCGCACAGGAACCATCGAGGAAATCGCTGCGCTCGTACACTATCTGGTTTCGAGGGAGGCGTCGTTCACCACCGGCCAGTGCTACGACATCTCCGGCGGAAGAGCGACGTATTGAAATGTAGCACAGGCACTCCTGCCTGTGCCTAATGGTGAGGGTCGATGACCCTTGGGCGCAGGCAAGAGTGCCTGTGCTACCCACTCATTCGTGCCGCAGCGCGATGACGGGATCAACCCTCACGGCCCGCAGCGCTGGAATTCCGCAGGCCAGCAATGCCACGGCCAACAGCAAAGCTATTACCCCAAGGTAGGTGACAGGATCGCTCGCGCTGATGCCGACCAACAAATGCACCATAGTGCGGGACAATGCCCAAGCCCCCACCAAACCTACAAGTATTCCTATCATGACAGTTCGCAGGGCTTGAATGAGGACCAGCCGCAGGATGTTACTTCGTCGGGCGCCAAGTGCAGCGCGAATCCCGATTTCTCGTGTCCGCTGGGTTGTGGCGTAGGAAACCACCCCGTACACTCCCACCACGGCGAGGACCAAACCCATTACTCCCAAGATGGCCGCCACATTTGCACCCAGACGCAAAGCAAAGAAACCCGCGTTTCCTTCCAGCACTTCTTTCATTGTGCGCGCGTCCAAAAGGGGCATGTCGGGATCGAGTTTGCGGATTTCATTCCGGACCGCGCTAACCAGGATTTGCGGCGACTCGTCCGATCGGATTTGCAGGGATCGTCGCGAAATATAGTTCTGCGCGAGAGGGACATAGAAAGACGCCTGCGCGTCCTCGGCGGCGAATTGGTATTTTCCGTCCCCAGCCACTCCCACGATTTCAAGCAGGGGGCTGACGGCATTCTCCACCCGGAAGCGCTTACCGATCGGATCTTCCTTTGGCCAATAGCGGCGGGCCATGGTTTGATTGATGATGGCGACCCGCGGGGCCGCGGTGTCGTCATAATCAGTAAATTCGCGGCCTAGGACGAGGGGAATGCGCAGCACAGGAAAGTAATCAGTTCCTATCCTGGAGCAGACCATCGTGGGCGGGTGTTCACCCGGTGGCACAGGCCGGCCTTCGATGTACACGGATTGTTTGTTGGGGATATCGCCCATCGGAACGTAGGACGCCTGGCTTTCATCGCGAACTCCGGGAAGCGCGCGGATCTTCGCTTCAAGCTGGCGGTAAAACTGTTGGGTTTGTGACTCACTGTAGGTGTTCACCGAGGGGTCCAGGGTGACATTCAGGACGTGGTCGGGATTGAAACCCAGCCTTACGTTCGAGGCTGCGCGCAGGCTACGAACGAATAAGCCCGCCACAATCAGCAATGCCACTGAGCCCGCCACTTGCGCACCCATGAGGTCACCACGCACTCGGCCGCGAGACAAGCTGGTGGTGCTGTTGGGCCCGCCTTCGTGCAGAAGGGTATTCACCTCCAGGCTCGTGGTGTGCAAAGCAGGCCCCAAACCCACCGACAACGCCGTGAAAAGCACTGTCAGGAACGCGAAGGCAAAGACCCTCCAGTCGAACGCGTAGTCCAATCGCAGAGGGAAATTGTGCAGTTGAGCCGTCCCGATAATTCGGCCGGCATAAGCTGCCAGGGCGAGCCCGGCAATGCCACCCAACAATGCCACTAGCATGGTCTCCGTGAGCATTTGACGAACCAGCCGTCCGCGGGCGGCGCCCAGCGCGGTGCGAACGGCCATCTCACGTTGTCGCGAGGCTGCGCGCGCCATCAACAGGTTCGCAACATTGCTGCAAGCCACCAGCAAAACCAGCGCCCCGAGGACCAGGAACAAGATTCCGATCAGGATGAAGGCGTTGTTGGCGTAAGGGATGGGGCGTGACAGCCGTTCCGGGATAGCCCGCACCGAGACGCCTTGATCCGTCGCCGGGTACTGTTTGGCCAGGCGCGTCGAGATGACGTCGAGGGGCCGCTGCGCTTCACGCGGGGTGAGGCCTTTTGCCAGCCGCCCCATGGCGAGGATCAGTCTTATGTTGCGTTCGGTCCAAAACCTGCTTCCGGAAGCTTGAGGATAGAGCGTGCCCAGGGAAACATAGGCGTCCATTTCAAGAATCGAGGTCGATCCGAAATCCTTGGAAACGACTCCAACAATTGTTGCAGGACTGCCGTCCACGCGTACTTGTTTCCCCACCACCCCGGGATCACCGCCGAATCTGCGCTGCCAGTAGGAATAACCCAGTACGACCACGCCAGGCGAGCCGCCATCCTCTCCGTCGGTGGGGAGGATAAGGCGGCCGACGGCCGGGGTTACTTGGAGAACAGAGAAATAATTGCTCGTCACCCCGCTCATCGGAACCTGGTCGGTGCGGCCGTCGACGCTCATCGGGACGAGCGCCAACCTTTGGCCGATGACCTGGCAAAACGACTCCGACTGCGTGCGGAATTCCACGAACTCCGGATAAGAAAGGCCCAGCGCTCCCAGCGGCGCGCCCTGCTGACTGACCGCCAGCACGGCAAGTTGTTCGGGTGCCGGGACGGGCATGGGTCGAATGAGACACCCATTTACCAGGCTGAAAATCGCGGTGTTCACGCCGATGCCCAGCGCCAGGGTGAGCAGAGCCACCGCCGTGAGGCTGGGGTTCTTAACCAACATCCGCAGGCTATAGCGCAAATCTTGCAGCAGGGTGTTCATCGCCTTCCAAAATTCAGGGTCATCAGTCACTCGTATCTCAGAGCCACCATGGGATCCACTTGCATTGCCCGTCGAGCGGGGAGGTAGCAGGCCAGCAGTGCTGAGGCCATAAGCACCAGTGAGACGCACGAGAACGTCAGGGGGTCATAAGGCCGGATCTCTCCTAACTCGTGGCCGAGGAGCCGTCCGAACACGAATGTCACCACCAGGCCCAGTACGACGCCGCTGGCAATAAGCTGCATCGCTTCCTTTGCCAACATCTGGACAACGTCGCGTGGGCGCGCTCCCAACGACATTCGGACGCCAATCTCGCGGGTGCGTTGCGCTACGAAATAACTCATAACGCTGTAAACTCCCACCAAGGCCAATATCAAGGCGAGCGCGGCGAAGGCCACAATCAGCCTTACCATGGCATACAGCCCTGCCAATTGGTCGGAGGCAATCTGCTCAAGCGTCCCCATGCCCTCAACGGGTTGATCCTTATCCACGGACCAGAGGGCGCGCTTCAGCGGCTCCTCCAAGCCTCGCGGCGGCGTGACCGTGCGTACAACGAACGTCATCGCGCGCTCAGGATTCTGAGCAAAGGGCAGGTAAACAGCAGGCAAAAGCCTTTTGTGCCCGTCTGTGGTGGAATCCCCGACCACGCCTACCACCGTAATCCAAGGGTGTTCAGGGCCCAGGCTGGCCAAACGCAACCTCTTCCCGAGGGGATCTTCGCCGCGCCATGAGCGCGCCAGGGTTTCATTGATGAGCGCCACACGCGCGGCGCTGGCCGCATCCTGGGCGCTCAGCGCGCGGCCGCGGCGCGGGGTGATGCGTAGCGCGGAGAAATAGCCCGGGCTCACCTTTAACGGAATGGCGGAGACCCGCGCTTCCGCCCCAGGTCCGTTTTCGATGTCAATAGGACTGAGCGCCCCCTGATCCGCACGTAATTTTGAGAAAGGGCGAAAAAAATCTTTCTGGGCGTGCATTTTTTCCTTGACATGTTATAGATTATATATCTACAATATTTCTATGCCTGCACGCATCCCCAC
>Ga0187872_10003868_pt1 | contig 11643 bp, 2 predicted proteins | sample June2016WEW_16_4_FD_132973 | JGI IMG/M metagenome (GOLD analysis project Ga0187872, IMG submission 132973) | Peatland microbial communities from SPRUCE experiment site at the Marcell Experimental Forest, Minnesota, USA - June2016WEW_16_40 | ecosystem: Environmental > Terrestrial > Soil >...
ACGCCGCCATCGGCGGTGGCGATTTGCGGACAATCGTTGGGCACGATCCAGCGCACGTTGCCGGCCGCGTCGAAGGAGACCATGCCGCCATAGCCCACCGAGCAGTCCTGACCGGTGATGCCAACGAACGAACCGTCCTGCGCTTGCAGCACCGGGACGAATTGCGAGCCGAGCGGCGAGCTGACGGGGCTCAGGCTGCCGCCCGTGATCGTCGCCATCCCCTTGCCACCGTTATTCCAGGTGAGCAGAATTCCCTGGTCGGCGTTGGTGATCATGTAGGGGAAGAGAGGCGCAAAATCCAGTCCACCGCTGGTGTAGTCGGAGACGTCGATATTCTGATAGTCTCCGCTACTGTCTACGCGCAACACCATGAGGTGCCGGACGAAAGGATACAGTAGTTCCGGATTCGGGAATTCCGACCATTCGTAACCGAGGTAGGCATAGCCGTCGCCTGCGATCATCACGCCGAACGCGATGCATTCAGCGTCCGGGATGCACGATGTCCCCGGCACGTTGAACTTCTGCGCGCCGGTGGCGGGATCGATGCCAATCAGTGAATAGGTGCGCGTTATGGGGAGGTTCGGATCATAGCTGACCGCCACGTTCTCTTGGACGGCGAAGATCGTGCCATCGGGGTGCACGGCTGCGCACGCCCCCCCAACCCACCCCTCAGCCCCAGGGCACAGGATCGTCCCCCCTCCGTCCGCGCCGTACCCGGGAGCGGTGTACGCGGGATAAGGCTGCCCCGTAATGCCATCCAGCTTCCAGACTGAAGCCGCCCCGGTATCGGGATCGTAATTCCCCACGACGACCAAGCCGCCTTGGAAGTCCGGCAGAACATAGCCGGGCCCCCAGTAATACGAGGCCTGGTTTTGGCTTATGTTCGCGGCCCAGGCGGTTGTGCCGTCGCTAGTGATGGCCTGGACTGTGCCGTCGTTCTGGATTGCGAAGACGTCCGCTACGCCGGTTGTGCTGGGGACGGCTGGCACAATCCAGCTTACACCCGATCCGTCGCCGGGGTTGGACCAAATCACGGTGCCCAGGGGCAGGGCGCCGACCCAAACGGTGACATCGGCGGACGCGGCGTTGGGCGCGGCGCCGGCGATGATAGTGACGTGTCCGGCGGCGAGAGCGGTCAGAACCGGCGGATCGTCGGTCGACAGGCTCACCACGTTTGGATTGCTGGAGGTCCAAGTCAACCCCGTGACCGATGTGCCGGCTGCGCTGAGCGCCTGAATGGTATGGGTGTCGCCCACCGACATGTTGAGCAGGCTGGGCTCCAAAGTCATGGCGTTGCCGCCCGGCGCCTGGTCGGGGCGGAGGGTAATCGGTCGCACGGCGCTGCCGCTGGGTACGTTGCCTCCCGGTGACAGGCTGCGCCGCCGCTCGATCTGCGCCGCGGCGTAGCGGGCCGGTACCGCGTTGAGCCGGCTGGTTATTTGCGCCACGCCGTTGCTGCCCGGCGGCAGCACCCAAAAGCCAAACGCATTGCTCCACGCGTCGCTCTGTTCAACCCGCGCAATCCCGGTCACCGCCGTGGCGGCCACCGTGGCGACGATCTGCGTGTCGCTCCAACTGACGACCTGGCCCGCGGTACTGCCCAGCCAAACGACGCCGTTGCCCTGCGTTGCGCCAAATCCGCTGCCGGTAAACGTGACTTGAGTTCCGGGCCCTCCCGAGTTCGGGCTCATGCTCGCGATCTGCAGCGCATCCACGGTAAACGCGACCGCATTGCTCATCACGCCGCCCTGCAAGACCTGTGCGTTGCCGGAAGTCGCTCCATTGGCAACCACGGCGACGATCTGGCTATTGCTCCAGCTTTCCACCACGCCATTGGCGGTGCCCAGCCACACTTGCCCGGTGCCCTGCGCCGCACCGAAGCCGGAACCGGCGATGGTCACCACGGTTCCGGGCACACCGGCGGATGGCGTGACGCTCGAAATCGCCGCGGTATTCACGGTGAAGGGCACGGTATTGGACCAGATGGTGTTCTGCACCACCTGAACATTTCCGGACCTGGCATTGGAAGCCACCGTGGCGACGATCTGAGTGTCGCTCCAGCTCACTACTGCGCCAGGAGCACTGCCCAGCCAGACGAGGCCCGAGCCCTGCACCGATCCGAAACCGGAGCCGGAAATCGCGATCTGCGTGCCCCCCAAGCCGGTGGCGGGCGAAACGCCGGAGATGACGGGCGCGGCGACCACCGTGAAAGGCATTGGATTGCTGACGTAGCCGCCGGACGCGACCACCACATTGCCGGTCGTAGCGCCGCTGGGTACGACTACCGTGACAGAGCTGTTGGTCCAATTGTAGACGGAGCCTGCGCTGACGCCGTTGAAGGTCACCGTGCCGCTATATCCGAAGACGGTGCCAGTGATGGTGACGGCTGTGCCGACGGGTCCCGAGCTCGGCGAAAGACTCTGAATGCCGGGCATCACCGTGAAAGGCTCAGCGTTCGAGCTCGCGCCACCGACGGTGACCTGTGCTGAATACTTCGGCCCTGGGGAGATCCAATACAAGCCGTTGGGAACGGTCACCGTGATTGAGTTGCTGCTCCAATTGGTTACTGTCGCGGTATATCCGCTGAACGCCACGGAGCTCCTGCCCTGGGTGGCGCCAAAATTGCTACCGGTGATGGTTACGGAGGTGCCCACCGCACCGGACGATGGCGACAGGTTGGCGATGCTCGGCGGACCCTGCGGCGTGGGTTGGACCGTGACGGCGGTGCTCGCGGACACGCCTGCGATCGTCGCCGTGATGCTTGCCGTGCCGGCCGTGATGCCCGTCGCGAGTCCCTGGGAGCCCGGCGCGTTGCCGGCCGTGACGATCGAGGAATTGGAGGAACTCCATGCGGCCGCTGCCGTCAGGTTTTGCACACTGCCATCCGGGAAAGTGCCGCTGGCGGTGAGCTGTTGGCTCAATCCCGCCTCGACGGTGGGGGCAGCCGGCAGAATCGTAAGCGAGACTGGCGCGATTACGTTCAGCATTGCCGAGCCGCTGACGTCGCCGGCCGTGGCCGTCAAGGTAGCTGCGCCGCCGGTTTGGGCATTCGCAACGCCGGCGCTTCCCGGCGAATTGCCAACCACCGCCACGGAGGGATTCGAAGAGCCCCAGATTACCGATTGCAGTGTCTGCGTGCTGCCGTCGTTGAACGTGCCGGTCGCGGTGAACTGCTGAGTCTGTCCCGGTATGAGGTTCGTGCTGGCGGGCGCGATTGCAATCGAGATCAGGCCGGGAGGGGTCGTAGTGGCGGGCTGATACCACTGGCCGCCCGGCAGAGTCACGCCTGCGTTGATCCCGCCGATCAGCAACACATCGCCATTCGAAAGCAGCGTTCCGGTTTGGCCGGCCAGGGCACTGGCAACGGGCTGACCGGAGGTGAACGCACCCGCAACCGGATCGTAAACTTCGGTGCTGGCCTCGCTGGTGCAGGAAGAGTTGCAAGAGCTGTATCCGCCGGCGATGAAGACCTGGCCGTTGGGCGTCAGGGTCGCGGTGTGATGAAAGCGTGCAACCATCATGCCGCCGGCGACCGGCGTGAATGTGTCGGCGACCGGGTCGTAAATCTCCGCGGCATTCGTGGGACAGCCTGGCTCGGCACACGTGGAACCGCCCGCGACCAGTACCGTGCCGTCGTTCAGGAGTGTGGCCTTAGCTCCGAAGCGGGGAGTGTTTAACGAGGCGCTGCCGCTGAACAGGCCGTATGTGGGATCGTACATCTCCGCAGCCGGCGGCAGATTGGTGCCGTCAAAGCCTCCGGCAATCAAGACCAGCCCGGAGGGAAGCGCAACCGCGCTCGCGCCGAAGCGCGCCGCGTTCAAGGAGGAGACCGTGGCCGTGAAGGTCCCGGCGACCGGGTCGTAGATTTCCCCGCTCGATTGGGCAGTGCAGGACGCAGCCGAGGTGCAGGATTGACCGCCCGCGATGAGTACGGTCCCATTGTTGAGAACGATCATCGTGTGACCGCTGCGTGCCTGGGTCATCGTGCCCGCGGCACTGAAGGTGCCGGCATTCGGGTCGTAGAGTTCGGCGCTTGATAGAGACGCGCAGTTTCCCGAAGTGTCGCATGCGTACCCGCCGGCCACTAGGACCTTGCCTGTGTTCAAGAGCAGGGCCGGCGCGGAGCGAGCCGTGGCCATGGTTCCGGTATTCGAGAACGTGTCGCTGCCGGGATCGTAGATTTCCGCGCTGTTCAAGTACGTGCAAGAGCCCGGCGCCGGGCAGTTGACTCCGCCGGCGATCAGTATCTGGCCGTTATCCAAAACCGTCGCGCTCTGTTGGTAGCGGCTGGTGTTGAGGTTTGTTTGAGTGGTTCCCGATGCCACCACCACTAATGCGGACCCGGCGATCGATCCGCTGGTCGCTGTAATAGTAGAGGTTCCTAAACCGGCCGCCGTAGCCAGCCCACCGCCGCTGACCGCCGCCACGGCGGGGTTGGAGGATGCCCACGTGCTGGAGGTGGTGAGGTTCTGCGTGCTTCCGTCGGAATAGATGCCCAGCGCCGTTAATTGTTGTGAACCTCCGTTCCCAATGCTGGCGACGTTTGGTGTGACCGTTAGAGACGTCAGGACCGGCGGGCCGACGGTCAGCGATCCGGAAACCGCTGTGGCAGAACCGTAACTCGCCGTTATCGTGGAAGTGCCTTGCGCCACGCCCGCGGCCATTCCCGTGGCGCTAACGGTGGCCACGGATGTCGTCCCCGACGCCCAAACCACCACCGCCGTCGCATCCTGCACGCTTCCGTCACTGTAGGTGCCCGTGGCTCGATACTGTTGAGTGGTGCCTGACGCAACCGTGGCGCTGGCGGGGTTGATCGCGATTGACACCAGCGCTGGCGGTCCAACGCTTACGGCCGTCGAGGTGGTAAAGGAGCCGGAAACGGCTTGAATCGAGGCCGTCCCCTGAGTCAGTCCCGACGCCAGGCCGCTGGCGTTGATTGCGACAACCGCACCGGCCGATGAGGTCCACGTGGCGCTGGCCGTAAGGTCCTGCGTGCTTCCGTCGCTATAACTGCCGGTGAGCGAAAACTGCTGGGTTGTTCCGACAGGAATCACAGTGGAAGCTGGGTTTATGGTAATCGACAGTAGCGCCGCCGGGGTCACGGTCACCGCAGAGGAGCCGCTGATTCCCACAGCGCTGGCCGCGATGGTCGTGGTTCCCTGCGCCAATGCAGTGGCCGCGCCAGCGTTGGTGGTATCGCCGCTGACCGCCGCGACGCTGGGGGCAGAGGAACTCCATAGAACCGATACCAGTTGTTGCACGCTGCCATTGTTAAACTTGCCGGTGGCCGTGAAGGATTGCTCCATGCCTACGGCCATTGGCGGCGAAGCCGGAGTAACCGCGACACTCACCAAGCCATAAAGTTGGCTCTGCAGGTACAGTTCCGCGATGTTGAGAATGGTGGTCCCGTTCGTACCGCCTGCCACGAGGACACTCCCGTCGCTGAGAAGAGATACTGTCTGGAACTCCCGAGCGCTCGTCATGCTGCCAGCGAAAGTGAAGGTCTGGGCAGTCGGATTGAAAACCTCCGCCGTATTCAGCACTGTGCTGCTGCCCACCTGGTCGGTGACGCCTCCCGTGATCAACACCGTGCCGCCATTGAGCAACGTCATTGTGGACAAGGTTCTGGGCACCGTCATGGAGCCCGCTACGGCAATGAATATCCCCAACGCGGGATTATAAGTTTCGGCCGTTGCCTGCGAACCCGCTCCTGGGTTGTCGCCGCCCGCGATGAGCACCTGCCCATTGTTCAGCAGGACCGCCGCATGTCCTTCGCGGGGGGATGTCATGGGAACCAGCACGGGAGTGAACCCGGTAGCAGGATCGAAAACTTCCGCTGTATCGTATGCCCATGTGGGCGTGGGGTCTGTTTCACCGCCGGCAATCAATACCTGCCCGTTCGGCAGCAAGGTAGCCGTGTGACGAAAACGAGGAGTCGTGGTGGGGCCAAGATCGATGAAACTCTGGGTGGGAGGATCGTAAAGCTCGGCATTGGAAATGATGCCGGCCACAGGATCGATCCCGCCAATCAGCAGCACTTGACCGTTATTCAGGAGCGTTGCCGTGTGGCCGGCTCTGGCAGTGTTTAGTGTATTGGTCAGCAGCCTGAACGCGCCCGTTGCGGGATTGTAGATCTCGGCCGTGTTGAGTGTTGAGCCCGTGACGGAGTTCGAACCTCCGGCGATCAAAACAGTGCCGTCGTTCAGCAGCGTGGCGGAGTGCATCCAGCGCGGCGCGGTCATCGAGCCGGATGGAGCGAAAGTCTGACTCGCGGGAGCGTACAGTTCCGAGCTGCTCAAGACGCCCGAAGTGTTCTGCCCACCGGCCACCAGGATGTTGCCGTTTGCCAGCCTAGTTTGCGTTTGTCCGGACCGCGAAAAGCCCATTGCCCCCGCCGTTGCAGTAAAAGGAACCAGGCCCACCGCGAACGGCATCCCGTCGCTGGCTAGTCCGCCCACCGTCACCACTACGTTCCCGCTGGTTGCCCCGCCAGGCACGTTGACCGTGATGGCAGTATTGCTCCACTCGGTCGGAGGACCTGTGGTGGTCCCGTTGAAGGTTACTGTGCTGCCGCCCTGGGTCGAGCCGAAGCCGCTGCCCGCAATCGTTACCGCGGTACCCACCTGCCCGGATGTCGGACTCAGACTGGCAATGACCGGTGCGCCAGGGAATCTGTAGGTGGCCGTAGCGACCGCACTGTTCGCCAGCCCCGTGCCATAGGCGATGGCCTTCACGGTGGTTGTGCGGTTGATGGCGAACGGCGCCGCGTAGAGCGTTCCCGCGGTGTTGCTAGGCGCGCTGCCGTCCAGCGTGTAATGGATGCTGGCGCCGGCCGTGGTGGTGCTCAGCGTCACCGTCTGCGGCGTGGTGTACGTTCCACCCGCCGGCGTAAACGTAGGCGCCACGGCCTTGATCGTATAGGTGGCAGTGGTCACCGTGCTATCCGTGAGTCCAGTGGCATAGGCGACGGCCTTCACCATGGTCGTGCCGCTGAGAGTGATCGGCGCCGTGTAGAGGGTTCCAGCGATGTCGCTCGGTGTGCTGCCATCCAGCGTGTAATTGATGCTCGCGCCCGTGGTCGTAGTGCTCAGCGCCACCGTTTGCGGCGCGGTGTACGTCCCACCCGCCGGACTGAGCGTCGGGGCCACCGCCTTGATCGTGTAGGTGGCCGTTTCCACCGTACTGTCGGTGAGACCGGTGGCATAGGCGACCGCCTTGACAGTAGTCGTGACGTTGATTGTGAACGGCACGGTGTAGAGGGTGCCCGCGGTGTTGCTCGGCGTGCTGCCGTCCAGCGTGTAATGCATGCTGGCGCCAGCGGTGGTGGTCCTCAGGGTCACAGTCTGCGGCGCGGTGAACGTTCCACCCGCCGGGCTGAAGGTCGGCGCCACTACCTTGATCGTGTAGGTGGCCGTTGTTTCCGAACTGTTCGCGAGCCCGGTGGCATAGGCGATAGCCTTCACGGTGGTCGTCCCGCTGATGGTGATCGGCGCGGTGTAGAGGGTTCCCGCGGTATTGCTGGGCGTGCTGCCGTCCAGTGTGTAGTTGATGCTGGCGCCGGGAGTGGCGCTGCTCAGCGTCACCGTCTGCGGCGTGGTGTACGTCCCGCCCGCCGGACTGAACTTCGGGGCCACGGCCTTGATTGTGTAGGTGGCAGTTGCCACCGTACTGTCCGCAAGGCCAGCGGCATAGGCGATGGCCTTCACGGTGGTCGTGGCACTGATGGTGATCGGCGCCGTGTACGGGTTTCCTGCGGTGTCGCTGGGCGTGCTGCCGTCCAGCGTGTAGCGGATCGATGCGCCGGAAGTCGTGCTGCTTAGCTTCACCGTCTGCGTGGCGGTATACGTCCCGCCGGCCGGGCTAAAGGTCGGAGCCGCGACCCTGATCGTGTAAGTCGCCGTTGCCACCGTGCTGTCCGCAAGTCCAGCGGCGTACGCGATAGCCTTCACCGTGCTTGTTCCGCCGATGGTGATCGGCGCCGTGTAAACCGTCCCTGCGGTCTCGCTGGGCGTGCTGCCGTCCAACGTGTACCGGATGCTTGCGCCGGGTGTGGTGGTGCTCAGCGTCACCGTCTGCGGCGCCGTGTACGTCCCGCCCGCCGGGCTGAACGTTGGAGCCACCACCTTGATCGTGTAAGTAGCCGTTGCCACCGTGCTATCCGTGAGACCGGTGGCGTACGCGATAGCCTTCACGGTCGTCGTGCCGCTGATTGTGATCGGCACGGTGTAAACCGTCCCTGCGGTCTCACTGGGCGTGCTGCCGTCCAACGTATAGCGGATCGTTGCGCCAGAAGTCGTGCTGCTTAGGGTCACCGTTTGTGGCGCGGTGTACGTCCCGCCCGCCGGGCTGAAGATCGGGGCCACGGCCTTGATCGTGTAAGTGGCAGTGGCCACTGTGCTGTCCGCAAGCCCAGTGGCATAGGCGAGAGCTTTCACCGTGGTTGTTCCGCCGATGGTGATTGGCGCTGCGTAAACCGTCCCTGCGGTCTCGCTAGGCGTGCTGCCGTCCAACGTGTACCGGATGCTTGCGCCGGAAGTCGTGCTACTTAGGGTCACCGTTTGCGGCGCAGTGTACGTCCCGCCCGCCGGGCTGAAGATCGGGGCCACGGCCTTGATCGTGTAATTGGCAGTGGCCACTGTGCTGTCCGCAAGCCCAGTGGCATAGGCGAGAGCTTTCACCGTGGTTGTTCCGCCGATGGTGATTGGCGCTGTGTAGACCGTCCCTGCGGTCTCGCTAGGCGTGCTGCCGTCCAACGTGTAGCGGATCGTTGCGCCGGAAGTCGTGCTACTCAGGGTCACCGTTTGCGGCGCAGTGTACGTCCCGCCCGCCGGGCTCAAGGTCGGCGCCGCAACAGTAGCAGCACTTCCGACCGCGCTAAACGCGACCAGCCAACAAGAAACTAGGTAAAGAAATAAGAAGAACGAGCGGCGTGGCGTTTTCATTTGGCAGGATTCCAATTGGGGGATAGCGAGCGGATGACGAGGTTGCCACCGCGCTGCAAGTATTCTCCCAATTCAGTATTAATGGACCTTGACCTCTTATATTTGAATAAGCCTGCCGATTTTGCAAGATAAAAGTGATGATGCCGGGTGTGGAAGAAAACGACGTTGAAGGTGGCCTCAAAGCGGGCTAAACGCGACCAGCTAACAAAAGATTAAGGAAAGAGACCGAGCGGCGCTGCGTTTTCATTTGGCAGGATTCCAATTGGGTTGGCCAGCGGATGGCGAACTTGCCACCGCAGTGTGGGATAGCATTAACTAGTTCGCGCCTTTTTGGGCTCTCGCTGCTATTTCCCCGTTGCATGAGGTCGTCCCAACACTGGGCGGCGGCATGGTCGCGTCCGCGAATCGCGTGGCTGTAAATGTCGGCGGTCACGCGTACCGAGGAGTGACCGAGGCAGCGAAAAACGACATCGGCAATTCTCTATTTCAGGGTACTTCCGAAATCGCCTTCGGGCCCGCCCCCGCTTGGTAAACTATCGCACATGGGAAGCACGGAACTGGAGCCGTTGGCGGTACTTCTCGACACCATTCGCCAGTCGGCTTCCGCGTCGCGAGATCTGAAATCGCTTCAACAAGACGTGGTCACCGCAATCTCGGAACGGCTCCCACATTACGACTGGGTGGGTTTTTACATGCTGGATCCGAGCGACCCGGAGACGTTGGTCCTGGGTCCTTTCGCCGGCGAGCCGACGCCGCACGTGCGCATTCCGCTCGATCAGGGCATTTGCGGAGCCGCGGCTGCGTCGCGCGCGACGATTGTCGTCGAGGATGTCAACGCCGACCCGCGGTATCTCTCATGCTCAATCAAGACGCGATCGGAGATTGTGGTTCCCATTTTCGTCGATGGCAAGGTTGTCGGCGAAATCGACATCGACAGCCACGCGCCCGCGGCATTCACCGATGACGACCGGGATTTCCTTGAGAAAGTGGCGAGGATCGTCGGAAATCGCATGGCACTTAGCCGAACCTAGCCACGGCGCGCGGGAAAACCATTCGAACGGCGCACATTCTGGCGACGTGCGACCCCGCTGCCGAAGGGGATGGCTACCGATATGGCGCGATATCGTTCCGCTTTCGGTCAGTGCCGGCCAACACTCTTTGGGAGATTAAATTAAAGACAACTGCTCTGCGGAACCGCGCGCGTCAGCAAGCGGACGTTGGCCGCGGGCGAAGCTGACTTCCGACTCGCTTACGCTCGCGGCTGAGCTGGTCAGCGCGGCGGGTTCACCGTAGCGTACTTGCCCGACTTGACATAGAGCCAGTCGCCGCCGTCCGAGATCTTAGCGGGATTCTTTACGACATACAGCAGCACCGTCTGTGGCGCAAAGCAATGCCGATAAATCATCGCCGAACTGTCGCCGGCAGTTCCGAAGTAGGTATCCAAATAGAACACTTTCGGTGCATTGTCGATGCGCAAAACGCTGTTTCGCATTTGCGCGGTTACCTCGTGAATTCCTCCGCCCGAAAAGGTGGGGTGGGCGCCAGCTCCGGTCGTGTAACTGGGCGGGTGTTGGGGGTCAAACGCGATGTCCACGGCGACCTGGAAGCCACTGGCGATGGTCTCCATGGATCCGGCGCGGACGACGCGGTACAGAACGGTACACGAGTTGTCCGAACCTGGAGGGTAAATGGCGTTGGCGAAGTCGGCCGCATTGCCGCCGGTCTCCGCCGCGATCCGTTCCGCTTCCGTCGGAACTCTCGGGGCGGCCGCCGCTGCGGCGCAATCCGCGGGTAGAACGAAGAGGGAAGCGGGAGGCGCGGCGAGGCTGATCTGTTTGATTTCAGAAATGATTTGAGGCTGGCCGCCGGGTTCAGTCATCTGCGTTTTGACGGCCTCGCCGTATTGGGCGTCCAGCCAAATTCTGGCCTTCACAGGCTGCTCGATTTCGAAAATCTTGGTGGCGATCCCGTTGACGGTCTCTGTGCCCACTTGCTTGGGGTTTTGCTTCACCAAGTCCGCCATCTCCGCGACGGAGTCGGCGAAAGGGTCACCCCAGGCGCCGGAAAAGGCGCCGGCTGAGCAGGGCATCGGTGTTTGGTTGAGGTTCCAGTCAAAGCTGGTGTTAGCCTGCAGATCGTATAGGGCGCGAGTGTGAAAACCTTTGGGTTTGTCGGGGCTGGGAGGCATGGTCATGTCGACCAGAGCTTTCGACCCGCTGCGATAGACGGTTTCCGTAACCGCAGGGCCCATCATGGAATTGACTTGCGTCACAGTGTAGGTGGTGGGCAGTGGCGTGGATTGCGGCCAGATTGGGGGGGCGGCAATAGTCAGGAGGAACGCCAGAACTGAGAACGACGAAAACGATTCTTGCCTTGCCATGGTTGCCGATTCTATCAAACCTGCCTTCCAAAGGGGCTGATTACTCTGTGTAGTCGCCCAGCGCTTTACCGATTCGCGGCGTACTTCGGAGACCGTCCGGCGAGCAGAGCACTTCCGATACCACCACTTAACGCTCCGTCGCCAGGATCGCAATGCTGTGCTCGCCAACGGTAGGCGCCCATCGAACTCTCGCTGGCGCGCAGGCTAGCTATAAACCCAATCAGCCCCCTTGGTCGTGGCAGGTGTTCACAATCGCCTCGACCTGGCAGGGGCCGCACGGCGGCAAGCGGCCCCGGAAAGCAGACTCGGTTGCCTATTCGG
>Ga0187872_10003870_pt1 | contig 11634 bp, 12 predicted proteins | sample June2016WEW_16_4_FD_132973 | JGI IMG/M metagenome (GOLD analysis project Ga0187872, IMG submission 132973) | Peatland microbial communities from SPRUCE experiment site at the Marcell Experimental Forest, Minnesota, USA - June2016WEW_16_40 | ecosystem: Environmental > Terrestrial > Soil >...
GAAAAAAATTGATCCACTTTTTTTGCATCAAAAAAAAATCAAAAATTTCACGTGAAAAAATGAAAAAAAATTTGATGCAAAAAAAGTGGATCAATTTTTTTCTAATTAAGTTCTAATTTTTTTGCGGTAAACCTTTACCGTTTTTTTTCAAAATTTAATCTATATTTTTTTTCATTTTTTTATTTTTTTCGTTTTTTTATTTATGTCTTTTTTTTAAATATTGATTCATTAATTAAATTTCATTATGTTTTTGGACATCAATTTATAACTAGGCCTCGACCCCCCAAGTTACAAGTTTACTTTTTTTTAAAATCTATACTTTTTTTTCTCTGACGTCATAAGTTTACCGTTTTTTGATATGACGTCATAAAAAATTAAGTTTACCGTCGACCCCCCAAGTTACTAGTTTACTTTTTTTTACAAGACCACAAAAAAAAATACAATAGAAAAAAAAATCAAAAAGTTAATTAATAAATTTGCATTTTATTGAAAAAAAAGAAGAGATATCAATAATATTTATTTGTTTTTTGTTTTTGTTTTTGTTTTGATTTTGATTTTGATTTGGAGGTACATTTCGAAGATGAAGGGATAGAAGATATACCAAGAGTTTGTTGATGAGAAACTATAATATAATTAGATTGTTTGTTTACAATTTTAATGTACTCTATATTGCGTAACATCCTAGCCTTTTTCCAAATGTACACTATAACTATCAAAATACTCACTGGAATGTCAACTAATATAAAGATAGTGACGAATTTAAGAGATGTTGCTGTGATCAATTGGACTGTAAACATATAACCAACCCAATGAACAGAGGAGGTCATCAACGTATTAAACATCACTTCAGCCCAATAAACCGTGTCGGTGTACCGTTGTAAGTCGCTGTAAGTGTAATGATAAAAGTCAGGGAGGATGACGCGATTGTATATTGTTTGGAAGAGACGAAAAAACACCGCCAGCGCCGTTATGACATTTACTTTTAAAGTCGTGTCGAGAGGTAGACCAAAATAATCTGGATTGTCGAATGTGAAGTACGTGGAGAGGTCCCATCTTCCCAATATCAGAACAAAAAGTAAAATGATCATTTCAACTGTTTGACATAAACTGAGAGTGACGAGTAACGCACGACTGCCCGGTTCGAGAGAAGCAACAAAATATGTATCATTCTCTTTCTCTTTCAAATCTTTTCTGTAAATGTGAATGCAGCCAGCAATTGCGTCGGCAGCCATATAAATTGCTATTATGTCGTACCTATCGAAAAAAAAGTTTATGATAAATATATTTCTCATCCATTGAACAAATCCTCTTACTAAAAAAACAAAGAAGGCAATCAGCATATTTCTCATATCTTCTTCTTTCATATCTTGAACATCGAATCTTCTTTTCTTTTTTCTTTTCTTATTATCATCCTCATCCTCATCATCCTCATCCTCATCTTCATCATCGTCTTCTTCAATTTCAATATTGCCCGAATAAGTCTTTTGAGAATTCTCCAGTATATTATTAATCCATTGATCAATGTTTTCACTGGAGAACGTCTCCAGCATTCTGTCAAAAAACAAAAAAATGGATAGAAACACTACTTCTTCAATCGTATTCAGAGTATCTCCGAATATGTGAATTGGAGGACCGAGATTGAAGTACCCCACTTTCTGCGCGCCACTCAGCCATAGAATCAATGGGAACAGCGGCATCAGCAACGTATTTACACAAAGGATGTACGGTAGCATATCCTTCCACCAATCATCTTTCAGTATATTTTTGATCTGCATCGTCACAAACGTCGTCACCATCACCGCCACTACATCTGTTATCGCAATTGCCATGAAGAAACTGACTTGGGATTTTATAAATATAACGACGGTGCTGTATTGGAAAAATGTCATGATCGCTTTGTGAACCCGTAGCACGTACTTCATTGCGGTCGGATGAACGTTAAAGTTTTTTCGCATGTAATCTTCGTCGGCGTTCGATATCGATATCATCACTCTTTCCGTCACAACCGTCGCCAATTGAGATACAACTAACACAAATGAAATAAATATAAATATGCCCCAACTTCTCAAAGGTCCTCCAATGATCTCTATCGGCGGCTTCAATCCAAAGTACACTGCCTCTTTAAATATAGGAACTGTCACAGCACCAGACATGATCCAAAATATCAGAACAACTCCACAGTACAGAGTTATTATTCTATGTAATAATTTAATATCATAATTAACAGTCTTTATTGACGAATTCATTTTATTTCTTTCTTTCTTTCTTTCTTTCTTTCTTTCTTCTTTCATAACTTGGTAATAATAATTATATGTATATATTTAATATTTAATTTGTGCTTCTGTTCTTATACTGCCATCGGGAAATATTGCATTGTTTCTACCCATGTAATGAGCAACTGGTGCTCGTAATTGAAATTGTTCCCCTAAACCGTCAACTAATGATCTAAAAGAATAAATCATGCGTTTTTGCGAAAATGGAGAGAATTGGTGATTGTACCCAAATTCGGTGAATGACACTCTTTCTGATTCAGATTGTTTAGTTTGGCTTTCGATGCTTTCTATCATATCAATTAACTTCATACTTAATAATTTCAACAGTTTCTTTTTATCGTTGTCGTTGTTAAGATTTGGTTCTGCTGCAAATACTTTCCCGTAGAAATTTACCCCTCCTCTTGCTTCAACATCCGATTCTTCGCTTCTTTTATTTGTTTTGTCTTGCTTTTTGTGAATTTTTGGGTCATATCTTCCTAAACTGTCATTGATTCGGGCATATATGTCATATTCAGTAAAACCAAGAGAAGTCATCAACAAAAGAACAAGACCAGACAACCCGTTTTCTACTTTATTCGCCACACTGAATTGTCGTTTTAGAAACTTGGATTCTTCTACTTCGTGTTGCTCAGAGGCAGTCAACTTTGAAAACGATTTTGGGATGTGTCGATAGTAACTGTAAAATTTAGTGCTCGCCAAAACGGACATGTACAAATCTTTATAATCGAAGGGAGCCAAGGTGAAAGGAAGACAAGACCCATAACTAAAACGTTTATCATTCATGGCACTGCGTTCGTCCTCATCTATAACATCAGAGATGTTAAGACAGAGAGGTTCGCAAAAGTTGTAGTCGGGTTGGTTTGGTCTGATTTTTTCTAACGGCACAGTGCTGTACCCGCGAACAAACAAAGGGAATCCCGCATTGTCCGTCGATTGTCCTAACCCGATAGTAGCGTCGTGATTTCCTCCAGACACGCCAGAGAAAAAGTACATATCGAGAGTCATTTGTTTGATGTACTCTTTTCTCAAGGCTGGGTCGGTAACTTTATCAATAAAATCGGATATAACGGGAACTGGTATATTTGGAGAAGATGAAGTGGGGATAAAACCTGAAGTGTTAGTGTCGGAAGTAGTATCGTACCCTTTTCCAAAATCAGCCATTATATCATTTCTTGGAGTTGCACATACATCAAACAAAAATACATTATCGGCTATTGTTGCATTTGCAGGTGGTGCCTTATAAAATCCCTTTGAATATTTTTTTGACAACCCTTTATCATTTTTAATCGTCAAAGTTGGTGTTGAAATTGCTGCGACGGGTAAATTTTGAACAACCGCTACTGCATCACGAGTTATCCTTGACGTCATTCTTCACACACACACCTATTATTTTATTAACTCTTATTTAATTTATTTTTGTGTAAGTATACATATATATAAATATATATGTATTATTTAGTTAAAATATTTTTTTTTTAATCTTACCTAAACCTTATATTATTAATTGGGTTAATTAAATTTCAAATCGAAAGGAACAGTTAGGAAAAAAAAAAACAAAACAATATAATATATATAACATTACTTTTATTTGATTGATTGATTGAAAAAAAAAAGAAATGTCATTATTATTATTATTGTTGGGGTTGATGGTGTTTGGATTGACAGTAAAAGCATGTCCATTTTTTATTATAAATTCAACAAATGGTGCACAAACGAATTATACAAATTTTACTTTAGCAATTTATAAAGCATGTAATACTTCATTCGATCTTTTTATATGTGACGGCTCAATTCTTAATTCATCAGATGTGACGCCGTTTCGTTTAAATTGTAACGTCAATGTGTACGGTGTGACAGATGATAATAATACGGGTGCTTATTTAAATACTAGTGCAGCAAACGGCGCCTTTTCAACCACGAATCCCATATTTTTATTTTACGGAAATGCAGTGGCATCGTTCAATAACTTACAAATACTATTTTCTAATTTACTCTTTGGCGTTACTCAGAATGCCGTCCTGTCTTTAAATAATATGACACTCGCCTCTGGTCAAACAGCAATCACATTAGCCCCATCAACTACAAACGCAGTTCCACTGTACGGAATAGCAGTCATCTTCCAATTCACGCAGATAGGAATACAATTTAGTCCCGCCTCTTCACAGAATTCGTTCGTTTGCTATTATTGTCAGTTTTTGGGAAATACTAGAGCGGGGATTGCAATGACAAGTGGGATAGGAGTTGGATCAAGTGGCGGCTTATCACAAATTGATACTTTCTACCCTTCCTTTTTAGACACAAATGTTCCTTATGGATTAATTGGACAAGCATCGTACGGAGGTCCTATCACAATCACAACAATACCAATCACACAGACGTACGCATTAAATCATCATTTGGTTGTTGGAATATCGTACAATTGCGAACAAGTTACACCCACCCAAAGTAAATCTCCCACACCAGTGTACGCAGGAGTAGCACCAAATAGTAACAATGGAAACAACAACGACGATACTTGCGGCACTACTTGTATAATTAGCATAGTGGGGTTAGTTATCCTTTTAGTTTTGATAATTGGTATATATTCACTTAGAGAAGGTAAACCAAGATTAGACAGCAGTCCGAATTCATCATTGCTGTCCAAAGATAAAAAACAATCAAATGTCTAATAAAAAAAATTTCAAGTTTATTTTTGCGCTGAATCTATATTCAATTTATACTATATTTTGTTCTTCCTCGCCGTCAAGGGGATTAAATAAATAATTAGCATATAAGGTCGACACAAAAAATATGTAAGGAAAATGTGCCTATCACCGCGACGAACACAACAAAGTTTATACAAACTGCGAAAAATAAAAGATGCCAGAATATTTGTAAGCATAACACCCTTCATTACATCTGTAAAAATCTTCATATTTTTGATTGACTGCGAGTGTGAACTTTAAAAAATCCAAAAAGAACTGAAAAATATATAATATAAAAAAAATTATTGCTGTCGTCGAGGTGGGGAATACATAAAAAGTCCAAAATACAAAACAAAATCTGAAAAAGGAAAATAAAAGACAGAAAGCCAAAAACAGCGTTGGTTTATCGTTGTGCTTACTTTCCTCATTTAAAAAATCAAAAATATCTTGCACCATTTATCTCGTTAAATATTCTTAAAATGCAAATATTATAATTAACTTTTTTATTTATTATTTTATTGATATTTTCCACTTGATTGATTTAATTTGTATCATTGACCATAATCTTCGACATCAAGTTCATGGTATTCTGTGTAATAACAATAATTTAAAATTACGACGACCATAAGAGAAATGTCCAATATTAGAGAAAATGCAGCAAATATGCCAAAAAGCACATAATAAAGTAAAGGATCGTTAACAAAAAAAAGATAACCAACTGGAAACATCCAACTATCAATCAATAACAAATGGACAGAATAACCTGCTACAAAAGGGCTATATCCATGATTGATAGACAGCAGAAATTTAAAACAATTGAGACAAATGAAAATTATATAAAACAAGATGAAAAACATTTGGGCTTCTTCTTTTCTGCGTTTTTGCAAAAGAACAACCACCAAAAAGAAACGCAAAAAATCAAATAAAACGCCAAAAACGCAGAAAAGTGACGGGATTATGTTATTTCCTCGTTGAGATTTATGTAAGAAAGGAAACCATACAATCAAATCTTCATTACGCCGAGTTAAAAAATTCCAACAACGAATTAAAAATTTATTACAAGGAACAACAGCACAATCACGAAAAAAAATATTAATACTATGACAACTGTCTGCTATCACTTCATGCACTTTGTTGGGTAACATGACAATTTCGTCTTTAATTTTTTTTTATCTTTTTTTTTCACTTTCACAATCTTTGTTTTAATAAAAAGGGAATTATTTGCTTTCAAGTTTATTGTACATTGGTTCTTCGGGATACAAATAACTCATAAAAACTGCAAATAAAGTGTAACAATTTGAAGGAAATGTAAATGCTAAACTGATGCCACACATAATTAGATAGGTATCTAATTTAAAGATTGTGAACATAATAGTAAAAAAACACAAATCTCCCACAACATTAAAGAGGGGAGCGAATATAACTGTTTCATATCCATGATTAAAAATCAACAGGAGAAGTAAAATATCAAGTAAGTTTTGTATGGGATAAACAATACGGAAATAATATTGAGCCTCTTCATCTTTATCGTCTAACAAAAATTGCAAGACAAAGAAAAAACGAAAAAGAGAGTAAACTACGCAAAAGAAAGCAAAGATAGACGGCACAATGCTATTAAATCTACTCTTCCTATCAAAAAATGGTATAATCCAAATCAACATATTATTCAACTTACAAAGAAAAGTTTTTATAGGAATAGCAAAATAAAGTGATAAAAAAAGCCGAATGGAATCATGTACGTCTTCAATTATAGAATTAGCATCTTTTGAAAAATCTAATCGTTTATCATTACCTACTTTTTTATTCATTTTTCCTTTTTTTTTGTTTTTATTAACATTTTTTTTTATTAAAATGTAAAGAAAAAAAGTTATAATTATCTTTATTTTTTTTTTATGTTATAATTTGCAATATATTTTTTTTTAGTTGTTTTATTTTTTTTCTTTTTTCTCTTTATCATCGTCGTTGCACTTTAAAATATCAACGATATCATATATTACTTGAAATGCGAATTCACAATCTGATAAAAGTATTAAAATACCTATCAATAACTCAATATTTTCGCCATCTTTTAAAAAACCACCCAAAAAAGTCAAGATATTAACAATCGTTTTAAATTTTGAAAGTTGATAACGTCCATGATGAACCAAGTCAAATTTCATAAATAACCAAAGTGCTATGACTATAAACAAAATTACCCGACAGTTTTTATATTCTTCGTCAGTCATATTATTTTTATTATTCGCTAAATGGATAAGCAAAACCAAAAACGACAAAAAAGAACAGAAGATAACAAAGTATTGACCCCCAATTTGTCTCCTTTTTCGCATTCAAATCCATCCTTCTCATTTTCAATCGTTGCTTTTCTTTGTCGTTTTAATTTTGAACCTTTATTTTTAACTACTCGTTCACCCACTTCATAATGCATTTTCTCACTTTCTGATTTTGAATCCATTTTTATAATTTAAAAAAATTAAAATGTAAAAATTATAATTAACTTTAAAAATATTCAATTTAATTTGCATTTAATTTTTTATATATATATTATTTTTAATCATTTTAATCAATTTTTTTCACTTTCTTTTTCTTTTTCTTTTTCTTTTTGTTCGTTTGTTGTCTGATGTTGTTTGTTTGGATTGTGAAATATCATGTTGACAAATACTATCAACATAAAACAAAAATCAATAAAACAAAAGATAAATGACGTTCCATTTGAAAAATAATAAGTATCGTGATCACGTACAAAATAGTCTAGAACAAATGCAGATATTTGAAAAATAATCATAACATACATGAATGGCACAATATTCAAATATGATTGGTTAATTGTCATTATTAACTTAAACAGACATAGAAAACAATTAAATAATTCAATCATAGACAAATAATATCCTTTTTCACTGCTAATATAATCCATAAAAGAAACGTCGACAAATACAATACGCCACAAACTGAAAGAAAAACAAAGAGTGACGAATAAAAAGGAAATGGCGTCAAATCTAGTTTCTTTTCGAGTAAATTTGAAAACATTAAATATCTGTTGAAAAATTTTTTTGATTCCTTCTTGGGCTTCAATAGTTAAATCGAAATTATCACTTACTTCCGTTCTTTCCATTTTTTTTACTCTTACTTTATTCTATCTTTTTCTTTATTTAAAAAAACCATAGATATACATTTAAATCCCAGAAAAAAAATAACAAAAAAATAAATCAACAAAATGAGTCAATATAATATACCTGATTTTATCAAAACATCAACAATTAAAGATTTAGTTTTGTTAAACAACAAAGAAAAGGAAAAGGAAAAAGAAAAGAATCATCCAATTAATATTATAACAGAAAATGATATTTTACTAACAAAAGCCGATCCATTTTATTTTAAAAACGATGAAACGGTAACAATTTTAAAAACAACTTTTTCGTACGTTTTAGATAATAAATCGGTGGTGGATAACGATGATGATGAAGAAGTTGATCCCGTGTTAATGAAAATATATAAAGTTATATCAAATACGTTAACGCTCATTCAATTGTCAACACCGATGCCGACAGAAATGTACGATTCTTATGTGGTGAATAGAAATAAATTTGAAAAGTACACTCCGCCGATATTAAAAAAATCAAAAGATATTTATGAAAGTGTGCAAATAAGTTTAAACACAATTGATACTTTTGTCGATTCAATTAAAAAATGATAAAAAGGTCATCAACCACCCCAACCAACAAAAATGATGATGACGATTATTATTATGACGAAAAGGAGAATGAAATGGAAAAAGAAAGAAATGAAGAAGAAGAAAAATATTATTTAGGAATAGAATACTGGACTTTATTTATAGCACAAATATTGTACGTCAGTTCAAGAACTTTGGCTATTTCGCTACCGTTGACAGTGGTGTACGAAATTATATCGACAATCATAATGAAATATCACAAAAGATGGAAGACAAAATCATTTATATTATTAAGACTGATTTTTGTTGCTTTCGCTTCCATCCTGTCAGTCTCCATTCAATACGTTTTTGATTTGACTTTTATTGCTGGAATTGTTCCGTTGTATATGTTTATCTTTTTTCTCCTTACGTTCGTTTCCTTTGTCACCTTGCCCTTCTATTTAGCGAAATTTATCATGTTACTTATCTTCCCATTTGTTACCGCGTGTTTTTACGACAGTGGTATATTTACGGAGCCTTGGGTGTTGTTGGTTCTGACGATCAATTGGTTTGCTGTCTCGGCCGTTGTGCTGTTGGTTCCAGTCTTCAGTGATGTTTTCTCTGTTCCTCTATATTTCTTTTTCTGGGCTGTCGCTTTAATAATATACAATTCTTTCCTTGGAATACAAAACAAATATCATACTTTTTCACATTATATATAAACAAAAAACAAATTTTGAAAAGTTAATTAATAAATTTTGCATTTTGAAAAATCTATCAATTCGTAAGTTAATTAATAAATTTGCATTTGAAATCTTCTATAAACTATCAATTCGAAAAAAATCCAAATGATCTGAGATGCGCAAATAAAAGTAGTTACATAAAACAAGAAATTTTCAACTGCTCTTTCCGATATTCTAAAACAATTAGTACATTCTTTGCAATTACTCACTTCGATACGTCTAATTATATGTGAAGAAGATGACGGAGTGGATGTCGAACAAACACAAGATTTGATTACAGTATTTTTTAACATATCATCGTTCCATTCATCAGTGACGTGAGAGGAGTAAAACGAACAAGCATTTCCATCAAAAATTGTTAAACTGTTATTATCATGCACCACAACACAGTTCGCCTCAACTGTTGCATTTTCTAATCTTTCAGACGTGTACTCATTGAAATAGTACAAAGGAAAAGAATTAATATATTTTATTAAAAGTATCAACAACAATCCAATCTGTTTACTCTTCATGTATAAATTAATTCTGTTAGCCATTGTATCCTGTGGCATTTGTAAATTCATCATATTTTTCTAAATCTTGACGAACAATCGACGACCTGCATTTTGGTATGACAGTGATAAAATCTTCGTACGTCACTGGAGAATCCTTTATCTTGTTTTTCTTTATCTTACTCCAATCCATCTTTACCGCCCCAGCATCTTTTTCTTCGCAGACGACGTACATCTTTTTATCATCAGTCAATTTAAAATATTTTGATAATTTGAGACGGCGAATCGGTTCAAACAACGCTTCCTGTACTAAATTGGAGATGTCAGATGCCGAATAGAACGGTAATTTTTTAGATAAAAGCACAAATTGTTCGTCTGTGATGCTGTGCAGGTTCTTTTTCATGTGTGTTTTTAATATATCAACTCTCACTTTCTGTTCGGGTAAAGGAATGTGAATACGTTTTGGCATGCGTCTTAAAAAGGCAGAGTCGAGTTCCCATGGCAGATTTGTTGCGCACAAGAAGAAGACGCCAGAATCTATATTATTCAATTGCACTAGAAATTCTGTTTTGATTCTTCGCGCCGATTCTGATTCATCGTCTTTTCTTTTGCAACAGAGTGAATCGATTTCGTCAATGAATATGATCGAGGGATTGTGCTTTCTTGCTTCTTGAAATAATATTTTAACCGACTTTTCAGATTGTCCTTGCCATTTCGACATGATGTCCGATGCACTGATGGATATAAACGTACATCTTGCTTCTGAACTCAACGCTTGGGCAAGGAAAGACTTACCTGTCCCCGGTGGACCGTACAGCAGAACGGCATTTGTTGCTTTTCTATTACCCTTAAACAGCGATGGAAAGTTTTGAGGAAATATTACTGCATCTTTTAAAGCGTCTTTTGCATTTTCTAATCCAACAACATCTTTCCATTTAATTATTTTTCTTTTATTTTTTTTATCATCTTCATCTCCATCTTCATCTCCATCTTCATCTCCGTCTTCATCATTTTTGTTACTTGTTTTTTTATTTTTTATTATACATTTTCTTATTGTATTTTTTATGTTTATACTTTCTTCATCATCGTCATCATCGTCTTCTTCCTCATCTTCATCATCTTCATCCTCATCCTCATCCTCATCCTCGTCTTCATCATCGTCCTCATCCTCATCTTCATATTTGTTAATTGTCGCCCTTTTCTTTTTTGTGCTCGTTCTGTTCTTTCTCGGATTTATATTCTTTGGTGGTCGACCGTTCATAATTTCCTTTTCGATTTCATACAAAGTATTTAATCTTTCAATGTACGTCGATAATCTATTTGATACCATTTGTTTCTGTTCTTCGTTTTTCAGATATTTAATTGCTAATTTAAATTTTGTTATGGCTGATTCGAATAAATCAATTGCGGCACTTACTTTATTTTCTTCATCGGCTTTAATTGCTTCTTTACATATATTACTTGCTTCAAATAAAAAATCTGTCCCTGTCCCACTCATTCTTTCTCACTTTATTTATTTTTTTTTTACACTGATGTTGCAAAATTTATAATTAACTTTTTTTAAATTTATTTTTATTTGCCACGTCACTTTTAATTTGCTCAATCGTAGGAAATAATAAAAAATTACGTCATTACTTGGAAAAAAGATAAAAATTACGTCATTACTTGGAAAAAAAGATAAAAAAATAAAAAAATAAAAAAAGTATAGATTAAATTTTGAAAAAAAACGGTAAAGGTTTACCGCAAAAAAATTAGAACTTAATTAGAAAAAAATTGATCCACTTTTTTTGCATC
>Ga0187872_10003879_pt1 | contig 11620 bp, 9 predicted proteins | sample June2016WEW_16_4_FD_132973 | JGI IMG/M metagenome (GOLD analysis project Ga0187872, IMG submission 132973) | Peatland microbial communities from SPRUCE experiment site at the Marcell Experimental Forest, Minnesota, USA - June2016WEW_16_40 | ecosystem: Environmental > Terrestrial > Soil >...
CAGCAATTCTCTTGAGTGCGATGACGCCGATTCGAGGTGCGTTACCAAAGCTGGCTGATACGCTAGCAGCCGCGCCTGCGGCGAAAGCGCAGGCTTCCAATCAGCAACCGGCCGACTTCGTCCTCACCGACGGCATGATTTATACCGAGGATGGCTTTCGTCAAACTGTGGAGGCTCTCGCCGTTCGCAATGGAAAGATTGTCTTTACTGGCAGCGATGTTGAAGCAGCCAAGTACATCGGGCCCAAGACAAAAGTCGAAAGTGCTGGCGGGAAGCTCGTTTTGCCCGGCCTCATCGATATCCACATCCATCCAATGGGCATCGTCGATTTTGGAGGTTGTGATTTGCAATCGAAGGCAAGAACTTTGGCCGAGATTGCTTCCTTCGTTCACGATTGTATAGAGAGAATGCACGTCCCCCCGGGGCATTGGCTTGCGGTGTCGGATTGGGAATATGGCGGGGGAAACCAGGCGGATCCCCAACACCTAACTTTGCGCGCTGCTCTGGACGCAGCATCTACGCAGAATCCAATTGTCATGACGGGATGGGATGGCCACCACGGAGCATATAACGGCGCTGCTCTGGCGTTGGCCAAGAATGCCAAGGGTGAAGTCGTCGGATATTCGAAGAAAACTCTCGCAACGGATTTTGCGCAATATAAGACCTATGTCGGTGTGGACGCGAATGGCGAACCGACTGGCGACATTATGGATCAGGGCAAGCTGCCCATCGATACAAGCGAGGTACGTCGAGACGAGTACGACAAGCTGGTCAAGGCCCCAGAGCGTCTTGCAGAGCGGATAAACAGCGCCGGTCTCACGGCCATACAAGACGCGGCAGCCGGGAGAGCGGGCGCCGCCATCAGCGGTGGTAGCGGGTACGAAGTTTATGACGAGTTGATTCAGAGGGGCGAGCTAACTTTTCGTCTCAATATGGCTCAGTACTTTCTGCCGGAGGATTTCCGGGATGCCAATGGGCACATAGATTACGACAAATTGTTTGCGCAAGCCAATGCAGTGCGGCAGAGATACGCATCGAATCCGCTGGCTCGCGCCGACGCCATTAAGGTTTTCGCGGATGGCGTGCCCGAAGCAAACCCAAACAATATTCCACCGACTCTTGGGGACTCGTCGCGGCCCGTTCCCTACCTTCAACCTATCTTTGAAAAAGATGCAAACGGCAACCTTACCGTAAAAGGTTACGTCGATGTCGCATCGCCCGTTTGCGCATATGTTCGAGCAAAGCCTGAAGAGTACTCTACTCCACAGCAGGTATCCGATTTCGTTAAAATGTATGGCTATCATCCTGGACAGTGCGCAATTTCTTACGGGATTCCAGAACATGCCCCTGCAATTTTTAACGAATACGTCAAACGTGCACATCTGGAAGGTTATACCATCCACATTCATTCGATCAGCGATGAGGCCGTTCATATGGCCATCGACGCCATCGAGGCAGCGCGGGCAGCCGACGGCAACGTTTCACGACCTGATACTCTCGCGCATATTCAATTCGCGACTCCGGAGGATGTAGCTCGGATGGGTAGGGATCGCCTCTATCTGGCGTTTACGTACAGTTGGATATACGCCGAGCCTACGGGATACGACCTGAGCGTCGTGCCTTTCTTCGACAAAGTTCTCGGGAACAGCTACGAGGCTTTCCACAACCCGAACAGTTATTATGAGAGGAACAACTACCCTGCCAAGACGGCAAAGGAAGCTGGAGCCATCATAGCGGCAGGATCGGACGCCCCGGTTCTCACGAAAGATCCTCAGCCATTTGTAAACATGGAATTCGGCGTGACGCGTGCAAGGCACGGGCTTCCGCCCGTCAGCCCGCAGCAGCGATTGAACATCCGCGACTTGATTGATGCATACACGATAAATGGGGCGCGCGCGCTAAATCGAGCATCGGAAATCGGGTCGCTTGAAGTGGAGAAGTCGGCTGACTTCATAATCGTCGACCAGAACATCCTCGCTCTCGCGGACGAGGGCCATCCAGAAAAGATTGGCGAAACCAAGGTGCTCGAAACTTGGTTTATGGGAAAGAAAGTATACTCGGCGCCGAAAGAATAGCCAGGTGGACCGTGCGTGCAATCCTCGCAGTCCGAAGTGTCCTGCGTTCATGAGACTTCCCGAAGGGACCGATATGTGAACGGGAAGCGTTTTCGAGGGAACACAATCGGAAATTCGGGCAAGGCGCTCGGTTTTGTCAAGTACGTGGATAGTTAGTGTGTGGATAGATGTCTGCCATTCAAATACGAAGTGACATTCCTGGACCGCGCTCTCGGGCGTTGATGCGGCGGCAAAATGCCGCAGTGCCCCGCGGGCTTTACTATACGACGCCGGTCTTCACGGCGAGGGCAGAAGGCGCTGTGATAGAAGTGGATAGCATTACGCCAGTTGCTTGAAGGACCGAGGTCGCTTGGATAGTGGAGCGAACAAAAGGCCAGACATGAAAATACGATTAATCGTGATCGTTCTTTTTCTCGCCAATACTTTGGGAGCACCAGCATTGGCGCAACAAGACCACACTTCTGCGGATGAAGTCATCATCCACGGGAAAATCTATACCGTGAGTTCCCGCCAGCCGTGGGCGGAGGCGGTGGCCATACGTGACGGCAAGATTATTGCCGTCGGTTCGGATAAAGAGATCGCTGCATATCGAGGTCCATCTACAAAGGTTATGGACGCGAAAGGCCACATGGTCCTTCCCGGGTTTGAAGATACCCACGTGCATTTCCTGGGTGGTTCCGCGCTCCTTGATGAACTCTCTCTGAACGAGGCGAAAACGGTGGCAGAGTTTCAGAAGATGATAAAGGACTACGCCGTGGCACACCCCGAGAAGAAATGGGTCCAAGGCATGGGTTGGTGGTACGACATTTTCGGAAAGGCCGGCCTGCCCGATAAGAAACTAGTAGATGAAGTTGTGCCGGACCGTCCGGTTTTCTTGCGGGCGTATGATGGACATACCTCTCTCGCCAATAGCATGGCGCTCCGCATTGCGGGGATCACTCGGAATACTCCGAATCCTCCGAACGGGATCATCGTGCATGACCCGACGACGGGCGAACCCACAGGCGTTTTGAAGGAATCGGCGGGCGAGTTAGTGGAAAAGTTGATCCCGAAACCGACGCGCGGTCAGCAGTTGGATCTCCTCGCGAAAGCCGTCCACTATGCCAGCTCGCTCGGCCTGACTCGCGTGATCAGCTGCGGGGGAGACGCCGAGCAAGTTGACCTTTTCGACGAGATTCGGAAGAGAGAGCAGTTGACGGTCCGCTTTTACATGGCGCCGTTCGCACCCACTCCCGAGGTTACACCTGAATTCATCCAGACGGTGGAAAAACTCCGCGAGAAATACCACGACGATTGGATCGATGTGGGTGCAGTGAAATTCTGGCTGGACGGAGTCATCGAGGCGCATACGGCCGCCATGCTCGAACCCTATGCGAATGATCCCTCGAACAGGGGCCGGCTCAATTTCGACCCCGACAAATACAAGCAGGGCGTCTTGGAGCTCGACCGTCTCGGCTTTCAGATCTTCACTCACGCTATAGGCGATCGTGCAATTCGTCTGGCTCTCGATGCATACGAAGAAGCCAACAGAGCCAACGGTCATACCGACGCCCGTGACAAGATCGAGCACATTGAGGACCCGAGTGCAGCGGACATTCCGCGATTTGGGAAACTGGGCGTGATCGCCAGCATGCAGCCCCTCCATGCGACCCCGAATCACGATATCTTGGATGTCTGGGCCGTAAACGTAGGCCCGGAGCGCGCTGAACGGGCGTGGCCTTGGCATGACATTTTGGCGGGTGGGGCTCATTTAAGCTTCGGCAGCGATTGGCCCGTCGTAACTCTGGACCCTTGGCCAGGCGTGCAGATACTCTTGACACGTGAGACACCCGAAGGGACTCCTGCAGGGGGATGGCACCCCAACGAGCGGCTGACCCTGCCGCAGGCAATTGAAGGATACACCATTGGGGGAGCTTATGCTGCAAGGCGAGACAAGACCGAAGGTTCGATCGAAGTGGGCAAGTTGGCCGACTTGATCATAATTTCGCAAGACCTGTTTAAGGTTGCGCCGAATCAAATCGGGAAAACCAAAGTCTTGGTGACCATGGTTGGCGGAAAAGTCGTGTATCAAGCCTCGTCACGGGGAGCTGGAAGAGCCGCCATTTCAAACTAACACGAAGTTCGCCGTTTTTGTCCTTATGTGATAGACGCATGAGGAAAGATACCGTTAGAGATGGTGAGATATTTACGGAGACCGCCAAGGATTCACCGCGGCCGACGTTAAGAAATAATCCGAAGACTAATAGGAGTGGCAAATGCACGACGCTCTGAAAAAGGAAATCTCTACCTACGAACACCGAACACCGAAATCTGCCAAGGCGCACCGCCGCGCCGAGAAGCGTCTTCCGCTCGGTGTCGCGAGTAACTACAGGGGCTACGAGCCCTATCCCATCTTCGTCAAGGACGGGCACGGGAGCAGGATTCACGACATCGACGGTAACGAATATGTTGACCACAATCTATGTTTCGGCGTTCTGATGGCGGGGCACAGTCACCCCGCAATCGTTGAGGCGGTAGAAAAGGCTTTTCAAATAGGAACGACATTCGGCATGCCCCACGAAATGGAATGGGAGCTAGCGGAAGAGATCTGCGCGCGCTACCCCGTCGATATGGTTCGCTTCGGCTCCAGTGGCACGGAAGTAACGATGCACGCATGCCGTCTGGCTCGGGCGGCTACGATGCGGGACAAAATCCTGAAATTTGAAGGCGGATACCACGGGTTGCATGACACGGCCCTAGTCAGTGTGAAACCGAAGGCGGAAGAAGTGGGAGACGCCAGCGCGCCCAATTCGGTTCCTGGTGGCCTAGGCATCCCGCAAGGAACGCTTGAAAACGTTGTTATCGCAAGTTTCAATGATCTCAATGGTGTCGAGCACCGATTCAGGCAGTATCCAAATCAGATCGCCGCGATCATTCTTGAACCAATCATGATGAATGTTGGTATGTGTCTGCCTCAGCCTGGTTTCCTTGAAGGACTTCGCGAGATTACCACGAGGCACGGCGCGCTGCTCATCTTCGACGAAGTCAAGACGGGAGCGAAGCTCGCATGGGGAGGTGCAAGCGAATACTTCGGCGTAAAACCGGATATCGTCACTCTGGCGAAGGCGATTGGCGGTGGCGTGCCTCTGGGAGCGTTCGGCGCTAGCCGCGCCATCATGGATCTGATTTCAAACCACAAGGTCTTTCACGGAGGAACCTACAACTGCAACCGCATATCGATGTCGGCCGGTCTGGCGATGTTTCGCGAAGTGCTGACACGCGAGAACTACGCGCATGTCGCGAGACTCAACAAGAAGCTTTCGGATGGCTATCGCAAGATCCTCGCCAAGGTTGATCTTCAGGCATATGTCGCCAGCGCCGGGTCGAATGGTGCGTTGATGCTTTACCCGGAGGAAATTCGCAATTACCGGGATTGGCTAAACATCGATCAGGATCTGTGGCGCCAGTACTGGTTTGGAATGGTCAACCGCGGCGTGCTGCCTCAGCCCTACTGGTGGGATGAGCAATGGACTGTTTCCGTGCAGCACACTGATGCCGACATCGACAAGCACCTCGCAGCCTTCGAGGATCTAGCCCCAGGCCTAGCGACGGTGCAGCAAGAACGTCGCGCCGCGATTGTGGACGCAGGTCAGTAATCCAAGGCAGCGCAACAGTGCAAGGCGAATCGAAGTTGCGACATGAGGTGGTCACATCACGCGTCGAAGAGGGGGACCAGGGAGTCGCGGCTCTGCGGCGCGTTCTGGGCCGTCGGGACCTCGTATTGCTCTTTGTTGTGGCGGTCTTCAACCTGAATGTCCTTCCCTCTATCGCGGCCAACGGCGGCGTCACCATCTGGCTGTGGATCATTTCCTTCGCCCTGTTTTTCTGGCCCCAAGGCGTCGCTGTGATCGAGCTCGCTCACCGCTTTCCGGGAGAGGGTGGGGTCTATCTGTGGGCCAAGGAAGTCTTCGGCGACTGGCACGGCTTTCTGTCGGGCTGGTGCTATTGGACAAACAACATGATGTACGTCCCGACTGTCATGCTGTACTTCGTTGGTGTGTCAGTATTTGTGCTCGGCCCGCGATTTCAGTCGCTAGCCGACAATAAGGTGTTCGCATTGAGCGTATCGCTCACGCTGCTGACGGTGTTGGTGGTCTTGAACATCGTTGGCCTGCGAGTGGGCAAATGGATTAACAACATCGGCGGCCTAGGCACGGGGATCGCGGCGGTCTCGCTGATCGGTTTAGGCGTATTCGTGGCGATGCGATTCGGCAAAGCGGTTACCGCCACTGACTTCCAGATTCCCGCCGATCCCCGTTTCGTCCTGAATTCCTTCGGTATCATCTGCTATGCACTGGTGGGATTAGAACTCGCGTCGGTCATGGGCGATGAGATTGACAATCCGCAAAGGACTCTGCCCGGAGCCGTGGCCTGGGGCGGAGTTCTGACGGGCTTGCTGTATATCGGTGCCACTCTGACCCTTTTGATGGCCGTCAGCAAAGACAAGATCAGTGTGCTACAGGGAATCATGCAGGCTGTGAGCGCCATGGGAGAACGCGTCGGCTTCGGGTGGATCGTGGTTCCGTTTGCGTTTTTCCTGAGTCTCTCCATCGCCGGCATCGGTTCCGCGTGGCTCGGTGGTTCCGCCCGCATACCATTCGTGGCGGGTCTCGACTCCTACATGCCTAGTTGGCTTGGGAAGGTTCATCCGAAGTACGCCACACCTTACGCGGCTCTCATCGTACACGCCATTGTTTCTCTGGTACTTGTAGTCCTCAACTTTGTCCTTGCCGGTTCGACCGTGCAGGAGTCATTTCAGCGGTTGCTGTCGCTCTCCGTGGTCCTGCAGTTGGTGCCCTTTGTCTACATGTTTTGTGCCTTGCTTTGGATTGCGTTTCGCGAGCCATTCGTCAAAGGCCACTACAGCCGGGCCACATTGATTTTGGCAGGTTTCAGCGGGTGCGTTGCGACCATAGCGGCGATTGCGGCCGTGTTCTTTCCGGCACAACAGATCAAGTCTCTGCTTTCCTATGAGATATGGATGTTTGGAGGAACATTTTGTTTCATCGGCATGGCAGCATTCTTTTTCTTCGTTTACGGCAGGCGTAGGAGCGCGAGGGAAGGTGCTGCCACGGCCCCGGTGCTCTGACTCTGTACGGAAGATAATACCGCCCAACGCTGAGAGACAACGGTTCCTCAACGAATTCACAGGAGGCGTTTTTCCATGTCAAGCAGCCCAAAACCTGAAGTCAGGTCCTATCGAAACTACATTGGAGGCCAGTGGGTCAATAGTTCGACGGGCGAGACCTTTCCCGTCTATGATCCCTCTACCGAAGAGGTCATCGCGAATGTTGCAGCAGCCAGCAGCGCCGATGTGGACCGCGCGGTAGGGGCTGCGCGCGCCGCGTTCGATTCGGGTCCCTGGCCACAGACGACGGCGCAGGATCGCGGCCGCATCCTCTTTGGGCTTGCCGCCAAGGTTCGCGAGAACGCCGCCATGCTTGCGGAACTGGAGTCCCGCAACACGGGGAAACCTATCGTCGAAGCTGAATTCGATATCGCCGATGTGGCCACCTGCTTTGAATACTACGGTGGTCTTGCTAACAAAGTGATGGGCAATGTGCTGCCGGTTCCGGCCAATGCTCTCAGCTTTACTTTGCGGGAACCGGTCGGCGTTGCTGGCCAGATCATTCCGTGGAACTACCCGCTTCTAATGGCCGCCTGGAAACTCGCTCCAGCGCTTGCCGCAGGCTGTACTTGTGTCCTCAAGCCCGCGGAGCAAACGCCGCTCACCGCGCTCGAATTCGCCAACTGGCTCGAAGGAGTTGGCGTGCCGCCGGGCGTCGTCAATGTGATCAACGGCGTGGGGGAAACGACCGGTGCTGCACTCGTCGCCCATCCCAATGTGGATAAGATCGCGTTCACAGGCAGCGCCGCCGTCGGCAAACTCATTGTAAAAAGCGGCGCAGATACCCTGAAAAGAGTCTCGCTTGAGCTCGGAGGTAAGTCGCCGAACGTCTTCTTCGCCGACGCTGATTGGGAGGCCGCCGTCGACGGTGCGCTGTTCGGCGTTTTCATCAACCAAGGCGAGGTGTGCTCGGCGGGGAGCCGCATCCTCGTCGAACGGAAGATCTATTCGAAATTCGTCGAGGCCATGACCGAAAAGACCAAGCGCATCAAGCTCGGGCCTCCGCGTGAGCGCGACACCAAGATGGGACCACTGGTCAGCAAGGAGCAGTATGACCGGGTCACGTTCTATCTCGAAATCGGGAAGAAGGAAGCCAGGCTGGCCGTTGGTGGCAGCCGGCCGAAGCAGTTCAGCAAGGGCTACTACATCGAGCCGACTATTTTCTACGATGTAGACAACAGCGCACGTATCGCACGCGAAGAAATCTTCGGTCCGGTTGCCTCGGTCATCCCGTTTGATGGCGAGAAGGACGCGATCCGCATTGCCAACGACACGCCCTATGGGTTGGCCGCAGCCATCTGGACGAGGGACATCTACAAAGCCTTTCGCGTGGTGAAGTCATTCCGCGCCGGTATCATTTGGGTGAACCACATGCAGCCAACCTATGTCGAAGCTCCCTGGGGCGGCTACAAACAATCAGGATTCGGCCGCGAACTGGGTCCATGGGGCTTGGAAGCATATCTGGAAACGAAGCAGGTGTTCGTCAATTTGGATGAAACGCCGATCGGATGGTATTAGGCATGGCGGCAATTAAGGTTCGCACTGAAATCCCTGGTCCGCGCTCCCGCGCGTTGATGCTGCGGCGGGAGATCGCCATTCCCCGCGGTTTGTACCATGCGACGCCAATCTTCGCAGCAAAAGCAGAAGCGGCTGTCATCGAGGATGTTGATGGCAACCGTTTGCTGGATTTCGCGGGCGGAATCGGGTGCCTCAATGTCGGGCATCGCTCGCCTCGCGTCATGGATGCGATTCGCGAACAACTCGAAAAACATCTCCATGTATGCTTCATGGTCACGCCGTACGAGAGCTATGTGGCTCTGGCCGAAAAGCTAAATGCACTGGCCCCGGGTAGGTTCGCGAAGAAGACACTTATCGTTAACACTGGCGCGGAGGCGGTGGAAAACGCTGTGAAGATTGCGCGCGCCTATACGAAACGCCCCGCCATCATCTGTTTCAATGATGCGTTCCACGGCCGCACGCTCCTCACGATGTCGCTCACAAGCAAGACTCATCCGTATAAAGCAGGATTCGGGCCCTTTGTCAGTGACATTTATAGGATCCCCTACGCTTACCCCTACCGCGCAGAAAAAGGCGCGACGGCCGAGAGTTTTGCTCATGATTTGGAGGACGCGTTCAAGCGTGTTGTGGCGCCGGAGTCTGTTGCAGCGGTTATTGCGGAGCCGGTTCTGGGCGAAGGCGGATTTGTCGTGCCGCCGCGGGAATACTTCGGATTGCTTCACGAGACTTGTCGCAAACACCGCATCCTCTTCATCGCCGATGAAGTCCAGTCGGGGATCGCTCGCACGGGCAAATGGTTCGCATCAGAGCACTTCGGCATCGAGCCTGATTTATTCACGACGGCAAAGTCCTTAGGAGGAGGCCTGCCCATCGCGGCAGTCACGGGGCGCGCCGAAATCATGGACGCACCCGAGGTCGGAGGTCTCGGCAGCACCTTTGCCGGTAATCCTCTTTCGTGCGTCGCCGGCCTTGCTGCCATAGAGACGATTGAGAAAGAAGGCTTGCTGGAGCGCTCCGTGGCAATAGGCGAGCGCTTTGAAGAACGCGCCCGCGAGTGGCAAAGGAAGTGGCCGCTTGTTGGCGATGTGCGCGGCGTCGGCGCCATGTGCGCCATCGAACTCGTCCGCAACCCGCAAACACGGGAACCCGCTGAAGGCGAAACCAAGGCGATCGCGAAATATTGTTACGAGCACGGCCTGATCACTATCACCGCGGGAACATTCAATAACGTGATTCGCCTGCTCGTTCCGCTGATCGTCTCTGAACAGGAATTGGAAGAAGGACTGAACGTAATCGAAGCTGCGCTCGCTTCCGTCGCAGCCCGCAAGGGGGCCACGTTCTCAAACGCGCATCACTGAACTGGCTGCATTACACGGTGAGAGGAATCCGTTTTTTTTCATCATGTAGGATAAGCCCGCCGGATTTCAGAGGCAGAGGGAAAGAATGAACAAACTCGCACTCCGGCTTTGCGTTCTCGTGGCATTGCTGTGCTCTCATGATGGCATCGCGCTGCCAGTTCCGCAGGCAGAAACCTCGAAGACCATCGAAAAGTACCGTTTACATATGTTCGATGCGCCATTCCGCAGCTTGGCCAACCGCACCATCGAACTGATGTTTGATATAAGACTTTCGGGAGGGCCCACGGGAGGTGATGGCGCCCAGAAGCTTCTGCCGTGGAGGGGAATAAAAGCTCCTCTCCGGGCACGGTAAACCTCCGGCTCGCTGCAAAATCAAACCTTGACGGTTTCGGCCACATAGGCTAACATGTCTGCATGCGACATGTCGCGAAACGACCTGCCATCGAGCATCCCAAGCCGCTCACCGAGCCCGTTCTCCTAATCCTCATGAGCCTGGCGGCCCAACCGCGCCACGGCTACGCGTTGATCAAAGACATCGAGGCTCTAAGCCGCCACCGTGTGCGCTTGAGCACGGGCACGCTCTATGGCGCCCTCCGCCGGCTGCTGGACGAGGGTTGGATTGAACGGTTCGAGCAGGAAGATACGTCAAGGGACAAGCAGGCATACCGGCTGACCAGCGAAGGCCGCCGTCAGCTCGAGCTTGAGCTGGATCGATTTAGAGAACTCAGCCGTGCGGGGTTCGCACGACTGCGTCTCGGCGAGGCGTAGAGATATGGGTGCAGTCTTCCGAGTGCTGCTTTATCTATACCCGCAACGGCACCGAGAGTTGCTGGGTGCCGAAATGCAAGCTGTTTTCGAACAAGGCGCACAGGAACACCGGCTCCTCGGACCATCTCAATATCTGCGTTTCGTTCTGCTGGAGGTGGGTGGCCTGGTTCTACACGCCGCCATCGCTCAGTTCGCTAATGCTACCCACAGGGGTTACTTGGAAAACCAGGTCCACGGCACCTTGGCCCCACCACAGGATCTACCTGACGAGGTGATTGAGGCGCAGAATCGCGTTGCGGTCAACCTCAATCAGCTTTTGTTCGCCATCTCCCACCATCAGTTTGTTCAGGCACGTTTCTACTCGAACGAGGAGCGTAAGGCACGCGAGAACCTCCGCCAGATGCAAGAGAAGTATGGCATCGGGGACCCTCAACCTCTGCCCTGATGGCGAATCGTCCAGCGAGTGGACGATTAGTCGGAGTGCGGTTCTTATTCGACCCGCTTCGCATGCTGATCGCGGCCAGCCTGATGCAGGATAAGCTCGGTCGCGTGGCCCTCGCCATCGGTGACAAACGTGACCTGAGCATTCACGACCTTGAAGAAAAAGTCCTTCATTCCTTAACCTGTCCTTCAAGATTGCTCAGGCCGAGTCAGGGCGACACAACTAGGCGTTCAGACGTGTCTTTGGCACGAACGCCAAAAAGCGCCGGGGATTGTCGGTCAGAATTGAATGC
>Ga0187872_10003884_pt1 | contig 11608 bp, 9 predicted proteins | sample June2016WEW_16_4_FD_132973 | JGI IMG/M metagenome (GOLD analysis project Ga0187872, IMG submission 132973) | Peatland microbial communities from SPRUCE experiment site at the Marcell Experimental Forest, Minnesota, USA - June2016WEW_16_40 | ecosystem: Environmental > Terrestrial > Soil >...
AAACTGCGCTGCCGCCTGGCGGTAGAGGTTGTTGCGCACGAACACTCGACCCTGTTCGTAACAGAAATTCGGTTCGTCGAACGGCCCGTTGTCACCCATGATCTGGTCCCAATTCCGGTATTTGCCGAACTCATCTTCAACCGATTTGGAGACCTGCACCGAACTTCTGCGCCCGGCTCGGAGGTTTCTATTGCACTGCAGGTTGACCTGCGCCACGAGGTTGTCGGGATTCAACTCCAGGGCGCGCTCGAAATGCGCGGCGGCGTTGGTCAACTGGCCGTCTTTCTGCATCTCGACTGCCCAATAGTCGAGCGCGCGGGAGTAAAACGCTGCCAGAACGGCGGCATCGTGGTTGGACTCCCTGGTGAGATGGGCGTCTTCTAACAGGCTATCCATCAGTCCGGGTTGCTTGTCTGGACTCGGAGGTTCGACAACCGCCACAAGGGGTTGAAGGGCCTGGGAGTCGGTCTTCGCCCAAAAGGCCTCGTTCTCAGCAACCAAGTCTTTGTTTGGCGGCGGCGCGAAAAGGGCGTTGGTCGGATACGGATTAAGCTTGTAAACCAAGCCATGCGGCTCCGGGCAGAAGAACTCGAAGTAATAGCCGAAGCTCGGGTGGAGATAGTAGAGGCTGTTGGTCTGCGCCAGGCGGGAGACCAACTGGACCAGCAGGAAGGGTTCGGCGTGTTGCAAGCTTCCCTTGGGAGGGTTGCTTTCCCAAAGTCGCGGGTGGTTCTTCTTCAGGAACCGGTGGTAGTCGGGAAAGACCAGCGAGGCGGTCTCCAGAAACAGGTACGCTTTACCCTTGCCGGTTTGGGCGGCGTAGGCCTGGAGCAGCAACGAGCGGCGGGGGTCGTCACTGAGCAGGACGGCGCGTTGGGGTGGAAGAGACTGTGCCAGCAAGGCAGCGTATTGCTTGAGCATGGGGCCATTCGTCGTGCGAATCTGAGGCAGGTTTCTGTAAACCAGCAGCCACGGCGCCAGCAACAGAAGCAGCCAGATGATGGCGGTGATGGCGCTGTTGATCAGGCGCACATGAGGCGGCAGGCGGCGGGGGCGATCGGATCTTCCGCTGAACAAGAGCAGGAAATACCCGCTGCAATAGCCCACGGTGAGCGCGCCCAGGTAATAGAAGGTCAGGAAAGGAGAGCCGAAGCCTTTGTTGCGGGGGCTGAACGGCGGGTCGAGGGCCACCCAAATGCAGGCGATAAGAAAAAGGCCGTGCACCACATGGAACATAAAGGTGGCCAGTGTGATCCCCAATTTGCTGGTGTCGCCAAAGTAGGAGGCCCAACGAATGCCGATGATGAAGACCGGCAAAACCGAAGTTAGCGCCAGCAACGCCAACGTCTGCCTGCCGTACTTGTAAAACAACATGAGAATGTTCCTTTGCGCATTCAGGTTCGCTTTCAAAGCGGGCCAGAACGGTATGGAAGAGGCATCGGTCGCACCTTGCAAAAGGGGGAGCAGCAGGTAGAGCGACAAACCGGCCAGGCCGCATAGCGACATCCGCGCCAGGAAGCCCAGGTTGAAAAAGCTGAGACCTTTAATCCAGACCAGCGCCACCACAAACGCCGGCAGAAAACCAATCATCGCCCAGTTGTTCGTTATCGCCACCCCGCAAACGAAGGAGGCACGCATCAACCAGGATTCGCGCTCCTTAATGCGGAACTCCAGCAGGCAACGAACCACGTAGGCGAACAGCAGCAGGTCGAGCATTTCACAGCCCGTGCCCCAGGGCGGCGGCGGAGAGGAGACGGTCGTGGCGTGCTCCCAGAAGGTCAGTTGCAAGCCGCATACCAGCGCCGCCAGGACCGGCGGCAACCAGGCAGCGGGGATCGAGAGAAGCCCGGATCTGCCGGCTTCCTGCTGGCGCTGGTCGTGGGTGCGGTCGTGCGGCAGCAATGCCACCGAGCGGACTAACAACGCCAAAGACAGAGTTGCGCAAACGGCGGCGAAGGAATTGAGCGCCAGCGGAATCGTTTGGGCCGGCAGCCAGCGGAAAGGGCAGGTGACCAGCCAAAAAACCGGGCCGTACAACTCCGGCTGCCAGGTCCAGCCGGACACCCTGGCTACCTGCAGAAGACTGCTCAACGACACCCAACGATTGAGCGTCACGAGGTAAACGGCCAACGCGGCTGCCGCTACCAGCCAAGGCAGTAATGCGGGGACGAACTTGTTCTCCGGACTGACTTCACGTTCCGTTGTCATGCGGCGGGTCAAAGTTGAATCTATGGTCACAGAGTTGGCAAGCTTAGTTTCGGTCCGGCCGCCGCCAAGTTGCAGCGTATATCCGCCACGCATTCCACATGCCGGGTATTCGGAAACATGTCCAACGGGACTACTTGCGCCAATTGAAAGACATCTTCGGCGCACAAAACGTTCAAGTCGCGCGCCATGGTCGCCGGGTGGCAGGAGACGTAGATGACTTGCGAGGGCCGCGCCCGGTGCAGCAAGTGCAACGTCTCCGGCTGGCAGCCCTTGCGCGGGGGGTCGAGCAGGACGGTTGTCGCCCGGGCGGTGGAGCGCGACAAGAGCGCCGGGAGCAGTTCCTCCGCGGCCCCGGCTACGAACTCGCCGTTGGTACGTGAGCGGGCCGCGGCGTTCCGACGCGCAGCCTGGATCGCCAACCGGTCCAATTCCACGCCGACAAAGGATTCGACCAGGTCACCGAGCTCAATGCTGAAAAACCCGACGCCGCAATAAACATCCAGCAGATGGCGGGTCCCGGCTTCTCGTAAGCGGTCACGCACGATTTGCACCAGTCGCGGCAGGAGGAAAAAGTTGTTCTGGAAGAAAGAGTCCGGCGGCACTTCCCAGCCGTCGGGGGGAATGCGCAGGACCACCTTGATTCCGCCCTTGGGCGGCGGGTGGGCGCGGACATAATGGATCTGGTCGTTAAGGGCTGGCTCGGCGATTTTGCATTCTTCGAGATCCAACACCAAGCGGCTGTCGGCGCGGATAAAGCCGATGTTCAAACCCTGTTTGAACTTGTCCCATTGGCTGCGGATCATGATGCGGTTTCGATAGGCGTAGGGCTGGGGGCAGGGGATCACTGGCGTGATAAGCCCGAGATCAAACCGGCCAATGCGCTGGAACAGATCGCCGATCTGCTTATGCTTGAGGCGGAGTTGGGCGGGGTAGGCCAGGTGCTGATACTGGCAGCCACCGCACTGGCCGAAGTAGCGGCAGAGCGGTTCGACCCGCTCGGGAGAAGGTGCGGTCACACGGAGAAGCCTGGCCCGCGCGAACCGCTTCTTCACCTCCGTAATCTCCGCTTCCACTGCTTCCCCCAACGCTACAAACGGGACAAAGACAACGAAATCCTCGACGCGGGCCACCCCTTCGCCCCCGAAGGCGATGTCGCCAATCGTCAAAGTCAACCTGTCGCCCAGAGCCAGACTCACGCCCAGGAAAGTAGAAAGTCCGGCAGGCAGGCAAAAGGACTTTCTGGTGACGAAGGTGGCGGCATTGTCCTCGGCGGTCGGGGGAGGGTTATCCTTCGTACTTGGTCATTTTATAATGGCCGCTCTCGTTCTGCTCGACTAACCCCTGGTCCACCAGTGAAGCCAGCGGCGCGTCCGCCCAATGCGGGTTCTCCTCAAAGACGGTGCGTTTCAGCGCCTTGCGCGCAATCTCCCTTCGCGCGACATAATCGTCCGGACTGCCCTTGAGAAAATTCATAATTGCAAATTCCTCATAACTCATAACTTGTCTTTTGTTAGGCGCGCCGATACGCACCGACATTGGCGACCTCGCACGGCGCAAGGCAACAACTCGACAACTCTACTTGCGCCCGGACTCCAGCGCAAGAAAACCCCCGCAGCCGGGACCTGCATCCCGCGCTACGGGGGCTGACGTAAGATGCCGTAAAGCAACTCAGTTACTTGGCCAATTCGATCTTCGAGGCGGTGAACTCGTTCTTGCCCTCGACTTTCTTGACCGTGCCGGTGGCCGTGACCTTTTTGGCTTCCTTGCACACGTTCTCGTGGAAGGCTTTGCTCACGTCGTTTTCGACCAGGTAATAGTTAACGGTTTTCCCGTTCTTGTTTTCCACCTGGATGACGGTTTGGCATTTGTCGCCTTGCTTGAGCAGGCACTTGGCACACTTGGCTTCGCCGGTAATGGTTTTTTCCTTATCGGCGGCCAATGTCGGAGTGGCAATCGCCAGCAACAGAAGGCCCGCAACGGCTGTGAATAGTAACGTTTTCTTCATAGGTAGTTTATTGTGCTTTGTTGGGTTAACACCAACGGATATGAGACAAGGTGGCCCTGGTTCCGTTCAAACAGGAATGGAGCATTCCGAATGCGAATGGCCGGGAGGCATCAAGCCAAACCCCGGAACCCAACACCAACCGCGTTGTCGGCGAATCAGCTTGAGAGCGCGCCTTCGGCGGCGGCCTTCTGCGAGAAGACCAGACGGTCGTTATCCACGGTCACGAGGATGGGTTCGCCTTCGTGGAAGATGCCGCGGAGGATTTCTTCGGCCAAAGGATCTTCCAGGGAACGCTCGACGGCGCGGCGCATGGGGCGCGCGCCATAGAGCGGGTCGTATCCCTTGCTCACCAGGAGGTCCTTGGCCTTGTCATCGAGCTGAAGTATGATGTTTCTGGCCTTAAGCCGTTGCATGACCTTGGTGATTTCCAAACCGAGGATTTCAATCAGATCCGGCTTGGTGAGCGCGCGGAAGACGATGATGTCGTCCAGACGATTCAGGAACTCCGGCCGGAACGTCTTCTTGGCTTCGTCCATGATCTTGTCGCGCATTTTCTCGTAGCTGTTCTCGTCGGTGATCGGCGAGAAGCCGAGTGTCGATTGCTTTCGAATGGTGTCGGAGCCGACGTTCGAGGTCATCAGGATGATGGTGTTGCGGAAATTGACGACGCGGCCAACGTTGTCGGTCAACTTGCCTTCCTCGAGGATCTGCAAAAGCATGTTCCACACGTCCGGGTGCGCCTTTTCGATCTCGTCGAAGAGCACGACCGAATAGGGCTTGCGGCGCACCTGCTCGGTAAGCTGGCCCCCTTCTTCGTAGCCCACGTAGCCGGGCGGGGACCCGATCAGGCGGGAAACATTGAATTTCTCCATGTACTCGCTCATGTCGAGCTGGATGAGGGCCTTGGAGTCGCCAAATAACTGCTCGGCCAGCGTCTTGGCGAGCAGAGTCTTGCCGACACCGGTGGGGCCCAGCAGCGCAAAGGTGCCGATGGGGCGGCGCGGGTCTTTGAGGTCGGCGCGGGAGCGCCGCAGGGCTTTACACAGGGACGAGACGGCTTCGTGCTGGCCGATGACCACCTTGCTCATCTCGGTTTCGACCTGGAGCAACCGCTGCATCTCACCTTGCTCCATACGTTGCAAGGGGATGCCGGTCCATTTAGAGACCACATGCAGGATGTCTTCCTCGTTCACCTTGACGCGCTTTTCTTCACGGGTGACGCGCCACTCCTTCAAAACCGCTTCAAGCCTTTCCTTGGCCTGTTTCTCTTTGTCGCGCATGGACGCCGCGCCTTCGAAATCCTGGTTCTTGATCGCCCGTTCCTTCTTGGCCTTGATCTCCTCAATGTCGGCTTCAAGCCCTTTGACCTCCGGCGGCCGGGTCATGGTGCCGATACGCGCCCTTGAGCCGGCTTCGTCCATCACGTCGATGGCTTTGTCCGGCAGGTACCGATCAGTGATGTAACGGTCCGAGAGTCGGACCGAAGCCTCGATGGCTTTGTCCGTGAACTCCGCCTTGTGATGCTCTTCGTATTTCGGGCGGAGGCCCTTGAGGATCAGAATCGCTTCATCGATCGACGGGGCTTCGACTTTGACGGCCTGGAAGCGCCGCTCCAACGCCGCGTCCTTCTCGATGTACTTGCGATACTCGTTGAGCGTGGTGGCGCCGATGCACTGGAGTTCGCCGCGGCTCAGAGCGGGTTTGATAATGTTCGAGGCGTCCATCGTGCCTTCGGCGGAGCCGGCGCCGACGATTGTGTGCAACTCGTCAATGAACAAAATGATGTTCTTGGAGCGGCGAATCTCGTCCATGACGGCTTTGATGCGCTCTTCGAACTGGCCACGATACTTGGTGCCGGCGACCATTAAGGCCAGGTCGAGGGTGATCACGCGCCGGTCGCGGAGGAGTTCCGGGACGTTGCCCGACGCGATTTCTTGCGCCAAACCCTCAACGATGGCGGTCTTGCCGACGCCGGCCTCACCCAAAAGCACCGGATTGTTCTTGGTGCGGCGACACAGGATCTGAATTACACGCTCAATTTCGCTCTTGCGCCCGATGACAGGGTCCATCTCCCCTTTGCGGGCGATCTCGGTCAGATCGCGGCCAAAGGCCTTCAGCGCGGGGGTTTTGATTTCGCCTTTCTTCTCGGGGGCCGGTTTCTCCGGGGCCTCGCCCGGGGCTGATTCATCTTGCGCGGCGAAATTGGGATCGAGTTCTTTCAGGATTTCCTGCCGGGTCTGTTCAATATCGACATCCAGGTTCTTGAGGACGCGCGCGGCCACACCATCGCCCTCGCGCAGCAGACCCAGCAGGATGTGCTCCGTGCCGACGTAGGTGTGGTTGAGGGCCTTGGCTTCTTTTTGAGCCAGTGCCAGGACTTTCTTCACCCGTGGCGTGTACGGAATGTTGCCCATCATCTTCTGATCGGGTCCAGTGCCAACCTGCTTCTCCACTTCCAGGCGGACAGTCTCCAGGTCGAGGCCCAGTTTCTGAAGGACATTAACGGCGACACCCTGACCCAACTTGATGAGTCCGAGCAAAAGGTGTTCCGTGCCGACAAAGTTGTGGTTGAAACGGTCGGCTTCTTTGCGCGCCAGCGCGAGCACCTGCTGCGCCCGCGGAGTAAAATTGTTCATGGCTTCCTGATCGCTCATACTTCAAAGTGCAATTACTTGGCCGGTTTGTCCAATCCGGCACCCGGCGATGCCGCCGGCGGGACGACGGGGCGGCTGACCGGCCGCAAGCGCTCGCGCACCATATCGGCACGGAGCAAGTCTCGTTCCTCGGCCGAAAGCTTCTCTGAATGCTGCTTCTGCAAGTGGGCCGGTTGTGTCAACATGAACAACTCATCCACCAGGGACCGGTCCACGCCAGGGAACGATCCCAAATCCACCCCCAGGCGCATCAGCGATAGCAGATTCATCGTCTCTTTCGAAGAGATGCTGTGGGCATTGGCCAGAATTCCGTACGCGCGCCCGATGTGGTTATAGACCATTTTGGGCTTCTTCTCCAAAAGGGTCCCCCGCGCGTTTTCCTCGTGCTCGATAAGCTGGGCCAGGACCTTCTCCAACCGCTCGACAATAGCCCCCTCGGATTCGCCCAAGGTCATCTGGTTGGACACCTGGAAGACGTTGCCCAACGCCTCGGTGCCCTCGCCATAGAGGCCACGGACGGCCAAGCCGAGTTTATTGACCGACTGAATGATGGGGTTAATCTGTTCGGCCAGGACCAGCCCGGGCAGGTGAAGCATGGCGCTGACCCGGATGCCCGTGCCGAGGTTGGTCGGACAAGCCGTCAAGTAGCCGAGTTCGGGACTAAAGGCATAATTCAGCGTTTTCTCCAAGGTGGAATCCGCCTGGTCAATCGTCGCCCAGGCCTGCCGAAGTTGCAGGCCGGGGCGCAGGGCCTGCATGCGCAGATGATCCTCCTCGTTGATCATGAAGCAAAGCGTTTCCTCCCGATTCAACACCAATCCGCTGCCCGCGCTCTTGGCGGCATGCTCCCGGCTGATGAGATGGCGTTCAACGAGGATCTGCTTGTCCAGGGAGGACAGGCCATCCATCGTCCCGGAGAAGGCGCCCTTCATTTCGGGCAGGGCTTCTATGGTGGGCCGAATCATTTCCAGCACGCGAACCCGTTCGGGCTTCTTGGCCCAGCCGGGGAAGGCGGCGTCCTTGAGGTTGCGCGCCAGGCGGACGCGGCTGGACATAACGATCCGGTCGTGCGGCCCTTTGCGCCGCGCGCTCTCGGCCGGGGGGATAAGAAAGACGTGAAGTTCCATGAGGGTCACCTCGCTGTGGGAGTGGTTCCCCGAGAGGTGGTTTGCTTGATTTCGTCCCGCAATACGGCGGCCTTCTCGAAGTCTTCCTGCTCGATGGCTTTGTTCAGCTTCTTCTGGAGGAGCAGGAGGCGGTCGCACAAATCGCGGTTCTGGCGTAAAGATTCGGGAACTTTGCCTGCATGCCGCGTCCCTTTGTGCATGGTCTTGAGCAAGCCTTCGAGGGGCTCGGCGAAGGTCTGGTAACATTCCGGGCAGCCCAGCCGGCCCGCCTTCTTGAAATCCGCCTGGGTGAAGCCGCAGGCGGGGCACTTCAGGCCTGTGACGCCGCCGGCCTGTTCAATTTCCTGCGAGGCCCCCAGGCCGAGCAGCAGGTCCGCTAACGAGAATCCAGTAGGGTCGTTTACGCCCTTGGTCTTGGCGCATTCCTCGCAGAGGTCCACCTTCTGCATTTTGTCCCCGGCGATCTGGGTCAAATGAACCGTTGCTTCCTTTTCCTTGCAGATGCAGCACAACATAAATTCGCTAACCGTATATCGGCTCGCCGGAGGCTTTAGTCAAGGCATGGTATTGGGCCACCAGGTTCTCCGTAACCGGCCCCGGCTTCCCGGTGCCGATGACCCGCCCGTCAATCTTCACCACGGGCGCCAACTCGGCGGCGGTGCCGGTCAAAAAACACTCGTCCGCATTGAATAAATCGTAGCGGGTCAGGTTCGGTTCGCTCACCTTCAAGCCGGCTTCCGCGGCCAGCTCCATGACCACCCGCCGCGTAATCCCGTACAACGCCCCCGCGGAAAGCGGCGGCGTGAACAAGTGCCCGTCCTTGACGATGAACAGATTGTCGCCGGTGCACTCCGCCACGAACCCCTCGGCGTTCAACATGATCGCCTCCTCGCAGCCCGCATTGTTCGCCTCGATCTTGGCCAGAATGTTGTTCAGGTAGTTCAACGACTTGATGGCCGGGTTCAGCGCGCTGTGCAGATTGCGCGTCGTCGGCACGGTGATAATGTCCATCCCGCGCTTATAAATCTCCTCCGCGTAAAGCTGAATCTTCCCGGCAATAATGATCACCGACGGACTCTTGCAACGGCTGGGATTCAGGCCCAGCGTTCCAGGCCCGCGCGTCACCACCAGCCGGACATAACCATCGCGAATCTTGTTCCGGCGGTAAGTCTCGACCACCGCCGCCATGACTTCCTGATGGGTCATCGGAATCTTCAGCAGAATGGACTTCGCCGAACAAAACAACCGGTCAATGTGCTCCTTCAATTTGAATACCCGGCCATTGTACGCGCGAATCCCCTCGTAAATGCCGTCTCCATACAACAGCCCGTGGTCGAAGACTGAAATCCTGGCGTGCCGTTCGTCGCAGTATTTTCCGTCGATATAGATTTTCATGCCTAAAGTCCACACCAGCCTACGTAAAAAATGCCGCTAAAGCAACCCGGGATTCGCCGGCGGCTTTGGGGGGGGGCGCATCCTGACACTGCCCCCGGACCGCGAGCCGTCCGCGGCTCGCAGCGCGTTGGAATGTGAGAGAGCTTCGAGCATTGTTTCGCGTTCGTGGCTGCTGCGAGCCGCGGACGGCTCGCGGTCCGTCACCGTTGGGCGTTCTCACTCCTTGGTGGCAGTATCGAGATGCGCCCGTTTTGAGGGTTGCAGTCCCCCCGTTGCCCGGCCCTCATTTTTCGATATATTTGCGTGACAGCCGCGGCCAGGTGACTATATTTCCTCGCCCTTGGACGACCCTATCGTCTAGCGGTTAGGACACCGCCCTTTCACGGCGGCGGCACGGGTTCGAGTCCCGTTAGGGTCGCCACCTGCATGAATGTTCCCCCGCGCGTCCTTGACGAGGAACACCCTCCCGTGTTTCCAACCGGAAGGGCGGCCCGTTATCGGGCCGCCCTTTCCCATTGCACTAATAATGTCTCAAGAGGCTAAACACCTCGGACCGCAGTTGGTCTCGAAATACTTCAAAATAAGGCTTGCCAAAGGGCGGCGGGTTGCCGTATAAACAATGGCGCCGGGCTATGATAGTTTTAGTTTCAGTTCAGTTGGCCGACGCGGTTGTTAACGGGATGGCTTGCCTCTCGATTGGCCTCGTCGGGTATCTCTTCTGCCTGCGCTTTCGGGAAAGGCGCGAGCAGAAGAAAGTGCAACGGGAGCGTGATCGCGACCGCCGAAAGCATTGGGGTTACATTTGAGCATTGAAAGGCGCGCCGTTGCCACTCTGGCGCGGGTTTGCAGGACTTGCCGTGCCTGAGTTCAGCCAGGCACGCGGAATGTCCTGCTGAGTGGATGCCGCTGCCGTCGTTCTTTTGTCCGGGTGGCGTACAGCCTTTGCCTCCCCTGGGGTTCCCCATCCCCAAACCTGCCAAGGCGTAAGCTGCCCGGACTGCCTTTCAGCTTTTCCAATCGAACGCGCGCTTCTTCACAGCATAGAGGTAACCGACGAACAGGATGGCCAGGAAAGAGACCATCGCGCCGAGAATCACCCCGCCGTTTTCCTTGAGCATTTCCCTGTAAATGACCGCCCAGGGATAGAGAAAGACCACTTCGATATCGAAGAGAATGAAGAGCATCGCGACGAGATAGAACTTCACCGAAAGCCGCGCGCTGCCTTCGCCCACCGGCACCATCCCGCATTCGTAAGGGGTGTCCTTGACCGGCGGGCGCTGGCCCCGTTTGCCCAGGACCACCGACATTACCAACATGCCGAACGAAAACACCACCGCCAGCACCCCGAGCATCAACACCGGGAGATACTGCGTCAGTTGCAATTCTTCCATGGGGCGAATCTAAGGTTCCCCCGCGCGTTGGCAAGTTGAATCCCCAACGCGGCAAGATTCGCCCTTTATCCGGACCGCGAGCCGTCCCCGGCTCGCAGCGCGTTGGAAGGTGCAAGAGCTTCGACCGTCATTTCGCGTCCGTGGCTGCTGCGAGCCGGGGACGGCTCGCGGTCCGGGGACAGTATCCCGCTGCGCGTTTCCTGCCGCTCTTTTCGCCGTGCATTTTTCCCGCCGCCGTGCTAAATTGGCGCGCAAATGTATCCTCCGGTCGTTACCAAAGATCCGACTGCGGTCGAGGTCGAGGTGCAAGCCGCCTGCCGGGCGATGTTTCCCGAGGCCGATCCCATGTTCGTGCCGCGGGTTTTCGGCTGGGCGATCGAGTGTTTCACGGGCAACTACCGGGATTATCAGGCGGTGGATGCCCGCTACCATGATTTTGAGCACACGCTGCAAGGCACACTCTGCCTGGGGCGGCTGCTGCGCGGACGGCACGCAGCGGGGGCCCAGCCGCAACTCTCCCAGCGCATGTTTCAACTCGCTCTGGCGGCGGTCCTGCTCCATGACACCGGCTATCTGAAAAGGCGCGACGACACCGAAGGCACCGGCGCAAAATACACCGTCATTCATGTTAAGCGCAGCGCGGACTTCGCCGCGCAACTGCTGCAAGAGAAAGGCTTCAGTGCCGGCGACATCAAGGCCGTGCAAAACATGATCTCCTGCACCGGTATCAACGCGGCGCTCAGTGCCATTCCTTTCCAGAGCGAAATGGAGAAGGTGGCCGGCTTCGCCCTGGGCACCGCTGATTTGCTGGGCCAAATGGCCGCGGAG
>Ga0187872_10003886_pt1 | contig 11602 bp, 9 predicted proteins | sample June2016WEW_16_4_FD_132973 | JGI IMG/M metagenome (GOLD analysis project Ga0187872, IMG submission 132973) | Peatland microbial communities from SPRUCE experiment site at the Marcell Experimental Forest, Minnesota, USA - June2016WEW_16_40 | ecosystem: Environmental > Terrestrial > Soil >...
AGCGTGAAATTGATGCGATGGTCGGTGACGCGGTTCTGCGGGAAATTGTACGTGCGAATCTTCTCGGAGCGGTCGCCGGTCTTGATCTGGCCGCGACGCTCGGCGGCGATGGCTTCGTGCTGCTTGGCCTGCTCCTGTTCGTAGAGACGCGCGCGGAGGACGCGCATGGCCTTCGCACGGTTCTTGATCTGTGACTTTTCATCCTGCTGCGATACGACGAGGCCGCTCGGAATGTGCGTGATGCGCACGGCGGAGTAGGTGGTGTTGACGGACTGGCCGCCGGGGCCGGAAGAGCAGAACGTATCGATCCGCAAATCCTTGGGTTCGATCTTGATGTCGATTTCGTCCGCTTCGGGGAGCACGGCGACAGTCGCGGCGGATGTGTGAATGCGGCCCTGCTGCTCGGTGGCGGGAACGCGCTGGACGCGATGCACGCCGCTTTCGTATTTCAGCTTCGAGTAGACTTTGTTCCCCTGAATGGCGGCGACAATTTCTTTCACGCCACCGATGGACGAGGCCGAGCTTTCGAGAACTTCGACGCGCCAGCCCTGTGATTCGGCGTAACGCGAATACATCCGGAAGAGCTCGCCGGCGAAGAGAGACGCCTCGTCCCCGCCCGTGCCGGCGCGGATCTCGACGATGACGTTCTTTTCGTCATTCGGGTCCTTGGGAACGAGGAGGAACCTCAGTTCGCGTTCGACGATTTCGCGACGCTCGTTGAGCGCACGCTCCTCGTCGTACGCCATCTGCTTCATCTCGGCGTCACCGGTTTCGGCGAGCAACTCTTTCGCGCCCTGCAAGCCCTTTTCGATTTCCCTCCATTCGCGGTACTTGGCGACGATCTCGCCTAATTCCGAATGCGCCTTCGCGAGCTTCTGGTAGCGCGCCGAATCGGCATGAACCTCCGGAGAGGAGATCTCCTGCGTCATTTCGTCGTAGCGCGATTCGATCTGGTCGAGTTTTTCAAAAAGCGTCAGGTTCGCCATAGTCGTGCACCCGGAAAACAGAAAATAGAAAAGGGAAATCGGAAAACAGAGAAATGCGATTGCGCGGCGCTCCGGGTGGAGCGGAGCAGAAGGCGCTAATAGAAGGGGGCAAACATCGAAATCAACCCCGAGTATAACCGCCGGCGGGCTGCGCGTCAAACCGGTCGCGCCGACCCAAATAAATTGAACGGTACCGGGCGGGGTGATAGGCTCGCCGGAGCGAAGCCGGATCGTCCTCCCATGAGCGCTACCGGAACAAAACTCGATCACGCGGCAGCCGTTTCCACGCAGGCGCTCGCGGTTGTGCGGGAGGTCCTCGGAGAGCTGGGGGCCGGGCGCGGCCTGGAAGAATTGACCGCGCGCGGACCGGCGGCGCACCTCGAGCGCGAGTTGGGGCTAGGGAGCCTGGAACGGGTCGAACTGATGCTCCGGCTGGGCGATGCCTGCGGCGTGCGTTTGCCGGACCGCGTGGTTGCAGAGGCCGAGACCGTCCAGGACCTGATCGATGCACTTCTCTACGAGGGGCTACGGGAGGAAACCGGAGCAAGGACTAACCGCGCCGGGTCGCGCGAAGCGACCGTGGCGCCGGCGCCGGTACCACACGCACCCGAACATCGCGCGGATTTCGACCGGCAAGTCCGCGCCGCCGGAACGCTGACGGAAGTCCTGCGGCTGCGCGGCCTCGGCGAGGCTGCTCGCGCTCACATCCAACTTTACGAGGAAGACGAACAACTGCGCACGATCACCTTCGGCGAACTTTACAGCCGAGCTTCCGCCATCGCAGGCGAACTGCTTCATCGGGGCCTCGAGCCCGGGCAGACTGTCGCGCTCATGTTGCCGACGTGCGCCGAATTTTTCTACACGTTTGCGGGAATCCTGCTCGCCGGCGGAATCCCCGTCCCGCTGTATCCGCCATTCCGGGCGGACCGCATCACCGAATATGCGACGCGACAGGCGAATATCCTGTGCAACGCGGAAACCCGGTTCATGATTACTTTCCGACAGGCGGAAGGGCTCGCGCGCATACTCCAGCCGCGGGTGCCGACGCTTCGCGGGGTCTTGAACGCACAGCGACTCGCGAGCGCTCCCGCGCCGAACCCACCACCTTCGACCGAGTGGCGGCCCGTGGAACATCTATCGCATCAGGCGAGCGGTGAAGACATCGCATTCTTGCAGTACACGTCCGGATCGACCGGCGATCCCAAGGGCGTCACGCTGACGCACGCAAACCTGCTGGCGAATATCCGCTCGATTGTCACAGGGTTGGACGTGGGGCCGGAGGATGTGGCGGTGAGCTGGCTGCCGCTCTATCACGACATGGGACTGATCGGAGCGTGGTTCGTGCCGCTATTCACGGGCGTTCCGCTGGTCGTGATGTCGCCGCTCGCGTTTCTGAGCCGGCCAGAGCGCTGGCTGCGAGCGATTGACCGTCATCGCGGGACAATAAGCCCAGCGCCGAACTTCGCGTACGAGTTGTGCGTGCGAAAAATCGCGGACAAAAGCCTGGAAGGACTCGATCTCAGCTCCTGGCGGGCGGCGGCAAACGGCGCGGAGCCGGTGCACGCGGGCACGATCGAGCGGTTTGCTGCGCGCTTCGCTCCTTACGGTTTTCGCCGCGAAGCATTTCTTCCGGTCTACGGACTGGCGGAGGCGACGCTCGCCATATCCACCTCTAAGGTGGGATCGGGGCACAAGGTGGACCGCATCGAGCGCCAAGCTTTTGAGTCCGAAGGCCGCGCGATTCCGGTCGCGCCAAGCGACGCCGCAGCGCTCGAATTTGTCAGCGCCGGAAGGCCGCTCCCGGACGTCGAAGTGCGGATCGTAACAGGTGATGGGCAGGATGTCGGAGAACGAAATGAGGGAAGGCTATGGTTTCGGGGCCCATCGGCGACAAGCGGCTACTACCGGAATCCTGCGGCCACTCTCGAATTGATACGAGAAGGAGGGTGGCTTGACTCGGGCGACCGCGCGTATCTGGCCGACGGCGAGATCTACATCACGGGCCGGGCCAAGGACGTCATCATCAAGGCCGGGCACAATCTGCATCCGCACGAGATTGAGGAAATTGCGGGCCGGGTGCCAGGCGTGCGTACCGGATGCGTAGTCGCATTCGGCGCCCCCGACGCGCGCAGCGGAACCGAACGGCTTGTCGTCGCGGCCGAAGTGCGAAACATGGGCGAGGCGAAGCGAATCGTCGCCGAGATTACACGCGCCGTGGATCAGGCGATAGGCGCGCCGCCGGATTCCGTCGAACTGCTTCCGCCACATTCGATTCCCAAGACCTCGAGCGGCAAATTGCGCCGCAGCGAGACGCGAAAGCTTTTTCTGGATGGAAGGCTGGGGAAGAAAGTCGCGCCGCCCTGGATGCAGGTGGCGAGACTGGCCGCGCGCAGCGCTGGACCACGAATGTGGATGTGGGCCAAGCGAGCGGGGAAGAGCGCGATTGAGTTCCTGTACGGCGCGTACGCGCTTGCGGTCTTTGGAGTCGGCCTGACCTCGTTGTGGCTGATGATTGTGGCGACCGCGGACCGGATGCGAGCTGCCCGGCTGGTGCAAGCGGTCACGCGGCTGGTGCTCGTCGCTACTGGAATCCCCGTGCGGGTCGAAGGAAAGGACGCGCTCGCTGAAGCAGTCCGGTCTGGAGCGTGCATCTTCGCGCCGAATCATTCGAGCTATGTGGATATTCTCGTGACGATGGCGTTGCTGCCGAGCGGCGTGCGGTTTGTGGCCAAGGCAGAAGTGCTGAAGATGCCGTTCATCGGGACCATCGTGCGGCGGACCGGGCAGTTCGCTTTCGACCGTGGCGACTCGCGGGAGCGTATTCAACTGGCAGAGGAAGTGGACGCGGCGCTGCTGCGTGGGGAGTCGGTGGCGATCTATCCGGAAGGGACGTTCACTCCGACCGTGGGGATTCGGCCGTTTCACCTGGGCGCGTTCAAGGCGGCGGCGGTGACGCAGAAACCGATTTGCCCCGTGGCAATTCGCGGCGCACGGCGCATCCTGCGCGATGAGACGCGCCTGCCACGGCCCGGGAGGGTCACGGTGACGTTCGGGCCCCTCCTGAGGCCGGATCCGCGCGCTGGTGATGACTGGCGCGAGATCGTCCGGCTCCGGGACGCCACGCGCGAGATCATCGCGCGGAATGTGGGCGAACCATTGCTGTAGGAATCAGCGCTACGGGGAAAGTGCGGGATGAATGAAAGCAGGAGAGTTCGAGTATAGATTCTGCGAACCGCTAGGCGCGCCCGGAGAGCGCGGCGGCGCGCTGCCCGTCTATCGACGCACCGTTGAAAACGGCATGGTCATCGAGCGCGATGTTGCTGTTGCGATGCGTGATGGAATCAAGATTTACATCGACGTGCTCCGCCCCGCCGATGAGAAGCCGGCGCCGCCGCTGATTGCTTGGGGGCCTTACGGCAAACACGGACACACGAACTACCATGAGGTTTTCCCGAACTGCGGCGTCAAGCCGGAGATGCAATCTCGATATGCGGCTTTTGAGGCGCCCGATCCCGGATACTGGGTGCCACAAGGCTACGCCGTCATTAATGTGGACATCCGCGGCACGTGGTATTCGCAGGGCGACGCCACGTATCTCTCTCCGGAAGAGGCGGAGGATTACTACGATCTGATCGAGTGGGCCGGTACGCAACCCTGGAGCAACGGCAAGGTCGGTTTGTCGGGCGTTTCTTATCTGACCAGTTCTCAGTGGCGGGTCGCAGCTCTCAACCCGCCGCATCTGGCGGCAATTAATCCATACGAAGGCTGGACCGACACGTATCGCGAAGTTGTGCGTCACGGCGGCATCCCGGAGACCTTCTTCTGGCCCTACCTTCCGGGCCGCTGGGGCAGAAGCACCACGCGTGTGGAGGATCTGCTTACCGAAGTGAAGGAACATCCCTTTTTCGACGCATTCTGGGCTTCGAAGGCCGCCGACTTTTCGACGATCAAGGTCCCTGCCTACGTGGTTGCGAGTTGGACAGACCAGGGTTTGCATACGCGGGGGACACTCGAGGGCTTCAAGAAGATCGCTTCCACGCAGAAGTGGCTCGAAGTACATGGGCGAAAAAAGTGGGCCTACTTCTACGAACGGGAAAATGTGCGCCGGCAGCAGGAGTTCTTTGACTGCTTTTTGAAGGGCATTCCCACACCTGTCACGCAATGGCCGAAGGTGCGACTCGAGGCGCGGGAGAGGTTCTATGTGGGATCCATGAAGTCGGAGAACGAGTGGCCCATCTCTCGCACCCAATATACGAAGCTTTATCTCGACACCAAAACGGGATCGCTTAAGCGCCAGGCTGTTCCGGAGGAGCAATCCTTCTCATACGACGCCCGGTCCGAGGGACCGGGCCCTCATTGCGCGCAATTCGATCTGGTGTTCGAAAAGTCGACGGAGTTGATCGGCCACATGAAGCTGAAGCTGTGGATGGCACCCGACGGGGCAGACGACATGGATATCTTCGTCGCGATTCAGAAGCTCGACTCGGCGGGGAAGCTCGTGCCGTTTGCTTTCTGGACCCACTTCGACGACGGCCCCGTCGCATTGGGTTGGTTGCGAGCTTCCCATCGCGAACTCGATGATACGAAATCGACCGCATACCAGCCGGTTCTTGCCCATCGCCGAGAGCTTAAAATCGAAAGTGGCGCCATCGTGCCGCTCGAGATCGAAATCTGGCCCTCGGGCACCCGTTTTGAGGCTGGCGAACAATTGAGGCTTGTCGTCCAGGGCGTCGACGTATATCGATACCCCAAACCGACGATGGCGGATCGTCACGAAGACACCGTAAACCGGGGGCGCCACGTGATCTACGCCGGCCCAAAGCATGATTCCCATCTCCTCGTCCCGGTCGTTCCAGAGAAGACACGGTAGCAAGATCGCGATGCTGGAACTCTATTGTCGCTTGGCTCCAACGAATCATTTCAGGAAGAGACTTCCGTTGTGACCTGGAGAGTTCCATTTCGCCGGTATCCTACTTTGGCTTGAACCGTCCAGTAGCTTTATGGACTTCGGTTTCTCTGTGGGATTCTTCTTGAACAGCTCGGTCGAGTAGGAACTCGATCTGTTTATTCAACGACCGATGCTCCTTTTCAGTGCTTCCAGTGCGATCGGAGGTATTCCGCCGGCTTCAGCTTTGGGGTATAGGCCGGGAGAAACTCCACTCACAATCTAGAACCAGGCGTTTTGATACATGTAACACGATGCGCCGGAGTGGCTCAGCGCATTAACTCAATAGAATCAAAGATTTATCGCATACCGCTGGCGCCTGACTTGTTACACTTCTGCATGTCTAAGTACGTGCACACCAATGAGCTTCACGGAAGATTTCGATGAACCAGACACCTTTCTCAATCGAGACTGTCAACGAGTTTTCGGGTACCACGAAAGTCTTGGATGAAAATCCAGACACCGGCAAAATCGTGCGCCACTGGCAAAAAGCGGGCTGTGATCCGAAGAATATCGCCATCACAATCCATCGATACGTGATCGGCTATTTATCCAAGCTAAATGCGCACCGCAAAGAGCGTACGAGCGAAACTTCAGCGCGACGGCCCGGCCGTAGTGTTTTCGGCGCGGTATACCACGCCCCTTTACCTTACAAGTTAAGTCCACGAAATGTATAACTCGACTGGCGGTGGCCAGGAGGAGAACAAGTGCGATTCCGGGCGCATTGTCGACTGCTCGGAGATCATCTCGAACAGGCAGCCAGCTAACCGCCTAGTCCTGATTAAGGCGGCAGACGGGATTTCTGCCGGCGTCTGTACCGCCTTTGGTAGATTCGCTGCCCACAATTTTCGGAGCAATAAAGCTGGGAGCGCTCCGGGCTTGGCGCAAAGAGTTTGCCGCATCCAGGGCAGACTTCAACGCCGCCATAGGATGCGAAGACGAATGCCGCTGTCGGGATGTCGGGACACACGATACTCGGAAGGAACGGTTCGCCCCGCCTCCGGGATATTAGAAGCCGCGATTTGCTGATTTTATCGTTTAGAAGTGCGGCATAGAGCCACGCAACTTTTTTCGGATCGGCGAGGAATTTGACTTCGGAGAATACCGATTGCGGAGCTGGATAGTCCGGAATCAGCAGTCGCGCCGCGTCGTACAGGTCTTTCGCCGCGGACGCGCCCACGGGCAACGCATTGGCGTGAGCGAGTAGGCGAAGCGCCACCAGAAGCCTGCGGTCCTCATCGCTTGTGGCTGCCTCCAGCTTTTGATACTCCTGCGTTCCCGGTGTCATGTAGGCGCGGGTGAACTCCCTTGCTCGCGTAGGCGGCTCGTGGCCGTAAATCTGTAGAAACAAAGTCCTGGCCCCATCCCCTACTCGGTCGCGTTCCCGGACTCGAAACAGGATTCTCGGTCGTACCGTTAGGTGATAGTTAGATTCAACCATTTTCTCGCCTTTACAGCAGCCAAGATAGCTTGATATCGTCGTGGCTGTCAAGTTGGCCGAGGAGAACGGGGGGGCGAAATGAGTAACGAATTCGAAACCAACGGTGACGTCGTCGAATCAGACTCAACACAAGTCGCGCGGGAAAATAACGCGGAGCCGCAAACAACCCCTAATCCGCCGGATTTTTCGCGAAAGGAAAAGGGAAAATCCGATTGGGAGAAGCCGCTCGAACCGCCGCTGGATGAAGCCATCGCGCAATACCTGGCAACGCCCAAATCATTTCGAGAATTCAAGTCGTTCACCGAGCTTGCCGAGCGTTTCAATACGTCTAGAATGACATGTTATCGACGCAGCAAATGTCCACACATCCTCGAGCGTGTCGAATGGCTGGTCCAAAACCACAGGCTAGCCGGCGATCTTATCGCACGCCTGCACTGGCCGCGCATCGTGGCGGGCCAAGTAAAGGCTGCCGTCGCTGGCGACACGAAAGCTGCGCAGTTCTGCAAAGAACAGGCTTGGCCGGGGGAAATGGGTGCCCAACGAATCGCGAAAGTTCACGTGGTCTGGGATTCGCCGCCGATGCTGGAAGTCGACCGGTCCGCTGAACAATCTCATTATGCGGAAGCGGATCCGGCCCGAAAAGATGAGCGTCCTTGACACGTTTTCAGGAGGGACGCCGGTTTTGACTTGTTGGAAATGTCCTGGTGTTCGGGAAGAGAAAATGGGCGCAAACATCTCAGGTCAGAGCGCCAAAATTACGCGCCACCCTACTCTCGAGTAACGCTGCCCTTGAATATCTCGATCCCCACCTTCCGACCGGCTTTTTGCAATGCACTGTCGAGAGTGGCCAGCGGCACCCCATGCCGCACCGCCACATCCTGATAGGCGGCGTCGTAGGCAGAAAGGCCGTGTTCCCGGGCGATCGGAAGAATATTGCTCACACTTTCTGTGACTGATTGCGAATCCATGATAACCGTCAGTCCGTCCAGCAGCTCAACAAAACGCCGGATCTCAGATTGTTTGACCCGTTTGCGCCGCTCGGCCATCAATACAGCGTTCGTGATTTCAACCCGAAAAACCTATTTCGTCAAATGTCAGGCGACAGCACTGTGCTTCGTCTTCGCTATCGCAGCCTGGGAATTAGCTGAGATCCGGCCGAGCCGGAACTACTCGGAGGGCTATTTCTTCGGGCGCGAGAGTACGCTGGAAACTACTGGGATTGACCTTGTTGGTGCCGCCTGAGGAAGCGATTCGGAAACTTGGCACCTTCTTTTTCGTAACTTTCTGATCTTGCTCTCAGAAAAGCCTCGCAAGTCTGCGCCATACTTAGGCTCCCCACACTAGAAAGCAGGAGCATCTGATTGGATTCATTTGTTGCTGGTAAAAAATGCCAGGATTCTTAATCCGATTCAGACGCTTCACCTTCCCCGGTCAATATCCAATCTGCGGTGCCACCAGATTTCTTCGCTAATTTTATCAAGACTCCGAGCGAAACGGCACTCTGTCCTAACTCATATTTTGACAGTTGGGCCTGGCTTATTCCTAAACCCCGAGCAAACTCTTCTTGGGTAATCTGACCTCTTAGCTTTCTTATCCTTGTTCCGACCGCCGAAAGGTTTACCTCACTGTCAGAGCGACGCGGACGCCCCTGAATTTTGTTGACATTATTCGTTTTGCGAGTATTCTTTTTATGAGTAGGCATCGGCTCCGTATCTGGAGCAAACGCTCGTAAGTCTAGCAAAAGGGAGCCCGAAAACCATGCTTTGCGCTGATCGAATAAACCGGATGCCCGCCCAAAAGAGATTGTCTCGTGTGCTAAACGAACATGTTGCCGCACGGACCAAGAGGAACAGTAGGTGCGAGTCCGGCCTGCTTCGCTCGAACAAGAAGTATGCTCGGCGGGCTTGGGGTAGGCTCCCTGCGCTGTTGTTCGATAGTTTGGCGGAGTTGACCCAGATGTACGGGCTGTCGGTAGCGGCCGGTCATCTCCAGCTTCTAGATGGGCGATGGTACATAACACACTCTGGCCTTCTACGAGTGGGGTATCGCAACCGCTGCGCAGGCATTAGAGCTGCTTTGCAAGCTCGTTTTTCTGACCCGGTGACAAACCGATGGGTTTTTAAGGCGACCGTCTACAAGAAACCTGGCTCAAAAGGCTTCGTTGGCTACGGGGATGCCGACCCCTCGAATGTCTCTCCTATGGTTAGCGGGGCCGAGATGCGCATCGCTGAAACTAGGGCTGTCAACCGGGCCCTGCGCAAAGCCTATGGAATCGGTCTCTGCTCTGTCGAGGAACTCGGCTGGTCCCCGAAGCCCCCTAGAACTGACCAACGGAATCAAGCCTCCCCATCCGCCGTTGGAAACAACGGCTATCACAACAATGGCCAGCCACGGCTCCGCGATCAACTCTGCCTTCTGATCCGCCAGTACAACCTTGATCCGACACTCGTCAAGGCCTATGCCGCTGATTTCTGCGGTACTCAAACTCTCAAGGGTGCCAGCCGAGACTTGGTCGAGTCCTTCATCGCCCACCTGGCGGCATCGGCGAAAGAAGACCTCGATGGCCTGATCTGCAAACTCAACTCCTATTCCCACACGGCGGAGGTGAAGCCATGAAACGTCATGTCCCCGGTCTGCATGCAAGACAGCTCGATGGCGACCGCCCTCTCGAAGGGCTGTTCCTGGCTCGCGTGGAATGGGCCTCCTACCGTTGGCATCCGCACAGACCCTTCCTCGCGATCCGGTTCGTCGTTCTCGAACCTGAATCCTTCGAGAGACAGTCATTCTCCGGCCGGCTGTACTCCACCGAGCGGGCGCTTTGGAAACTCAACTGGTTCCTGCGGGACTTCGGCTACGACCCAGACCTGCTGAATCAGGATCAGATCGACGAAAAGGCCCTCGTCAACCTCCGCGGCGTCGTTCGAACCTCCCATGTGACCTTGAACGGCAGGACCTTTCAGAACCTCGAAGCATTCGCTCCCGCAGCCGACTGGGAAGAGCTCTCGTGTTCGGAAGTCAGCGACGGAGCGCAGGGGAACGCAAGTGGTCTATAGCTACACCCAGATCAGCCAGTACCTGCGCTGCCCCCGCAGCTATCGCTACCGTTACCTCGACGGCTGGCGTGAAAAAGATACCCGGGCCGCCATGGTCTTCGGCCGTTGCTTTGAACAGGCCCTCTCCGCCTACTTTCATCGCCAGGATCCTGCAGCCGCTTTGTTCAAGGAATGGGGAGCCTACCGAGATGCCGCGCTCGATTACCCCAAGGGCCATTCCTGGGACAAGACGCTCCACCAGGGAGTGCATCTCCTCCACAAGTTCGCTCAGGACGATCGGATCCGCATCCGGCAACCGAAGAAGAACCTGCAGTTGAAGATGACGCAGTCGCTTGCGAACGGATCCGAATTCGTGGCCTACATCGATGCGATCGGTGAACTCGACGGCGAGCACTATCTGATCGACTGGAAAACCACGACCAGCCGCTATTCGCAGGAACCCGCAGGTCTGCTGGCACTCGACCCCCAGTTGGTGTGCTACTCCTGGATCAGCGGAATCTCGGAGGTCGCTCTGGTCGTGTTCGTCCGCAAGAACTGGCCCGAGATCCAATACCTCAAGGCATCGATCACCGAGGAGCAGTGGAAGGACTTCGGCGAGCTGGTTCATTCGGCGGTCGAGCAGATCGAGAGCGGGCGGTTCCTGCCGCACAGCGGCATCCGGTTTCCCCAGAACGGCTGTACGAGTTGCTCGCATCTGGGTCTCTGCCTGAACAACCAGCCGTTGATCGACACGAACCTGATCCGCAGGCCAGGAGCGAGCGACCTTGATTGGCTTGACGAGCTTGTGGACTAACGGAGTGCCGCTCGTGGCACCGAAACTGAATCGTCGGAGGGCTCTGTTCGTTCTCGACAAGATCGACGAGATCCTGGCCTGGGAGCGGGCGAAGGAACGGGAGCGTGACGTGCGGTTCGTGGAGCTGGGCCAATATCTCTGCGAGGTTCGCTCAGGGCAGTACTGGAGGCTCGAGAATCTGACTTCGTTTGATGAGTTCTTGGAGAAACGCTTCCCGGAGTCTCGGCGGAAGGCCTACTACCTGATGGCGATCCACGAGAAGCTGATCCGCATCCCGAAACCGCGGCTGCGGGAGATGGGCTGGACAAAGGCTAGGGAGTTGGTGAGGGTAGCTCGCGCGGAGGGTCAGAACTTCGATTGTGCACCCTGGGTGCACAAGGCCAC
>Ga0187872_10003887_pt1 | contig 11601 bp, 10 predicted proteins | sample June2016WEW_16_4_FD_132973 | JGI IMG/M metagenome (GOLD analysis project Ga0187872, IMG submission 132973) | Peatland microbial communities from SPRUCE experiment site at the Marcell Experimental Forest, Minnesota, USA - June2016WEW_16_40 | ecosystem: Environmental > Terrestrial > Soil >...
CAAAGCCTGACCGTCACCCAAAACCAGAGCGCGGCTTTTAGCGTCACCCCCGCCGGCACCACCCCCTTGAGTTGTCAGTGGTTATTCGACAGCGCCCCCATCTCCGGCGCGACGGCCACCAACTACACCGTCATCTATGCCCAATCCACCAACGCCGGCAGCTACTCGGTCGTGATCACCAATTCCCTCGGCAGCGTCACCAGCTTCGTCGCGACCCTGACCGTCCTTCTGCCGCCCTCCATTACCGCCCAACCGCAAAGCCTGACTGTTACCCAAAGCCAGAGCGCCGCTTTCAGCGTCACCCCTGCCGGCACCACCCCCTTGAGCTGCCAGTGGCTGTTCAACAGCGCGCCCATCGCGGGCGCGACCGCCACCAACTACACCGTCACCAATGCCCAATCCACCAATGCCGGCAGCTACTCAGTCGTAGTCACCAATACCGTGGGCAGCATTACCAGCTCCGTCGCGACCCTGACCGTCATTGTGCCCGCCCAGCCGTATTTTGATTCCCTCAGCCTCTTGGCTGACGGCTCGCTCCAACTCAACATGAGCGGCCTGGCCAACACCAACTACGTCCTGGAATTCACCAGCGACTGGGTGAGTTGGTCAAACTTATGCACCCTATACGGGACCAACGGCGGCGGCTCGTGGGTTGATCCCTGCGCCACCAATTCCGAGCGCTTCTACCGCCTCCGGCTGGGGCCTTGACCCCCGCGCCCTCCCATAGAATCTGAAACCGTTGCGCTCAATCTCGTTTGCCCGGTTACCCTCCACGCTCAATTGGCTTGGCGTCCTTGTTCTATTTGCTGGCCTCGGCAGCGCTGCTTTGATTTGGCGTGCCCAGGATCGGATTGAGCGCGAAAATGAGGCGGCGCAAACCGCCGACCCTGCCGCCCCCCTCTCGCCGCTCGATTCTCGCCGGCAGGTGCGGGATGTGCAACTATACTACGGCAACGTCGGCGTGCTCATGGAGAAGGCTGATGAATTGCTCCATGGCAAGCCCCTCGCCAAAACCATCGCCGTGGTTTCAGTCATCACCGCCGCCGGCCTCTTTCTGGTTGCCGCCCGATTCCCGGATTGACCCTCGCCCTGCTCCAGACCCTGCCCTAATATACCTGCCACGGATGGACACCTCTGGACACAAAGAGCATGGAGTCCAGACCGGCCAGCGTCATCCGTCCCACTGCTGAATGTGATGCTTCACCAGCGCCGGACTTGGTAAAACCGTTGTGCGTTCGTCGCGGTGGAATCGAGAAAGACCAGATTCGTGCCTGTGCCCGCAACCAGCGGCAACGATAACCAGTTGGCATCGCTCAAGTTGTTTTTGTATTCCAAGGCATAAACCCGTCCGCTTTCCGACGGCAGCACGAGGCTGAAGCCGTTTCCAGACAGGGTTGGATTGATGACCGGAGCGCAGAGAACCGGGGGGCCGCTGCCGACCTGCGCCAGGTTGTGCGAATGTCCAGCCGAAATCGCTACCACGTTGGTCAGTCCGGTTGGCACATTCGTCTGGCCGGAATCATTGTCCCCCCCAGGCAACCACCGTCCCATTCGCCAGCAGCGCCAGACTGTGCGCATCGCCTGCGGCAATTGCCACCACATTGGTCAACCCCGTCGGTACGCTCGACTCGCCGTAGCTATTGTCCCCCCAGGCAACCACCGTTCCATTCGCCAGCAATGCCAGGTTGTTCGCGGCACCCGCCGCAATTACCACCACGTTCGATAAACCCGTGGGCACAGCCAGGGCCCAATTCCCCCAGGTGGTCACTGTTCCATCCGCCGTGAGCGCCAGGTCGTAGCCCGAGCCTCCGGCGATGGCGACGACATTGCTCAAGCCTGCGGGCACATTCGTTTCGCCGAAGACACCCCCCCCCAGGCAGCCACTGTGCCGTCGGACTTGAGCGCCAGACTGTGAGGGGAACGGGCTGCGGCAATGGCGACGACATTACTCATCCCGGTGGGCACGTTCGTCTCGCCATAACTGGAGTTGACGTCCCCCCAAGCGGCGACCGTTCCATCTGCTTTCAACGCTAAACTTTCTTGATAACACGCGATGGCGATAACGTTGGTCAGATTCGCCGGCACGGTCATTGTACCACTCACATTCCAGCCCCAGCTAGACAACGTGCCATCTCCATTTAGCAACAAATTACAATAGACGCCCGCCGCTATGGCGAGGACGTTGGTCGCGCCTGTGACGACCGCTGTGTCACCATAACCGGGCGACCCCCAACCCGTGATTTGCCCCAACTCCAGCGCCGCGTTCGAGCTGAGGAGGTAACCCGCGCTGTTCGTCAACGCCACGCTGTAATTGCCGAGGTTGCCGGCTTGCACGTTCGTCACCGTGTATGCCGACGTGGTGGCCCCGGAGATGTTCGTCCCGTTGAATTGCCACTGGTAAAGCGGGGGCGTGCCTCCGGTCCCGACGGTGAAAGTGGCAATGCCACCGGGAGCCTGCGACTGACTTGTCGGCTGAGACGTAATGAACGGCGCGGTGGCTCCTGTCGCGTAGCTCACTTGATCCACATAGCCGCAATAAAAGTCTCCCGGGGAAATAAGCGCCGAATACGCCCATTTTAAGAGCTGGCTTCCCGACCCAAGGTAAATGGTCTGCTGCTGCCAGGTTGATCCGGAACCCATGATGGCCGCCAACGTGGTGCCACCCGAGTACGTGGTGCCGCCCACGATAAAAGAAAGCTGGTTGTCCGATGAGGGATTTGTCCACCAGAACGTTAACGTCCCCGGTCCGGTTGCCGTGGTTTCCAACGTGGATGGCCCGGCAAGCGGCATCCCACTTTCTGCCGCGGCAACCCCGTCATGGGTAGTGGTGATCACTCCGCCACTCCACAGCCCAATCCGCGCAGTGCGCTACCGGCGTTTGCGCCATCGCCCGGCAGCCCACAAGCAAAGCAAGCCGAGCGCTCCGCCCGCTGTGTCCAGCAGCACGTCGCTGACGCACCCCTGGCGCGAGGGGACAAAGGTCTGGTGGAATTCATCGCTCGCCGCGTAGAGCGCCACCAGCCCCAGGACGAGACCGGCTTCCGGCCACCGCCAGGCAGGGGCATCCGGCCCGCGCGCCTTGTGCAGCGCCCGCCACAGCAACAGCGCCAACACCGCATATTCGGCCAGATGCGCGCACTTGCGGACAATGACGACAATGGCATGGACCGCCTCGTCAGACAGATGCGGAAAGAGCCAGCGCACCACGGGACCGATGATGCGCGAGGTGTGTTGGAAGGAGAACCGGTCGCTGGAGGCGGAGAAGATAACCCCCATCCAGACCAGCACCGGCAGCCAATACCTGACAAACGACCGTAATTTCGGCACGGCGCATGGAAGCAGAGGACTGCCGCCCGCGGCAACCCCAAATGTTTAGATTGCGAACTGCCGCGCGGCTAAACCATAATCTCAGCGTATGCTGAAGCTGGGTGTAAACATTGATCACGTCGCGACCTTGCGCGAGGCGCGCTACCGTGGACGCGAGCAGGGCGAGCCCGACCCGGTTGCCGCCGCGCTCGACTGCGAGGCGGCGGGCGCGCACGGCATCACCGCCCACCTGCGCGAAGACCGCCGCCACATCCAGGACCGCGATGTCTGGAAGCTGCGCGAAGTCATCAAGACCCGCCTCAACCTGGAAATGGCTAATGCGCCGGAGATCGTTGCCATCGCGCTCAAGCTCAAGCCGGACATCGTCTGTCTGGTGCCGGAACGGCGGCTGGAAGTCACCACCGAGGGCGGACTGGATGTCGCCGGGAATCTGCCCTCCTTGACCGAGACGCGCAAAAGGATGAACGACGGCGGGATTGAGGTCAGCTTGTTCATCACGCCCGATCCGGCGCAAATTGAAGCCGCCGCCCGCGCGGGCAGCCAGTTCATTGAGTTGCACACCGGCGCTTTCGCCGAGGCGTTCGACCAGGACCTGCCACGCCACGCCGAGTTGGAGCGATTGATTGCCGGCGCGCAGCAGGCGCGCGCGCTCGGCCTGAAAGTCAACGCCGGGCACGGCTTGAACTACCAAAACCTCCCGCTGCTGCGTCGCGTGCCGCACCTGGTCGAACTGAACATCGGCCACAGCATCATCAGCCGCGCCGTCACCGTCGGTTTGAACGCCGCCGTGCGCGACATGCTCCGCTTGCTTGCAAACTACCAGGGCTGAAACGAATGAGTCTTGAGTCTAAAGTCCCCGGCCAAGCATGTCCCCGACTTTAGACTTTAGACTCAAGACTCAAGACTGTTTTGGAAATGATTCTAGGCCTCGGCATTGACATCATCGAAGTCGCGCGCATTCAGGCCTCGCACGAGAAGTTCGGCGAGCGGTTCCTCAACCGCATTCTGCGTCCGAACGAGATTAGCTATTGCCTGTCGTACAAGGCCCCGGGGCCGTTCCTGGCGGCGCGCTTTGCGGCCAAAGAGGCCGTCTCCAAAGCCTTCGGCACCGGCATCGGCGCTCAACTCGGCTGGCAGGACATGGAAGTCGGACGCAAAGAAAGCGGCGAGCCGTTTGTCATCCTGCACGCCGCGGGCCAGAAACTCTTGCAGGAACGCGGCGCGCGCGCGGTGCTCATCAGCCTGAGCCACACCCAGACTTACGCCGCCGCGGTTGCACTCTTGGAAAGCGCCGACCGCAGTTCCTGAACACGCTAGGGCGCAACGCGGCCAAGCCGCAACCGGCTTGCGCGAAGCGTTTGGAGTGCGTGGAGCTTGCTCCCGCTTTCGAACCACCCCCGCCTTGCGACAGCGCCAGCAAGCTGGCCGCAAAACGCTTCGCGCAGTTCGGCGGAGACGATGGGCGCGTTGGTTTGGGGTAAGGTTGGGCCAAAGGCTATAAGTAATCTATGCTTGGTTAATTGTTTCCCGTTCGCCCCCGTTCTACGCCGGACCGACTGCCGGCATAAGCCCAGAGCTTGGGAAAATGCCGGCGCTTTTCCCTTCCCGGTTTAGCTCGCGGCGGCTATTATCGGTTTGGGACTGACTCCGTTAGTCCTGATAACACTTTGGCCAGATGACAATGAAGTTTGAATTCAAACCACGCCGACAGAATGTTCCCGATTCTGAACTGATCGAGGACGTTCAGCGTTGCGCGAGGAAGCTACAAAGGAACCCGATCACTAAAGCAGAGTACCAAACGGAAGGTTCATTTGATCCGGATACCCTCGTGAAAAGATTCCAGTCCTGGTCCCGGGTGCTCGAACTCTCCGGGTTGAAGGAAAGCAGGTGGAAGGGGAATATTTCAGACGACGAACTGTTCGACAACCTCAGGTCTGTTTGGACCGCCTTGGCGCGTCAACCACGCTACAAAGAGTTCCGGAGCCCCCTATCAAAATATTCGCCGGTCCCTTACGAGAAACGCTTTGGCACGTGGAATCAGGCACTGGAGGCTTTCATTAAATGGGTGGAACAGGGCCAGGACGACCCCTGCGAAGAGGATGTCGCCAAAGAGGACCAAAAGGTGGAAAGGAAAAGGACCAAGAGAGGTATTTCGGAAAGATTGAGGTTTTCAATCCTGCTACGAGACGGCTTCCGTTGTCTATCGTGTGGGCGCAGCCCCCTGAAATCGCCAGGGGTCGAGTTGCACGTGGACCACGTCATTCCATGGTCTGCGGGTGGCGAGACCGTTCCAGATAATCTCAAAACGAAATGTGCCGACTGCAACCTTGGAAAGGGCAATGCGTTCAGGGAATGAAATGTCCGGTTAAGCGCTGGACCCAAGGAGCACGGTCACACCGCCGTTCCAACTTGGGCGTTGCGGGCGTGCTCCTCGTCATCGGTCTGCCATGCGTTCCTGAAAACCCCAATTCCCGGCTAAAACCACGAGTGCGGCAGCTTGCTGCCGCTGTCGAACGCCCGGCCCCAACCAAAGCGCCAGCAACCTGCCCGCTCTCGCGACGTCCGTAATGAACAAGCCACAGCAGACGAAGCCGCAAAAGCCACCAGGCCACTCAACCGTCCGCTTTCAGGACACTTCCGCCTCCCGTCCCTCCTGAGCCAGCTTTGGGATCATGGTATGATGGTAGTATGATGGTGGTATGATCGTGGTACGATGGTGGGGCGATGGTGGGGCGATATTGGTACGATATTGGTATGATATTGGTACGACGTTGGTGCTGGGGGGGCCTCCCCTATCCCGTAAGCCGCTCCAATTCTCAATTATGCGAGAACTTCACTCCAGCGTGTCCCTCTGTTGGACACTTTCAACCCCCAAGCCGTGAAGATGTGTCTGCGTGTGGGGGGCGGCGGCAAAGGCAAACCCCGGCGTCTGGAGCGACCCGCAGTTTGATAGTTTAGGAATTGCCCCGGCGGACGTTTTGCGCACAATGCCGGCCATGAAGAATTGGCCGCCTCTTTTCTGGACCGCCCTGGTTTCCCTGGCAATTCCCCTCGGCAGCGGGGCCGCCAGCCGGCCCAACATCCTCTTCATCATGAGCGATGATCACGCCGCGCACGCCATCAGCGCGTACGGCAGCCGGGTGAATCAAACCCCCAATCTCGACCGCTTGGCCAATGCCGGCATGCGCTTTGAGAATTGCTTCTGCGTCAATTCGATCTGCACGCCGAGCCGGGCCACCATCCTCACCGGCAAATACAGCCACCTCAACGGCGTGCCGACCTTCAACCGCTTCGACGGTTCGCAGCCCACCGTGGCGAAATACCTCCAGGCGGCGGGCTACTATACCGGCATGATCGGCAAGTGGCACCTGGGCAGCGACCCCACCGGATTCGATAAATGGACCATCCTGCCGGGGCAGGGTGTCTATTTCGATCCGCAGTTTATTGACCCCGAGGGCCGGCGCGTGATCAGGGGCTATGTGACCGACATCATCACCGACCTCGCCCTCGACTTCCTCAAGAACCGGCCCAAGGACAAGCCGTTCTTCCTCATGTGCCATCACAAAGCCCCGCACCGCTCGTGGGAGCCTGACGAGAAGCACCGCGCGATGTTCGCCGGCAAGCAAATCCCCGAACCGCCCACGCTGCGCGATGATTACGCCACGCGCACCGACGCCATCCGCGAGTGCCAGCAAAAAGTCTTCTACGACCTCACGCGCCGCGACCTCAAGCTCGAGCCGCCCGCCGACCTCAAAGGCCCGGCCCGCAACCAGTGGCTCAATGTCAAACCGACGGAAGTCGAGATCGAGGTGGGCGGCCAGAAGCAAACGCTCACAGGCGCAGCGTTGAATGCCTGGAAATACCAGCGCTACCTGCAGGATTACCTCGCCTGTGTCCAGTCCATTGACGACAACGTGGGCCGCTTGCTGGACTGGCTGGATCAGAATGGCCTAAGCAAGAACACCGTGGTCATTTACACCAGCGACCAGGGCTTTTTCCTCGGCGATCACGGCCTTTACGACAAGCGGTTCATGTACGAAGCCTCAGTGAGAATGCCCTTCATCGTCCGCTGGCCCGGGGTGACGAAGCCCGGCGCGGTTCAGGCGGCGATGACGATCAATCCCGACTTTGCGCCGACTTTTATGGAGATGGCCGGGTTGCCGGTGCCGGCGGACATGCAGGGCCGCAGCCTGGCGCCGCTGCTTAAAGGGCAGCGCCCGGAGGATTGGCGGACGAGCTACTATTACCGCTATTACCACGATCCCGGCGATCACAACACTCGCGCCCATTACGGCGTGCGCACCACCACGCACAAGCTGATCTATTTCTGGAAGAAGGACCAGTGGGAGATGTTCAACCTCGTGAAGGACCCCGACGAACTGCACAACCTGTATAACGACCCTGCGCAGAAGGAGGTCGTCGCGAAACTCAAAGCCGAGCTCTACCGCCTGAAGAAAGAGCTTAAGGACGAAGACCAGTTCGCCTACGAACAGCCCCCTCCGGGCGTGGACGGGCAACCGGCGGCCAAACGCAAGCAATAATTCTTGTCCTATGCACAGGCTCTGGCGCTTTGAGCGTGGCGTGTTCTGCGCTTCGTTTCTCCTTGGCGGCGCGCTATTCGCCGATGACTGGCCGCAATGGCTCGGCCCCGGGCGTGACGCCGTCTGGCGCGAATCCGGCATCGTCGAGAAGTTCCCCACCAATGGGCCGTCCGTCCGCTGGCGCGCGGCCATCGGCGCGGGCTACGCCGGCCCGGTCGTGGCCAGGGGCCGTGTGTATGTCGCCGACCGCCAGCTTGCCCCGGGCGCCCGCAATCCGTCTGATCCCTTCGACCGCGGCCAGATCCGCGGCCTCGAACGTGTGCTTTGCCTGAGCGAAGCTGGCGGCCAGCTTCTTTGGAAATACGAATACGAATGCCCCTACACCATCAGCTATCCCGCCGGACCTCGCGTCGCGCCGATGGTCAGTGGCGGAAAAGTCTATACGCTCGGTGCCGAGGGGAATTTGTTCTGCCTCGACGCGAACAAGGGAAAGGTTCTCTGGTCGCGGGACTTCAAGAAGGATTTCGGTATCAAGGCCCCAATGTGGGGCTTCGCCGGGCACCCGTTGCTCGATGGCCAACGTCTGATTTGCCTGGTCGGCGGCCCGGGCAGCACGGTCGTCGCTTTCGACAAGGATACCGGCACAGAAATTTGGCGCGCGTTGAGCGCCGAAGAACCGGGCTACAGCTCGCCCATCATTTGCCAGGCGGGCGGCAAACGGCAGCTTATCCTCTGGCATCCCGAAGCGGCTAACTCGCTCGACCCGGAAACCGGCGAGGTCTATTGGTCGGTGCCGTTCAAGTCCCGCACCGGGATGACCATCGCCACGCCGCGCCAACTGGGCGACTTCCTCTTCTTCACCTCCTTCTACAGCGGCTCGCTGATGCTGCGGCTCGATTCCACCAAACCCGCCGCGGCCATCGCCTGGCGCACCGTCAAGGTCAGCGAGAAAGACACCACCCACCTCAACGCCGTCATGTGCACGCCTTTCCTCGAGGAAGGCTTTCTTTACGGCGTGTGCAGCTACGGACAATTGCGCTGCCTGAAGATGGACACCGGAGAGCGCGTTTGGGAAACCTTCCAGGCCACGACCTCCGGTGACCCCGTCCGCTGGGCCAACGCCTTCATCGTGAAGAACGGGAACCGCTTCTTCTTGTTCAACGAGAAGGGCGATTTGATAATCGCGAAGCTCAGCCCCCCCGGCTACGAGGAGATCAGCCGCGCGCACCTGCTCGACCCAACCGGCGACGCCGCCGGACGGGCGGTGTTGTGGTCGCATCCCGCCTTTGCCAACCGCCGCGTTTACGCCCGGAACGACAAAGAGATTATCTGCGTGGACCTCGCGCTGAAGCACTGAGCCCCCGCCCCCGCCGCGCGCGTTCTGCATCACGCAGCACGCATAACGAACGGACTGGCAAGACTTCTGGCCCCGCTTCGTCGCGTCATCACATGAATATGCGATTCCAGCCCGCACGGTTGTGGGTTAAATTGTGATCGTTCGCAGGGTGCCCCCGGGTGGTTTTCGAGGCGAAAGTTCTGGGTTGGGATTAGCGGCAGGTTATGGCTGGGGACATTTAAGCCAGTTTTTATCTGTGCTGCTTTAGGGTTGGAGTTTCCGGCCCTTGCGGCTTGCATTAAGGTGTAACTCGGTTGGCGAAACGGAAAGATTAAATGAACAACGTGCGGCAGAGTCGGAATAGGACAATCGCAATGGCGGTGGTATCAACGGCACTGTTGGGTGCCGGCGCCCCGGCCCTGGCCCAGCGCTCCTTGGGTATTGACGTATCCATTTACCAAGAAAGCATCTCCTCAGCGAATTGGGCCACGCTTAAACGTGCCACCAACGCGCAGGTGGGCGGGGTCTATGGCGATGGCCGGGACTTTGTCATGATCCGCTCCAGTCGCGGCGGCACGACCGGCCAAGACCACCGGCAAGGTGGTTACCCTTCGGGGGACACGTTTTATAACCTTTCCCAGCGCTACGACGATCCCAACTACGTGCAGAACATCACTCTCGCCACCGCGGCGGGAGTGTTCGCCGGGCCGTACCACTTCGTCCGGCCGGACATCATCGCCAGCACGACGAATTCGGACGGTACTACTGTCGGGGTTGCCAACAATGGAACGGATGAGGCAAACCACTTCATACAAATGGCCGGCCCGTGGATGCGCCCAGGCTACCTGCTGCCGGCGTGTGATCTGGAGGTGGGGGCGGGCCTGCAGGACCTGACTGCCTTCTGCACCAATTTCTCCGCTCAGATCTACGCGGTCATGGGCATCCGCCCGATGATGTACATCAACGGCAACTACGCGGATAATTACGTCCTGTCGCCAATTGTCAGCTACTTCCCGAACCTGTGGATCGCGCGCTGGCCGACTACGGTCAATCCTCAGACCAACAACCCTAGCGATTCCGTCTCGTGGGTTTACGGCGTGTGGAACCCGGACTATCCCACGATCCCAACCCCTATCCCCCAGCCCTGGAAATTCTGGCAGTACACCGGGGGCACCGGGCGGGTCAACGCGCTCGGCGGCGGTACCACCAGCGTCGACCTGGACGTCGCGCAGGGCGGGCTTGAATTCGTTAAAGATTATTTAGTCCCCGCGCTGTGGGTGACCAACAGCAGCGGGCAGTGGACGACCCTGCTGAACTGGAACGGCGGACAGACTCCGACTGCTCCGCCACAGGCGACGGGACAATTGACGCCGGCAGCGACGGGACCACTGCCCACCCCGTCCCTGCCGGGCACCAATGACACCGTCATCCTCGACGTTCCCGGCGCCAACGTTACCGTCACCCTCGCCTCCGGCGCGCAGACCATCCGCAAGCTCTACATGCGCGAGACGTTGAACATCACTGGCGGGTCGCTGACCATCAACTACATCCCCTCTTGGGATTCCACGCCCATCGCGGCCCAGTTCTCGGGCCCAGTCACACTCAGCGGCAGCGCTAGCCTTAGCGTACACACCCTCCAGGTGGATGCCACAAACACGTTCACGCTCAACGGCGGCTCGCTCACCTTCAACACCATCAACCTCATGCCCAACACCAACCGCGCCACGCCGGCCAGGATCGCCATGGGCGGAGACGTGAATTTCAATGCCCTGACCAATGCCACGGCAACCATCACCAACGGCGCCGGCTCGGGCACCTTCGGCTGGATCGATCTCGGCGGCGCGACCCACGCGTTCAACGTGACCAACGGCGTGGGTCTGTTCGTTTATGTTCCGATTACCAACGGCGCGCTCGCCAAGACCGGCCTGGGGACGATGTGCCTCGGCGCCACCAACCCCTATAGCGGCGGCACGATTATCAGTTCCGGCACGCTGGCGTTGACCAACAGCGGCGCCATCAACAGTTCCTCCCAACTTAGCCTCGCCGCGGGCGCGACCTTCGACGTCTCGGCGCTGGCTTCGCCTTACAATCTCAGCAGCAGCACCTCCTTGAGCGCCAGCGGCACCGGCACCACTGTGGGCAGCACGGCCGCCGCCATCAAAGGCGCCTCCGGCGGAACCGTCAACCTGGGGTCCAGACCCATTACCCTGACCTACGACGGCTCACATCCGGCCCTCTACATCTCCCAGGGTACGTTGCAATTGCAGGGCAACGCTTGGACGGTCAACGCCAGTTCGGCCTTGGCGGCCGGCGCCTACACCATCGCCCAGCAGGCCGGCGGCAACATCATCAGTTCCTCCGGCACTCCAACCGTCAGCGGGACGGCCATCGGCTCGG
>Ga0187872_10003889_pt1 | contig 11599 bp, 6 predicted proteins | sample June2016WEW_16_4_FD_132973 | JGI IMG/M metagenome (GOLD analysis project Ga0187872, IMG submission 132973) | Peatland microbial communities from SPRUCE experiment site at the Marcell Experimental Forest, Minnesota, USA - June2016WEW_16_40 | ecosystem: Environmental > Terrestrial > Soil >...
GCCAATGTGGCCGTCAAAAGTGCAGCGGTGCGCGGGACGTGGGATAAGCCCATGTGTTGAGGGTGCTTTGTTGTGCGGCCATGGTGGAAGATCGATCCAGGGGGGAGCAATGAACACACGGTTCGCGGGACGAAAGTTGGTGGCTTCGCTATTCGCCTGTTTGGTCGCGTTGTTCCTATGCGTGTCGCTGGTCCAGGCGCAAGCCGTCACGGGAACTATTTCCGGAACGGTGACGGATGCCAGCGGCGCCGCGATCGCCGGCGCCCAAGTAGTTGTGACCAACACGGGCACGGGCGTTGCCCTCACGACTGCTTCGAACGAGCAGGGCCGGTTTAACGCGCCCGACCTCACCGTCGGCACGTATAACGTGCAGGCCTCCAAGGCAGGCTTTCAGACGGTCGTGCATGCCGATATTAACCTCACGATCGGCAGCCAGCTCGTGGTCAATCTGTCGCTGCCGGTCGGTCAAGTCCAGCAAACCGTCACGGTGGAGTCGGCTGTCGCGCAGGTCGAAACGCAATCCACCGCTATTTCATCGCTCGTCAGCGCGGAGCAGATGAAAGACCTGCCTCTCAACGGCCGCAACTTCGAACAGTTAATCTCTATCGCGCCTGGCGTCACGCCAACTCCGCCTGGAACAACCGCCCTTTATGGCATAGGCCTGAGTTATTCCGTCGCCGGATCGAGAACCGAAGACACGCAATATTTGCTGGACAACGAGAACATGGCCGATTTTTGGAACCATCAGGCCGGCTCGGAAGTGCTAGGCACTTCGCTCGGCATCGAGGGGATGCAGGAGTTCTCGGTGCTGACGAACACCTACAGCTCCCAATTCGGCGGGGTCGCGGTGATGAATGCGGTTTCCAGCTCTGGCACCAACCAGCTTCATGGTTCGGCCTATGAATTCCTGCGGAACTCCGCCCTCGATTCCCGCAGCTATTTCGATTTGACGCCGGCTGGCGAGCCCTATAAGCCGGCTTTCCGCCGCAATCAGTTCGGCGGCAGCGTGGGCGGCCCCATCAAAAAGAACAAGCTCTTTTTCTTCGCAAACTATGAGGGCTTGCGCCAGGCGCTTGGCCAAACAGTTCCAAACGTCGGTGTTCCCGAACCCTATGTCGCCTCCGACGAGCTTCCGTGCGGCGCACCCGGCCAATCCGGTCCAACAGCCGCCGTTAACACGTTTTCACCCGTGTGTGTGGGCCTGACTCCGGCAGGCGCTTGGCCGGCGGTGGGCACGGCCGGTAACCCCATCGAGCCGGAAGCCGCCATTGGAAGTAAGGCCACTGGCCAAACAACGGCAGCCGCGAGTGCCATAACTGGCATCTTGGGCCTTTACAACAAGGCCTTTACTCCTCCGGCAAACGCTGTGGACCAGGGGGGCTATTACTTCACCACCTCGAACGGAACCCAAACTGCAAGCGAAAACTATGGCCTCGGGCGGGTCGATTATACGCTTTCCTCGACCGACAATATTTTCGGGCGTTATGTTATCGACCAGGCATCCGACCTCCTCCCGCTCACCGGATTTTTTGGTTCGGCCCTGACCTATTGGCCGGAAGTGGATCACACCAAGAACCAGTTCGCGACGATTCAGGAGCGCCACATTTTTTCGGCCAATGTGGTGAATAATGCTCGGTTCTTCTTCACTCGCACGTACGAATCGTCGTTCTCGCACAGCATCCTCCCCGCGGCCTCGGATCCGTTGGATTTCAACCCGAACCGCTTTCCTGAAGACGCCTCGGTGAGTCCGTTGGGATTTACCCTTACGTCGATCGGCAGTAACCAGTTTGTCTCCGACATCCTCGCAGTAAATACCTTCGGGGCCGGCGACGACGTGGCGTGGACCCGCGGCAACCATACGATCACCTTTGGCGCCGACATCCTGCGGCCCCAGTCAAACCTCCTCTCGCCTTTCGAGTTCGGAGGCGATTACCCCTTTGCCAGCTTGCAGACTTTTCTCGAAGGAATAACGGGCGGGAGCACCGGATATTCGGTCGCGAATAGCCCATACACGGACAATGCAGCCCGCTATTTCCGCGAAATCGACATCACCCCGTACATCAACGACAGTTGGAAGATCAGTTCACGGCTGACGCTGAATCTCGGTGTTCGCTACGAGTACGGCACGAATCCGTCCGGCTTTCCGCTTTACGCGATTCCGAACCCCCCGTACGGGAACGGCGGATTCTCTCCGGTCAGTCACGTCTTTCAGACTAGCCCCAATCGAAAGAATATCGATCCGCGAATCGGCTTAGCCTGGGCGCCGTTTGGAGACCAGAAGACCTCGATCCGCGCCGGTTTTGGAATGTTCTCCGATCCGATTGCTGCCCGGACCTACGCGTCGGCGTACTACTTCAGTCCGCCGTTTAACTATCACCAGTTTCCTTCCGGCACACAGGGCTTCCCGAACGCTTTCGTAAACCCGGTGACCGGGGTGCCGGCGCCTGCCCCTCTGCCGCCGCAGGACGAGCCCGCCGCGTGCGCGACCAATAATGTCCTCAACAACAGCATAGGGTGCACCAGCCTGGGTGACGGCGTGCCGTACAACACAACCCAGGCGCCGTATATGGAGCAGTGGAACCTCAACATTCAGCGAGAACTCGGGGCAGGAACAGTCCTGATGGTAGGGTACGTAGGGTCTCATGGGGTGCATCAGTTCGACCAGATAAACGTGAACCCATCGCTAACGAGCACCTCGGCTGTGGGCGGTTGTGATGGAAACTCCTCTGCCGCATGCGCCACGCCGACCGGCACACCGTGCGTCCCCACGGTTGCTAATGGCAATTTGTCGAGCTGCGTTTTTGGCGCTTTCGTCGGGGCCCCGTTCACCCTGGGCGCGGTGGAACCGCTGATACCTCGTGTGAACGATAATTATGGCCCTCTTAATGAGGCCATCCCCGAAGGGAGCTCCAATTATGATTCCCTCCAGGTGAGCTTGGTGCGGCACGCCGCGAGGGGAATCACAATGCAGGTCTCCTACACCTATTCTCACTGCCTCGATTATGCTTCCGGAACGTTCGGATTGGAAGAAGGCGCGACTGGTCTGCTCGATCCTTACGATCCGCGATACGACTATGCCGACTGCAACTTCGATCTCCGCCACAACTTAGTTGCCAGCGTGCTCTACAGATTGCCGTTTAAGGGAAACCGCCTCGTGGAAGGTTGGCAGTTGAGCGGAATCTTTACCGCGCAGAGCGGCTCTCCATTCAGCATCAGCGACGGTTTCGACCAGGCCGGGCTTTTCAACAACGTCGCATCGACCCGCCCAGACGTAACTCCGGGTTGCAATCCGTACGTGAAAAAAAGCTCTCTTGGTCCAGGCGTACCTTACATCGAACCGCAGTGGACCAACAGCTCCTGTTTCACGCTCGAACCCGTCGGCACGCTCGGCAATGCGGGCAGGAATACGCTCGTCGGGCCGCGTTTCATTAATTTGGACTTTTCGCTCATAAAGAACACGAAGATCACCGAGCGGGTTTCAGCGCAGTTCCGCGCGGAGTTCTTCAATCTCCCAAACCGCACGGATTTCATCGCGACGAATAACAGCCTCTACATTCCCGCCGCCCTTGGCCTACCGGGCGGAGGCGATGCTGGCATCCCGAGCCCGACCTACGGCTGGATTACCGCCACGGCACCCAACAGCCAGCGCGAGATCCAGTTTGGGCTGAAGCTGCTCTTCTAATCTAGTTCCCGCTTGCAGTTGAGCGGTCGAGGGTAGAAGGAGTCCAAGGCAAGCGGCTGGCCGAACCACTTGGGTTCGGCCCGGCCGTTTTGCTTTTTGTCGGAACCGTCATTCGTCCTGTTCGGTTCAATCGCCCTTGGATGAAACGGGCTCCTGGTGCACCCGCGTCACCGGGACACCCGTATAGGCCCGCGCATCGCCGACCCACGGCACTTTGTCCCGATCGGTCCAGCCGTTGATGAACACCGACATGAATACCCACGTGCCGTTTCTCTTCACGCAGAGATTGTCCCAGTTGCCGATGCCGAAGACGAAATTCGTGCGGTAATCCACATTGAACTGGACGATCGTGAAGTAGGCCTTGACGCGCGCCCCCTCGCCCTCCCGCGTGATGAGAAAATGGTTCGCCAGGTGCTGGCGCCCGAACCACCAGCTCGGCCGGTCGTACCACAGCTCTTCGAAGGCGCGGCGTATTTTCTCGTGCCCCTGGAGCTTCCCCTGCCACAGGTGGTCCAGATAACCGTCCTCTGCAAAGCACGCCAGGACAGCCTCGATGTCGCCTGTGTTTATGCCCCACGCGTACCTGGCAAAAAGCTCGATAATGTCGAGCCGGTCTTCCACGGAAAGTTTCGAATTCGAATCCGGCATCGCGGCACCTCTTTCCATCTTCTGAGTATTCGCGGACGGTGGATGCTACCGCATCGGCCCGGCCCGTGGAGATGGTATTCGCGCGCCTCGATTTTTGCAACACACGGATCGCTCGATGCCGATCGTGGCACTGAGTGCACAAGACGGCGAGACAGTGGGTACGGCAACCGTCAACCTGACTTTCGTAACTTTCAGACGGTTGCCGAAAGCGCTGGGCTTCCAGTGGACAAGCGGCATCCGCATGTCCTGAAGCACTCCTTGGCGTCCCACTTGGTCGCCGGGAACGCCAGCCTGGCCCTGGTTCGCCAGGCATTAGGACACCGGTCCATCAATTCCACAATGGCCTGCGTCGGCACCAGCGATGCTCAGGCTGGTGAGGCCTTACAAGAGGCCTTGATGGGGCTGTTCTGACGAAATTAGCCAGCTTGAAGCCATTTTCCGATAAGCTTTGATTGCAGTGCCGGCAACCTTTTTTCCAGTTACGAAGTCGTGTAGGCGTAGATGCGTTTATCTTGTGGGGTAATACGTGCCCGGGCCGTTTCGAGGGCTTCCGTCAACTGCTGCGCCAACACGCGAGACCGCGGTTCGTACACCAGAGTGCCATGATGACCGGGCGTCTCGTAGATTTCGAGGTTGCTCGCAATCGGTCCCCAGCCGAGCGTCGGGTCGGCAACGATGCCCCGTGGCTGGTGGGAGGCTCGGAATAGAGTGACGGTAAGGCTGCTGTCCGGTTTGGCAACGTAATCGCGCGCCGCCCAGCGTCCCGCGGCGTTCATGCTCCTCACGGAATCCGGCCAGAACATCCGGTCAATCCTGTGTTTGGTGGTGTTGCAGATATCGTTCTTTCGCTGCCTCAGGCCGTGACACGTGGCGCGCAAGAATCGGTGCGTCTTGACCTTCAAATAAGTGAGCCGTTCTGCCGGAGGCGTGACCTCGAAGTTTTGCCAATGCAGTTCGAATCGCATGCGGTTCCGATCCCAGAGCCTGTGCCACTTGGTTGTGGTCGGCAACATCTTTGGATAACCGGGTCCGCGCGTATCGAACAGTCCGACAAAAGCGACCTGTTCTCCAACGGCTTTGAGCTGACGTGCGATTTCATAAGCGACTAGGCCGCCGAAAGAGGAGCCGGCCAGGTAATACGGCCCGCTCGGTTGAAGCATACGGATTTCGCCGAGATAGACTTCGGCCATCCGTTCCACCGTCATGTTCTGCCGTGGCCGCTTTCCGTTGAGGCCGATCGCCTGAATGCCGTACAGGGGCTGATCCGCATCAATGTAGCGCACCAGTCCGTGATAACTGAGGACATTCCCGCCGACTCCGTGAACACAGAAGAGTGGAGGCTTGGAGCCGCTCGGCTTGATGGCCACCAGGCACTCCCAGGGCGTCTCGTACCGCTCGCACTGGATCACGGCGGCCAGAGTTTCGATGGTGGGAGTGTTTAGCAGTGTCGCCAGAGGAAGCGACCGTCCGGTCAGCTTCTCGATCTGTGTGAACAGGAGGACGGCGGTCAACGAATCGCCGCCGAGCTCGAAGTAGTTGTCCTGGACGCCGACGCGGTCGAGCCGCAGAAACGTCTTCCACAGTAGGGCGAGATGCTGCTCCAACTCGGTCCGCGGAGCCACGTAGTCCGCCGGCCCTTTGGCGCCCGCCGCCGGCGGCTCCACGAAAGCTCCCAGGTCGAGGCGCCCGGCTAGTCCGATTCTCTGGGGCTTGCCGGTTGGCCCTTTCGGGATTTCGGAGACAACGACGATCTTGCGCGGCACTTTGAAATCGGCGAGCCGCGTTGCTAGAAAATTGCGGAGATCCGCGTCATTGACGCGGGCGTTCTCCGCCAAAACCACGGCGGCGGCCACGTCTTCACCCAGACGCGGGTCAGGCAGCGCGAACGCCACGGCAGCGGCGACGGCGGGATGATCCATCAGTGCTTCATCAATTTCGCGAGGCGAGATCTTCTCGCCGCCGCGGTTAATCATCTCTTTGGTGCGCCCGCTGATGAATAGGTATCCCTCGCAATCCTGATAACCCAGGTCCCCAGTGCGGAACCACCCGTCCACAAAGGCGTCGCGGTTTGCCTCTGGATGATTGTCGTAGCCCCGGGTCACGCTTGGTCCGCGAATCACGATCTCCCCGGTTTGCTCTCTATCCAGAGGTTTCCCCACTTCGTCCATAATGCCGACTTCGATCCCGGTAGGGATTCCAACGGAGCCAGGTTTGCGCACCGCCGGCGGCAGCGGGTTGCACGTCATTTGGTGCGAAGCTTCGGTCATCCCGTACGCCTCGACGACGGGTACGCGAAAGACCTCTTCGAGCGCACCCATGACCTGCGGTGGGAGCGCCGAAGAGCATGAGCGGATGAAATGCAAGCGCGAACGCGAAACCGCATCGGGGTATCGGCGGGACTGTTTAAGGATGGCCTGGTGCATCGTGGGGACCGCCGTGTACCAGGTCGGTGTGAATTCCACGAACCAATCGAAAAAGCGGGGGGCCTCGAAGGCGGGAGTGCACACGACGCTCGCTCCCGCCGCAATCGAGGCCAATAGGCAGCCGATCAGTCCATGCACGTGGAACAGCGGCATGATATTCAGGGCGCGGTCTGCAGGACCGAGCTCGAGCGAGCGCCGAATGTTTTCGGCCGATTGCCGGAGGCTGGATTGCGTGAGGGGGACGATCTTAGGCCGAGAAGTGGTTCCCGAAGTGTGAAGGACCAGGGCAATGTCCGAAGGCTCGGCAAACGCGGCGAAGGCGCTGGCCGGCGTGGAAGCCTCCAGCGTGAAAACACCGGCCGCGGAATCCGGAGATGAACGGAGTTCGATCACCGCAATGCCAAGGGCGCGCGCCACATCGCGGGCAGGAGAATCCAGATCCGCTGCAATCACCAAAGCTTTCGGCTTGAGATCCTGAAGATAGAACTCGAACTCGGTGGCGCGATATGCCGGATTGAGCGGGGCGCAGGTGGCACCGGCGGCGACCGATAGAAATACCGTCGCCGCCTCTGAACCGTTCAGAACCACAGTGGCGACCCGGTCGCTGCGTCCGATTCCGAGGCCGTTTAGTGTCGAAACAGTACGATCAATGAGACAAAGCAAGTCCTCATACGCCAAAGCGCGGCGCCCTGGAGCGAGGATTGCGGCGGAATCGCGGTGAGCATGAGCTTGATTCGCCAGAAGAGCAAATACGGTTTCGCCAGAATAATTGTTCGTCACCGGGACTTCCATTTCTGCTCCCAATGCTAACCGGCCCAATTACCTCGGGTTGGTCCTCTTGCGATGTTTCGTTGCCGGATTACAACTCCACCTCGGACGCAATTAGACCGGATTGTTCCGCGCGCCACCAGTTCGCTGTTCCACTTGACGTTATCTCCGAACCGCAGCCAGGGCTACGACAAAACCGTCGCCAGACTCCGAAAAGCCAACGATTACAATCCCGCCGCCCTCGCCCGTCGTGTCGCGGACACTCAAATCCCGCGCCAATTGGCCACTTCTACAGATTCTTGTGCAGAGCCGCACTTTATAGAGCACCTAACCGTCCGCCTTTTGCGCGGACTGCAACACGCACCTCCGAACTTCCTGCATGGGTCGCGGTTCCGTTTAGGACGCCCGCACAATCGGACATGGTGGCAGTGCCTTCCGAGGGAAGGCGTTTCATCTCCAACAGCATGTCCAGGTACCGTTCGATGCCATGCTGCGCAGCAAACAGGCACGGCGTGCTGTAGATAACAATCGAGGCCCCGGCGTCTTCGAGTTCGTCAAACCGCCAGTTCGGAGATTTCCCGCCGTGCAATTGATTAACCATGATGGGTACTGTCACGTAGGACCGGAGTTTCGAAATCGTGTTCAGGTCTCTGATCGCTTCCACCATTACGCCGTCGGCACCGGCTTCGGCGTAGCTCACCGCGCGCTCGATCCCTTCGGAAGGGTCAGCGGCATCGGTTCGCGCGATCACAAAGATACTCGACTGCGTTTCCATCACCTTCGACAGTTTGATCAAGTATTCCTTCACCGGAAGAATTTCTTTGCCTTCAAAGTGCCCACAGCGGCGTGGACGCTTCTGGTCTTCCATCATTACGGCGGACGAGCCGTTCGATTCCAGAATGCGGACGGTGTTGGAAGCAATCACTTCATCACCGAAGCCGTCATCAATGTCGACCAGAATGTGAGTGGCGGCAAGGGCGCGGCGGATCTTCATAGCGAAATCTGTTATGTCACGCCAGTTTAGATAGCCCACGTCGGGCAGCCCATATGCACTGGCCGTGTAGCTGTAGCCGCTGCAGAACACGCCTTCGAAACGTGTCGCCGCTATCTGCGCCGAAAAGACGTCATAGACGCCGATGAGAGGGAACAATTTGTTTTCTCGGATGCGGCGGCGGAATTCATCACCAGCAAGGGGTCCGGCGAAGTACACGTGAACTCTCCTGTTCGAGAGTAAATATCGCAATCGGGCTACCAAACCGCTTAGGGCGGTTAATTCCCCAGGCATCTGTCTATTAGATGTCCTTGCTAAGGAAGTACTTACGGGATCGAAAAGCATATGGAAGGCAATTCGATACGATTTGGAAGGCCCCGGGGTGAGAAAGATGAAAACAGTTTCCGCGATGTGGCAAAACCATCCCGAATCCGCTGCTTTCACTCTCGCTCGAGAGAACTAGTACTTGCACCTTATCCAGGGGGCTCTTCGCCCTTACGGTCCCTTTCGAGGTCATCTCACGGCCGTCGGACGCAAGAGCACCCGTGAAATCGATTAGCCGGCGAGGCCGGACGCGAGGGAGCGCGCCGACCGCAGCCGCATCCGGGAGATTCTAGGGTTGAACACGTCGCGCGCGACGTGATTCCGAACTTCGATCATTTTCCCAGGTGGGGCGCCGTACTCGACGACACGCGCAAAATCTCCAACTTCCTTGGCGGAGTCTATGTGATTTGGAACATCTCCGGCCACGTCAAGATCAACGTGACCTGGACCGGAGGCTCGAACGCTACTCTCAGCGGAGCATTCTTCCACTAGCGCGCGCAATCCGGATGCCCCTGGATTCGTTTGACCGCGCGCGGCGCATCCGATGTCATGCAGGGTACTTAACAGACAATTCGCATTGCTCACATACAAATTGCACTGATTCCAAAAGCCTTACGGTAGTTCGTTTTGTAAATTTCGTGTCCTTCGCACGCCGCTGACGCTCGCAGTGGTTATCACCGTTACTCTTGAGCGGCCAGCGCTCGCCGCAATCAGGGCGTCGTTCGTCAGCCGCTCCGAGTTCGCCTCCGTTTGCCCCAACAACGTTCACGATGTTCACCACGTTCACCCTTAGCCTGGCCTGACTTTGCTATCCTCTGTGTTTTCTGTCGGTTGATTGTTGACAGTTTCCCTGCCGGACACGGGAACAACTCCGTCGCCTTTTCAGTCTTGCACAGATCGCATTGACCTCCAGCCTGCTCAGTGTCCGTGAAACGTTTCAAGGGGGACGGCGGGTTTTGACCGGCATCGTTATCGTTGAGTCCATGACACTGGCTTGGTGCTGCCCTGATAAACCGGGACGGTCGAGCGCCTGCTTGGGATCTGCACGATCACATCAATTCCTATCGTCGGTGCAACCGCATGTCCGAGATGTATCCTTGGGGCGCTCCAGGTGGTTCAAAGTGCGATCAAAGTTGTGTTTCAGGCTGGCTCCGTACCTAATCAACCTATCTCAGCTGGGACCTCCAAGAAGGCCGCGCGGGAACGACTTCATTCTGTCAATCAGGATGGTTCGTTTCCCTCTAGCTCTGAAAGGAACACCTTCATAAACTTCGGCCCCTGCTTCTTGTACGATACGATCCCCGATTTGAGAAATATCTCGCAGACCTGTGCGAGACTTCGCCCCTCTGCCTTCGCAATTTGAACCAAGGCGCGTTTAACCCTTGCGGGAACCCGGAAACCGATTCTCTCGTCTTTGTGCATCATTGCTCAGCGCAAATTCTAGAGTACGGTGTAACTGTTCGCAAATATTTCTTCTTGACGCAGTGAGGAATCGACGTGTACCAGTGGTGAACAATGGTTACCAATGGAGGCGCACGATGATATCCAAGACAACCCGGAAACATTCGGGGCCAGCTTTGGTTCGTCAAAATATCCGCTTGGCAAGACAGCTGGGAGTCGGAGAGCGGGCGGTCCAACAATTACGTCAATTGACATATCTCTCACATGCAGTCGCGCAGTTTGCTCGGTGATGATGTAGAGGAAAATCTCATCACCCTATGCGCTCGGTGTCACAGACAAGCCCACTCACGATAACTAGTGATGGATGATTTCACGGATTGTCCGGCCGCTCTGGAAAGCGACTTGGTAGCTCGTCGGGCTCATATTTGCAGAAAAGGCGCAAGTCGCGTAGTATCTATGGCGCGGGGTGGAGCAGCCTGGTAGCTCGTCGGGCTCATAACCCGGAGGTCGTTGGTTCAAATCCAACCCCCGCAACCATGGGCGCTGAGAGGGAAAACCTCAAAGCGCCCTTCTTATTTTCGGTTACAGAAACCGCCGAGTTTACTTCCGAGTTCAGTTAACTACCGCTGCAGAGCGTGAGGCCGCGGTTGCCGTGGAGCGGGCGATCTACGGCGATTTGTTCCCCAACTTTTTTCCCAACTGGGAACAAATCTAATTTCTTTTGGAGATTCGGTTCATATACCCAGGTCCCTGTCCCCATTCCCTATCGCAATCTAGCCAAAAGCTGGGGGCAAGTTTCAGCGCATCTTTGAAGGCAGTTTGACCTATGATGGGCTCAATTAGAAGGCCATGGCTGGGACTGTTCGGAGATGAACTTCGCAGACAGTTATGCCGCCCGCGCCTGCTTCCAGTATTGGGGTCGGTGGCCTTTGCCCGGACGAAATCGCGAGATAAATACCTTAAGACCATGAAGCAGCGTTTCCTGAACCAGAAGCTCGGAAAAAGAAATAGCCGCCGAGCCGAGCTTCAGAAGGCGAAGCGCCTGATGAACAAATCGAGCAGCTTATCCAGGCCGAAGCCGCCCCGCTAAATCATCCAGATGCCAGCGAGTCTCGATGAGTACAACGGCGGCTCCTGGCTTTAGGCGCGGTTTTCGCTGCCCACCCCTACCGACTGGTTTTCTTGGTGGTGATGAGGATGTTCTTCAACGTGTCCGGGTCGTTCTTGAGTTCACCCTTCCCCGCCGGGAATTGATTCGACTGAAGCAGGTATGCAACGATATCGAGAGTAGCATCTGGGCTGAGGCTCTCCGGCTTATCCGGCGGCATGGTTGTATAAGTGACCTGGAAGAGATCGTACACC
>Ga0187872_10003890_pt1 | contig 11596 bp, 7 predicted proteins | sample June2016WEW_16_4_FD_132973 | JGI IMG/M metagenome (GOLD analysis project Ga0187872, IMG submission 132973) | Peatland microbial communities from SPRUCE experiment site at the Marcell Experimental Forest, Minnesota, USA - June2016WEW_16_40 | ecosystem: Environmental > Terrestrial > Soil >...
GGAACTGCTGACGGGCCAGACAGTTCAGGAAAAGGTCCCCATCCCCACTCGCACGGCGAACATTTGGTATGCCAGGCAATTTCTTCTCGCCGAAGCCGGCGGCCCGATGGTGCAAGACCGTCCAAGGTGGGCCAGATTGGTGAAGAAGCTGGCGCCTCGCCAACTGCACTCGGTATTTGGCAAGGGCACGCCTTCCCCCCGGGCCGCCCTGGTCTGCGTGGACTGCGAAGGCTTCACCAAGCCCGGTGCTCCCGAAGCCATGGCCGCCAGCATCGCGCAGATACAAACACGCCTTCGCGAGGTTTCGCAATTGCTGGGGATCAGCCTGCCGGTCTATGTTCTTTTCACGCGCGCCGATCGCTTGCAATTCTTTCAAGATTACGTCCGCAATTTTAACAATGACGATGCCGCGTTGGTTTTTGGCGCGACCTTGCCCATGGTTGCATACTCCTCCGGCGTGTATGGCGAGCAGGAAACCGCCAGACTCTCGGGGGCGTTTGAGAACCTTTTTCAATCTCTTGCGGACCGGCGCATCAAATTGCTCGCGCAGGAGTTTGATGTCACCAAACTGCCAACCACTTACGAGTTTCCCCGGGAGTTTAGAAAACTAAAGTCTTTATTGGTCCAATTGTTGGTCGATGTGTGCCGGCCCAGCCAGTTGCGCAGGGGCCCATTTCTCCGCGGGTTCTACTTCTCCGGCGTGAGACCCGTGACCATCACGACGTCGGGACCCGACCTTGCCCGGGAGAACCTGATTGCCCAATCCTCCGCCTCCGCCGGCACCGTGGGCGCCACCGGAATCTTCGATATCAAGAAGGCTCGGGCCATGGCCGCCCAAGGCCAGGCTTCAGAAGTAGGGGAAACCCGCAGGGTCCCTCAATGGATTTTTCTTCCCCATGTGTTCAGCGACGTGCTTCTGAAGGATACCTCCGCCCTTGCGGTGAGCACTTCCAGCACAAAAACCAGTCTCTGGCAACGAATCCTGCTGGCTACGGCGATGGTATTTCTCCTGTTTTTCATTATCGCCTTTATTATTTCATTCGCTCGAAATAAGAGCCTGGAAAACCAAGTGGTCACTGCCGCCGAGGGGACTTCGGACGTTCAGTTGACGGGTCAACAACTGCCCACTCTGGAAATGCTCACCAAGCTCGACACCCTGCGGCAGTCGGTCGAGACCTTGTCGAACTACCAACAGGATGGCGCACCCCTCAGCATGCGCTGGGGATTGTACGTGGGGAATTCCATTTATCCTGATGCCCGAAGGATCTACTTCGAGCATTTCCAGCACTTGCTGTTTGGGCAGGCGCAGGCAAAACTGGTACAGACGCTTTCCGGGCTGCCAGGCGCACCCGGACCCAACGATCAATATGGTCCCCCCTACGATACCTTGAAGGCCTACCTCATCACGACCTCCAATCACGACAAGAGTACTAGCTTGTTCCTTTCGCCGGTCCTCATGAATGCCTGGGTTGCCGGCCGGGACATTGACCAGGACCGCGTGCAACTGGCGCAAAAGCAGTTCGATTTTTACAGCGAGCAACTTAAAATTGCGAACCCCTACTCCTCGGAGTACGACACGCTGGTCGTCGCCCGCGCCCGCAATTACCTCTCCCAGTTCTCGGGCGGTGAACGCGTATATCGGGTCGTCCTGGCAGAGGGGGATAAGGCCAATCCATCGATCAACTTCAACAAGAAATTCCCCGGCTCCGCAGAGGTCGTGGTTGACCGAACCGAAGTGAGAGGGGCGTTCACCAAAACCGGCTGGACCTTCATGCAGGATGCCTTGAAGAATCTGCCCAAGTATTACAGTGGAGAGCAATGGGTTTTGGGGCAGGAAGGTTCTTCTAACATCGACTTGACAAAGCTCGCGACGGATCTGAGCAGCCGATATCAACAAGACTTCATCGCGCAATGGCGGGCCTTCCTGAATAACGGGAATGTGGTTCGCTACGGTACCCTTGCGGACGCGGCGCAAAAGCTCTTGAAGCTCTCCGGCAATCAATCGCCGCTCCTGGGTCTCTTGTGCGTCGCGGCTCAGAACACGGCGGTGGGCAAGCCGGATATTACCAACGCGTTCCAGCCTGTCACGGCGGTGGTTTCACCCAACTGCCAGGATAAATATATCGGGGACACCAACCAGCCCTACGTCGCGGGCCTCAGTGGCCTCCAGAGTTGCCTGGACCAGGCCAACAATGCCACCGGCGACAAGGATGCCGCAAAGGCCAAGTGCGCTGACAATGCTCAAACCGCCAAGCAGGCCGCCAATCAGATCGCCCAAGGATTCAAGATTGATCAGGCGGGCCACATGGACCAGACCGTACAAAATCTGCTCCTGGCTCCCATCACGCCCATTGCGACCATCCTGAAGCCTGGTCCGGTGAGTGGCGCGGGTTTGTGCGCGCAATTGAGCCCGCTCGAAGCCAAGTTCCCCTTCAGCCCCCAGGCTACCTTGGAAGCTACGCCGCAAGACCTGGCGGGGGTTTATGATCCTAACGCCGGCGCGTTGCCCCAGTTCTATAACACGGCGCTAAAGAGCCTTCTACTCCCCCAAGGGACGGATTACATTCCCAATCCTTCGGCGACGCAGGCGGTTACTCCTGCCTTCCTCGCTTTCTTCAAGCACTCCATGAGTGTGTCGCGGGCTCTCTTCCAGGGGGCACCTGGGCAACTTCAATACAAGTACGCCCTTCGTCCTCATCCCACCGAGAGCGTCTCGGGCCTCACCATGAATATCGATGGCCAAGCCATGACCTATGCTGGCGGCAGTTCCTCGTTCCAGCAGTTTACGTGGCCGGGAACTACCGGCCAGGGTGTCACGCTCACGGTGAAGATCCAAGGGGGGTCCGAATTGACGTGGCCCAGCTACAGCGGAACATGGGGAGTTTTCCATTTCTTTGCCGATGCAGACAAAACTCAGCAGAATGGGAGTGTTTACAACGTGGAGTGGGTTCTGCGCGTCGCTGGGGGGCGCCCCGTAACAGCTCCTAATGGAAAGCCCGTAACCGTGCAGTTCGACATGGATACCCTCGGAGCCCCTCCCATTTTGCAGAAGGGCTACTTCTCGACGTTGCGGTGTGTATCCAGTGTGTCGAAGTAGCGAAGTTCCTGGGGCGGAGGAGGAGTGCTCTGTACCGCCCCAAAGACGAGGGTTTACCAACGCTAATGTGCTGTTCCTGATAGATTACAGTTGATTTCTCTAGCTTGATTGCATAATGCTATTGGATGCGTACCGTTGGTAAGAAGGCGTGGCAGAGGGCACCTTTTGCAGCATTGAAACTCCATGGATAGTCCTTTGGAATTCGCTCATTGAGGTGCTGAGCGAAGGAATTACTTGAGGAGGCGGAATGACCGACAGTGAACTTCTCGAGCGCATGGACAACGCTCTCCAACAAATCAGCGAAGCGATTGAAGAGCGGGGGGCGCTACTCGAATTGGAAAAAAGGCCTGATTTCCGCTGGGCCGGCATGGCTCGTACGCCGTCCGGCAAGTTGATGATCCAGACTCAGAAGACGGGAAAACAAGCTGCCTCAGACAGCAAGAAACCCGTCGTGGAAGCTTACGCTGACCTTACCCTCGAGGGGCGATTCATTGCTCGTATTCTCTTCTTCGCGGCCCATACCGAGGTAGAACTCCCCGGCGGGGCGCGAAAACCGCTGGATCATTCGGGCGTTGCCAAGATATTCAGCTCCATGTAAGGGGTCAGGGCGATGGGCTGCCGGTCCGGACCGGGGCATAATCCTTCCGATCTGATGTCTCTTTTAGCCCCACGGGCCACTATGGTTGCAGCACAGTGACCGGGAAGGATTGCCATGCCTGATCCGCCGCCGCGCGCCAAGTTCAATCCAACCATCAACCCCCAGTTCAATCCCAACTTCAACCCGAAGGGGAACGCCTCGCTCAATCCTCTTTATAATCACACGATTCACCCGCTCCGAAACCCCCAAATCAGTCCGAAATTCAACCGTTCCTGGGATCCGCTCTTCACAGCCTCCCTCAATCCCACGGCCAACCCTGCGCTCGACCTCAAGCAGACCTCAAGTTATTCCGGGTTGCGCCGTTGGTCCCCCGATTCGGAATTGACCGGTTACATCGTGAACACGCCTCATAAGGCAGTGATCTTGCTTTTTGATCTCAACCTTGAGTGGACGGCCTTCGCCATTGACAACAAGCGGCAGGGATACAACGTTTTCGACCTCGCTGGAGAGTGGAAAGGCTATATTCTGAAAAGCGCTGCGGGTGGTCTGAACGAGTTTAATCTGGAGGGTGATTGGGTGGCGTTCATCATGTAGCTCATGGCAATTCAGTGCTTGGATGCCGGAAGCAATGGGCGTACAATCTTTCTGGTCATTCAAATCCCAATTATTGAGGCAATTTCAAACTTCAGCGGAGAGGAGCATTCCCATGCCGGATCGTCACTCCCTTGGCGAAATTCATCTCGACGTGACTGCGGGCCGTGAAAAATTCCAAGCACAAGCTGGGTCGGAAACCCCGTTCCGAGTTGCAATTCTGGGGGACTTCAGTGGTCGCGGGAATCGCAAGCTCATCGAAATTGGTGAGGCCTTGGCGAATCGACGGCCCACCCTGATTGACCGGGACAATTACGATTCCGTATTCGCAAAGATGTCGCCCCATTTGGACCTCCTCATGGGTGGAAAGGGCGGCATCCCATTTACACTGGAGTTCAGCGACTTGGAGGATTTCCATCCCGACAGTCTCTTCCGGCGGGTCCAAATGTTTCAAAAGCTGCGTGACACGCGTGAAAAACTCAGCGACCGGGAAACTTTTGCGCAGACCGCGGCCGACCTCGGCATGAGTGGGACACAGCCAGTCGCGGCTGGCCCCGCCCCAACACAGCTTCCCAGGGATGCGAGCGCAGACGTCGAGCAAGCTGTGTCTGGTAGCCTACTCGACCAGATGTTGGAGGAGACGGAAAAGAAATCTGACCAGGTGCGTCCCTTCCGCGTTCCCGATCCATGGACTTCCTTGGTGCGCAGCATTATTGCTCCGCATGTTGTACCCAAAGCTGATCCTCGGCAGGCCGAAACGCTGGGACTGATCGATTTGGCGACGAGCGCACAAATGAGCGCCCTTCTCCACTTGCCCGCTTTTCAGGCCCTCGAGTCCGCGTGGCGCGCGGTTTACTTCCTGGTTCGCAACCTGGAAACAAGTTCCCAGCTCAAAGTATTGCTGATCGACCTGAGCAAGGAGGAACTCGCTCGAGACCTGGCTTCCTCACAGGACCCGAGTTCCACAGGGACCTACCGGTTGTTGGTGGAAAAGACGGTAGGAACTCCTGGCGCGGAGCCCTGGGCCGTTCTTGCGGGGAATTACACCTTCGACGCCTCCCGCGAAGATGCTGAGCTGCTCGCTCGGATGGCGAAGCTGGCGGCAGCGGCGGGCGCTCCGTTCATCACCGGTGCAAGTCCAAGTCTTTTGGGTTGTGATTCTATTACGGACTTGCCCGACCGGCGGAAATGGACAAAGCAGCCCGCGCCAGAAACCGTCGCCGCCTGGAAAGCGTTGCGGGGTCGCCCGGAAGTAAGTTATCTGGGGTTGGCCTTGCCCCGCTTTCTCATTCGTCTGCCTTACGGTAAGGAGACCGAGTCCACAGAACTCTTCGATTACGAAGAGATCCCCGATACGTCCGCCCATGATGATTATCTTTGGGCAAACCCAACCTTTGCCGCGGCCTTGCTTCTGGCCCAGACTTTCACGGATCAGGGGTGGGAATTCCGTCCGGGGACTCTCTCGGAGATCACCGGCTTGCCCATTCACATTTACACGCAGGAAGGCGAGTCGCGGACCAAGCCGTGTGCCGAAGTTCTGATGACCCAGACAGCGGCAGAGGAGATGATGGAGAAAGGGTTTATGCCGCTCGTTTCTTTGAAGGACCAACCGGTTATTCGCTTGCTCCGTTTCCAATCGATTGCCGACCCGCCGACGGCGCTCGCCGGACGATGGAACGGCTAGAAATGTAGGCAGCAGGCGGCGAGCGCATGGTGCGAGCCGCGGCGGGTAGATGGATCGCCGGCGGCGCTACCGCCGAAGCTCTCGCTCGACTCGACTCACCACCTCCTGCCATCCCCCGGCAGTGGTTTGGCGAAACAGCCGCGCCGTGGGATACCAGGGACTATCCTCGCGTTGCAAAAACCAGCGCCAGTCACAGCCTTTGTTCAACAGGACCCAGACGGGTTTGCCCATGGCACCCGCCAGATGGACGACACTCGTGTCGACGGAAATGACCAGGTCGAGACTCGCGACAATCGCTGCCGTATCGGCAAAATCCTTCAACTCCGCCCCCAGATCGATCAAGCGCGCCTCCGGCGGCAATTGCTTCACCTGCTCGCTTCCCGGGCCCAACTGTAAGGAGTAAAAGGTTGTGCCGGGCACATTCAACAGAGGCGCAAACAGTTCAAGGGGAATTGAACGTAACCGATCGCGATGGTGGGTAGGGTTACCGCTCCACGCCAGTCCGATGCGCCGCGTATCCCCCTGGAGCCGCTGTCGCCACGCCTCCATCTGTGCCGGGTCCGGGTAGACATAAGGGGCTCTTGCTGGGATCGTCTGCAATTCCGTTCCGAAGGCCAGAGGGAGGCTGAGCAGAGAGCACTGCCAGGTGAACGGTGGCAGCGTCTCGCCGCGACTTATCACGTGGGACGCACCGTCGGTTCCCGAGAGCAACCGATGCAACTGGGGCTGGATTTCGAGCACGACCTGCCCGCCCCGAGCCGCGACCAGCGGAACATACCGAAGGAACTGGAGTGTGTCCCCGAAACCTTGTTCGGCATAAAGCAGAATGCGCTGACCAGCGAGCGGCTCGCCTTTCCATCGGCGCTGGACCAACCTTCGGTCATCGCCAATTCCGACCTCCGAGCGGGATTCAAATTCGGCCCATCCGGCTTTCAGATCACCTTGCAGCAGATGGATCAGTCCCAGATTGGCAGTCGCCTCGGCGGAGTCAGGCTGCAAGGCGCGCAGGCGCTCGAAACAATCGGAGGCTTCCGCCACCTCGCCCAGTCCGTAAAGAACGAATCCCAAATCCGCGTGGGCGGGAATCAGCGTAGGGTCGAGCTTAATCGCGTCACGGTAGGCGTCCGCCGCGGAGATGAGATCGCCTTTACGTTCGAAAAGGTGTCCGAGGCTTGCAATCGTCTTCGCCGAGCGGGGATTAAGCCGGAGGGAGCGGCGAAATGCTTCAATAGCCGCCCCAAAGTTGCCGAGATCGGTGAGAACCACACCAAGATCGTTATAGATCTCGTATCTCTTCGGATCGAGAGCCGAGGCGCGCTGGTACAGCTCGGCGGCGGGCTGGAGGGCGCCACCTTGAAGAAGAACTCTTGCCAAGTGGCAGTAATGGTCGGGAGAATCGGGCTGGAGAACCAGTGCACGCTGATAGGAATTTGCCGCAGCTTGGAGGTCCCCGAGCCGTTCCTGGGCCTCGCCGAGTTGGTGGTGAGCGTGCGCAGAATCGGGTTGAAGCTCTACCACGCGCTTGAAGCAATCAATCGCTGGCTGAATCTTGCCCTCGGCCAGGAATGAGCCTGCGCGGTTGCTAAGTGTCGGTGGGTCGTCGGCGAGGGTCGCGCTGAGCGACCGAAGCCACTCTTGAGGTGAGCCTGCCTCTCCTCCTAACAAACGCGACATTTGCCGCGCCTCGGAAGACGTTGGGTCCGCCTTCAGAATCTTGCGGTAGCAGGCCTCGGCCAACTCAATGCGACCTTCCTGATGATGCTTCAATCCCTTCCTGAGAAGCTTTTGAAGGCGGTGCTGAGAGGAGACTGCGCCCGGCATTTTACGACCTCGATGGCCTGGAGACGGATCCGCAAACTTCGCCAGATTCCTGATTTAGTTTTCGACCCTCGAACAACAGGCTTCCTGGTGGTCCCGGAATTCAACGGGGCGGGGCGCCTTTGAGCTTCACGATCCTGTCAATCAGCCCACTCGTCGAATACCACTCGGCCAGTGGAATCACGACCACCTTCCCTCCGGCGTCTTCAACCTCCGCCCGGCCCACGATGGTCTCAGGCGTCCAGTCCCCTCCCTTGACCAGCACGTTCGGCATGATGGCCTTGATGAGATTAAGAGGTGTAGGTTCGTCGAAAATAACCACGTAATCGACTGCGGCGAGCCCGGCCAGCATTTCGGCGCGCTCGGCTTCGGGAATGACCGGCCGCTCGGCTCCCTTGAGCTCGCGCACGCTCCGGTCACTGTTGAGGCCGACAATAAGAGTGTCGCCGAGGCTCCTGGCCCGTTCGAGCAGGCGTAAGTGGCCTACATGCAGTAGGTCGAAGCAGCCGTTGGTGAAGACGATCTGAGTGTCTACCGGCCGCCGGGAACGGATGGAGCGACAGGTGCCAACCGCAGTGGGGAGATCAACAACCTTATTGTTGTTCATCTTTCTGTCCCTACTGCCCGAAAAACTTCTCCAGGTTCTCGACCTCGTGCTCGGCCAGGGCCATATATTTCTTGGCCGCCCCGGGGTCTCCGGCATTCATCGCCGCGTCGAACTTATCCATGTACATCTTCATGCGCGTCTGCGAGGCCGACACATCCGCGCGTAAGTTGCCGCCGCCGCTCGACGCCACTTGTTTGCGCAGGCTCTCCACGCTATCGTTCATGGCTTGGGCGCGCACCGCCAGCTTGTTGTGAAGATCCCCCAGTTCCTCCATTTCCTGCGCCGCTTCGGCGTTATTCGCCGCCGGCGCCGCGGGGGCTGCGACCTGACCGCCCGGGGCCGGTTCAGGTGTTGCGGGCGCTGAGGGAGTCTGCTCTCCCCCTGCCGCCATATTGGAAGAACTAACTTGGTTCGGCGGCGGCGACTTCTTGCTGGCGCGCATCATGCTCCCACCGGGATTGCCCGGATTCTGGGCGGCCGGCGTCGGGGAAACTTGGCTCGGGGATGCTCCCGCTCCCCCCGCCGGGGACGCCACATTGCCTCCCTCGGCTGCGCCCGCGGCGGGGCTTGTGCCGACGCCGGATGGCGTTGTCGCCGTGGGAGAACTCGGCGCTCCGGGATTGGCCGTGGTCATCTGAGCCGTTTGGTCGCCGCTGGCATGGGTCTTCAGGAAGCGGGGGATTTGCGTCGCCCCCACCACGATAATCGCCAGAGCGATCAAGGCTCCCAGGGTCATATAGAGCCCGCGATAGCCTTTCGAGCCGCTGGGAGCCGGGACGCCCTGGGGAGGAACCGGCGGTGGAATCGCCGCCGCGGGAGCTTGCGGCGGTTGGGCCATCATTGCGGGCTGCGGGCCAGTAGGAATGTATCCCCCCGTGGCCGCAACCGCCCCGCCCACCGCCATGGGTTGCGTGTAGCCCGCCGGAGCCACTCCGCCTTGCGCCGCCACCATCCCCGTCGCCGAGGCCTGCTCCGCGCTGATGCCTCCCATCGGTCCTCCGGCCGCTTGCATCGGCGTGGCATTCAGCCCCGCCGTGATGCTTCCCAGCGCCGCGCTGAACGCCTCGGCGGTTTGAAAGCGCTTCGCCGGGTCCTTCCCCACGAAATCATGATGATGTCATTCAGCGCTCGCGGCAGGTCGGGCATCATTTGGATCGGCGCCACCGGGGTCTGCTTCAGTTGCGCCACCATGATATCGAAATCGCTCTTCCCCTGGAACGGCCGCGATCCTGTCACCAACTCGTACAGCGAGACTCCCAGCGAGTACAGGTCCGAGCGCCCATCCAACTCGTTCCCCTGCACCTGCTCGGCCGACATGTAGAACAGCGATCCCATGGTCGTGCCCGTCTGCGTCAGCTTGCGCTCGGTCTTGGATTTGGCGATGCCAAAGTCCATCAGCTTGATCACATTGTCGGGGGTCAGCATCATGTTGGCGGGCTTGATGTCGCGGTGGATCACCCCGTGTTTATGCGCGTATCCCAGCGCCGACAGCGCCTGCCGGATGTAGTCGATGGCATCGGCCAGCGGTATCCGCCCCGCCTGCGCCCTTTCCTCCAGGTTCGTCCCCTCCACAAACTCCATCACCATCAACAGTTGATTCTCCAGGCGAAACGCCGTGCGCAGCCCCGCGATGTTGGGATGGTTCAAACTCGCCAGCACCTTGATCTCGCGCATGAACCGGTCCGCCAGTCCTTGGTCTTCCGCCAGATCCGGCAGCAACACTTTCAAGGCGTCCACGCGGTCGGAAATCTGGTTCTTGACCTTATAGACCTTCCCCATCCCCCCCGCGCCCAACAGACCGATGATCTGATAATCCCCCACCGTGTCGCCAACTTGAAAGCTCATCGCTTCCCTCCTGCCCTCAGCGCTAACTGCACCGCGCGGGGCGCCTCCGAAACTCCGGTACCTGACCCTTCTCCAAACGTCTTTCGCCCCGGCTCCGCCGCCTGCTGTCATGAAAAGGGCTGCGCCGAAAGGCGCTTTGGACTGCGGTAGCAGCAGCTACGCTTTTTCTTGTGGCATGTAATATTGCCCTATGCGTCGAACGCGGAAAGCGGTAGCTGCTGCTACCGCAGTCCAAAGCGCTTCGCGCATTTCCACAGGTTGTCAGCCCGTGGGCTACAGGATGCCGCCCGCTTCGCGGGCTCGCGGCCACCTCTGTCCCCTGTAACCTGTAACCTGTAACCTGTAACCTATGACCTGTAACCTATCCCCTACTGGACCGTCTCCACCGCGTCTCCCACCTTCGGTGGCGCGGGCCCCACATACGTCCCCGTCGATGACGTCTCATCCGCCTCCGTGATCGTCACATCACCCAGCCGCGTGTTGATCGTCTTCAGAACCTTCCCCGTCGCCGGGTCGCGGATTTCCTTCCCCTTGCGGAAGATCCCCAACTTGTCCCCCACCTTCACCCCGGCTTTGGTCCCCACGTTCAGAATCAAGGTGCTATCCGTAACGTCGGCCACCAAACCCGATACCGTCACCACTTTGGTCGGTAGTTTCCCTGCCGAATCCTCCAATTGTTTGGAACAGTCGGCAACCGCCTGGCTGGTGGCCTCGCCCAGAATCGTGGTCCCAAAATTCGAGCTCCCCATGTCATACGCGCCGCCGCCACCTCCCCCTGAGCTCCCCCCGCCGCCCAACAGCGAAGTCCCCGAGCGCGTCGATTGCCCTTTGCCGTCCACCGCCGCCAGAATCTCCGCCGTGTTCGTATCCACCATCCGCGCACTGATCACCACCACCGCCTTGGCCTTGTGCGTCCCTATACCCCCCAGTCCATACTTGCCCGCGATCCCCCCGATCGCGCTGCCCCCCACGCTGCGGTTCTGGTCGTCCCGCCCGAATTGCGTGACGCTGCCGATGATGATCGCGTCCAACCCCAGAATCCGCCCGATCTTCGCCGCCGTGTCCGGGTTGGCTCGGTCACTGTTGGAAAAATTCTGCTCCGTCAGGATCTTCTCGATGGCCTTGCGCTCGATCACCGAGTACACCCCGTCTTTCACCAACTGCGTCACCATCAAGTCCGTGATCCCTTTCCCCACGTCCTGGTTCGCCCCAAAAATCGCATTCACGGAGGTCTGCACCGCACCAAAATCAAAATCCATCACGGCGACGCGCTTCTTGTTCTGCGCCCACCCTCCCGACGCCACCGTCAGGGTGATCAAAACAACCCCCAATACTCTCCGCATGGTCTCCTCCGAA
>Ga0187872_10003893_pt1 | contig 11590 bp, 10 predicted proteins | sample June2016WEW_16_4_FD_132973 | JGI IMG/M metagenome (GOLD analysis project Ga0187872, IMG submission 132973) | Peatland microbial communities from SPRUCE experiment site at the Marcell Experimental Forest, Minnesota, USA - June2016WEW_16_40 | ecosystem: Environmental > Terrestrial > Soil >...
TCTTTGTTGAATGCCTGGCCCGCGATGCCGATGAAGATCAGCACCATGCCGAAGTGCACCACGTAGCCGCCGTAGCGGCGCGTGTTGCGCATCGTCAGGTCGCCGACCGCCGAGAGCAGGTTCGTGCCGTCGCGCTGCGCGATCACGCGCGCGCCCCGGAAGAATTCCGAGAAAATCGTCAGCGTGACGAACACCGAAAGGATCAGGCAGATCAGTGCGTAGAAGTTGCGAAACCCTAAGACGAACGCAACGGCGCCCGCGACGATTCCAATCCCCAGCGGCCACGCGAAGTTGCGCTTTAGCGCGTCAAACGAAGTCTTGCGCCACGCCAGGATCGGACCCACGCCCGTGAGAAACAGCAGAAACAGAGCGATCGGGATGTTCACCTTGTTGAAGAACGGCGGGCCCACGCTGATCTTGTTGCCCGTCACCCATTCGGATAGCACCGGGAAGAGCGTGCCCCAGAGCACCGCGAAGCACGCCGCGAGCAGAATCAGATTGTTGAATAGGAAGCTCGATTCACGCGAAACGAGCGAGTCGAGCTGGTTGTCGCTGCGCAGGTAATCGCGGTTCTTCCACCACGCGGCGAAGCAGACAACGAGCACGATCGCCAGGAATCCGACGAACCATCCGCCGATCGACGATTCTGCGAACGCGTGCACCGAGCTCACGATTCCCGCGCGCGTGAGGAACGTGCCCAGAATGCACAGCATGAACGTGGTGAACACCAGCCAGACGTTCCACACTCTCATCATCCCGCGCTTTTCCTGCATCATCACCGAGTGCAGGAACGCGGTGCCGGTGATCCACGGCAGCAGCGAAGCGTTTTCCACCGGATCCCATTCCCAGTATCCGCCCCAGCCGAGCACCGAGTACGCCCAGTGCGCGCCCAGCAGGATGCCGACCGTCTGGAAGCACCACGCGACCATCGTCCAGCGCCGAGTGATGTGGATCCACTTCTCGCCCGGATAGCGCCCCAGCAGCGCCGCCAACGCAAAAGCAAAGGGCACCGTGAATCCCGTGTACCCGAGATAGAGCATCGGCGGATGAATCACCATCTCGGGGTATTGCAGCAACGGCGTGAGCCCGGTGCCCTCGGAAAGCCTCGCCACGTGCATCACTCCAGCGGCGTCGGCTCCGCCCAGAACCTTGAAGGGCGTCGCGACGAAGTTATTCAGCGTGAGGAAGAAGATCTGCACGCCCGCGAGCGTGACGCCCACGTACGGCATCAATTCCGGGTGCCTCTTGCGGTTCAAAAAGAGCGCGAGGAACGCGTAGACCGAAAGCAGCCAACTCCACCACAGCAGCGAGCCTTCCTGGCCCGCCCAGAGCGCCGCGAACTTGTAGAACGCCGGGAGGGCGCGGTTGCTGTGCGACGCGACGTAGGCCAGCGAAAAATTGTCGGTGAAGAAGAAGTATTCGAGCGAGGCCACCGCCAGCGTGACCAGGCCGAAGACCGCCATGCCCGCATTTCGCGCGGACTTCGTCAGCAGTGCGCGCCGCGTGAGAATGCCTGCGATCCCGGCGCCGAAGGCATACACCGCTGCCAGGAACGCAAGAAGCAGCGCAAACGAGCCGAAAACATCCAAGGGTTCCCCCGATGTTGAAGATGATCCTAGCTCTGGCCGGCACCCGCGGACCCGCCGGGAGTGGCTTCGTACTTGGAGGCGCATTTCGCCTGCACCTGATCGGCCTTGAACCGGCCGTCCGGCGTCAGGTGCCCTTCGACGAGCGCCTGCGCGCCGTCTTTGAACGTATCGGGAAGGGGATCGTGGCCGGTATAGCTCACTGGCAGGCTCTTGCCCTGCTCCTCGAGCACAAAATCGACGCGGCCGTCGAGATGTGCGACCGATCCCGCGCGGACGTTGCCCGAGACGCGCATGCGCTGGTGAAGCGTTCCGCCACTCAGCGTCGAAAGCTCGGAAATGGTGTGGTAGTAGGTCTTGCTTTGCGTGTAGCCCACGTAGGCCAGCGACAGCAGTGTCGCGATAATGATTCCCGAGCCGAACAGAAACTTTCCACGGGCCTTCATTTTGCACTCCCCATTTCCTGCCTTCGGAGCGTAACACGAGATTGTAGCACAACGTCCGGAGCACGTCCGAGCGCCGAGTGGGCAAACGCAACGGAGAAAGGTGGGCGCATGACCTCATGCGCGGGCATTTTCCCGGTCTCTTCGGGTTTGGTCTTTCGGGTAAGTCTGCTGAGGGCGGGACGAGCCCGTGGCTTGCGTCAGGACGGTTGCAATAGTCCGATTTCGATCCGATTGCGGCCGAGGTGTTTCGCGCGACAAAGAGCCGCGTCAGCGCGGCTCGCCAGTTCGCTGAACTCGGGAGCGGCCTTACCGGAGAATCCGGCGACGCCAAAACTCGCCGTCACGGTCACGGCCGGCCCTCCGAAAGAGAATTCCTCTTCCGCAAACTGGAGGTGCATGCGCTCGACCACGATGCGCACGCCCTCCTCGTCCGCGTGCGTGAGCACCTGCAGGAATTCCTCGCCGCCGATCCGGCCGGAGATATCGGAATATCGTGTGTTGGCCTTGAGGATTTCGGAGAACCGCTGCAGCACGGAGTCTCCGGCCTCGTGCCGATAGGCGTCGTTCACGTTTTTGAAGTGATCAATATCAATCAGCATGACCCAGAAGGCAAAGCCGTGCCGCGCGGCGCCGCTGAGCTTGTCGGCCGCCCCAGGCCACAACCGCGCGCCGGTTTGGCAGACCCGTCAGAGGATCGGTGAGGGCCAGCTCTTCGAGCAGACGGTTCTTGCCTTCGATCTGGCGATGGAGATCGATGAGCCTCAAGCCCACGCGCACGCGCGCCAGCAACTCATCTGGGTCGAACGGCTTGGTCAGGTAGTCGTCCGCGCCCGCGGAGAGCCCTTTGACCACGTTTTCTTTTTCGGCGTTGCTGGTGAGGATGATGACGTACGTGTAGCACCGAGCAGGAGTCCAGAGAAAGAGTATGCTCCACGAGCCGGCGATATCCGGAATCGCTCCGGGAGCTCCGTGACGCGAAAGTGACCGATCGAGTGGTTCCGTGGAATCGGCTGTCAGAGTTTCGGCACGAGGCGGTGTGGGCTGCTCGGGCGGCATGGTGAATCTACTGGTTCGATGCGTCGCTCAATTCTTCCGTAGAAGTCGTGGCGGGGGTGGTGTCTGTTTCGTTCGTGTTCTGGGTCACTCCCAGCTTCGTGCGCAGGCAGCCGACCAACTCAGGAGCCAGTTGTGAGATGTTCATACCTTCGGACACGATGAATTTGCAGCTCAGAATCGGGCGGGCCTGATCGTCGTCGGATAGCTGGCAGTCCACGCGGCAGTACTGGCATTCCTGATTCCAGCAAAAGCGCCCGTACGGGATCGTTTCGGGGCTGATGAACTGGAAGGCGCGGAGCAGGGAATTTCTTTCCGGAACGAGAAACGTCTTTCCCAGGATCGTGATCTCGACCAGCTTCTCGTACGGCCGAAACACGTCCCCCATCAGTGGTGCCTCACCCTCTGCCATTTGCTTGGGCCCTCCGAATGTCTGTCTAACTTAGATCAGCAGGCACGCGGGAGCAACCATAGGGGCGATGGAACGTGCTCAATGATCTAATGACCCAGGGAGAAGCGCAGGCCTAAGGGGATCGCTCGAGATGCCGAGAACCGGCCTCAGGCCGCGGTGGCAAACTGGAAACAGACTCATCCAGGCGTAGGGATTGGGCACTCGATTCGGCAGCGCGCCCCACATCAGTGTGAGATTTTCCGCGTTCACGGCCAGCCACGCGATTTTCACGACGCCGATCATCCCGTACACGGCCCAGAGCGCTCCGAGCATTCTCCTGTGGCCTTGCAAGTTCTGCGTCGCGGGGGCCTCCATCACTGAGATTGGGACGAGCACAGCAGAAAGATAGGAAACGGTTCGTGGCCCGGCAATACGAGGATTACCCTATTTCTGGCGAAGAACTGCCCGTGCCGGGAACGAGGCTCGGAGCCGGATAATCGTAGACCGAAATTCAAATTCAGAGAGCCTCATCAGGTCTTCGACCTGGGCTACGTCTTAGGGGACAATGCAAGCGAGAGGCGAGAGGATCGGTCTATGATCTGCGCGTGTTGACATGGTTTTCAGCCGCACGAGCGACAAGAAGGTGACAAATCAATCTTGGGGGATGACTTTGCGAAAACGACGGGACTTCTTCAAGTGGGTTCTCCTTTTCCTGGGAGTGTTGAGTTTCAGTGGCGCCGCAGAGCCCTCGGGCGCCAAGCTAACGTCTGTTTCACGCGCGAATCTTTGCGTCACGGAAGGTGCAATTGATGAAACGCCCGGTCAGGGTCTGACCGTGAGTGTGCCCAAGATGCGTGCGTATCTGAATGCGGTTACGCCACAAGTTGTCGAAGCACGCTTCACCTACCTCGGCTCAACAGGAAACGAAGCTCGGCTCGGGTCCGGGGAACTTCGTCGCCAGTTCGGCCTCAAGCTGCGCGCGCAGGACGCTTGCAACCTGGTTTACGCCATGTGGCGCATCGAGCCTGAATCGAAGCTCGTGGTGTCGGTGAAAAGCAATCCCGGGCAGCATACCAGCGCGGAGTGCGGCAATCGCGGGTACCGAAACATTAAGCCGCTCCGGAGTACACCTGTGCCAGCTCTGCGCTCTGGAGAAAAGCATACTCTTCGCGCGGAAATGTACGGAGCGGAGATGAGGGTCTTCGCCGATAATTTGCTGGTCTGGGAAGGCTCCGTCGGGCCGGATACGCTCGCCTTCGATGGGCCAGTCGGGATTCGTTCAGACAATGCTCGCTTACAGATCGAACTCCGGGCTGCCGAGCCGCCCGGGGCGATACCTGCTTACGTGCTTCCGTGTCGGTCGGGCGCAGGCGAATCCGAGTAACGTTGACCGCCTGGCGCGAGTATAGCGGAAGCATAGGAAACGCCTCATGGTGCGGCAATACGCGGACACTTTCGCCCCTAGGCTTGTGATCTCGGGCACATCTTGCTGTGGCGGCGATCACTGAGAGCCAGGTACCGCTGTGGGAGCGTGAAACACGAAGTGATGGTACGGGCCGGCAAAAGTGATACGTGCCCGGGGGAGGCAACAATGGGAGGAATACCGGTGCCGCTGTCCTACTTGTTGATTGCGTGTGGCTTAACGACGGCTGTTCTGGCGATCCTGGTGATTTACGGGGACACCTTGTCAATGAAAGAACAGGACCAGCTGTATCTCGACAAGGCTGAACAGGCGATGGCCTTTGAGCAACGAGTGCTCATCAAGAAGATGGATCGCCTGAAGAGGGTAATCATCGTCCTCGCGGTGATTGCCGGCATCTTAGTGCTGGCGAGCGCAGGTGCGTGGGTCTGGATCGGACTTAGGAGTTAGCGAGCGCCCTGGCCTCCGCGCGCGCTCTCGTCGTCGAGTTTCTTGCCGCAATACCGGCAGTTCCGGCTGCGCCTAATAGGCACCCATAAAGGGAGCTTCAGGGGCATTGCTCCCACGAACAAGGGCGTCAGCTGGCGGAGCTGCAATGTTGTTGAGATACGGAACGGCAAGGCGATTCGGAATGCCTCGCTGCTCCAGCAGCTGGGTGTCTTGGCGCTCCCCAAGGCGACGGTGGCTGGATAAATCAGCTACTTTTGGGCCGCAAAGTGACCCGTTTCCAGACCCTGCGCTCAGGCGAAGAACTGCCCCATGCGCCGGAATTTCTCGTATCGTTGGTCTAGGATCTGCTGCGGGGAAAGAACCGAAAGCTCATCGAGAGAGCGGGTCAGAACCGGGTCGAGCAGTCTGGCGGTGGCCGCGTGGTCGGTATGCGCGCCGCCTTCGGGCTCGGGTACGATTTCATCGATTAGCTTCAGTTCGAGAAGGTTTTCGGCCGTGATCTTCAACGCTTCGGCGGCCAGCTCCGCCTTGCTCGCATCGCGCCACATGATCGAGGCGCAGCCTTCCGGTGAAATCACGGAATAGACCGAGTTTTCGAGCATGAAGATGCGGTTGCCCACCGCGGTTGCGAGCGCTCCCCCGGAACCGCCCTCTCCCGTGATCGTGACGACGATCGGCACCGGCAGGCGCGACATCTCCCGCAAGTTGCGCGCGATCGCCTCCGCCTGGCCTCGCTCCTCGGCATCGACGCCCGGATAGGCTCCCTGCGTGTCGATGAAAACCAGAATCGGCCGGCCGAACTTCGCGGCGAGATTCATCGCCCGAAGCGCTTTCCGGTAGCCTTCGGGCTTCGCCTGGCCGAAATTGCGGGCCACGCGCTGTTTCGTATCGCGGCCCTTCTGGCTCCCGACGATCATCACTGGTTTGCCGTGGAACCACGCCATGCCCGTGAGCAGTGCCGGATCGTCCGCAAAGTTGCGGTCGCCGTGGATTTCGCTGAAATTTTCAAAGAGAAGCCGGACGAAATCTTCCGTATAGGGCCGCTGAGGATGGCGAGCGAGCTGAAGTTTTTGCCAGGCGTCGAGATGGGTATAGAACTCGCGCTTCAGCTCCTCGATCTCGCGGCGGATGCGATCGATGTCCGCGGCGTTGGCGTCGGTGGGATCGGTCAGGCGGCTGAGCGCGTCCACGTCGCGCTCGAGCGCATCGATTTCGAGCTGCCGCGCCTTCTCTCGTTCGCTTGCGGCTGGAGCATCAGTCGGGCCTTCCGCTTTGGCCGCTGCGGCCTGCTCCCGCTCGGCGGCGCTCTCCTTCTTCAGTTGGCGCAGCCGGGCGGACGCCCGCATCCGCCGCAGGCGCTCACGCGCCATCTTCTTGCGCTTCTCGGGAGAATCCGTCATTGCACCACCGCAACGGAATCGCTGCCGCAGATTTCGCGGACGCGTTCCACGAGCTCCCGGTCCGCTTGAACGGCACTTGAGGCTTCGAGCGTCGCCTCGCTGCCATCGTCCTTTACCAGCTCGAAGGCCACTCGACAGCGGCCCGGATGGCTCGAAAACAGCTCGTGGAGCTGGTCGAGCGCTCCCGGGTCGATCGCTCCGAGGTCCACACGCACGCGCAGCAGGCTGGGCGCGCCGCTCGAGGACTTCGCGGCCGCCTGGTCGAGCAGGCGCGCATCCGCGACGATCACGCGCGTGCCCACATCCTCCACCGCCACGCGTCCCTTGATCAGCAGCGGCGTCGCAGCCTTCAAAATCGGCTCGAGTTTCTGAAACGCCTCGGGGAAAATCAGAGCTTCGATCACGCCCGTGCGGTCCTGCAGCGTCAGGATCGCCCAGCGGGCACCGCGGCGCGACCTCATCTGACGCGACTGCACGATGATCCCCGCCACCACAATGTCCTCGCCGTTGCGCCGGCCTTCGAGCGTCGAAAGCTCGACCGCCTGGAGTTCTTGCAGGCGTCCTGCGTACTTGTCGAGCGGATGGCCGGAGATGAAAAAGCCGAGAGTCGAGTACTCGGCGGCCAGGAGTTCGTGCTCGGGCCATTCGTCGACGTCCGGGAGATTTTCGGGTGGCGGCGCGATTGGCGTGGCCTGGCCGCCCATAAACAGCCCGTGCTGGCCGCTCTCCTTCGCGCGCTGCAACTTCTGCGCGCGTTCCATGGCGCGGTCGATCACGGCGATCATCTGCGCCCGGTGCGCGCCCAGGCCGTCGAGCGCGCCCGCTCGTACGAGACTCTCCAGCACCCGCTTGTTGAGCAGGCGCACGTCCACCGATTCGCAAAACTCGAAAAAGCTCTTGAACTGCCCCAGCGCCTCGCGCGCGGCAAGGATTCCCTTGACCGTATTCTCGCCGACGTTCTTGATGGCCGCGAGGCCGAAGCGGATATTGTCGCCGACGGGCGTGAAATTCATGTCGCTTGAATTGACGTTCGGCGGCAGCACCGTGATGCCCATGCTGCGGGCTTCGTTGATGTACTTCACCACCTTTTCGGTGTTTCCCGTTTCCGACGTGAGCATCGCGGCCATGAATTCGACCGGATAGTGCGTCTTCAGGTACGCTGTTTGATACGCCAGCAGTGCGTACGCGCACGAGTGGGCCTTTGGGAACCCATAGAGTGCGAATTCCTCCATCAGGTTGAAGATTCTTTCGGCCTTCTTCGCCGGCACTTTGTGCGTCTGGCAGCCCGTCAGAAACTTTTCCCGCTGCGCGGCCATCTCTGCGGGCTTCTTCTTTCCCATCGCGCGGCGAAGCAGGTCCGCGTCGCCGAGCGAGAATCCCGCCAGCCGGTTCGCGATCTGCATCACCTGTTCCTGATAGACGATCACGCCCAGCGTTTCGGCGAGGAATTCCTCGAGCTCCGGTAGATCGTAGGTCACTTTCTTCTTGCCGAGCTTGCGGGCGATGAAGTCGTCGATCATGCCGCCCTGGATCGGGCCGGGGCGATAAAGCGCGTTCAGCGCGGTCAGGTCTTCCATGCGCGTCGGTTGGTAGCGTTTCAGAATGTCGCGCATGCCGTGCGACTCAAACTGAAAAATGCCGGTCGTGTCGCCTCGCGAAAAAATCGCATACGTTTTGGCATCGTCGAGAGGGAGAGCGCTGAGATCGAGATCGATACCGATACCGCGGTTCTGCTTCACGAGTCGAACCGCGTCGTCGAGAACCGTGAGCGTCGTCAGCCCGAGGAAATCCATCTTCAGCAGGCCGATTCGCTCGAGAGCATTCATGTCGTACTGCGTCGTGATTTCATCCTTGTTCGACTTGTACAGCGGCACGATCTCCGTGAGCGGGCGCGGAGAGATCACCACTCCGGCGGCATGGATCGAGGCGTGGCGCGCGAGACCTTCGAGGCGCAGCGCCACCTCCACCAGCTCCTTCACGCGCTCGTCAGATTTGCGAAGCGATTCGAGCTGCGGCGTCTGCTTGAGCGCGTCTTCGAGTTCGATATTGAGCGTGGCGGGGACCATCTTCGCGATCTTGTCCACTTCGCCGAACGGCATATCGAGCGCGCGGCCCGCGTCCTTGAGAACCGCCTTCGCCGCCATCGTTCCGAACGTGATGATCTGCGCCACGTTCTTTTCGCCGTAGGTTTTCCGAACGTAGTCGATCACTTCGCCGCGCCGGCGCATGCAGAAGTCGATATCGATATCGGGCAGCGAGACGCGCTCAGGGTTCAGGAAGCGCTCGAACAGCAGGTCGTATTGCAGCGGATCGACGTCCGTGATTCGCAGCGCGTAGCTGACCAAGCTCCCCGCCGCCGAGCCGCGGCCCGGCCCCACGGGGACTTCCTGCGCGCGCGCGTAGCGGATGAAATCCCACACGATCAAGAAGTAGCCCGCGAAGCGCATCTTCTTGATCATTTCGATTTCGGCGGAGAGGCGCTGCTCGTATTCCGCCAGCGGGTGGCGGAGCAGGTTGTCCTTTGCCCGGCGCTCGAGCTGCGGCGCGCGCGACGCGAAACCCTCGCGAACCACTCGCTCGAAATACGAGTCGGTCGTGTGGCCTTCGGGAACCTTGAATTCGGGGAACGGATTGCCGACGCGCTGGATTTTCAAGTTGCAGCGATCGGCGATCGCCACAGTGCGGAACACCGCGTCCGGAAGTTCGCGAAAGACTTGCGCCATTTCCTCCGCCGTCTTGAAATAGAACTGATCGGTCGCGAACTTCATCCGCTGCGCGTCGCTCATCGTCTTGCCTGTCTGGATGCACATCAACACTTCCTGAGCGTGGGCGTCCGAGCGGGTCAGATAGTGGCAGTCATTCGTCGCCACCAGAGGGATGCCGGTCTCCTTCGACAGGCTCACCAACTCGCGGTTGATTCGCGTTTCGAGTTCCAGCCCCTGGTCCTGCACCTCCAAGAAAAAATTGCCTTTGCCGAAAATGTCGCGGAGCCGATACGCGTTCGTTTTCGCCAGCTCGTATTTTTCGGAAAGCAGGGCGTCGGCCACTTCGCCGCGCAGGCATGCTGACAGCGCGATAAGCCCTTTGCTGTGTTGCGCCAGCAGTTCGTGATCCACGCGCGGCTTGTAGTAAAAGCCGTCGAGAAAGCCTGTCGAGACGAGCTGGATCAGGTTCCGGTAGCCCTCTTCGTTTTCGCACAGCAGGACGAGATGGTTCGAGCGCTCGGCCTCGGCGCCGCGGTTCTTGTGGTTGTCGGGCGCGACGTAAACCTCGCAGCCGATGATCGGCTTCACGCCGTGGGTCGTGGCCTGGTGGTAGAAGTTCGCGGCAGCAAAGAGGTTACCGTGATCGGTGACCGCGACAGCCCTCATCCCGCGGCGCGCGGCCTCGGCCGTAAGTTCGCCGATTTCGCAAGCGCCGTCGAGGAGAGAGTAGTCCGTGTGGAGATGCAGATGTACGAAGTCCGACGAAGCTGAGGAGGCCATGCGAAACCCATTCTAAACCAGCTTCGAAGATTCGGGTACGCAAACCTGTGCTGCGGAAAACCCGCCAATTTCCGGCGAGCCGCCCGCGCGGCGAAATTTCTTGGCAGCGAAGGGCGGTCTAGGGCGCGTTTCGATGCTAAAAAACGGCAAAAATTGTCACCACCAGTGAACGATGAGATGCTTCGAGGTGGTGCTAAAAATCGCCGGATTCCTGCGTATAGGTGAAGCCGGGAAGCGCGGGTGTCGCGCCTGTGTGAGAGACCCTGACGCGAATGGGAGGCTCGTCTTCGGAGCCGCTTTTGCGCAGAAGCGCGAACGTGCCGAGCGCTTCGCCATAGATTTTCGTAACCAGGAAGGATTCGCCGCTGTCGTCTTTCTTCCAGACCTGACCGACTTGGATTTTGTTGACGGGCACGATACGAATGTAGACAGATTCACGCGAAGCGTCAATACGGTTGCCCGCGACACTTTCCGTGGCGTCCTTTGCCGGCTTTGTGGCATCTTATGCAGCAGAGAATATGGCGGAAGGGAAAAAAATCGCGGTCGTCCTGTTTCAGCTGGGCGGCCCGGACTCACAGGAGGCCGTCGAGCCGTTTCTCTACAATCTGTTCTGCGATCCCGACATCATAAATTTCCCCGGTTCATTTCTCGCGCGCAAGCCGCTCGCGAAGCTGATCTCCACCGCGCGCTCGAAAACCGTCCGCCAGAAATACGCGGAAATCGGCGGCGGTTCGCCGATTCGCCGCCTGACCGAGCAGCAGGCGAGGGCGCTCCAAGCAGCGCTGCGTCCGCACCTTTCGGCGCGCGTGATCGTCGCCATGCGCTACTGGCGTCCGGACACCGAAGAGGCGATTGCGTCGCTCGGGAGCGCGCGATTCGACGAACTGATCCTGCTTCCGCTCTACCCGCACTACTCTTTCGCGACCACGGCCAGCAGCCTCAAGGAGTGGAACCGGCTGCACAAGCCGAAAGTTCCGGTTCAGGTGATCGATCATTTTTTCGATCATCCGGACTACCTCGCGGGAATTGTCGAGCGGACGAACAGCGTCCTGCGGCAGCTACCGCGGCCGGAGGAAGTTCACCTGGTCTTCAGCGCGCACGGCCTGCCGATGGCGCTGGTCGAGAAGGGCGATCCCTATCCGCAGCATATCGAGGCCACCGTCCGGCTGGTTCGCGAACTCGGGGCCTGGCCGAATCCGCACGTCCTCTGCTTCCAGAGCCGGGTCGGGCCGCAGAAATGGATCCAGCCGTCGCTGACGGGCACGATCGAGAAGCTGGCGCACGAAGGAGTTCGCCGGATGCTCGTGATCCCGATTTCCTTCCTCACCGAACACATCGAGACGCTGCACGAGATCAACA
>Ga0187872_10003894_pt1 | contig 11590 bp, 11 predicted proteins | sample June2016WEW_16_4_FD_132973 | JGI IMG/M metagenome (GOLD analysis project Ga0187872, IMG submission 132973) | Peatland microbial communities from SPRUCE experiment site at the Marcell Experimental Forest, Minnesota, USA - June2016WEW_16_40 | ecosystem: Environmental > Terrestrial > Soil >...
GGATCTCCTCCGCGCTATCCCCGATTGCGGGCGGCGATGGCGGGCGCGCCGCTGCGGCGTCGCGCGGCACAGCGTTCTCAGTGTGCTCCGTCGGCATATGCCTAAACAAAAAAGTATACGCCGGTGTGTGGAACGGGGCAAATCGCGCCCAAGGGCGTCGGCGCTCGGGATCAAGTCGCGGGGAGCAGGGGAACCGCGTTAGTCGGCGGCTGCGGCGGCTTTTGGAGCGTAGTATCCGGTGCGCGTGCGGACCAAAACCTTCCCAAGTCCGCTCGGTGGAAAGGCGCGAACCTGGACGGCGCGGAACGTGCCATCTCTGGCTGTGTTCGACGGATAGTAACCCAGCGTGTACTGATTGCGGATTTCGTGCGCGACCTTTTCGCAGACCGGAGTCACGTCATCGAGAGTGTCCGGGAAATAGGCCAGCCCGCCTGTGGCCTCGGCGAGTTCAGTGAGGATTTTCTTGGACCGCCGGACCATTTTCTTGTCGTGCTTGAGATCGTCTTCGCTGTAGACGCCGATCGCATAGATTGTGGCATTCGACTCTTCAGCCGCCTTGATCGTGTCCTCGAACGTCCTGCGGCTGGCGTCGTCGTCGCCGTCCGTAACAAGAAGAAGCACTCTCTTGTCCTTGTGGCCTTTCTTCAGGTGCGCCAGTGAGCCGATCACAGCGTCGTAGAGTGCGGTGCTGCCGCGCGTGTCGATCCGCGACAGCGCGTCTTCGAGATTCTTCTGATCGCTCGTAAAGTCGCCTTCCGTATCGAGGTAATACTCGTCGTTGAAGTTGACGACGAACGCCTCGTCCTGGGGATTGCTGGTCTTAACGAAGGTCATGGCGGCCGCGCTCACTTGGGCCCGCTTTTCGCGCATGCTGCCGCTGTTATCGATCACCAGACCCATCGTCACGGGAATATCGTCGCGCGAGAACATCGATATGTTCTGCTGGATTTTGTCCTCAAACACTTGAAACTCGCCTTTGTTCAAGTCCGGGACAAACTCTCCCCGGGAGTCGGTCACCGTGACGTGCAGCACGACCAAATCGACGGTTGCCTTGAGCCGGGCGCCCTGGGGAGCCTGCTGTCCCGGCGGCGGAGGGAGAGCAGGAGGTGCGACGGGAGGAATCGGGTTCTGCGCGTGTGCGGATGGCGCGGCGAAGACAAGTGCCGAAAAAACCAGGGCCAGCAGGAAAGCGGCGGCGCTGTTAGTGGCCTGGCGCAAAGTATCCGCTTTTGGCGGACACAGTGAGGGGAGGTAGACCCTTGGGTGGATTGAGCTTGACTTTGATCTTGCGCCACTTGCCATCGTGTGCCCGGTCGCTTGGCCTGTATCCCAAAACATACTGATTGCGAAGCTCCATGCTTATTTTTGTCGCGACGTCCGGCAGTTCGTTCAGGTTCTGCACCGCGAACACCCGGCCGCCGGTCATCTCCGTCAAATCTTCCAGAAGAGAAGGACCCGCCCGCTCCTCCGGCGTCGGCCCGCCACCGGGTTCGAACAGCCCGATCGCATAAATCTGAACGTCCGCTTCGCGAACGAACTGGCGAATCTCGCTGTCCGTGTACCGACTATGATTATCGCCTCCGTCCGATAGGATGAGCAAAGCTTTCTTTGTGTTGTGTGCTCCTCGCATCTGGCTGAGGCCGAGATAGACGCCATCATACAGCGCCGTCAAACCGTGCGCGGCCGTGTACATCAGGCGGTCCTGTAAGTCATCGACGCTGGCGGTAAAAGGGCTGATGAGCTGCGCACGGTCGTTGAAGTTCACGAGAAAGAATTCGTCCTGGGGATTCGCGGTGCGGAAAAATTGCACGGCGGCCTGGCGCGACTTATCGATCTTGTCGGTCATGCTGCCGCTCATGTCGAAGATCACGCCGATCGACACCGGAACGTCTTCGCTCGAAAACTGGACGACTTCCTGCTCAATGCCGTCCTCGAATACGCGGAAGTTCTCTCGTTCAAGCCCCGTGACCAGTCGCCCGAGAGGATCGGTAACGGACGCGCCGACCAGCGTCATTTCGGTTTCCGAGCGGATCGGCTGGCCCTTCTGTATCTTTTGTGGTGCAGGACTTTCAGGACCGACAGGAGCGACTTGCGCGCGTGCAGGGGGAACGAGGGCGGAGAACAGCACCAGACTGAACGCCACGCAAACCGCCGCGAATACGCGGTCCGGGTTCGGCGGCATGGTGTGGTGTTTCAAAGTGCCCCCATACGCCTCTTAGGCGGGATTGTATCACCAGCCACGTCCAAAGCAAGGGCAGGCTAGGTCCGCTGTCGTTAGGTGTACCGGAGGGCTTCGCCTCTCCATGTTAGTATCATTTGTCGACGGCGACGAAGGCCGCAAAACCCATGGCGCATCCAGCATCGCGAAAACCGAATGTCCTGGCCGTGATTCCGGCGCGCCACGCGTCGGCGCGTTTTCCGGGGAAGCCGCTGGCCCCGATCGCCGGCCGGCCTATGATTCAGCACGTCGTCGAGCGTGTCCGGCAGGCCCAACTCCTTTCGGGCGTGGTCGTGGCGACGGACGAAGCGAGCATCAAGAATGCGGTCGAGGCCTTCGGCGCCGAAGCGATTCTCACACGCGCCGACCATCGTACGGGAACGGACCGCGTGGCCGAAGTCGCGGCGCACCGCGAGGCCGAAATCTACTTGAACGTGCAGGGCGATGAGCCGCTGATCGACCCCGGCACAATCGACGCAGTCGTCACGGCACTGCTCGAAGACGATTCGGTTCAGATCGCCGGACCCTGCGCGGCGATTACACAAACGAATGACATCATGGACCCCAATATCACCAAGGTCGTCCGCGATTTCGACGGCAACGCCCTGTATTTTTCGCGGGCTCCCATCCCCTGGGTGCGCGATAGGGATGGATCGATCGCCGCGCGCCACTGGAAGCACATCGGCTTGTACGCGTTTCGCCGCGATGCGCTCATCGAGTTTCCCACGCTCCCGCCGGGAGACCTGGAACGCATCGAGCAGCTCGAACAGCTTCGCTGGCTGGAAAACGGCTATCGCATCCGGATCGTCGAGACCGAATACGACGCGATCAGCGTGGATGTGCCCGCGGACATCGAGCGCGTCGAAAAGCTTCTGCGCCAGAACGCATCCTGAATTGCGGTTCGGAGAAGCACAGTGAAGACCTCCGGTGTGGTTGTTTTCGTGGCCGCCGTCGTGCTCGCGTCGCCGCCGCTTTGTGCGGCTGGGCACGGCGCTCGAAACTCCCGCCCGGCAAGCAGGCAGGACTCAGGCCCGGCCGTTTCGGCGCACGAGCTGTTCGAATTCCACAGCGGCTTCTGGATTAACCTTCACCATTTCCTTTACGAACAGGCCGCCATCGCCACGGCAGGCCCGCGTGGCACTCCTCACGAGGCTGAATTGGCCACCGACGAGAGCACGACTGCCGGCCTCTCGGAGGACGAAGTGAAGACCTGGTCGAATGCATTGGCGTATTACCGAGCCAACATGCTCCGTCACGACCTCTCGTCGGACGAGGACATGGTCACGATCAAAAATCGCCTCGAGGATCTCGAAGACGCCACGTCGATCGATCGCGCGAACCTCGATCCCGGCTTGATCGCTGTTCTCGATGAAGCAGCGCCCATATATCGCGCCCACTGGTGGCAGCTCCACGGCGCTGCGAATCGGACGTGGATTAAAGCGGTGATGCCTCTCGTGGACAAGAACGGCGTCACGCTTTCGCAGCAGATTGCAATGGCCTTCGAAACGCCCTGGCCGGATCATCCGTTGCGTATCGACGTAGTCGCCTACGCGAATTTCGGGGGCGCCTACACGACGCTGCATCCCTCGCGCATCATTGTGTCCAGCATTGACGGCGGTAATCAGGATATCGCCGCGCTCGAGGTTCTTTTCCACGCGGCGTCCGGCACGCTGATCGAAGCGGTCGCGGACGTCGCGGCCCGCAATTTCGCCGCGCAGAAAAAACGGCCGCCGCCCGAACTGGCGCAAGCCATTCTCTTCTTCACTTCCGGCTTTTACGTCAGGCAGCTCTTCCCCGATTACACGCCGTATGCGGACCGTTTTCAGCTGTGGGTGACGAACGACGATTGGAAGGGTTTCCGCAGCATGCTCGTGAAGGATTGGCAGCCACGCCTGGAAGACAGAGTCACGCTGGATGCGGCTCTGTCGCAGTTGGCCGCGGATGTCGGCGTAGCTCTGACGGCCCCGGCGCCTCCGGAGCTTCCGCCAACACCAGCCGCGCCCGCGAAGTGATCCCGCGAGATCAGTGCAGGCGGAATCGGACGTCTACATGTGTCTCGATCTCCACGGCTTGGCCATCGAGGTAGGTCGGTTCGTATTTCCAGTGGGTGACTGCCGCGAGCGCCGCGTTGACCAGCAAGCCCGGGCCGTCAATGACGCGTGCTCGTACGATATTGCCTTGCTCGTCGATCACCGCGTCGATGACCACCACTCCTTCTATCTTTGCAGCTAGCGCGACCGCCGGGTATACCGGCGGGGGAGTGGAAATCGGCAGTGGCTGTTTGACATCGCCGCCGACGCGCACGATTTTCTTCGTGGGAGGGGGCGGTGGAATCACGGCTTTCGTATCTACCACTCCGCCGATGATTCCGCCAAGAACTCCCCCGGTTTGCCCTCCGGGTACGCCGCCGATCACTCCTACGCCCACGTCGGGCGGGGCCTCGTCGTGAACGATCTGGATCTTAGCCGGGATCACAGCGGGAGCCGTCAGATGGCTCGTCGGCAGCAGTCGAGGGAGAGGCCTTGCGAGCTTCTGCACCTGAGCAGCCGGCGGAGGCGGTGCGGGAGGAGGTGGCGCGACCAAAAACGTGGTCTGGAAGCTGCGAAGATCGATTACCTGCGTGAAGAAGAATGGCGCCAGCACCACGGCAGCAACGATGATGATGTGAGCGATTAGTGACACCGCCCACTCAAGCGGATTCCGGCCGTCATGCTCCAACGGTATCTCGAGCATGCCTTTGAGGAACGTCGCTTGCGCTTGCGCGCGAGTTTGTGCGTGCATGCTCGCGGCTGAGCCGGGATGTCCTTCCCAGACGGCCTCTCGGAACACCTCAAAAGTGGCGTTGGGCATCATTGCGTCCTCCTCTCTTCCGGCTTGCGACTCGCGCGAGGAGTTCTGCGAGTCTCCCTAAAACACTCCTTTATAACGCCGGCGCTCGCATCGCACTGCGACGCGCATCACGCCGCCACGTGACGCGCGTCACATTCGCGGCGCAGTTGCTTTTCGCTCATTTCGGCCGAAATGAATCGCGATTTGACACGCGCCCTCTTTCCCTACATAATACATTGTACGCCGACTCTCCCGGAGGATTTCGAGCGCCTTGCCGACCGGCCCGAAGTACATCTTCGTTACGGGCGGCGTTGTCTCCTCTCTCGGGAAAGGCGTAGCGGCGGCTTCGATGGGCTGTCTGCTCGAAAGCCGCGGCCTTCGCGTCACCCTCCAGAAGTGTGATCCTTACCTGAACGTCGATCCCGGCACGATGTCGCCGTATCAGCACGGCGAGGTCTTCGTCACCGACGACGGCGCGGAGACCGATCTCGACCTCGGCCACTACGAGCGCTTCACCTCCGCTCATCTCACCCGCGACCATAACTGGACCACAGGCCGCATCTACGAATCCATCATCGCGAAAGAGCGCCGCGGCGATTACCTCGGCAAGACCGTGCAGGTCATCCCGCACGTCACCGACGAAATCAAAGCCGCGTTCCGCAAAGTCGCCGACGGCGTGGATGTCGTCATCGTCGAAATCGGCGGCACCGTGGGCGACATCGAATCGCTGCCGTTCATGGAAGCCATCCGCCAGATGCGTCTCGAACTCGGCCCTGAAAACGTCGTCTTCGTCCATCTGACGCTCGTGCCTTTCATCGCCACTGCCGGAGAGCTGAAGACCAAGCCGACGCAGCACAGCGTCAAGGAACTGCTCAGCATCGGAATTCAGCCGGACATTTTGATCTGCCGCAGCGACCGCCAGTTGGGCGCCGATCTGAAATCCAAGATCGCGCTGTTCTGCAACGTCGCCGAGTCATGCGTCATTTCCGCTCCGGACGTCGCCAACATCTACGAAGTCCCGATGACGCTTGCTGCGGAAGGCCTCGACGAGCAGATTCTCCGCCTGCTGCATCTCGAAGCGCCGCCGCGCGACCTCAGCCGTTGGCTCGCAATGCTCGAGACTCTCGAGCACCCGCAGGGCGAAGTCCGCATCGGCGTCGTCGGGAAATACGTGCAGCTCGAGGACGCCTACAAGAGCCTCCGCGAAGCTCTGGTCCACGGCGGCCTTGCGAGCCGCCAGCGCGTCGTCATCGAATGGATCGAAGCCGAAGACATCGACTCGGCCGCCACCGCCGAGCGCATGCTGCGCCACGTGGACGGCATCCTCGTTCCCGGCGGCTTCGGCAAACGCGGCATCGCGGGCATGGTCCACGCGATCACCTACGCGCGCGAAAAGAAAATCCCGTTCTTCGGCATCTGCCTCGGGATGCAGTGCGCCACGATCGAATACGCGCGCCAGGTGTCCGGGCTCGAGCGCGCGGATAGCACCGAGTTCGATCCCTCGACGCCCAATCGCGTGATTTATAAACTGCGCGAGCTGCTCGGCGTGGACGAAATGGGCGGCACGATGCGCCTCGGCGCATGGCCCTGCAAGCTCGAGCCCGGCTCGTTCGCCGCGAAGGCTTACGGCACGACGGAAATCTCCGAGCGCCACCGCCACCGCTACGAATTCAATTGCGAATACGAGAAGACGCTCACGTCCGCCGGCTTCCGCATCACCGGCCGCACGCCCGACGGCGTCTACGTCGAGATCATCGAGGTCCCCGACCACCCGTGGTTCGTCGGCTGCCAGTTCCACCCCGAATTCAAATCGAAACCGCTTGCGCCGCATCCGCTTTTCGCGGCGTTCGTGCACGCGAGCCTCGAAAACCGCCGCGCGCGCCTCGGCCACGCCGCCGCCGCGCAATCGAAGGCGCACGTCTCCACGAGCGAACCGCACGCGGCCGAAATGCGCGCAGCGGACGCACGCGCTCGTGCCGCCGGCGCGGACTCAGCCTCTGCCGATTAGTTCTCTCTTTTAGGGGAGCAGTGGGTGCCCCACCCGTTGGTTCTGAAAGGGCGGGAGGCTTTGGCTTACGCCGCGGCGAGGTACTGCCAGACGTTGCCGGTGCACTTCAGTTGGAAGACTCCGCCCTCGTCCGCGTGGAGGAAGTAGTCCCCTTGCGGAATCCGGCCCGTGCCGGCTGGACGCACGGAGCACTTCGCCCATCGAGTGGGGCGCACTCCGCGGCCGTGCTGGTTGCCCGTATCCACGATGTGGATCCCATACTTCACGCGGTACTGCACTCCCGTGGGTCGTGTCGGGACTAACCGCCCTGTTCCTATGCGCTTATGTGTCTCGTTGGCCATAATGATTCGATGCCGCGGAGGCCCAAAAAGTTTCCCTTTATTCCCCTTTTTGGGAGCCTTCCGCGTAACCTATTGTACCACAAAAGGTTAATGATATCAGTTTTTGTAGGGGCGCAGTACTGGCCCAATTCCGAGCCGAAGCATCGATGGTTCGAAGCTCTTTAGGGGGTCGGAGCTTTAGCTCCGACGTAAGTCGCTCAAAGAGGCAGGGCTTTAGCCCTGAGGGAAATGCCGGCATGCCCGACCCTTGCCTTCCAAAGGGTGGGAGTCGTTGCCTACACCGGAACCTTCAAACCCGCCCAGCCGAAAATCTCCCGGTTCAAGGCCTCGACCGTCTCAGGCTGGTCCTCCCCGGCCAGGTTTGAATCGACCTCATAGCCCTCGCTCTTGAGGTAGTACAAGAGCATCCGGTACGACGCCCGGAAGCTCTTCAACTCGTTCGCGTCGATCGTCACCGACTGCCCCGGGATCGCGGACGTCAGCTCGTCCCGCATGTAGATGGCGTCGAACCCGAAGATTTTCCATTGTTGGTCGCGCCGCTCCGCCCGATAGAGGAACCGCGCATGGGTCGATAGCGTCAGGTCCACGCCTTGCAGCTTCACCGGCAGGTCGATGATTCCCACCAGGCTCGCTACCGCGCGGTCGCCCGCGAGCGTCACCAATATCGGCGCCAGCCGGTGTTTCGCGCGAACGCCGCGCTCGGCCATGTCGATCGACCCTGCGACGAAGTCCGCACCGTTGCCGCGAAACCAGCTCACGCGCACGAGCGAGTCCGGCCAGAAGCAGCCGCGCATCGTCTCCCAGCGTCCCGTGTCACGGCTCTCCCGCTCCCGCAGGATCAGTTGCGTGATCGCGGTAATGTCCGCGCTCTCGGTCACATTCTTAGGCAGGTCCGCGCTCATCTGGTACGTCCCCTCAGCCTACGCCCTGGCTTTCCAATAGCCGGGACGCCGTCGGCCATGTGCGACAGCCAAAATTTGTATGGCGCTGTTCGATTCGCGATAAATCACCAGGAACGGAAAACAAGGAAGCTTCACCTTACGCGAGCCACGAGGGCCGCGCGGCCAGCGCTGCGGAGCCGCGAGAATTCTGTCAATCACTTGATTGATTTCTTCGACGAATCTTGCTGCAGCCCGAGGACTTCGGTCCCGATACTAGCGCGCTGCGGCCTCGGCCTCCTCAAGTGCTGCCGGGTGTACAAATATCCGTCTGGCCGTCATTTGATCGCTGAGGAAAGTCGCCGCCGGGCCTGTTCGATCGGAATAGGCTTAACCTTTCCGGAATCGAGCTCCTCCATGCGCCGGGCAATTTCCGCGTCCCAGGCGGCTCGAACCGACTTGTCTTTCGAGCTGTCGAGGCTCTCGATCAGTGAACCCGCCAGTTCGGCGCGTTCCGTGATAGGGAGTGTCATAGCTCTCTTCAGGAGCTCATTTGCTTCTCGGGTCATAGACGTATTCTACCTCGAAGACGCAACGGCATGCAGGTTCTAGAACTGTCTTTTTGCCCCTGTACCAGTTTTGTCCCATAGGGCAGTTCGAAACGCGTTCGGCCGTGCTACGTTCGAGTGTGATGATGTTCGACAGGACGAACGGCGCACACGGCGGGCAACGAACCCGAGGCACGATACGACCGCTCTCGGTCTTTTCCTCTGCCTCCTTTGCTTGCTCCACTTCCTTTGCGTCCCTCGCCCTGCCATCTCCGATTCCCGGATTTCTAATCGTCACAGTGTGTCGAACAAAAACGGTCGTAAGCTGTTGGAAACACGGCATCGGCACGCGTTCTAATCGTCACAAATTCGCGGGGGTCCCGCATCGCCGCACCGCGACGAATTCCACGTTGAAAAGAGGCGCGAAGCCGAATACGCTGTGGGAATCCATGGAGCCCTCTCGCAGTTTCACGGTAGGCAGGATCACCATCGGCGGCGGCGCACCGCTATTCCTGATCGCGGGGCCGTGCGTGATCGAAAGCGAAGCGCACGCCACGATGATGGCTGAGCGCCTGGCCACCATTGCGTCCGAGCTGGACGTGCCGCTGATCTTCAAAGCGTCCTACGACAAGGCCAACCGCTCGTCCGTGTCGTCCTATCGTGGCCCAGGCCTCGCGGAAGGTCTCCGCATCCTCGCGGAGATCAAACGCCGCACTGGCCTGCCGATACTGACCGACGTTCACGAGGTATCGCACGTCGCCCCGGCCGCCGAGGTCTGCGACGTCCTCCAGATTCCCGCGTTTCTTTCGCGCCAGACCGATTTGCTCGCCGCCGCGGGGCGCTCCGGCCGCGTCGTGAACATCAAGAAGGGTCAGTTCCTTTCGCCCTGGGACATCGCGCACGCCGCGGAAAAAGTGGCCGGCACGGGTAACGACAAGATCATCCTTACCGAGCGCGGGACATCGTTCGGCTATCAGAATCTCGTGGTGGACATGCGCTCGTTTCCAATCATGCGCAAGCTCGGCTATCCGGTCGTCTTCGACGTTACCCACTCCATTCAGTTGCCTGGCGGGGCGGGGAAGTCGAGCGGCGGCCAGCCCGAATTCATCGAGCCGCTCGCGCGGGCGGGCGCGGCCGTCGGCGTGGACGGGATTTTTCTGGAAGTTCACGACAATCCCGCGCGGGCGCTCTCCGACGGCACGAACGCGCTGCCGCTCGATCAGCTCTGCCCGCTGCTCGAGAAAGTCCTTCCCATGGCTGCGCTGGCCCGCGAGTCGGATGCGCCGCCGCCGCGCCACGAGGAGCCGCAGCGCGCCGCCGTTCCGCAGGCGGGCGAACGCCGCGCGTGGAGAAACCGATGAAATCCGCCAGCCCGGCGAAATCGGCGCTGGAGACCGCGAAGCGCGTCCTGCGAATCGAAGCTGAAGCGATCGCCGGCCTGATCGATCGTCTCGACGCGCGGTTCGAAAAAGCCGTCGAGCTGGTCCACAGTTGCAAAGGGCGCGCGGTCGTCACGGGCCTCGGCAAGTCGGGCCTGATCGGCCGCAAAGTCGCGGCAACGTTTTCGAGCACCGGGACGCCGTCGCTTTTTCTGCACGCGGCCGAGGCGCTCCACGGCGACCTTGGAATGCTGACCGCGGGCGACGTGCTGGTTGCAATCTCCACGAGCGGCGAGACGGAAGAGCTGATCGAGCTAAGCGAAGCGGCGAAGCGCCTGGCCGTCCCGGTCATCGCATTGACGGCGCACCCGCGCTCGACGCTCGCCGCGGCGAGCGACATCGTGCTCGACATCGCCGTAAAGGAAGAGGCCTGCTCGCTGAATCTCGCGCCGACCGCCTCGACCGCCGCCGCGCTCGCGATGGGCGACGCGCTGGCCATCGCGCTGCTCGAGCGCCGCGGATTCCAGCAGGACGACTTCGCCGCGCTGCATCCCCGCGGCGGCCTCGGGAAAAAGTTGCGCCGCGTCGAAGCGCTGATGCATTCGGGCGAGGACCTGCCGCGCGTCCTGCCGACGGCGAAGATGCCGGACGTAATTTATGAAATGAGCCGCAAGGGTCTCGGCATGGCTGCGGTGACGGAGCGCGACGGGCGGCTGCTCGGCATCATCACCGATGGCGACCTGCGCCGCGTGATGCAGAAGCGCAAGGAGAACGTGCTCGATCTCGCGGCGGCGGATTGCATGACGAAGAATCCGGTTACGCTGCCGCGCACGGAGCTTGCCGCGGCCGCGTTGCGCGTGATGGAGGAGAAGAAGATTACGTCGGTGCTGGTCGTCGATGGCGCAGGGCGGCTCGAAGGCGTCGTCCACATCCACGACCTCTGGACCTTGCAACTCTTCTGAGGATTTGAAGCGATGCGTCGCAGGGAATTCTTGGAGCTGCTGGGAGCCGGGGTTTGCGTTCCGCTCGCGTCCGGCTTGGAGGCTCAGGTTCCCACCGGCGGCCCGAAAGCGGACGTGACGCTGCACATCTCACCTGTGGAAGTGGAAATCGCTCGCGGGAAAACGATTAAGACAACGGGGTACAACGGCTCTGCGCCGGGCCCGTTCCTGCGCTTTCGCGAGGGCCAGCGGGTGACCGTGGACGTCTTCAATGACACGAAAGAGCCGGAGTTGGTCCACTGGCATGGATTCTTCATTCCGCCGGAGGTAGACGGAGCGATAGAGGAGGGAACACCGCTCATTCAGCCGCAGAGCGGGCAGCGATACTCGTTTGTGTCGCGGCCATCGGGTACGCGCTGGTATCACACGCACGTTTCCGCCGGCCGGA
>Ga0187872_10003901_pt1 | contig 11578 bp, 12 predicted proteins | sample June2016WEW_16_4_FD_132973 | JGI IMG/M metagenome (GOLD analysis project Ga0187872, IMG submission 132973) | Peatland microbial communities from SPRUCE experiment site at the Marcell Experimental Forest, Minnesota, USA - June2016WEW_16_40 | ecosystem: Environmental > Terrestrial > Soil >...
CGACATTCGCAGTGAATCCGGCGAGATCAAGAAGAACATCGGCTACATGACGCAGCGGTTCAGTTTCTACGAAGACCTGACCATCGAGGAAAATCTGGATTTCATCGCAAAGATTTACGGCGTGCCGGAACGCAAGGCGGCCGTGGAAAAAAGCCTGGAACAACTCGGCATGACCGCGCGCCGCCGCCAGCTTGCCGGCACCCTTCAGGCCGTCGTTTGCCAGCGCATGGTCCCCACCATCGCCGGCGGCATGACCCCCGCCCAGGAAATCATGATCAACTCCGGCACCATCCGCAAATTACTCGAGGAAAACCGCCTCGAACGCCTCCCCGCCGCCATCGAAACCGGCAGCGAGGAGGGCATGCTCAACTTCAACCAGTCCCTCTTTCAACTGGTCAAGGACGGCAAAGTTTCCCAGGAAGACGCCCTCTCCAAGGCCACCAACGCCCAGGCCCTGGAAATGAACTTCCAAGGCATCTTCCTCACCGAAGGCAAGCGCATCCTCGGCTGACGACATGAAACGGACCTTCCAGATTGCAGTCGTCCTCTGCGCTTTTTGCGCGCCCTGTTTTGGCGAAAGCCAGCCGTGCCGGCAATCCAATACCCATGGCCATGTCCATTAGGCACCGGTCCTGGGTTTCTCGCGCTCAATCATCTGGGCAATGCCCGCTTTGAGCTGGGGCAGTTCCTTTTCTAGGACTGCCCACACAATTTCTGTGTCCACACCGAAGTAATGATGAACGAGGATGTTTCTCATCCCATTGATCTTTTCCCACGGAATGTCCGGTTGTTTGGACTTGCATCCGGCGCTCACCAATCGCGCCGCTTCGCAGATGATTTGCAAGTGATGGAGAACCCAGGTTTGCACCAACTCATTGCGGTCAAATTCACTCCGCCCGCCGGCCGTGTGTCGTTCAATCCGCTCAATGCCCTCGCGAATATCGAGCAGCCGCTGGTAATCATCCCTCATACCGGCACGGCTTCCTCCAGCACACGCGCGCGCAAACGTTCCCGCAATCCCTTTACCGTCACCACATCCACGGCGCACCCGAGCAATTTCTCCAAATCAGACTGCAATCCGCCCAAGTCCAGCAGGCTGCGGCCCGGTTCCATCTCCACCACGAAATCCAAATCGCTCGAACTCGTTTCCTCCCCTCGCGCAATCGAGCCAAACAGTTTCAATGATACCGCTCCGTGTTTGCGGGCCAGTTCCAAAATCTGCTCCCGCTTGGATTGGACCAATGTTCGCTTGCTCATGCCTCCAATGTGCCGGATTCCGGCATGAATTAGAAGCCCAATTCTTTCTCCCCGCCCCGCGCCAGATTTTCCCAGTTTGTTCTTGTCCCAACGCCCTTTTTTTGTCACAACTTCCATCGTCAATCGTTCACCGTGCAAGACAGCAACCTAAATATCGTCAACGATTCTCAAATCGGCCGCCCCAGCCGGGCGTCTTGTCTCCGGGGCGCGCCCGTGGACCCCCCTCCCGCCGCCCCCGCACAACCGCCGCCATGAACTCCACACCCATCTCCACTCTCCCTAGCCCCGCCGCCTCCTCCAATCCCGGCGCCCCTTCGCCGGACCAGACCCGCCAGACCCTGCTCATCGTGGACGACGAGGAGGGGCCCCGCCAGTCCCTGCGCGTGGTCTTCAAGGAGGATTACAATCTCCTCATCGCCGCCGACGGAAACCGCGCCGTCGAACTGGCCAAACAACACAAGATCAACGCCGCCGTCGTGGACATCCGCATGACCGGCATGAACGGCACCGAAGTCCTCGAAAAACTCAAGGCCATTCAGCCCTCCGTCGAAGTCATCATGCTCACCGCCTACGAGACCGTGGACACCCTCCGCCGCGCCCTCCGCCTGGGCGCCTGCGACTACCTCAACAAACCCTTCGACATCGCCACCATCCGCAAGGCCGTCGCCACCGCAATGGAGCGCCACTCCCTCTCCGACGAAATCCGCTCCAACAACGATAAACTCCAGGCCCTCCAATCCGAGCTTCACAACCAGAAACTCCAGGAGGAAATCGTCCGCACCCGCGGCGAGATCTACGCCAGCATCATCCACGACATCAACGGCCCCCTGACCATTATTTCCGGCTTCATCCAAATCATCAACCAGCGCGTCGGCGACTCCAAGCGCCTGGAGGGCGAGGACCTCGACATGGTCAAGGACCGCCTCCGCCGCATCACCCGCCAGGTCAGCAACTGCATTGACATCTCCCACCGCTACCTCAATTTCATGCGCCAGCAGGGCGCCGCCGCCTCCTGGGTCAGTGTCAATCAAATTTTGGAGGACTTGCGCGAACTCCTCAACGTCCATCCCGGCAAGGGCAGCAACCGCTTGAAAATCCAGACCCTCGCCGACAACGTCGAACTCCAGATCAACGGCACCGACCTCATTCAGATCCTCCTCAACCTGGCCATCAACGCCCTCCAGTGCAGCACCGCCCCCCACGCCGTGGACATCTCCGGCAAAATCCTCCAAACTCCCGTGGACCTGGCCCCCTTCCGCCAGAACCCCAACGACCGCCTTCTCAACGAGGACACCTTCAAAAACACCGCCCCCCTCCTCCACCTCTCCGTCCAGGACGACGGCCCGGGCATTCCCCCGGATGTCATGGCCAAAATGTTCCAGCCCTATTTCACCACCAAGGCCCCCGGCAAAGGCACCGGCTTGGGCCTGGCCATCGTCCAGCGTCTCCTCAAGGAGGCCCGCGGCTGTCTCCACGTCCACTCCCAGCCCGGCCTCGGCGCCTCCTTCCATGTTTACCTCCCCGCCTTCCTTAAACGTTAGCTCACCCCTCCTTGAATGAAATCCATGACCGGTTATGGGCGCGGCGAGCATTCCCGCCGCGGCCTTAAAATCACCGTCGAGGTCAGCTCCGTCAACCGCAAACAAACCGAAGTCGCCGTCAACCTGCCCCGCGACCTCGAAGTCCTCGAAGCCCAAATCCGCGATGAAATCAACCGCCGCGTCTCCCGCGGCCGGGTCACAGTCCGCGTTTCCGTCCATTTCACCGCTGGCGCCCCCTCCAACTCCCGCGTGGACCTCGCCCTCGCCAATGCCTACGCCCGCGACCTTCGCGCCCTGGCCAAGTCCCTCTCCCTGCCCGATGATCTCACCGTGGATACGCTCTCCCGCCTCCCCGGCGTCGTCCAGCCCGCCGGCGAAATTTGCGAGGCCGAGGAGCTTTGGCCCGCCACCGCCGCCGCACTCGGCGCTGCCCTGGACATGATGCTCAAAATGCGCGAGCGCGAGGGCGCCTGGCTGGCCCGCGACCTGCAAACCCGCGTCGCCGCCATGCGCCGCGGTGTCGCGCGCATCCAGCGCCGCGTGCCGGGCGTCGTGCGCCGCTGGCGCGCCCAACTCATCCGCCGCATCCAGGACGCCGGCCTCCAATCTCCGGCCCTGGACGACGAGCGCCTGGTCAAGGAGGCCTTTTTTTTCGCCGACCGCTCCGATGTCTCCGAGGAACTCACCCGCCTCCTAAGCCATTTCCAGCAATTCGACGACTGCCTCAAATCCGCCGAACCCATTGGGCGCACCCTGGATTTCCTCTCCCAGGAAATCAACCGCGAAATCAACACCCTCGGCGCAAAGGCCAACGACAGCCTCATTTCACGCCAAGTCGTCTCCTTGAAGGCCGACTTGGAAAAATTCCGCGAGCAAGTCCAAAACGTCGAATGAATAAACCACCCGGTTGTAGCGGCGGTCTGCGACCGCCGGATTCAATTCCCTCGCCCCGCGTAGCGGGGAGAGGGCCAGGTTGTAGCGGCGGTCTGCGACCGCCGGATTCAATTCCCTCGCCCCGCGTAGCGGGGAGAGGGCCAGGGAGAGGGGTTCCTTCCCCCCAAGTTTCGCACACCCAAGTCGCGCCACAGCACAAAAAGCCCCGCCCCCAACCCGCCCTCCCAAACCCGGCCTCCCCGCTGCTGTGCGTCATATCCGCTCCATCCGGCGGCGGAAAAACCACCCTCTGCCACCAACTCCTCGCCAAACACCCGGAAATGACCCGCGCCATCACCTGCACCACACGCCCGCCACGCAAGGGCGAGCGCGACGGCGTGGACTATTATTTCCTGGACGCCCCCACCTTCGAGCGGCGCGTCAAGGCGGGCGATTTCCTCGAACACGCCACCGTCTATGGCCATTCCTACGGCACCCCCAAGTCCGAAGTCCTGGCCCGCCTGCGCCAGGGCCGCGATGTTCTGCTCACCATTGACGTTCAGGGCGCCGCCTCCGTCTGCGCCGCCGCCGATCGCGACCCGGACATGCGCCGCGCCCTGGTGACAGTCTTTCTCACCCCCGCCTCCCAGGACGAGCTGGCCGCCCGTCTGCGCGGTCGCGCCACCGATTCAGAGGCCGAGTTGCGCGCGCGACTGGGCGTGGCCCGTCAGGAAATCGCCCGCTGGCGGACCTTTCAATATCTGATCATCAGCACCACCATCGCCGAGGACCTCCGTCGCATGGAGGCCATCCTTCAAGCCGAGCGCATGCGCGCCTCCCGCGCCCGCCCCCCCGGTTAACCAGCCAACAAATGGGATGATTCACCCAGCCATTGCCCCGCCATCGCACAGCCCCATCCCGTCCACCCAGTCCATTCTTTCCCGCCACGCGCTGGTGGAGGCCTGGCGCAAATTCGAGCGACAATTCGTGGGCGACTCATAATGAGCTTTGATCTCCAAAAAATCCTCGAAAGCAAGCGCGCTCTTCGCCGTGATCTGGCGGCGCGCCCCGTGGCCGAAAAGCTGCGCATCCTCGACACCCTGCGCCAGCGCGAACTCGACATCCGCCGCCATCGCGTTCCATCCGATCCAAGCCTCCTACGCGAAGAGCCTCCGCCCTATCGCCCCAAGCCACAATGAGGCTCGTCCATCCAGTCGCATCTCGCCGTCTTTGCGATCCCTGCGTCCCCTTGCGGCCACCTCTTCGCCTTCAATTCTTCCGCGTTCAGCCTTTCCCTTTCTCCCTCAGCCTTTACCCTTGAACCTTTACCTTATGATCAACTTCAAATCCTCAGTGGGCTTCAGTTTATGTTTGGTCACGATTCCGCTGATTTTAGGGTGCCATTCCAAAGAGGAAAGAGAATCGAGGAACCTGGCTGAGCTTAGGAAGAAAACCGAAGGACTTTACGAATTGTACCTGTCTGGAGATTACAAGCAAGCCAAAGACAACTTGGACAGAATTGTCGAATTGAATCAAATCACAGAGCAGCCACTTAATGATCGTGCTCACGCCCTCTTCTTTACCTATGCGCGAATGTATGCCTTGGAGAGAACGGTTGGGAACGACAATTTGGCTGAGGCGGAACTCGTTAAATCGAGATATTGGGCGCTGTTAGAGGCGGAATCAGGAGGCCATAATGATACTGAAGCTGGCGAGTACGTAAAACCAATGACAGGAGACTTCATTTTCAATTTTATCGTTCAGTGGGATGAGAGAGCCTCTGGCGGAAGAGGACCAAATTATATGAAAGGCCCCGTGGTGGCGCGACCAGAGCGGCAATAGGGAATCGAGAATTGAGGAGGTTCAGCCGGAGCGAATTCAGGAATCGCAAGAGCGCCATGAGCAGAAATTGGGAAATCTGAGAACAGAAATCTTCCTGTCAGAAAGGGGGATCTGGCGTGGAGAGACGGTTTTGCGCCTTTTGCGTTTTTTGGCGGCCTGCTCCCATTTCGCTATTCCATATTCACTATTCCCAATTCGTCTTTTGTTCAGCCTTGACTCCGCCCTCTTCCCTGCCACCCTCCCCCCATCATGCCGAACGAAACGCGCTCCCGTGGGAATCCACACACGTCATCGCGTTTGTGCGGTTCCTGTGTGGTCGCGGGGACACTCCTTGCCCTTGTCATGTTCGTGGCGCTGCATCTCCTGCGTCCCGACTACAACCCGTTGCGCAATTTTCTCAGCGAGTACTTCGTCGGGCCATACGGTTTCCTTGGAGCGGCCGCGACCTGCATGCTGGCTGCGACATTTCTCATGCTGCTGGTCGGACTTCGGCTCAGAGTCCACCCTTCCGGTTTCCTCACGGCCTCGTGCGTTCTATTGGGCGTGGTGATCTTCTCTTTGTGTCTGTGCGCCGTCTTTCCCACCGACTTGTTTCCGCCGGATGGAAGCCGCCCGGCCTTTACAAGGTCGGGTATCGTCCACCTGGTATCGTCGGCTCAGTTATATCTGTCACTGATTGCGCTGCTTTTGACACTGGCCGGCGCCTATAAACGCGATGAGCAATGGCGGTCCTTTTCACAAACGACACTTTTCCTTGTGTTTTTGATTCTCGTCTCTTTCTTGGTGCTTGTCCTCGTCCCCCGCAACTTCAGGGGTCTGGCTCAACGGGGAAACGGTTTGGTCGTTCTGGCATGGTTGCTCCTCACAGGCTTGCGCCTTCGCCATGCCACACCCTCCCAACATGGCACTCCCTCCTAACCACGAAGATTGTCAGAAGAATGAGTGTCAAGCGAATAAGGAGGAGCGCTTTAAGAATGATTCCCCTGACAGCCATTCCCCTGACTCACTCCTGCCTTGTCCACGCCGGCTTTGGTTGCCGCTCTGCCGCGCTGCGCCTTCTGCGTTTTTGGCGGCCAATTCGCTGTTCGCCATTCCCCATTCCTCCTTCTCTCCCTGCCTTTCCCCACGGTTTGGGGGAGGGAATTGGCAAATCGAATCACGTTGGGGTCGAGAAGGGCCTCTCAGGAGTACATTCCTCAAAATCCCGCTCGACAGGGCGGGTTTTGAAGGTTGCCTTCCGGTTACATGGGTGCTTCACGCAGGCCGCTCAGTTGCGCCTCGTTGCGAATTGGCGATGTGGGGACATGGCCGCGCAAATCCGTAATCGCGTTTCTCCTCATGGCCTCGGCCTCATTGGTTGGCGCGCAGTCCATCCAGGCAATCTATTCTTTCACCGGAGGCTCGAATGCGCAGCAGCCGGATGCGGCGCTGACGCGGGGCAATGACGGAAACTTCTACGGCACGACCCAGGGGACCGGCAGCGGTGGGACGTTGTTCCGAGTGACGACCAACGGCGCATTGACCACGCTGGCTTCATTCAACGGCGCCAACGGGGCTCATCCCGGGTCCCCGCTGACTCTGGGCGGGGATGGCAGTTTCTACGGCACGATGGAAGAAGGCGGCGTCACGAATTCATCATTTCCAAGCGGCATGGGAACGGTTTTCCGCGTGTCGCTTACTTTGCCCGGCATTGATCTCCAGCCTCAAAATCAGACCAATTACGCCGGGGCGACCGCGAGTTTTTCCGTCTGGGCAACCAGTATTTACGCTCTGGGTTATCAGTGGGTCAGGGACGGCGCCAATCTGGCCGATGGAGGGAACATTTCGGGCGCCACGAGCAATATCCTGACCATCACAGGCATTTCAGACAGTGACGCCTCCGCCTATTCGGTGATTGTCAGCAACGCCCAAAGCAGTGTGATGAGTTCCAACGCCTTGCTCACCGTGCTGGTGCCGCCCTCCCTGACTTTGCAACTCTTGGCGGGCTATCCGCTGCTGAGCCTGGATGGCATGTTGAGCAACAACTTCGTTGTGCAGTACAACACCGATTTGACTGTCACCAACTGGATCACGCTCTTGTCGTTGACCAATCTGCCGCGCAGCCCTTGTCAATTCCTAGACCCTGCCGGGGTGATCCCTCCGGCGCGGTACTATCGGGCAGTCATGCAGTGACGTGAATTGAGGAAATCACCTTTCAGCCTTCTCCTTTTAGCCTTCAGCCTTCATCTTTTAGCCTTGGATAGCCCTGAAGATGGGCGGCACATCAGTCTGCGGCCCTTGCCTTTTTAGCCGACTTTCACTTTCCCGATTCCTGCTTTCTGCTTTGGTCCCCATTCCCCACTCCCCCATTCCATCTGTCGCATTCACTAATTCACTGATTCACTGACTCACTGACTCATTGATTGTTCTGACGGGTCGCTGACGGCAACCTGACGGCTTTCTGACGGGTCAAACCTCAAAAATCCCCAATCTTTTCGGGGCTCCTGACGGGTTGACGGCTCAAAACCCCTGGAAGCCCCCCTCCCCAGCCGCAATCCTCGCCCTTTTCAAATCGCAAGCCACTGCAAATCAACAGCTTGCGGTTCCGGGAGTCATTTCAGCGCCGCGTTCGGGCCGTTTTTGAAGTTTTGGGATATTTGGGCGGGGCTGAGCGCCGCGTTGTAAATGCGGAATTCGTCAATCGAACCGTTGAGTGCCGGGTCGGTTGGGAAAAGGGAGTGGCCCAGGAAGAAGCGGTTGGTGGCCACGCTCGCAAGCGAGGTCAGGGTGTTGGTGGAGACGGCCAGGACCGCGTTGGTGTAAACGCCCATGAAGCCCGAAGCCGGATCCAGAACACACGCCACATACAGATTGGTCTGGTTGTCCAGATTGCCCTTGACGCCGATCACACGCTCCGTCGGATTCGGGTCCATGACGGTGAGCCGGAAGTCCCCGCCGCCGCTGTGCGGACAGAAATACAGATCGAGCCGGCCTCCGTTGACCATTGTGTCGGAGCCCTGATCGAACACGCGGCACCAACTGCGGTTGACGCCCAGGCTGGCCCAGAATTCAAACGTCACCGCCTTGTCCCCGGCGATCAATCCGCCCGGCAGGTTGACGTATGTGCCCGGCGTCCCATCAAGATGGACCTGGCCGTTGGTGATGAAGGCCGCGCCCATCAGAGTGCCGTCGGCGCGCCCCACGGAGTCCTTGGCGTCGCCGTTGAAGCTGTAGCGATGTTGCAGGGCCGCTCCCGGCGAGGCGGGCGGCTGTGCCAGAACCGCCGCCGGAAAGGCCGTCAGGCAGAGACAGGCGATCAATCGAGCAAGAGGATTCATTTCCAACAGTCTGCTTTCGCGCCGCGTGAAAATGCAAGGAGACTTTTTCTCTCTCGCTTGTCCGAGGGGGGGCTGGTATGTTGCGGCAATGCCGTATCGCCCGATGAGAGCCAAAAAGACCGCGACGAATCTCGATGGAACGATCCCCTCACCCTAACCCTTTCCCCACTGCGCGGGGCGAGGAGGGGGCGACGGTCATAGACCGCCGCTACAACAACCCTAACTCTCGCCCTGCGTCGCGGGGCGGGGAGGACACACTTCTGCATTGGCTCTCGCGGAAGCATCCCGACACGCCCAAGGGCCGCGCCAAACAATGGATTCTGGCCGGGCGCGTGAGCGTCGGCGGCGTGGTGGCGCGCAAACCCCACCAGATTCTCCCCGACCCGGGCGACGCGCTGGAACTGCGGGACCGCCACGCCACGACGCTGGACTGCGGATCGGGCTGGCAGATTCATCCGAGGGTCGCCTTGCTCTATCTGGATTCGGCGCTGGCGATTGTCAACAAAGGGCCGGGTCTCATTTCTGTCCCGGCGCCCAATTGCGAACTCTCGGCCCTGGGCATTCTGGCGGATTTTTTGGCCGGCAAACTCAAGGCGCGCGAGGGCGGGGTGGCCGGGAGATCGCTCCCGCCCGCCTACCGGCGTCTGCGGCCGCTGCCGGTGCATCGGCTGGACCAATACACAAGCGGGGTTTTTTGCATTGCCATGAATCCCGCCGCGCGCGGCCGCCTGATCGGCCAGTTGAAAGAGCACACCATGCGGCGCGAGTATGTGGCTTACGTGGAGGGCCGCCCGGCCGCGCCGAAAGGCGTCTGGCGGCAATGGCTGCAATTGAGCCAGGATGAGCTGCGCCAGCGTGTCCTGACCCCGGCGCAGGCAAAAGCCGCCGGGGCCGAAGCGCGGGAGGCGGTCACGCATTACGAAGTGGTGGCGGAATATCCGCCGTCCGGGGGCAGGGGTGTCGTCTGCAAATTGCGCCTCCGTCTGGAAACCGGCCGAAAACATCAGATTCGCGCCCAGGCGGCATACGCGGGGGCGCCTTTGATCGGCGACCGCACCTACAATCCAAACCTCCGCGCGCCAGACCCGGCCCATCCGCCCATTGATTTTCCGCGGCAGGCCCTGCACGCGGAAGTCCTCAGCCTGGAGCATCCGGACCGGCCGGGCAGGCGGATGGAGTGGACGGCGGAACTGCCCAAAGACCTCAAGCAACTGGAGACGGAGTTGAGGACGGGCCGGAGGCAGGCGGATTTTGTTTATGTTTCGTGACAAAAAAGTCGTCGTGGTGATGCCCGCCTACAACGCGGCCAGAACGCTCGTGCAATCTTACAACGAGGTGATGGAGCAGGGGATTGTGGACAAGGTGATCATTGTGGATGACGCCAGCCGGGACGACACGGTGTCTGTCGCCAAATCGCTGCCGAACACGATTGTGCTGGTTCATGCCCGGAACATGGGCTACGGGGGAAACCAGAAAAGCTGCTACCGCCTGGCGCTGGAGGAGGGGGCGGACATCATCATCATGGTGCATCCCGACTCCCAGTACACGCCAAAACTCATCCCGGCGATGGCGTCGCTGATCGCGGCGGGCCTTTATCCCTGCGTGCTGGGCAGCCGCATCCTGGGCGGTTACGCCCTGCGGGGCGGGATGCCGGTGTGGAGGTACGCGGCCAACCGGTTTTTGACGGCGGCGGAGAATCTGCTGCTCGGGGCCAAGCTCTCGGAATATCACACCGGCTACCGGGCGTTCTCGCGGGAGGTCCTGGAGAGCCTGCCGTGGGGGTCGAACTCGGATGATTTTGTGTTCGACAACCAGATCCTGGCGCAGATATTGTGGCGCGGGTTCACGATTGCGGAGATCAGTTGTCCGACCCGCTATTTTGAGGGGGCCTCGTCCATCAATTTCCGGCGCAGCGTGGTCTATGGATTCGGGTGCCTGGGCACGGCGCTGCGTTTCCGGATGGCCAAAATGGGGCTGCTGTCCTCGCCCCTTTTTCCGCCCCGGGGGCGGGACACTGGCGGTTCGGGTGGCCAAGGGGGTGGTTTGGGCAAGACCGACGGAAAATAGGGGGGGGTAAAAAATAATAAAAAAACCATTGACATAATGGGGAGGCACCCGTAGGTTGCTCGCAGGTTACGGGCTCGAAACAACGAAAATCATTGGCCCCAAGGCTCTTTCGAAAGCGGGAGGGTTGGGGGTTAATGGTCTTTTGTCGTTTATGCTCAAAGAGTTATGCGAAATCAGGATTGAGAGCGGATGGAGAGCAATTTGGCGTTTTGCCCATGTAGCTCAGTCGGTAGAGCGCGTCCTTGGTAAGGACGAGGTCATCAGTTCGATCCTGATCATGGGCTCCAGATAACCGTAAAAACTGACGGAATTTTTAACATAAAAAGTATAACCAGGAGAACCCAATGGCAAAGCAAGCGTTCCAAAGAACCAAACCGCATGTCAACATCGGCACCATCGGCCACGTGGACCACGGCAAATCCACCCTCACCGCCGCCATCGTCGAGGTCCAGAGCAAAAAAGGCATGGCCACCCCCATCAGCTACGCCGACATCACCAAAGGCGGCACGGTGCGGGACGCCACAAAGACCGTCACCATCGCCGTGTCGCACGTGGAGTATGAGTCGCCCACGCGGCATTACGCGCACGTGGACTGTCCCGGCCACGCCGACTACGTGAAGGACATGATCACAGGGGCGGCGCAGATGGACGGCGCCATCCTGGTGGTCAGCGCGGCGGACG
>Ga0187872_10003902_pt1 | contig 11578 bp, 9 predicted proteins | sample June2016WEW_16_4_FD_132973 | JGI IMG/M metagenome (GOLD analysis project Ga0187872, IMG submission 132973) | Peatland microbial communities from SPRUCE experiment site at the Marcell Experimental Forest, Minnesota, USA - June2016WEW_16_40 | ecosystem: Environmental > Terrestrial > Soil >...
GTAGCCAGGTCTGAGGAGGGACGAAGGTTTCCGTCAACGATTTTCCCCGCGAGATCGGAAACCACAATGTGCGCCGGGGTCAATTCCTCATAGGGGACGGCACTGGGCTTGATGGCAACCAGCCCTTGGGTGCGATCCATCCCGCTGACATTTCCGAAAGTGTAGAGCACGAGGCCGCGGCGAACCAGTTCCAGGTTCGCTTCCAGCACTTCTTCGCGCAGTGTCTTCAGCAGCATCGGATAAAAATGAGGGACGTTCAACGCTCAGGATCAAGCGCGGGAAAATATTTGCGTAAACGTTTACGCATCGGAACATTAAACGGACGCGCCTGCCTTTGTCAAAGAGATTGAGCCGCGCTTTTGGGTTCTCGGAGACGCGGCCCAATCTTCGTCCGACTCCCGATAGCGTCATCTGACGCAGAATCGGATGGAGGCCCACTCTTCGAATGCGGATAAAATACCAAGCGTGCGGCCCACGTGTATCGAGACTCCGGGCTAGAGTTTCCCCCTATGGCTGGCAACATGAGCACCGCAACCTTCGACGCGGTCATTGTGGGCGCCGGGATCGTCGGCGCAGCTTGTGCCGACGAATTTGCGCGGCGCGGCATGCGCGTTGCGGTCGTGGACCGGGACGTTGTGGGAAGCGGCGCCACCGCTGCCGGAATGGGACACATCGTCGTTATGGACGATTCCGAAGCGCAGTTTGCTCTGACGCGCTACTCGCAGCGGCTCTGGCAAGCGCTGCGGCCGGAATTGCCAGCGGACGTCGAATACGAGCAATGCGGAACGATCTGGGTCGCGGCCGACGAAGAAGAAATGGCCGAAGTACGGCGCAAGCACGACTACTACGCGCGGCTCGGCGTTCCCACGACCGTGCTCGACTTGCAAGCTTTGCAGCGACTCGAGCCCAACTTGCGGGATGGGATGGCAGGCGGCCTCCTCGTTACGGAGGATGCGGTGTTGTATCCGCCGTGCGCGGCGCGGTTTCTGATGGAGCGCGCGCAGAAACACGGAGCGCAACTTCGGCTGGGCGCATCGGTCGCGCAGATCGGACAAGGACGGGTCCGGTTGTCCGACGGTCTTGAGCTCGCAGGCGACCTTATTGTGAATGCGGCTGGTGCCTGGGCTGCGGAACTGACAAACGGAATTGAGATCAAAAAGCGCAAGGGACATCTGGTGATTACCGATCGTTATCCCGGGCTTCTACGGCATCAGCTCGTCGAACTCGGATACTTGAAGAGCGCGCATTCGGTGAGCAGCGATTCGGTCGCGTTCAATGTGCAACCACGCCGCACGGGACAAATCCTGATCGGCTCATCCCGACAATATGGCGCAGAGATAAAAGATGTTGATCATGACATCCTCAGGCGCATGCTCCAGCGCGCCCAGGAATACATGCCGGCGCTGGGGCCGATGTCGGCCGTGCGCACCTGGACTGGGTTTCGCGCGGCCACGCACGACAAGTTGCCGCTGATTGGTCCGTGGCCGGCCGATAAGTCTCTGTTCCTGGCTACAGGGCATGAGGGGTTGGGCATCACTACCTCGTTGGCAACGGCGAGAATTCTGGTGGATACGATCACCGGTTCAAAGTCTGAAATCTCGATTGAGCCCTACTTGCCGTCAAGAGCGCGGGAGGAATATGTCCACGCCTAGTTCCGTGTCTGGTCCGGTGACGTTGACTGTGAACGGTTCGCAGGTGTCAGTGCCGTTCGGTGCTACCGTTGCGGTGGCCGTGACGATGGCCGGGCGAGCGTGCAGAACGTCGGTGAACGGTGAGCCTCGGGGGCCGTTGTGCGGGATGGGGATCTGTTTCGAGTGCCGCGTGTCCATCAATGGAAGGCCGCATTGCCGAAGTTGCCAGATTCTGTGCGAACCGGGAATGGAAGTGGAAACGGATGGGTAGGGATTCGCAGCAACGCTTCGACGTGCTCGTGATCGGAGGAGGTCCCGCAGGCATCGCGGCCGCGGTGCGGGCGGCGGAGTGTGGGGTCCGCGTCGGAATCGTCGACGACAATGCGAAATTCGGCGGCCAGATCTGGCGAGGAGCACCTGAGGACGGACAGGGCCGGGACGCCGCGCGATGGAACGGCTTGCTGCGGGATGCAGAGGTCACGAAGTTGTATGGGAAGAGGGTTTTTGATCAGCCGGAAGCCGGGGTTTTGTTGGCAGAGGGCGCCGACGATCTCTGCGCATTGCGCTACACGAGTCTGGTGTTGGCAACGGGCGCGCGGGAACGGTTCCTGCCCTTCCCGGGTTGGACTTTGCCAAATGTAATGGGAGCGGGCGGCTTGCAGGCGATGGTCAAGTCCGGTCTACCAATTCGCGGCAGGCGCGTGGTTGTGGCTGGAACGGGTCCGCTGTTGCTGGCGGTCGCGGCATATTTGCGGAAGCAGGACGCCGAGATTCCTATCATTTGTGAACAGGCATCGTGGAGTAGCTTAGCTCGGTTCGGTGTTGCGCTGTTGGGCTCCCCCGAGAAAATCTCACAAGGGCGACAGTTGAAGAAAGAACTCGAGGGCGTTCCGTACGTCGCGAATAGTTGGCCGCTGGCGGCGCACGGCGGGCGGAGCCTCGAAAGCGTGACGATCTCGCGAGGTGGAAAGACGGAAGTCCTTCCCTGCGACTATCTGGCTTGCGGATTTCATCTAGTTCCCAACCTGGAGTTGCAATTGTTATTGGGCTCACAGATCAGCGGCGGCTACGTGCAGGTGGACGACTTCCAGCAAACATCGGTCAGAGGAATTTTCTGTGCTGGCGAACCCACAGGCATTGGAGGCGTGGAGTTGGCGCTGGTCGAGGGACAGATCGCCGGTTTTGCTGCTGCCGGCGAAACGGCAAAAGCTCGAAAGCTGTTTGGTGAGCGACGGAAGGCGCGGCGCTTCGCGCGTCTGCTGGATCGGACATTCCGTCTGCGCCCGGAGTTGAGGGACTTGCCCTCCGCAGAGACGATCGTTTGCCGCTGCGAGGACGTTTCGTATTCTCATCTGCGAGAACATAAATCCTGGCGCGCGGCGAAGTTGCAGACGCGTTGCGGAATGGGTCCATGTCAAGGAAGAGTATGTGGACCCGCCACGCAGTTTCTTTTTCAGTGGAGTCCGGATTCGGTGCGGCCACCGGTTTTTCCCGCCCGAGTCGAAAGTCTGGCTGGCGTTGCGGAAAGTAGTTAGGGCTGCTGATTAGTGGTTAGTAAACGCGGACCGTGCGGACTAACCACTAGGCGCGAAGATGAATCATAGGAGGTTCTCGATGAACTGGAAGGGCGTGAGGCCCGCAATCACGACTTGCTTCAACCACGATCTCAGCATTGATCACGACTTCATGGTGGAACACACCCGGTGGCTTCTGGACAATGGTTGCACTGGCATCGTTGCTCTCGGATCATTAGGGGAGGGCGCGACGTTGTCGTTTGATGAGAAGCTAGGAATTTTGCGCACCGGCGTCAGAGCGATCCGCGGGCGTGGTCCGGTCGTGGCTGCCATCTCGGCGCTTTCGACTTCCGAGGCTGTTTCGTTGGCGAAAGCCGCTACGGATCTGGGCTGCGATGGGCTGATGGTTCTGCCTCCGTATGTATATAAAGGAGACTGGCGTGAAATGAAGAGTCACGTCGCGGCGGTGTTCAACGCCACGCCTCTTTCCTGCATGCTCTACAACAACCCGGTAGCCTACGGAACCGACTTCCTGCCTGATCAGATTGCTGAGCTTGCGACGGAACATGAGAACCTCGCCGCGGTGAAAGAATCGAGCACGGATGTTCGTCGCGTCTCGGCGATCCGCGCGCTGCTGGACCGCCGGCTTGAGATCTGTGTGGGCGTGGACGACGCTGTGCTGGAGGCCATTGGAGTAGGAGCTACCGGATGGATTGCGGGTTTGGCGAACGCGCTCCCGCGCGAATCCGTGGATCTGTTCAACTACGGCATCAATGGAGAAAGTGACAAGGCGTTCGAATTGTATCGCTGGTTTCTGCCGTTGCTTCGCATGGACACGTTTCCCAGCTTTGTGCAACTCATCAAATTGGTGCAAGCGGAAATGGGAATTGGGAATTCGCGAGTGCGGCCGCCGCGGCTCGAGTTGGTAGGGCAGGAGCTCGATCAGACCAGGAAAATTATCGGTGACGCATTGCAATCCAGGCCGCAGTCCGTGGGCCGCTATGCGTTACCGAATAAAAAATAAATATTGGCATCGATAGTTCTAATGGAAAAACTCTCAGGTCGGTCGCTGATCGGATTTCGGGAAGGCGTTGGTATGGATGAGGCGATGTATGCCACAAATCCCGCCACGGGCCAGCAGCTGCAACCGGGCTTCATCGCTGCAACTACGGAAGAAGTAGAACTCGCAGTTCGTTTGGCCGCAGAATCCTTCGACGTTTACCAGCGTGTTTCGGGACGCGAGCGGGGCGCGTTCCTGCGCAAGATTGCGGCGACGATCGAGTCGATTGCGGCCGATGTGGTCGAGCGTGCCGCGCAGGAGACGGCTCTGTCACAGGCCCGCCTGCAAGGGGAAACCGCGCGCACCTGCGCCCAGCTTCGGCTGTTCGCGCAGGTGGCGGAAGAGGGTTCGTGGGTCCAAGCACGCATTGACCGCGCCGCTCCTGATCGCAAGCCTGTTCCCAAGCCCGACATTCGCTCCACGCTGCGGCCGCTGGGACCGGTTGTGGTGTTCGGCGCCAGCAACTTCCCGCTGGCATTTTCCGTTGCGGGAGGAGATACAGCTTCCGCGCTCGCGGCCGGCAATCCCGTAATCTTCAAAGCGCATCCCGCCCATCCCGGCGCCAGCGAGTTAGTAGGACGAGCGATTCAACAGAGTGTCCGCGAGTGTGACCTTCCCGAAGGCGTCTTTTCGCTTCTGTTTGACTCGGGCACGCAGGTGGGAACCGCGCTGGTGAAGCATCCTCTGGTGAAAGCTGGCGCCTTCACCGGCTCAAGGTCCGCGGGCAGAATCTTAATGGACGTGGCGGGATCGCGTCCCGAGCCGATTCCGTTCTATGCGGAGATGAGCAGCACGAATCCGGTCTTCATCCTGCCGGGCGCTTTGCGAGAACGTGCCGAGAACATTGCCGCAGGACTGCACGCCTCGTTCACCTTGGGAGCCGGGCAATTCTGCACGAAGCCGGGCATGGTCTTTCTGTCGCAAAATTCCGACGCGGCAGCGTTCGCGCAGAAGTTGCAGCAGTTGGTGGTTGGATCCGCTCCATTCCATCTTCTGACGAAGACGATTCACTCGACGTATGCTTCGGCGATTGCCATGCGCAAAACAGACGCGAGATTGGTTGCCGAGGGTCAGAAAGCGGCGGCAGATGCCAGTTTTGCGGTCACTCCGGCACTGTTTGAAACGGATGCAGCGTCATTTCTCGAATCCGATCTGGATGCGGAGATCTTTGGTCCCACAACTCTGCTCGTGCGGCACTCCAGCCGAGAGCAAGTTCTGGCGATTGCCCGGGGCCTCGAAGGCCACTTGACTGCAACGATCCATGGCACCGAAGACGATTTGCGCGAGTTTGCGGACCTGATTTCAATTCTTGAAAACAAGGTGGGACGGCTCGTCTTCAATAGTTTTCCAACCGGCGTCGAAGTCACGCATGCCATGGTGCATGGTGGCCCCTATCCCTCCACCTCGGATGGACGCTCCACCTCCGTGGGCAGCCAAGCGATCTTCCGGTTCGCACGCCTGGTCTGCTATCAGGGATTTCCGGACAGGGCGCTGCCCGACGCACTGAAAGATGCAAATCCGCTGGGCGTTTGGCGAATGCTCGACGGCGAGATGACGCGACAGCCTGCTTGAGAGTTAGGGCGCGTGGACCACCTCTACGCCCAAGTGCGCAATCCGATAATGCCCCAGTAGGCAAGATAGGCGGCGGCGATCAGCAAGGCCATCGTGACCACGAGCGAAAACCTGCGGACGCGGCGGCGAACATTTTCTGCAGGCGTTCGCCAGAACGAGATCGCGCTCCCAAGCGAGGCGAGGCCGAAGATGACGGTCGTGAGGAAAACAGCTGCAGACCAACCGGTCAGATTGCCCAGGCGCTCGATCAGATCATCGCTGGACACAATAAAGATGCCCACAAATGCAATCAGGCTGAGCACGGCGATGAGAGGCCAAAGGCGCATGCCGCGTTCGGCGGGACGACGGCGCTTCTTACTGAGTCCGCCAAGAATCCAGAACGGCGCATAGACCAAAATCGCGACGATCGAAAGAAGCACGTAGACGGTTGCGACAATTTGCACGAGTGCCAGAAACGCCGGGATTCGTTTCATCGTTGTCTGCATCCCGGCCTGAACAAAGCGGCCTTCGTCGTTCGGCGACAGGAGTTCGAACGTTGCCACCGGATCGGGCGCATCCTCTTTCTTCTTGGGAACGTGCCGAAATTGCGTACCCTCGACTGGAACATAGGTGTCATTCCATGCGCCCAAATGATTAAGCAGCAGTTTGCCGTCTTGAACGCGAAGCCAAGTGACGCCGACGAGACGCTCCAGAAAATGCGTGAGTTCGACGCGCGGCGAATCCGGCACGTACCAGCCAGCATATTGGGCGGCCACTGTCGGCAGGGGCGCCGCGGCGGGCAACGGCGGCTTCTGCAGTTTGTTCGTTATATAAGCTCGGATCGCTTTGGCCACCTTGTCAAAGGTATCCCCATTGCCGCTGTTGATGCTGAAGAAATAGCCCACGTTGTAGTCGGCCATGTAGGCCATCTCGGTGAGGCCGCCTTCGACGCCTCCGTCATGCCCGTGATAGACGAAGCCGTCTTCAACGCTCCAGTAATTGCTCAGTCCGTATCCATCTTTCATTCCATCTTTTGCCGCCCAAGTGCTCTTGGGGATTTCCATACGATCAATGTCGGTGGCGGGCACAATCTGTTTGCGGCTCACGGCACCACGATTCAGATAGAACTGCACATAAGCCGCCATGTCGTTGGCGGAGGCGTTGATCGATCCCGCAGGCCGCAAAAGAATGTTCCAGTAACGATATGGAGTCTTGCCGTCGTTGTGGTAAAGCGTGGTGGCAGTTCCCGGAGCCGACTCGAAATAGGTCGCAGTCTTCATCCCGATGGGGCGGAATAAATTTTGCTCCACGTAGTCTTCGAAGCGTTGTCCCGTAAGTTTTTCCACAATGTAGGCTGCGACTGGAGGCCCGGAATTGCAGTAGGCCATGCGAGTACCGGGAGGCCAGCGGGAGATGCGCGAGTGGTGGTCGTAGTCCAAGCCTTCCCGCAGGGACATGCCTTTGGCATCTTTTGCGTACTCGCGCAGGTGCATGTCGTCCCAACCCGTGGTGTGTTCGAGCAAGTGAACCACTCGGATCGGATTCGTCGCCTCCCATCGATTTTCAAACCACACGTCGGGATCCAGCTTGTGAACGGGATCATCGAGCGACAGCTTTCCCTGATCCGCCAGCATCAGGATTGATAACGAGGCAAACGCCTTCGACGTGGAACCAATGCGAAATAGCGTATCTGCGGTGTTGGCGCGATTGCTGGCCACATCCGCTGTTCCCAGTCCAGCGACCCACTCTGGTCCGTCACGATGCACAATGGCCACCGACACTCCTGGCGTATGCGTATCTTTGAGAATCTTTTCCAGTTGCTGCCGCAGTTCGTCGATCGATTGAGCCGGCTTTGGCTTCTCCTCTTTTTTGTCCGCCGCTTTGTCCGCCGCCAGGCCGAGAGGAGCGAGCATCGCAACAAGAATGATTGGAATGATCCATTTCATAAGCTGGAATCTCCTCGATGCCGGAATTCTGGTTGGGATGTGCTGATCATGCTAGATCTGATAATCGACGTCTTCCATAATTCTCTGCAACGACTCCGACAGCGGTTCGCCTTTCGCGCCGGAACCTTCGAGTTGCTGCACTCGTTCGCGCAGCTTGTTCACTTCGGTCACCACCGACGCCAGCGCTTCGGACAGCGGGTCGTTAATCTGTTTGGGATCCGTAATCACAACCCGTTTGCCTTCGCGGAAGATGATGTGTCCGGGCACTCCGACCACGGTTGAATCTTCCGGAACGCTGCGCAGCACCACCGAACCTGCGCCGATGCGGCAGTTTTTCCCGACCGTGATGTTCCCCAGAATCTTCGCGCCACCGCCGATGACCACGCTGTCTTCGATCGTAGGATGCCGCTTGCCGTGCTCCTTGCCCGTGCCTCCCAGAGTCACGCCCTGATAAAGAGTCACGTCATCGCCTACGACCGCAGTCTCGCCGATCACCACGCCCAGGCCGTGATCGATGAACAGCCGTCGTCCAATCTTTGCTCCGGGATGAATTTCAATTCCGGTGAGAAAGCGCGCGGCCTGCGAGAGGAATCGCCCCAGCAAAAATAAACGATGGTTCCAAAGCCAATGGTTTATGCGATAAAACCAGACCGCATGCAGTCCGGAATAACACAGGAACACTTCCAGACGAGACTTGGCCGCGGGATCGCGCTCCATCACTGTGGCCACGTCTTCGCGAATTAGCGACAGCAGATGCGGCATGGATACTCTGGAAATGGATCAGGCTGGGAGCGCGGCCGTGGGAATCTGCAGCGCCTTGTCCCGCAGTTCCGAAAACAGAATGCTGCTCAAATAGCGTTCGCCAAACGAGGGCAGAATTACCACGATCAGCTTACCTTTATTCTCCGTTCGCTGCGCCACTTTTAAAGCGGCGACCATCGCGGCCCCCGACGAAATCCCCACCAGAAGGCCCTCTTCGAGTGGAAGCCGGCGCGCCATCGCGATGGCATCGTCGTTGGTCACGGTGATGACTTCGTCGATGCAGTCCCGGCGCAGGATGCTCGGAATAAATCCGGCGCCGATGCCCTGAATCTTATGCGGAGCCGGCTTGCCACCGGAAAGAACCGCGCTGTCTGCAGGCTCGACGGCCACTGCCTTGAACGAAGGCTTCTTCGGCTTGATGTACTGGCAAATTCCCGTGATCGTCCCGCCCGTGCCCACGCCCGAGACCAGAATGTCGGCGCGTCCATCGGTGTCGTTCCAGATTTCCGGCCCTGTGGTTTCAAAGTGAATCTTAGGATTGGCGGGGTTGTCGAACTGCTGCAGCATGTAGCCGCCGGGAGTGTTGGCCAGAATCTCTTTCGCTTTCAGAATGGCGCCCGTCATTCCGCGCGGGCCGGGAGTGAGAACGATTTCGGCGCCAAACGCAAGCAGAAGCACGCGCCGCTCCAGGCTCATGGTCTCGGGCATGGTCAGAACCAGCTTGTAGCCCTTCACCGCGGCGACAAACGCGAGACCGATGCCAGTATTCCCGCTGGTCGGTTCGATGAGCACAGTCTTGCGAGGATGGATTTTTCCTTCGCGCTCGGCCTCGACAATCATGCTCACGCCGATGCGGTCTTTCACGCTGGCCAGAGGATTCTGGCTCTCGAGCTTCGCTACTACTTCGGCAGCGCAACCTTCAGTCACCTTGTTCAGCCGCACTAGCGGCGTGTGCCCAATCAATTCTGTGACATCGTTGGCGATTCTCATAATCTGTTCCTGCCTTCAAGTTCTTGCGCGGCGGATTGTCAGCCGACCGTTTAGTCTAGTAATACTACCAACCTGCTGGTATATCGCGGCGGATACACATCACTGCCAATGGAAGGCGCCGCCGGAACCGGGCGACTTCGCTTGTTATACCTGACAAGGCAATTGGATCGCGGGCCAAAAATCTGTATTTCGGGCCACTAGGTGCAGCGTCCCAACCATAACAATTCCTAATAATAGCTCCCAAATGCCGCTCTTGTTCCTCTCCCGCCACGGAGCGGCGTGACAGAATTTTTCCGCGTCTTCGCGGGAATCACTCTTCGTTTCTGGACGGCTTTGCAATGCGCGTCCGTCGCCAGATGATTCAAAACCTAAAGGCCGCGCCCACGGGCGCGGCCTTTACTTTCCGGTCAGAACGGAGTCACTCACCTACAGAGTTGTAGGGTATGGTCGGTGGACAGAGTTGCAGGAGTGCGATTTCTATCGATGCGCCAGTCCGTAGCTCACAGCGCCAGCGGAACTTGCGATGTTGACGATCGAAACCACCCGCTCCAGCTTGTGATGGCCGGTCTTGTGAAAGAAATAGCTGAGGCTGATCACGCCCGCGGTTTCCCCGATAAAGTTCACCGCGAGCCCCGCAGAGGATCGGCCGAAGATGCGGACCACCGGATTCAATTCCTGCCCGCCACTCTGCAGATTGGCGCGAGTCACGGCGAAGTCGGCGCCATTTAAGGCGGCAGCGGCGACGAATAACGCGCAATTCTGTTTGTCCCAGAATCGGTGTTGATCGCCCGTGCTCGTTGGCGCGATCACCGCAGGGGTGTTCGAAGCCTCAACAAACGGGGTAGGTGCGTCCGGGTCCGCCGATGCAAGCGGAGCCTGGGCATGCAAAGCCGGACAGATTGCGGCGCTCACGAGTACAAGAGCGCTCCAGCGAAAAAGCTCAGAGAATTTGCGGAAGGTCATAGGTGCCCGCCGAGACCCGGCGTAGCACTTGAGGAAGCGCAATCGGGCGTCCACGCACCCAGCGTTAGAAGTGCGGCAAGCTGCTCACAGGCGGCTACTTAGCTTCTGTCTCGAATGAGAATCGCCGGCGACTGTGCACTCTTTTGCACGTCTCCACCGGCGGTTTACCTTTGTGAGCACAGGCGCTCACTTCTTATAAACCACGCCGCCCTTCATCACGAACCCGACGTTCTGCAACACTCCAATGTCCTGCAGCGGATCGCCCGGCACCGCAATCACGTCCGCCAGATATCCGGGCTCCAGCGCTCCGATCTGCCCCTCCCACCCCAGCAGCTTTGCGCCATTTAGGAGATCGGCCTGCAGCACGGCCAACGGCGACATGCCGTATTTCACCATCAGCAGAAACTCGCGTGCTTGCGTGCCATGAGGAAACGGCCCTACGTCTGATCCGACGGCCATCGGCACTCCTGCCGCGATCTGCTTCTTGAATTCCTGCGCCTTCACATCGAGCATCTGATGTTCGCGCGCGCCCTGCTCTGGGGTGGCCGCGTGCTCGGCGAAATATTCGAAGATGGTGAAAGTCGGCACCGCGAAGATCTGTTTCTCCTTCATCAACCGCATCGTCTCGTCGCTCAACTGATCGGCATGGTCGATCGAAGCTACACTCGCCTGCGCCGCGAAAAGCGTTCCCGGCTCTCCGGTGGCATGCACGGCTACGTGCCGGTCCACGCGCGCCGCTTCTTTTACCGCGGCTTCCAGTTGCGCCTCGGTGTACTGATACGGGGTCGTGAATTTTCCATTCCGAACCGAATCCGCCCCCGTCTCATAAATCTTGATAAAATCGGCGCCTTCTTTGAACTGCTGCCGCATCACCGCGATCAGTTCGTCCGCGTTGTTGGCATAATTCGCGTTGGGCAGAACGTGCTGCTCGGGGTTATATCCGATGGCATCCTCATGGCCGCCAAGGATGTTGATGGCGTTGCCGCTGATGCGCAGTCGCGGCCCGGGAATGCGCCCTTCATTAATCGCGTTGCGTACAGCCGTATCGGCCGAACCCGCGCCTTCGGTCCCCATGTCGCGCTCCGCTGTAAAGCCGGCCATCAGGTCGTCGCGCGCAGCCAGAGTAGCCGTGATCGTGCGCTGCGGCACCGATTCCTGCAC
>Ga0187872_10003904_pt1 | contig 11577 bp, 9 predicted proteins | sample June2016WEW_16_4_FD_132973 | JGI IMG/M metagenome (GOLD analysis project Ga0187872, IMG submission 132973) | Peatland microbial communities from SPRUCE experiment site at the Marcell Experimental Forest, Minnesota, USA - June2016WEW_16_40 | ecosystem: Environmental > Terrestrial > Soil >...
ACTTGCGTTCTCTATATGGCAATGGGGTGAACGACATCCTCAGAGCCGTCATAGGAATTCTCCTGATTTGTATCCCCCTCCTTTACGTCGCTCAAAGGTTCTTGGCGAAAGGATTGTCGCATCTGAGCCGGCCGCAGAGGCTTCCTTACGTCGGCATTAGCTTGATCGGTCTGCTTGGGGGGTTCCTTGTGGGCATGAGTTCTGTGGGCTCGGGCAGCGTCATCATGCTATTCCTTATGATGTTCGTCCGTAGTTCCCCTGCAATCCTGGTAGGCACGAATATCGTTCACGCGATAGTCCTCAGCGGGTTTACCAGTCTTCTGCACCTTCGGTTAGGTACGGTGGACTCCACCTTGGTTTTCCCCTTGTTAGTTGGTTCCCTGCCGGGATCGGTGCTGGGGGCACAACTGAGTCACCGGCTTACCAGCCGTTGGCTACAGGGGGCGCTCTATATTGTCCTGTTTGTGACGGGAGCAGGAATGTCGTTGGGCATCTTGAAGTGATAATGGCTTTTGCTATGGAAGCGTTGGAACGTATTCGTGGAGCTTTGCAGGAGGCTGTAAGCGTCATTTCTTCATTCGTCCCGGGGGCCGTCAAGGCAGATCAGAAGTCATTGGGGCGTGGTCCTGTCACCGAGGCTGACAGAGCTGCAAACCGCGTTTTGAGAGAGGTGCTTCTTCGCGAAGGAGAAGGATGGCTTTCTGAAGAAAGCGCGGATGACCTTGCCCGCCTGGAAAAGCAGCGAGTCTGGGTGGTTGACCCGCTGGATGGAACGCTCGAGTTCGTTGCGGGAATCCCGGAGTGGTGCGTCTCGATAGGGCTGGTGGAAAACGGCAGGGTCGTTGCCGGCGGGGTCTGCAATCCAGCAACGGGTGAGACCTTCCTTGGTTTCCTCGAAAGCGGGTTAACCTACAACGGAAAGCCGGCCCGTGCCAGTGTAAGAACCACGTTGAGGGGGGCGACCGTTCTAGCCAGCCGTAGCGAAGTGAAGAGAGGCGAGTGGGAAGCTTTTCGGAAGGCGCCCATTACTGTTCGGCCCACGGGGTCAATTGCTTACAAGCTCGCGCTGGTGGCCGCAGGCCTGGCCGACGCGACCTGGACTTTAACCCCGAAGCACGAGTGGGATGTTGCGGCCGGCGTCGCCCTGATTCACGCTGCGGGCGGGTTTGCGGAGTGCCTGGACAAATCCAGGCCCACCTTCAACAATCGGTCGCCTCTTTTCTCCGGTCTTATCGCTGGGGGCTTGCCCTTGCGGGAAGGGATTAGGGCTCTTATTGACGCCGACGGTCGGCCCTCCGCCAAGCCACGAGCAACATGACCTGCGGTCGTTGAGTTCTTGCCCATTCAAGCGAACACGGCTGATTTCGCGACTGCGGTGGAGCCGATCCGGCTGGTGATGGAACAGCTTGGAAATGTCCAGGTTCTACAACCGCCCGGTGAACCAGGGGTGCCCCTGCATCGTTGCCGGGATCTGGTAGCCGGCCAAGTCGAGCAGGGTTGGGGCGACATCGAGAAGATGCGCGCCCCGGTACTCGCCGCGCAACGGGCAGTTCGGCGCGGCAAGCACGAACATCCCGAACTGGGCGTGGTTGCACGCATCAGGCCCCGTGTCATTCTCCTGAACGTGTAACTTACCATGCCCTATGCTCCCGATGGAGCGCCAAAGCAGCCCGCCAAAGTGAACGATCAGATCGGGAGGAACGTTGCGCACACTACGATAGATTTCCTTGGGTTTGTAGACGGGCGAGTTGAGCGGACGCCCCCCATCATCCGTCAGAGCCTCGAAGCGGGACTTCATCTCGTCCCGGAAGGCTTCGTAATCACTAGGCGGGATGACGCCCTGGGGCTCGCGGCCTTGGACGTTCAAGAATACACGGGCATAGTACCCACCCTCGCTCCAGACTCGCGTCTTTGCCCAGTTGACCTTTAGCTCCGCAAATGGCGTCACCTGGCTGGGATGCTCGTCGAGCACGAGCAACCCTTCCTTCACCAGCCATTCGTTGACGGCGAACCCACCCTCCAGGCGCTGGGCGCCATGGTCGGAAACCACCAACACGACGGTGTCGGGTGTGAGCGACTCGAGCACAATCCCGATCTGTTCATCGAGCCATTGGTAGTATTCCGGAATCACACTTTCGTAAGGATTGCCCGCCTGGTATTGCCGGTGCGCTTTGTCGAAAAAACTCCAGAAGCCGTGGTGTATTCGGTCCAGCCCGATGTCCACAAAGTGGAAATAGTCCCATTCCTGCTCGGTAAGCAGCCAGTGCACCACTTTCCACTGCTTTCGGCTCATCTCAAAAACCTGGCTCTTTAGCCAGGCTTTGTCATCGGTGCGAAAACCTTCGACGTCCACCGGGTAATCGCCCACCAGCTCAGTGATCTTCTTCTTGATCTCGCCAGGATAGGTAAACTCGTTTTTTTGCGTGTTGGGCGTAAGGAAGCAGCCAAGGCTGATGCCGTGGAGCCGCCGCGGAGGATAATTCGGCGGAACGCCAACGACAATCGATTTCTTTCCCTGCAGCGCCAAGTAGTCCCAGATGGCCAGGGCTTGGACAGAACGCGAGTCCGCGAAGCGGAGGCCGCTGTAGGAGTAGTCAATGCGATTCCGGAAACCGTATACGCCCAATGACCCGGGGTCCTGGCTGGTACACATACACATCCAGGCCGGGACGGTGATGGGTGGAATGACACTCTCCAGGCGGCCCCACAGGCCCCCGTTCATCAGCCGCCGGATATTCTTGAGGCGCTCGTCTGGGAAAACTATCTCCGGTGCAGCGCAGTCGAGTCCCAGGACGCAGATTTTCATTCGGCCACCGCCATCGCGAGTGTTGCTTTAGACCAAAAAACTCTTACTCACCGTGGGCTTGCGAGTCTGGGAGTGTCCAGGGTTTGCCGTCCATCTGGGGCGGCAAGGAAAGCCCGAACCAAGCCAGCACCGTAGGGGCCACGTCCATGATAGCTGGGTGATCACAATCCATCTTTCGGTTCGAGAACAGCACTCCGGGTACCAATAGGGGATCGATGCAGTGATCTCCACTCCAGGCCTTGCAGTTATCCTCCAACACGGCCTCGGTAACCTTGCCCTTCACTGAGTCCCAACCCGCCCTATACCCTTCCGCATAGCCGATAATCAGGTCCGGCGCATTTTCCCGGTATGGCCCCTTGTAGACAACTTCCCTAGCCCTTACCCGCTCGACGGGCGTGCGGCCGGTCTGCGGATCGATGAGTGCTTGCAGTTTCTCCTGGAGTTCACGTTTGAGGGATCGCGTCTCTTCTCCAGGCGGCACGATCCCGGCATGCTCCCGCCCCTGCTGGTTAATGTAGAGTCCGTTAAGCCCCAGGGCATAGGCACGCGTGCGTTCCCAGTTGACGTCCGCGAACCACTCCCCACTCCGCTCGACCCCGTCTTTCAGCGCGAGGTAGCCGCTCTGCCATAGCCAGCTATTGACATTCACTCCGCGCGCGAAGGATTTGAATCCGTGGTCGGACACCACCACCAGGACCCCGTCGCCGAGTTGGTCGAGGATACGACCGACCAAGTCATCCATACGCCGGTACAGATCCTCGATCACACTGCCATAGCGGCGGCTATCCGCTTCGGACTTCACGGCGGGGTGGTTCGCATCGAGGAAACGCCAAAACATGTGTTGGATACGGTCCGTGGCATCAAATACGCAGGCGCAGACGCCGCGCGGGGTTTTTTCGAGCGCGTCGAAGAACATCCGCTCGCGCTCCTCATGAATCAGATAACACTGTTTGAGAAAAGCCTCTTCATCCAGAACCCCCTCGTTAAGAGCCCAGGTGTCCTCAGCGAGACCGAGGGTGGCGTAAGGCCCAAAGAGCTTCGCCAAATAGACCGAGTAGATGAGAGGGTGAGAGATGGGAAGGGCGGGCCGGCTGGGATCAATATTGACCGGACTGACATAGAGTTCGAGATGGGGTGTAAGCTCCTTCAGGTAAAAGCGGCAGATGCCGTGAACCCGGATCCCTAACCCCGCCTTGAATTTCAGCTCCACCCACTCTGAGTATTCCCCTTTCCGGAGTTGGAAGCGCCGACCGTCAATCTCAATTTCAGCTTTTTCATCCGCCGCATCCGGCTTAACACTGAAATCCAGCCGCAACGGCACGCTGGGGTGCCGCCGCAAGGGATTTTCGGGTCCGGGAATATACGAACGAAAACACCCCCCATCGTGCTGGAGCAGAAGGCGTGCGCCTCCCTCCGGCTTCTCGCTGCTGGCGGCCCGGCTCGAGTAAAAGGAGAAGGTTCCCTGGCTTCCTTGCAAGTCTGGCACGCACATACCCGACAGCAACACGCCTTCAAATTTCTCCGGTGGAAATGTGATGGGAATACGGATCACGGAACAGAAGACGCCCGCTTTTCCCAAGAAGTGCCAGAACGGTATGCCCTTGCGCAACAACTTTACCCGCGGCTGGCCGAGTGGGAAGGTGTACTTGCCGACCTTTAACGTCTTCTTGGCATCGCGAATCTGTGCCGAAGACAGAAAGGGCAGATAACTGCCCAAATCGCGGCCCAGGAAATCGTAGATATTGTGTTTGCCTGGATTGACTCCCGTCATGAACGAGGACCAGGCGACGGGCGAATCGGGAGGGCAAGTTGTTGCTAAACGACGGAAGGTTCCGTGGTCTCGGAGTTTGGCGAAGTTAGGCAGTTTTCCTTCCTGCATAAACCGAGCGGCTAAGTCCGGGTCCAAGCCATCGAAGCCGACAATCACCACCCGCTTCACCTGGGCACGGCGATAGGCTTTCCAACCACGAATCAGGCGATAGAGCCGACGAACCGGCCAGGTGATGAAAGCGAATAGGGAGTACAGGAAAGCCAGAAAAAGGGTCAGGAACGAGGAAAGGAAAGCAAAGCCGGCTCCCGGTCCCACGTATGCCTGCGCAGCGGTCGGCGTCAACAGGAGAACGACCAAGGCCAGGAAAATCGCGAAAACAATCCTCCCGCTTTTGCCCTGAGATGTCACCGGCACGTGCCCAAGCGTTTTCAAAGTTCGATACCAAGCGCCATTTTGAGAATCAGCCCTGAAACAAGAGAAACAACCAGGAAGAAAACCAACCAATCGGTGACGAAGTATCCCAGGTCTATGGAACGCGGGGCATAATTCACTCCAAGCGATCGCAAAGGGCCGTCTCTGGGAAGGGGTTGTTCACCGGGATTCAAGAACCATTCCACCACACTCGCCCGTGCGCGCTCTACCGGCAATGGGGTTATCTCCTTTGACACGACAACTTGCTTTGCGAACGTCTGGCCCGCGACAACTACCGCCGGCAAGAAATCGCCGTACTCATCCGCTCGAATACGCCAGTTCACCTCCTGTAGCGCCGGGACATTCACAGGAGGAGCAGTCAACGTCAGACCTTTCGGGAGCCTAAGAGAGTCCGAGTCCAGCGCACCTAGCCCGGCCAGCTTGGCCTTCAGGATAAATGAATCGTGTGGTCGCAACGGTATCCGGCTGAATCGCAGGTCGAGCTGGACCATAAGAACCACTACTGGAAGCAGAAGAATGGCTACCGGCTTCAAGTTATAAGTAAGGTAAATGACGGTGAAACGGAGGATGCGGCCATATGCCCGTGAAACGATGCCTAGCTGGTCCGGGAAGAGGCGAACTTCCAACAAGTGCGCCTGGATGCAGTTCTTAATCCGGCGCATTGCGTCCTGGTTCGAAACATACCGGACTACCAGGACCGCGGTCAGGCCGGTCAAGAACGAGATCACGGCAAGCCCGTAGGCAGGATTGGCAGCGCGAAAGGGCCAAAAGAAAAGATCGAATGCGCCGTCGATCAGCCTCAGAGAAGCACCTCCCGTGTCATGGGTACCTGTTCCGACCGCTTCGAACCCTACGCGCATCATTCGATGTAGCCGAGGCCCTTCAGGCGTTTCCTTACTTCTTCCTCAGCGTCATCCGACTCTGCGCCCGACCCCAAGATGGCCGCGACTTCTCTTTCGAGAACGTGGATGACGAACTCATCCGGGGAAGAGTAGCCGGCTTTCACGGCGCACTTCTTCACTTTCTCCAGCAGATCATCATCCAGCTTAATTCGATGTCCAAGCACCGACCTGCTCTCCTCTCGCCCCGCTACGGGTGTAGCGCATCTTCCGATTTGAACAAGGATTGCCCGACCATGTTCTTCGGCTTGGCAATGCCGTATTCAGCCAGGAGCGTGGGGGCAATATCGGTAAGAGCGGGCGTTTGCATTTCAATTCGCTTGTTGCTCAGCAGCACCCCTGGAACCAGCGTGTAGTCGATGCAATGGTCCCCGCTCCAGGGTTCGCTGTTGGGTTCCAGAACTTCGGAAGTAAACTCCCCCAAAACCGTGTTCCATCCCGCTCGAAATCCACGGTTGTATCCTACCACCAAATCCGGAGCATCGCGAACGCGGTCACCCGAATAGACATCCTCGGCCTTGTCGATGCGGGTGATGGGCGCGAGGCCTGTCGCCGGATCGCGCACTGCTAGGAGCTTGTCGCGGATCTCATTCTGCAAAGCTTCAGCCTCCGCCCCGGGCGCCACCGTTCCCCAGTGCTCTCGGCCGCGCAGATTGAGATACAAACCGTTGAGACCCAGACCATAGGCGCGTGTGTGCGACCAGTCAACGTCCGCGAAGAGGTCTCCTAATCGGTTTCCTCGCTCGGACTTGAGAGCGATATAACCGTTGTCGAGCAACCAGGTATTCAAGTTGAACGAACGATCATAAGGAGCAAAACCGTGATCGGACAAGACGATGAGCGTCGTGTTTCCGTCCACCTTGGCCAGCGCCTTTCCCAACATTTGGTCCATCTGCTCGTAGAACCATTCCAACACACCCGAGTATTTCGCGGCTACTTCAGGATCGTATGCCGGACTGTTTTGATTGAACGTACGCCAGAACATATGCGAATTCTGGTCCAGGCTGGAGAAATAGACGAAAAGCAGCCCGGCCTGAAGCCTGGCCAGCTCCAGATCAAAGAACCTTAACTGCTCAGCCAGCACGATGCGCGCCTGTTCCAGGTATTCTCCGTCGGTGAGGACCCGGTCGGAAAGCGCCTTGGTGTCCTCAGCGATGCCCTGCGTGTAATAGAAGCCCACTTGCTTCCACAGTTCATTCGCGTAGTTTGCGGGCGTGGAAATCGGCAAAGCTGGTTGGGAGGGGTCGATATTGACCGGGGAGATGTAAAGTTTGAAGAAAGGGTTAAGTTGCTTCATGTACATTCTGCAAATCCCGGTGGCGCTCTCCAGCCCCGGAATGAGTGAGAACTTTACCTGGACCCAGTTGCTCCATTCACCCTCGCGGAGCAGAATTTCTTGATCCTGGATGATGACCTTCGCTACCGGCTCCGTGGGATCAAGCCAAACCGTGAAGTCGACGGTCACCTGCGGAGCCCCTTTGCGGAACGTGTTAGGCGGGCCGAACAATTTGGCGGAAACTCGATGACCCTCCACTTCGACCGGGTAGACACGCCCTCCGCTTCGTTCACCCCCTTCATCCAGAGGGTCGTCGGTATAGAAGGAGAAAATCCCGTAAGTGCCCTGCATGTCCGGTGTTCCCATGCCGGCCAGGGTTCGGGACCGGGACTCGGCCGGAGGGAAGTTTGCCGGAATGTGAAGCACAGTGACGGGGACCCCGTGTTCATCCAGAATTTGCCAGAAAGCCTTACCCCGCCTCAGCAAGGTGGCCTTTCCACTTGATAGAGGAATCACCCAATCGCCCAGGGAGAGAGAGTGGGCAGGCGCTTCCACGCGCGCCATGGAAAATTCGGGAAGCATGGTGTTAGGGTCGCGGTGGATGAAATCAAAGACACCGTGTCCGCCCGGATTCATACCGGTGATTACGTTCGACCACGCGACCGGGCTCTGAGGGGGGATGCTGGTTCGCAATTCGCGGAAACTGCCTTCGTGCTCCAGCCGCTGGAAGTTGGGCATACGCCCATCCTGCATATACCTGTGCAAGAGCTGCGGGTCAAGCCCGTCAATTCCCAGCACGATGACCTTGCGGCCTCCGGCCTCACCCTTCGGGCGGACACAGCTAGCAATCATCAACCCGGAGGCAGCCAGCAGCAGGAAGGAGGCTACCCATTTGCGACAGTTCACGGGTTCTCTCACCCCGCATGGAGCTAATCGGCGCTTCGCGAATATGCGCCTCAAGCCGGCCCGAGATAGTCAATGAGCGCAGGAATTGCCAATAAATGCAGCGAGCCGGGTGCGCGGGGGCGAAAGGAGGTCCGGCCTCGTTTTGCCGGGACGGTCAGATCTGGCTTCCAGGCTAAACACCACTCTCCCCCCAGCTCCCTTTGCGGCCCCACAGCTTGATTTGCTCAGCACGTCTGCATCGGGATTCCCCTTTCGTTTCCCGGCCAACCGCTAATATACACCTGACCGGCCTCTTCATACCACCCCGTTTCCAGTGCAGGGCGTCTCCTGCGACCGCAGAGGGCCAGTTCTACCCCTCTCAAGGATCCCAAGGACCGGAATTCCCGCTTTTCCGGTCCGCTCCATCGAGGTTTTTCCTTCCCCTCCTTCCCCGCCGAATTGCCCTTGTACAACCCTTGTGCCTGGTCTAACATGGATTTGATGTATGAGCGCGACTGCTACGTTTCGGCTTCCATTGACGCGCCTTTTGTTGTCATGCTGGATGTCAGTTGGATTCCAGTTGGTCACGGCCTCCACTGCCCTTCCGACCGACGAGCAGGCTCAGACCCCAGTCATCCTGATTTCGGTTGACACCCTGCGGGCAGACCATCTCAGTTGCTATGGATATCGGGGCCTGCAGTCCCGCCATATTGATGCCATCGCCGAGGGAGGCACTCTGTTCACCGAGGTGAACGCGCAGGTTCCATTGACCTTGCCTTCTCACGTCTCCTTGCTGACTTCCACTTACCCTTCCTCGAACGGTGTCGAGGACCACGCCGAGCCGCTCGCGCCCAACGCCGTAACGCTCGCTACGGTTCTGAAGTCGCGAGGCTACCACACGGCGGCCTTCGTAGGCGGTTTCGTTCTCGACCGACGCTTCGGCATGGATCAGGGTTTCGACTTCTATGACAGCCCCTTTGATCTTCAAGGGCAATCGGCAATCGATCCCTCTGGCCTGAAGCGTCCTGGTGAAGAAGTGTCGCAGGCAGCCATGCAGTGGCTCGAAAAGAATTCGACTCAACCTTTCTTCGTCTTTTTTCACCTCTACGACTTGCACACGCCTTACAAGCTCACTCCCGCGCTACGCGCCCGCTTCGGCGGGCGTGGCTACGATGCCGAGCTTAGCTACGTCGACGAAGTCTTGGGTGGTTTTTGGGACTTTCTGGCCAGGAAGCATCTCTTGGAGAAGACCTTGATTGTCTTTATTGCCGATCACGGCGAAAGCCTGGGAGAACACGGCGAGAACACGCATGGCTACTTCATCTACCAAAGCACGCTTCGGGTTCCCTTGCTGATTCACTGGCCTTCGAGCCAAAAATCCTTCCCGGCGCGCGTGGTCGAGCCCATGAGTCTGATCGATGTTGCCCCAACGATTTTGCAGTTCTTGGATGTGCCACGTCCCCGCCAGTTTCAGGGACGAAGTTTGCTGGATTTACTTGGCCAGAAGACGGCCATCGTCCCGCGGGAGATTTATAGTGAAAGCCTGTACGCCCACAACCATTATGGGTGTAGTCCGTTGCGCTGTCTCAGGGTAGGCAATTACAAGTACATCGAGGCTCCCAAGCGGGAGTTCTACGATCTGTCTCGTGATCCGGGTGAAAGCCACAACCTTTACGCCCGCCAAGAGTCGCTCGCCCTCTCTTATCGTCGGCGGCTGCTGGCTCTCCGCTCTCGCTTTCGCCCGGCGCACCAAGTTCAACCGCAGGCCATCGATCGAGGCTTGGTTGAACGATTAGCTTCCCTTGGCTATGTGGCAGCCACGCGGTCCCACCCTTCTGATTCCGAGTCGGGCCCCGATCCCAAGGACCGGCTTAGCGATTATGCGGAGACTCACCGTGCGATCGCGCTTGCTTACTCGGGGCAGTTAAGGGAATCCGCCGTGCTCCTGGAGGGGGTTCTGGCCAGAAGTCCGGACCTGTTAGATACTCGAAATATTCTGGGCCTACTGCAACAGAAACTGAATCGACATCAGCAGGCCGTCCGCAACTTCCAAAAAGTGCTGCAAAAAGATCCGCTGAACCTGCTGGCGCACTACAACGCCGGGGTGAGCTATTTCGAACTCAATCGACTCGATGACGCCGTAAAGGAGTTGGAGGCGACGCAGGCCATCACGTCTCGTGCTGGCGGGGCGATGGAATGGGAAAGTGCGCCGGCAGAAGAACTACTGGGTAGAATCTGGCTGCAGAAAAAGGATTACGAACGGGCCCGCGGGCAATTCAACCATTTGCTGACCATAGCGCCGCGCAATTTCCTCGCTCAGTATGGTCTCGGCTGGCTGGCTCTGCAGGAGGGCAAATGGGATGAGGCCCTGCCCCACCTGCAAGCGGCAGCGGATATTAATCCTGAGGACGCGGCGGTCCGCACCTCTCTTGGAACTGCCTATTTTCATAAGGGCGATCTAAGCCGGGCGAACGATGAATTTGCAGAAGCCGTCCGCTTGGATCCCAAATCGGCGTCGGCGCATTACAACCTGGGACTGCTGCTGCGGGAGAGAAGGATCAATGAGGAAGCTGCCCGCGAATTTCGGAACGCCCTGACCCTGGATCCGGAGTTTCATGCGGCGCGTGAAGCCCTGGCCAGTATGGAGCAAGGAAAGAAGTAGGCATCCATCCCTCCTCCTACGCACGGGTTAGCATCACGAAATAGACGGAGCGGAACTTGTTAAGGTGGAATCGCTCCGATTCTGGTCTGCACCCCTGGCGCGAATGAGTGTGTAGACCGGAGGATCAGCAGGCGGGCGCCTACCTGGTTGTCGGAATCAGCCGGACCAGAGAGACGCCGTGGCGGTTGACCGTCGCCGAGTATCGATATTGCGGTCAAGGCGCTTGAGAATCCCACCCATTGCCCCCGGCGACGCCAGTCTAAGAACACCCGTCGCACTTCAGAAAATCGAAGCCCACTCGGCGAACTCGCCCGCATCGATCTCCTCGTGTTGGTACGTTCCAGTGTATCCCTTACAGGTTTGTGGGCCGGCCGGCGTGAGAGGCCAGCCTTCAAGCCTATCCCATGAATGTTATCGGTCAGCGCCCACATTTCAGGGAACCGACGATTAGGCTGAATCGCGTCGGCGGCATCGCGCGGCTCGCCGTCTTGCGGCGCATCCTGGGAGCCGACTCTCACCATCCAGAAGTCGTCGATGTTGACGTACTGGTAATCGTAGTCGGCCATGCCGGATGCGGTCATCGCGTCCGCCGCCGGACGCGACGGCTGTTCGGCAATATGCTGAGGCTGATCGCAGCCCTGCCGCTGCTGGACGGGTAGTGCGCCAGGAGAGAGGCCCGAATCCAAAGCTCCGGAGTCCATATCAAGCACAATTTTCCCTGCCGGTTGTGTTCGCCTCTCCGGAAGCTCTCCGTGCGGTCAGGGTGGAGTTCGTCGAGTTCTACAACTACCGGCGCTATCAGAAGGGATCGGGAACGTGACGCCGGCCGATGTCTACTTCGTGCAG
>Ga0187872_10003908_pt1 | contig 11573 bp, 9 predicted proteins | sample June2016WEW_16_4_FD_132973 | JGI IMG/M metagenome (GOLD analysis project Ga0187872, IMG submission 132973) | Peatland microbial communities from SPRUCE experiment site at the Marcell Experimental Forest, Minnesota, USA - June2016WEW_16_40 | ecosystem: Environmental > Terrestrial > Soil >...
CAAGCTCAAGGTCAGCGGCACCAAGTCCATGACCGGGCATCTGCTGGGCGGCGCCGGTGGCCTTGAAGCCGGCATCTCCGTGCTGGCGCTGGTCAACCAGCAGCTTCCGCCCACCATCAACCTGGAAAATATCGATCCCGAGTGCCGCCTGGACTACGTGCCCAACCACGCCATAGCCCACAGCTTCGACATCGCCCTTTCCAATTCGTTCGGTTTCGGCGGCATCAACGCCACCCTCATCATGCGCCGCTGGACGGAGTGATCGGCTCTGGTGACCAATCCAGCTTTCAACTGGTGGCTAACGCCCAGCCCACGCCGACCAGTACAATAATCGCCCACCATCCGAAGACCGCGATGTAGCCCGAGCTGCGTTTCACCCCCGCCACAATCGCCGTTCCAATCCCCAGCAGCACCAGCATCCAGATGGTCACAGCATCCAGCGAAGTCGCCAGAGCATAGAGCGCCTTGTTGGTCTCCAGCGGATTCAAAAAAGCGCCGATGTTGGTGGGCGCAAAGTTTTTGATATTGAACGTCTCCGGATCCGTTCCCGCAAAGATGACAATCGTTCCCAATATTGGTTTTATGATTGAGGGCAAGCTCGCAAACATCCAAACAGAAAAGATGCCGCCGTAGGTGGCCTTGCCTCCAAAGACAAAGTTGATCGTGCCCCATAGTCCCAGGGAAAGCAGAGCTATCCCAGCCAACACCAGGGCAGGATTGGCTATAAATGCGCCCTCGGTAACATAGAGGGAAATCTTGTTTGACATCTCGCGCGCGTCGGGAGGCACCTGCGCCAGTTTCTCTTCCGCCTTCGGATTGAGATGCATCTGGTTGTCCACCACCTGCTGCATGCCAATCTCAAATGCGACGGCCGCCAAGAAAATGTAGCCAACCACCGCAAGGATCACAAACGGCAGCCACCAGCTCTGGTTGCCGCGCTTGATATCTTCAAAGGTCTTCGAGGGCGCCGTGAAGGTTTTCGTCACGCGCTGCCACTGGGAAAGACTGGAGCCTTCGGGCGCTGCCCCAGGCACAGATCGAACTTCCAGATCGCTCATGATTCCGCCTCGCTAAGCCTCATTCGGCTTCGCAAAAGATTGTACCTTTGAAAGGCTCAAAAGGCGCAATCAATTATTCATTGCGCGCGCCCGCGCCGCCTAGGGAAGCCTCTACCCCCCACGCGCAACAATCTGAACCGGCTGCGCGGACCTTCGCTGCTTCGGTTTTCCGGTCAACACCGGCTTGGGTGGCAGATAGCTCTTATAGACCGTGATGTGAAAGCAGGCCTGCTGAAACTCCTCCTCAACGTCGATCTTGCCGGCCTGCTGGATTTGCAGCAGACGGCTCCGCATCCAGCCCATCTCCTGCCGGCTCATCCCCTGCTTGGCAATATCAACCGTGGCCCCGGTCAGATGCGGGCTGGCAATGTCGCCCTCGGCTGCCGCCGCGTTGCCGTTGCTCTCCATCAGCCGCTTCTGGTACGCTACCGTCCGCACCGCCGAGCTCACTTCGAATGGCCGGTGAAACTGGGCCGCATGAATGCGCGCCAGATCGGCAAGAAAACGTGCCGTCCATGGCCGGCAATAGCGGTAGTTTTCGGGCAGGTTTCCATTTATGGTAAGCGCCGCCGAGGCCGGAACCGGCACCAGCATCTTGCGCGCAATGCGATCGGCCAGGTCGTCATCGTCCTCGATCCGCTCCAGATTGTCGTTCTCCGTCTTCACGTTTTGCCGTGCCAGAGACTCGAAACTCCCGCGCAGCGGCGGCGGCATCGCAGCCCGCGTCTTGCGCCGCGTAACGTCCTTGGCCGCGACGTGGCGGACCGTAGCGTCCCTCTCCGTGGATGGATGGGATTTCAAGGCTGGATAGGACTTCCTGGTCTGATCGGATTTCGCGGCTGGATGGGACTTCCTGGCTTGATGGGAGCGGGAAAGCTGCCTGAGCGATGCCGCATGCGCATCTCCGCCCGCCGCGTGTTTGTGTGAGGATACCTGACCGGATTCATGCCCGGACGCACGCCCAACAGCGTGACCTGGCGCGTGCCCCACAGGGCGTACAGCCGTATGAGTTGCAGCACGCCCGGCAGCATGGCCAGCCGTGCGCCCGGTCGCATGGTTCGCCGGATGCCGTGTTTTCATGTGAGAGGCGCTTGCGGACGCAGTACTGGCCTGCGGCTTTGCCGAAAGGTCCGGCAAGCCGTTGGCCGCGCTCGCACTGAGCGCAGCCAGCGCAAAAGCAATAAGTACCGTCCGGCCCATAGAGGAGCGTGCGGAGAATTCAGAGCATCTTCAGTGTAGGCTCATTCACCTGCAATTCCGAGTACCTGCGAAGATGCGCCTTTGTCTGATAATGCACCGCTTCCGCACCTGCGGCACTCGGCTATTCAGAAGATAATCGACGACGTTCACTCCATAGTTTCGGTGATGGAAGCTCGCCTGGTTTAGAGTATTGGGTATTAGAGAAACGCCCAGCCATTTCCCACCGGCTGTGCGCATGATCCTTATGTAACCTGTAAGGAGAGCAGGGCCGTGAGCAAAACTAAATCTAAAAAAAGAGGGAAAACCGCAAAGGGGCAGGCAGCTCAACATGTGGATCCAAGAGCTGGCGGGTGCTCCCGGCTCAGGCCTTGGATGCTGGTGGCGATCGTCATCGCACTCGCGGCTGCCGTTCGTATCCGTTTGTTGGGGATTCCTTTAGAAAGGGACGAGGGAGAGTATGCATATGCCGGCCAGCTCATGCTGCAAGGGATTCCCCCTTACAAACTCGTCTTCAGCATGAAATTTCCAGGCATCTATGCGGCCTACGCCGCAATCATGGCCGTCTTTGGGCAAACAATTATTGGGATCCACCTGGGATTCATGCTGGTTAACGCCTGTACCATTGTGCTGGTCTATCTGCTCGGAAAGCGGCTGTTAACGCCCGCTGCCGGTGTTGCGGCTTGCGCGGCGTACGCGCTGCTTTCTATTGGGCAAGGCGTTTTCGGAACCCAGGCTCATGCCACCCACTTTGTGGTGCTTGCGGCGCTGGGCGGAACATTGCTGCTGCTGCGCGGAATCGATAGCCGGCGATGGTCAACACTGCTTTCGAGCGGACTGCTCTACGGCATTGCCGTACTGATGAAGCAGCACGGCGCCTTGTTTGTGGCCTTCGGCGTTTTTTACCTGGCGTGGGATTATATGACCCGGCGCCACGATGCCTGGCTCACACGGCTGAGAGATCTGGCAATATTCGTCTTCGGAGTATCATTACCGCTGGCTGTGACCGGTCTGGCGCTGTGGTGGGCCGGTGTGTTCGGCAAGTTCTGGTTTTGGACGTTCACGTATGCACACGAATATGCGCAGGAAGTTTCGCTTTCCGGCGGACTCATCATGTTCCGTGGATACTTCCCCAACGCCGTGGGGCCGAATCTTTTAATTTGGATCATGGCCCTGGCCGGGCTGGTGCTGATCTGGTGGAGGAAGGAGAATCGCATCGTTGCGGTTTTCGCCACCGTTTTTCTGGTCTTCAGCTTTCTGGCCGTCTGTCCGGGCCTTTACTTTCGTGAACACTATTTCGTTCTCATGCTGCCGGCAATCGCATTGCTGGCCGGCGCCGCGGTTGGCACTGCCCTGAAACAATGGCCGGGCATCTCCTGGCTGACGTATGGCGTGTTTGCCGCGGCGCTTGTGCAGTCGGTGGCGCAGCAGTGGGAGTATCTGTTTCAAATGAGTACATTAGAGATTACTCGAGAGATGTACGGGGCAAACCCCTTTCCGGAAGCAGAAAAAATCGGCGAATATATTCGAACGCACGCGGCGAAAGACTCCACCATTGCAGTACTAGGGTCTGAACCGGAAATACCTTTCTATGCGCACCGGCACTCCGCCACGGGCCACATCTATATGTACGGCCTGATGGAATCCCAGCCATACGCGGTAACGATGCAAAATGAACTCATACGCGAATTGGAAAACGCCCAGCCGGAATATGTGATTTTGGCGACGAGTACAGCGTCCTGGCTGCGGCGGGATACTTCGCCGCCGGAACTTTTCGACTGGTGGGACGCTACCCGGCCGCAAGAATACGCACAACTAGTCGCGTTGGCAGACATCGTTTCAGCCGATCACACCGAATACAGGTGGGATGATTCCGGAAGCTACCAGGTTCAATCGAATTCGGCTCTCCTGGTTTACAAGAGGACAGATCCGAAGCTTAACCATGCCATTACTCTCCAGAAGCAGGGAAAATTTGACGAGGCGGCTCAGGAATACCGCCAGGTGCTCGCCGCCGATCCGAATAACAGCATGGCGCATAACAATTTAGGCATTGTATTGGGCAGGAAGGGATTGATGCAGGAAGCACTGAAGGAATTCCGTCTTTCTTTGGCCATCAAACCCGATCAGGCAACGGTACATGCCAACATCGGCTTTATTCTTGGGGAGACGCATCATTTTCCCGAGGCGGTCGAAGAGTATAACAAAGCGCTGCAGCTCAATCCTGCAGATGCTCATGCGCATAACGACCTCGGCGTGGCGCTGCTTCAACTGGGGGAATATGAAAAAGCCGCCGAACAGTTTAACGACTCGATACGGATCGATCCGACCTATTCCGATGCAAGACGAAATTTGGAATATGCTCAATTCAAAATGAAAAACAAATAGGTTGAACAGGCAGAGAAATGAAAGGCGCCGGGTGACCAGGTCTCGAATCTGATACCTGGGATGCGGAGTCTTATTGCAACAGCGTCGGCTCTTCGTGGTTGCCGTTGATTTCATCGGGCGGAATGATCACCGCAGCGGCCACTTTGTCTTCCGGTTCCAGGTTCAAGAGGCGCACGCCTTGCGTTGCTCTTCCCGCCGCGCGGATGGTCTTGGTGTCGATGCGGATGATCTTGCCGAATTGGCTGATCACCATCAGCTCGGAGGTATCGTCCACAAGTTGAATGGTGTTCACGCGGCCGATGCGCGGCGTTACAGCCATATTCTTCACGCCCTTGCCGCCGCGGGTCTGCAAGCGGTACTCTTCCACGTCGGTGCGCTTGCCGAAGCCGTTCTCGGTGACGGATAGAATCCGGTAGGCGCCTGCCTCGTGCTCCTTGGGGGTTACAGCTACTCCCACAACGAAATCGCCTTTTTTCAGGGTGATGCCGCGCACGCCGTAGGCCGGCCGACCCATGGAGCGCACATCGCTCTCGTCGAATCGAATCGCCTGCCCCAAATGCGTGGCCAGAAAAATAATCTGGCTACCGTCGGTGATGCGCGCCTTTACCAGCTCATCGTCGCTGTCGATGCCGATGGCGATGATGCCGCGCGCCATTACGTTGGAGAAGTCCTTGAGCGGCGTTTTCTTGACTGTTCCCTTTTGCGTGGCGAAGAAGATGAACTTGCCCTCTTCTTCGAGGTCGCGCACGGGCAGAATGGCGCGCACGTTTTCGCCTTGCTGCAAATCGAGCAAACTCTGCATGGATTTGCCCTTGCCCGCCGCGCTCACGTCGGGAATCTCATATACCTTGAGCCAGTACACCCGCCCGGTGTTGGTAAAGCAAAGCAGAAACGAGTGCGTCGAGTTCACGATCAACTGCGCGACGAAATCCTCCTCGCGGGTCTTCATCCCCGTGCGCCCGGTGCCGCCGCGCCGCTGCTGACGATAGATCGAGATCGGCGTCCGCTTCAGGTAGCCCTGGTGGCTCACCGTCACCGCAACCTGCTCGTCGGCGATCAGGTCCTCAAGCTGCAACTCGGCGCTCTCGTCCACAATCTGCGTGCGCCGCGCATCGCCGTACTTGTCGCGAACCTCTTCCAGCTCCTTCACGATCACCTTGCGCAGCTTCTTCTCACTGGCCAAAATCGACTCGTACTCCGCGATCCTCTCGCGCACCTGCTTCAACTCGTTCATCAGCTCGTCGATGGAGAGCTGCGTCAGGCGGTAGAGCTGCAACTCGAGAATGGCATCGATCTGGCGCAGCGTCAGGCCCTTCTCTTCGTGCGGCAGCCGCTCCCGGTCCAGCGTGACCACGATCTCCGTTCCCTTGCCCCACGCATACAGATTCTCGCGCGCCTCGGCCCTCGAACCTGAAGCGCGAATGATCCTGATCACCGTATCCAGATTGTCGAGCGCAATCTTGTAGCCTTCCAGAATGTGTTCGCGCTCGCGTGCCTTGCGCAGCAGAAAGGCCGTCCGCCGCTGCACCACGTCGATGCGGTGATCGATAAAGCAGCGTATGGCCTGGTCGAGGCCGAGTTCCCGCGGCTGCCCATTCAGCACCGCCAGGAAGATCATGGAGAAGCTCTCCTGCATCTGGGTATGCTTGTAGAGCTGGTTGAGCACAATCTCAGGCTGCGCGCCGCGCTTCAGCTCGATCACAATCCGCATCCCGTCGCGATCGCTCTCGTCGCGCACGTCCCCGATATCGTCCACGATCTTGTCGTTCACCAGTTCGGCGATGCGCTCGATGAGCTTCGACTTGTTTACCTGGTAGGGAATCTCGGTGACGATGATGGCCTGTTTTTCCTTGGTCAGGTTCTCCGTAGCCACCCTGGCCCGCATCATGAACCGGCCGCGCCCGGTCTTGTAGGCAGCGGGAATGCCGGACTTGCCATACAGAAAGCCGCCGGTGGGGAAGTCCGGCCCCTGCACGTGCTTGAGCACCTCGGCTAGCCCCGCGTTCTCGTCCTTCACCAGGGCAATCGCCGCGTTCACCACCTCGGTGAGGTTGTGCGGCGGAATGTTGGTCGCCATTCCGACTGCAATGCCGCTTGAGCCATTCACAATCAGGTTCGGAATCCGCGTGGGCAGAACCGTGGGTTCGAACGTGGACTCGTCGTAATTCGGCACGAAGTCCACCGTCTCCATCTCGATGTCGGCCAGCAGTTCGCCGGCAATGCGCGCCATGCGGCACTCGGTATAGCGCATGGCCGCCGGCGGATCGCCGTCCACCGAGCCGAAGTTCCCTTGCCCGTCCACCAGCGGATAACGCAGCGTAAACGGCTGCGCCATGCGCACCAATGTGTCGTAGATGGCTGAGTCGCCGTGCGGATGGTAGACGCCCATCGCCTGGCCCACCACCTTGGCGCACTTGGCGTATTTCTTGTTGTACTCCAGCCCCATCTCGCTCAGCGTGTAGAGCACCCGCCGGTGCACCGGCTTCAATCCGTCCAGCGCGCTGGGAAGCGCCCGGCCGATGATCACCGACATCGAGTAGTCGAGATACGAGCGGCGCATCTCCTCTTCAATGTTGATGGGAATCAGGTTCGTGCCGCTGCTGGGCGGCGTACCGCCTTCAAGAGGGAGCTGGGGGTTCTGATCGTCTGGCATAAGGGTTTTTTCAGGCCCGCCGCAAAGCGGCAAAAAGGTTCCGGTGAAAGCGGGGCCGGACTGCGCGAGCTATGCTTCTATTTTACGCGTTCAAAGGCCGTTTCAGCAAGGCCTCCGCCTATAAATAAGTCCTTATTTTGCTTGATTTTATAAGCCATCGCCAATGTTAAATCAAGCGCATCGCAAGCTCATGCGGCGCGGCGCGTCCCAGCCTTCGATTTGGCCGAGGTTCCAGCCTTCTTTTTCGCCTTTTTTTCACCGTCATCCCTGCCCAACCCAGCCAAAATCACCGGTGGCCGGTCTGGGAACCTGACTTCCAGCCTCAGTTCGCCTCCTACGCCTTCTACATAGCTCCGTAGCGTCGAGAGATACAGGTCACTGCGCTTCTCGATGCGCGAGACCCCCTCCTGCCCAATCTTGAGCTTCTTCGACAGCCGGGCCTGGGTCAGCTTGCGCAGACGGCGAACCTCACGCAGGTTCATCTCTGCCCGCATCTCCTCCACCAACTGCTGAATCCGAGCCCTGCTTTCTTCGGATTCTTCGGCAAGCATTTCTTCCAATGAAACTGTCATCCGGACTACCTCTTCAAACGGAGATTTCGCAAATGCTGATCGAACCGCTCATCCGCAACGCGCAACAGATTGCGATAAAAGCGTACCTTTCCGGTTCCGCTCTTGTCTCCGCCCGCCAGCAAGATGGCCTTGCGCTCTGGATCGAAGGCGTAGGCTACACGCCATGCGCCTCCATCGGCATCAAATCGCAATTCCTTCATGTTCGCGTGGCGTGAGCCCTTGAGCGTATCAGCCAACGGTCTTCCGAGCAGCGGTCCATCCTCACTGAGAATAACTGCCGCTGCCTTCAACTTTTCCCGAACCGCTTGGGACAACTGCCGGACTTCAGCAGCGAATTCGTCGTGGGAGCTGACTTGCCAATCTTGCTGAGCCATGAGTACTCCTTCTCTTTCTGCCATTTACAAGGGCCAGAGATTTGCAACCCGGCTTTCGCCGCTTCACCAACCCAGAGGGTTCCGCCTATCGGCTTCCCTCTGAATCATCCCTATATCCCGTGTTGGCTCCGCAGAAGACTCATGCTTCCAAGAACGAGTACAGTTTGGAGTTTTTGAGGAACCCCTTAACCTTAACATCCAGGCTTAAATCATTACTTCAGACTGCAATTCCTTCGCCGCCAAAACCGAATGAGTTTTGATGATCGCTCCTACGCTAGTGGCTCAGCTGAACTCTGGCCGGACTAACAAGGATAATGTGATTATGCTTTCAAATGCCTAATGTCGTCAAGTGCATTTTTTGCTCCCCTACAGCAGCCCCGGCAAGCTGAGCACGCAGAACGCCGCCTGCAGCAGCAAAATCGCCCCCGCCGCGCCCATCGCCAGCCGTCCTCGTGGCCCCTCGTAGGCGTCGGCAAAGACCCCGCCCACAAACGTGAGCAGAAACGGCAGCGCCCACAGCCACGGGCTTCCCGGAGCGCCTGTCATAACCAGCAGGATCAACACCAAAAAGCAAATCAATGGAACCGTGTTGCCGAAGTACCATGACCTGCGCACGCCCAGATACAGCACCAGGGCGGCAGCAGCGGCCACCGTAATCCCGGCGTTTCCCATCGTGGAGAAGAACCGCCGGGCCGGGTCCAGCGAGACCCACAGGAACCCCGCCGATGACCGGAAAACATAGCTGAAGGCATCCGGTGAAAACCCGTAGCAGGCAAACACCAGTACCAGTGCCCCGGCCACGGCCGCCAGCACCACCGGCAGCGCCTGGGCTCGGCGTCCCTCGGCCACCCACAGCATGGCCGCCAGACCCAGCAGCGCCGCCACCGGCAGCGCCGCAATGTGCGCCGCCGCCGCCACACCAAGCATCGCCGTCAGCAACACTATCCTGGGCCGCCATTTGCGCCGCGGTCCCTGCATCGCATGAGCCACGCCGATGCACGTGTACACGCCCCCATACACTCCCAGGCCGGCGAGCACCTCGGCATTGGGCGCCACGCAGGCCCTCAGCACAAGCGGAGAAAAGCAGTAGAGCGCCAGCGCCGTATAGCCGCCCCGGTTGCCGTAGAGCCGCCGCGTCACCCACCACAGCCCCGCGCCCAGCACGCACCCGGCCAGCAAAAACGGCAGACGCTCCAGCAGCAGTACATGCGTAAGCTGGTGACGCAGCTCCCAGGTGCTCAAATCCGAGGCCCTCAACTCGCCCACGGTTTGCACCACCCGGTCCTCGGGCTTGCGGAAATGATCCAGGCCCCGCTCCACCAGCAGGTTCAGCGTCAGCGGCAGCCCCGCCAGCCGGTAGGCCAGAATGCCATCGTGGATGTTGCCGCAGGTGGTAAAGTACCCGGCCAGCGGCGAAGGCCGCTCCCACATCTCGCGCCCGCACCGCGCATATTGGTAATCGCGATCCGTCAGCGTCTGGCGGCCCGTAAGCCACAGCCCCTGTAGGAGAAACAACGCCAGCAACCCGGCCGCAATGCGCTGCGGCAGATTGAAACGAAAGCTGCGAAAGATTCCTATCCGAAGGGTCATCATGCTCGGGGCAACCCTACCAGTCTAAACGGTTGCTTACGGAGTTCCCTGTTTCTCACAACCGGACAACCGCTTCGGTGCTATCCTCCTCTGCAAGGGCTTGAGCATGAGCAGTTTCTTCACCCTCGGTCACTCCAACCACGACCTCGAAGCATGGCTCGCCCTCGTCCGCCAGCACGGGGTTGAGGTGGTGGTCGATACGCGCAGCTCTCCCTACTCGAAGTACGTCCCGCAGTTCGACAAGGAACTCATGCAGCGCTCGCTGGAGCAGGCGGGAATCCGTTACCTCTTCCTTGGCGAGGAGTTGGGTGGCCGCCCCTCCAATCCCGCTTATTACGATGCCAAAGGCCGTGTTCTTTACAGCCGGCTCCGCGACGACGCCCGCTTCCAGGCGGCCATCGGCCGCCTTGAGTCCGGCATGGAACGCTTCCGTGTAGCCCTGCTTTGCGGCGAGGAAGACCCAGCCCACTGCCATCGCCGCCTGCTCATCGGCCGCGTTCTCACCGAGCGCGGCCACACCATGCTCCACATTCGCGGCGACGGCCGTCTGGAATCCGACGAGACGGTTGCCGCCCAGGCCGGCAAGCCGCTGGTCGGCTCCCAGCCCGCACTCTTCGCGGAAATCGACGAGGACCAATGGAGATCTACAGCATCGGTTTTACCCAAAAGAGCGCCAGCGAGTTCTTCGGCACATTGAAGGCTCACGGCATCGAGCGCCTGCTCGATGTGCGGCTGAACAACACCTCCCAGCTTGCCGCATTCGCCAAGCAGGCCGACTTGGCCTACTTTCTCCGTGAAATCTGCGGCGCGGACTATGAACACGAGCCCCTGCTTGCCCCCACACAGGAGATGCTCGACGCTTATAAAAAACAAAAGGGCGGCTGGGATGCTTATGAAGAGGCCTTTCTTGCCCTCATACGCGCCAGAAACATCGAGACCACGATCGATAAAGAGAGCTTTGCGCGGAAAACAGTGCTCTTGTGCAGCGAGCCAACCGCGGAGCATTGCCACCGGCGGCTGGTTCTCGAGTATTTACAGGAACACTGGGAAGGTGTAGAATTTTACCATCTTTAATTCACATCCTGAAAGTGAGCCCAACTCCGTGGGTTTCGACCGTATCGTCTGCCTTGCAAACTCCTACAAGCATGACCATCGCTGTGTGGCCGGAATCAGCCTTGTCACAAAGCATTGGGTTCGCCTTGTTGGTCGAAGGGTGCCCGGCTGCCTAACCCTGAAAGAGACCTGCTATCCAGACGGGAGACAGGCCGCGCTGATGGATGTATTCGAGGTAGAACTTGGTGAAAAATGCGGTTCCAACTGCCACCCGGAAGATGTGTATGTGACAGGGAAGCCCTGGCAACCGGTTCGACGCTTTGACGAGCCTCGCGATGCCAAGTTTCTTGCTGCATACGTGAGCAAGGGACCGGCTATTTTGCAGGGATATGGCGATCGGGTTTATGGCCGCAAGATCGAAGGAACTCCCGTGGAGAAGTCCCTCGAACTTATCCATCCGGAAGACCTGTGGTGGTGGATTCGCGAAGAAGCCGGCAAGCGCAAGAATCGCGCCATCTTCCGAGCCGGCCACGTCGTCCGCACTCGCTACGATCTGGCTGTCACCGATCCCGTCTGGCTGGATCAGCTTAAACTCTTGCCCGCCGGAATCTACCCCCATGCTTTCTTCTTCAAAGCCAAGCCCCCCAGCACATTCCTCAGCGTGAGTCTCAGCGAACCTTTCGAGGGCTTC
>Ga0187872_10003909_pt1 | contig 11572 bp, 8 predicted proteins | sample June2016WEW_16_4_FD_132973 | JGI IMG/M metagenome (GOLD analysis project Ga0187872, IMG submission 132973) | Peatland microbial communities from SPRUCE experiment site at the Marcell Experimental Forest, Minnesota, USA - June2016WEW_16_40 | ecosystem: Environmental > Terrestrial > Soil >...
TCATTCCGGTTCTGTTCATGGGCGGAATCATCGGACGGCTGCTGCACGAATTCTCGGTTGTCATCATGGTGGCCGTGCTGGTCTCGGGCTTTGTTTCATTGACGCTCACGCCGATGCTGTGCAGCCGGTTCATTCAACCCCAGCATGACCGGAAACACGGTCGAGTCTACATGGCGCTCGAAGGTTTCTTCGCTCGCCTGCTGAGACGATACGACGTATCGCTGCAATGGGCCCTGCGGCACCGCGTTTTCGTGATGGTTTTCTCCGGGGTCATTCTTCTCATAACCATCTGGCAATTCTCGGTTATCCCGAAGGGTTTTCTGCCGGAGATTGATGCGTCTAGCCTGAACGGATACACGCTGGCGGCCCAAGGAATTTCCTTCGATGCGATGAAGGAACATCAGGAACAACTGGATAAGATTTTGATGGCCGATCCGAACCGCAAAGGCTTCTTTTCCAGTCTTGGCACGGTGAGCGGGAGCACCAATTCGGGCTTCGTCTTCATGCATCTGCTGCCACCATCGGAGCGGCCCAAGGTGCCGAGCCAAACGATGCTCCGGTTGGTCCGCGAATACGGCGGCGTGCCAGTAGTGGGAAGCGTGCTTCGCGCGGCAGCGCCGTTATTCAAGCACCACCCTGACATCAACGAAGTGCTCCAAGAACTTCGCGGCAAACTCAATTCCATTCCCGGCCTTGCCGTGTACCTGCGGAATCCGCCGCCGATTCAGATCGGTGGCCAGGTTTCGAACAGCCCGTATCAGCTCACCCTGCAAAGCCCGGACACGGAAGAACTGTATCGCGTCGCCACGGCCTTCGAGCAGAAGATGGAGACTCTGCCGGGCCTTCAAGATGTGACGAGCGACCTGCAGATCAAGAATCCGCAGGTGAACGTCAACATCGACCGGGACAAGGCATCCGCTCTTGGAGTCAATGCGGCGCAGGTCGAGGACGCGCTCTACACGGCCTACGGGCAGAGGCAAATTTCCACGATCTACGCCCCGAACGATGAATACTGGGTTGTGATGGAGCTCGAAGACCAATACCAAAGAGATCCGTCGGCTCTCTCTCTGCTCTACGTCCGGTCGAGTACAGGCAGTCTGGTTCCCTTGAACGCCGTGGCGAGCGTCGGGGAAAGTCTCGGGCCGCTCAGCGTCAACCACCTCGGCCAGCTTCCGGCGGTGACAGTTTCATTCAACCTAAAGCCGGGCGTCGCGATCGGACAAGCCGTGAACGAGATCAACGACCAGGCGCGGTCTCTTCCGGCGACTGTCAGCTCCCAGTTCCAGGGCAACGCGCAGGCATTCCAATCTTCGCTGACTGGCCTGGGAATTCTGCTGCTGATTGCGATTCTCGTGATCTACATCGTGCTCGGCATCCTCTACGAGAGCTTTATTCACCCGCTCACGATTCTCTCCGGATTGCCTTCGGCCGCCTTCGGCGCTCTTTTGACCCTGCAGCTTTCCGGCTACAGCCTCGATCTCTACGGCTTCGTCGGCGTGATCATGCTGATCGGCATCGTGAAGAAGAACGCGATCATGATGGTGGACTTCGCCATCGCGCGCGAGCGGGAAGGGCACACGACGCCTGCCGAGGCGGTCTACCAAGGCTGCCTGGTTCGGTTCCGGCCGATCATGATGACCACGATGGCGGCGCTGATGGGCACTCTGCCGATCGCCCTTGGTCTGGGTGCGAACGCGGATTCGCGGCGGCCACTCGGGCTGGCCGTGTGCGGTGGACTTGTCTTTTCTCAGCTCGTCACCCTCTATCTGACGCCGGTGTTTTATACCTACATGGATTCCTTCCAGGGATGGCTGGAGCGCCGTTTCGGGAGAATTGCGGGTTTCGGGAAGCCTCGCTTGGCCGAGGGACCCGCATCTGCAGACTGAGAGCGGACCGAGCCTTCGAGGTACGACCTTGAACCCCGTCTGATAGCCCCGCAAACGGATACCTGTCTGCTCGTACCATTGACCCCCGATTTGGGCCTCCCTAGCATGACAACTGGACGCAGCGGGCCTCCGGAACGTCGGAGCTCATAACCCCTGTGTTGTCATAATGTTTCGTGGAGACTTGGATGCCCTTCGGGGAAGACCTGCCCAGAGATATACGGATGCGAGCGAAGCGGCGCGGACCTCGGATGAACTCCCGGGTCCCGGTGACGATCGAATGGAACGGAACGGCCGGGCCGCTGCACTTCGAAGCGGGTTTCACGCGCGTCGTCAACAGCTACGGTTGCCTTCTCGTAAGTCCAACGGAAGTTGAGTTGCAACAGCGGCTCCGGCTGACCAACCTCTCGACCCGGCAGGCGGCTGACGGCGTGGTGGTATGGAAGGGAACGTGTCGGCCTGATGGGTGGGATGTGGGAGTAGAACTCGTCGGGGCCGAGCTTGATTTCTGGGGTGTCGAACTTTGAAGATTGATCCTGTAAAATTCCCGCCAGCTAAGCCCTCTGGGACGCCGGCCAATACCGGCACGGCTCCGGCCAAGCCGGTCGCGGCGCCGGCAAAACCGATAGCAGAAGCGAAGCCGTTGAAACAAACGACCGTGAGTCAGGACCGCCGCCGGGGCCAGCGCGTATTGCTGCGCGTCCGCGCTCAGATTCACGTGGCGCTGGAGGGAGCCGCCTCGACGCTCGAGGCGACGACGCTCAGCGTGAATCCTCGCGGCGCGCTCGTCGTCATCAAGCAAAACCTTCCCACGGAAACGCGCGTAGTGCTCGAGCACAACGGCACGCGAGAGCGTGTGGCCTGTAGAGTCGTGCGTCCGCCACGGGAAATGCCCGAAGGATTCCACACTCCGCTCGAATTTGACTCTCCCGCGCCGGATTTCTGGAAGATCGTCTTCCCACCCGCTGATTGGCGTTCCGAAGATCTGTAGCGCAAGCGTTCGACGCGCCATGCCGACATTCCGGCGCCAATCTTCGGAGTGAGCCATGATGGGCCATTCGCTGGTGCATTGCGGCACATCCGTCTTTCATTTCGAGACGGCGCATGGGGCACAACGCAGTTCACAATTCGCGTGCAAAAGAAATTAGAAATCTTGACTCCTTCGAGGTCGAATGCCATTCTCGCGTAACCCTTCCGGAAAAAACTTCAGAGAAAACAGGACGACCATCAGGAGGACTTCATGTCGAGCCGAGAACGCCGTGTTTCACCACGGAAGGAATGCGCGGTGCCGCTCCGATTTCGCATTTTGACGAACGGAAACGACCCGCACACCGAAGACATCGTGGCCAGCCACGAGACTTCGGCACCGAGAGCGCAGGCCTATTCCGCGACATTCGAGGGCCAAGCCCTCAACCTTTCCGAGTGCGGACTCTACTTCACGTCCCGTGAAAAGCTGAGCGTCGGCGAGCCGCTCGAAATCTATTTGACGCTGCCGCGCGAACTGACCGGCCGCAGCCCGGAGCCGGTGCGGTGCAGCGCACGAGTGGTCCACGTGGAAGACCGCCACGACCAACGAGGCATGAAGGGAATCGGCGCGGTTGTAGACCGGTTCGAGGCGGTCGTGGCGCGGCGCAGTTGGAGCAATTAGAAAGGCCGCCGGTGGATCGGCCGCGGGCGTTACGGCGCGCCGTGCGGCTGCACGGTGAATGTCACCTTTGCAGCGGTGACGTTCCTGGCGTGGTCGATGACTCGCACGGCGAGGACGTGCTGGCCCGGGGGAAGGCCCGGAAGCTGGAGGGCGTAGCTTTCATTCGGCGCATCGGAAAGCACGCCGGTGGGGAACACGATCTGCCAATCTCCCGCGTCGACGCTGTATTCGGCGCGCGCAATCGCGCCCGAAGAGCTGATCGCCTCAAACGAGGCTCTCGTGTTGAGCACGCCCGAGCCGGCGCGCAGATTTTCAATCCGAGGCGGCGTATTCGCAACCAGCCAGCGATCGCTCGTGCGTTCGGCCGAGAGCGCCTGATCGGCAGGATTCGAAGGCGAATCGGACGCCACGATCTTCAGATAGTAGGCGCCGTCCGGCGTCGAGGTAGTGTCCCAGGAGTAATGCTTCTGCGTCAGCTTGTCCTTCAGCAGGCGCCAGTTCTGCTCGCTTTCGCCGCGATAGTAAATGGCAAAGACGAGATCGTCGTCGTTGTCGTCGTGCGCGCTCCAAAGCACGCTCTGGTAACCTTTCTGCTCGAATCCTTGCGGAGGAACCTCGATTTGCGAGCTTCGGCCTGAAGCCTCCGCATTCACGGCCGCAAAGGAGGGATTGCCACCCGGGCTGCGCGGATACCGCAGCTGGACGGGCGCGGCCGCGCCCGGACCGGCCGCCTGCCCCTGAAACCCCGCGACGCGAATCCCCGGTTCCTGGATTGCGATGTCGTCAATCACAGGCGCCACGTTCTTCGGCTGGTACGCGAGACTGACCCAGGAAATGCTCGGCGGCGGGCCCTTGTCCGTGTCGAAGAAAACCGCCTTCCATTGCACAAATCGCGCGGACGGGCAATCTGTTCGCTCTCCCGCCGCGTCCTTGTACGGGCCCGCCCAGGGACTCCAATTCTCCTCCGCGCTGGACGTGTTGCCGGAGCGAACGTAAAACGCAACCTTGCCTTCCGTCGCACCGTTTTCGCCCCACCAGGTCAGCCGGCCCCAGCGCGAAAAAATCTTGGCATCAAAAGTCTCGGACTCGAAGCTGCCGTTCGATTGGTAGCCGGGGCCAAGAGTGAAGATCTTTCCCGGGTTGGCCGTCGCGACCAAGATTCTGCCGTCGGAAGCCGCGACAAAGTCCGTGACTTGCGCGGACGCTGCCTTGGCGACGCTCGCATACACGCCGCCGCCCTCCAGCTCGATCACGGCGCCATTGTCACCAGTCCCCAGCAAGATTCTGCCCGCGGGCGAAAGTCCCAAGGCAAACACCAAGCCTTCGCGCGACGTCCAGAGCGTTTCGGGGGAACCGTCCGGCGCGATCTTCACGACCTCCGCGCCGCGCGATGAAGACACGACAGGAAACGAGTAAGAAATGACCGGCGGCTGCTGAGCCGGCGGCTGTGCCTGCGAGACTACGACTCCCGGGTTGGCGGTGGCCGGCGCGGCGGATGGCGTCTGAGGCGCGGGGCTCGGGAGAAGGATGCGGGGAACTCCCGGCGCGCCCGTCTTTTCCCCAATGGAAGCCGCATAGAGATTCCCGGTGGAATCGGTGATCAACGAAGTGACCTCGGCGTTGTTCGTCTCGTAGATGACGAATGCCGCCCCGGCCTCGGGAGCAGCCTGAGGAGTTTTCCGCACGACGTCGACGCGCAGGATGAGCCCGTCGGGTTCCGTGCCGATCAGCAGGTCGCCTTTGGAATCGAACGCGAGCGAGCGGGCGTGGCGCTCCTGGCTCTGATAGAAGAGCTGGCCTTTGCCATCGGGCGTGACGACAAAGACCTGTCCTTTGTCACCTGTCGCGACAAATAGAGCGCCCCGCGAATCCACCGCCAGAGCCCAGATGTATTTTGTCTTCGGGTCGAAAAAGACGCTCTTCTTGCCGTCGGGCGTGACTTGATAGACCTTCCCGTCCGGCGACGTTCCCACGTAGAGGTTGTCCTTGGCGTCGAAGGCGATCGCCTGCGCCACGAGCTCCGGAGATTCGAATACGGTTGTGGCCTTGCCCGCATCGTCGAACCGAAGAACTTTTGCATCCGATCCGCCGGCCGCGTAGAGCCGCCCGTGCGAATCGAGACGGAGCGCCCAGAGATACGCGAGATTAGGGTCGGCGAATGAATCGAACTTCGGAGCAGGCGCCAGCTTGCCGTCGCTGCGGATCGCCACGCCGCTGGCAGTGCCTTTCTCGAACTCCGAGAAGTCCGTCTGCCGCCAGTAGCGCGTATGCTCCGCGCGCACAGCTATCGGCACAAGAGCGGCGATCACAAGCAGGCCTGCAAGAACGGTTCTCCGCTTCATCCGGTCGAAGTCTCCTTTGGCCCGCGCTTCATTTCACCGTGATCGCCAGCATGTGCTGGCCCGCGATTACTTCGTGCATCTCGACCGACCATTCCCCCACAGTGGATTGCCAAAGCAATCTCGCGCCACCCAGATTCTGGCGCTGGTCGAGAACGTTGATGGCCGAGGCCGGGACGTTGGGCATTTCCTTGTCTTCGACGAGCATGGTAGGCGTGGGCTGGAGAAGCGTGGCGTAGAGACGGTTGTTGTGGCGCTCGCGATTGATCAGTTGAATCAACTCCTCGAGGCCGGCGAGCTGCCCCTGCGCGCTGAGGGCGAGGGTTTGCACGTTCCGGTTCAGGAAATCGGCGTCGCTGATCGCGAGCTCGAGGGTTCCGCGCACAGCCTGCGCGGGAATTGTCACAGGTATTTCCTGGATGAAAGGCCCACCCCTGTAGGGCCGGAGAAGAACCTTTACGGCGACGGTTTCGCCGGGACGCACTTCGCTCTTTTCGACCCAGGCATTGTCGATCGCAGCCCATTGCCGCTGCGCCAGCGCCTTCACATGCAGATCGACCCGGCTGATCTGCGGCCGCTCGTAGGGATTTGAATAGATGCGCGCGAAAGCGGCCTGCACGTCGGTCGCGACGAAGAACCCGGCCGGGACCGGCTGGTCGGTCGGCGCAAACAGATCGAGGAGATGTACCGGCGTGTGGCCCTTCATCTCGATCGTGCCGTCAAGTTCAAGCGTCGAGCCCTCGCCGTACACCGGGCTGCCGATAATGCCGTTATAGACCGCGGTCGCGACGAGCGTCGGTGCGAGTTGCGGGCTTTCGATCACTTCGAAGTGATATTTCTTCTCCGCGCCCGGAGTCTCGAGGGTGACATCCACGGGAATCATCGGCGGCGCGGCACCCAAGGTGCCCATCACGGCAGTCTGGCGGTCCTGCGTGAGCGTGCCGATCGTGCCGCCAGTGCTGATGATCTTCGTTGAAGTTGCCGCAGAAGCGAGAGTCATCACAACATGCGCGCGCGAGAGCGGTATTCCAACGGCGCCGAATCCAAAAAGCGCATGCCCGCAGGCGAGAATGCGGCCCGCATCCACGGTCGTCACCGTGCAACCTGAACTGAGAGAGAGATCGCCGCGGATCAGATCGATGCCTACCATGTCACCCGGCTTGAGTTGAGCGTCTTCGGGCGATGGCGGCGCCGTGCCGCCCGTCATCACGGCCATGCCCCAGGCCGAGAACACGCTGCCGAACCGGGCGAGCGTCTCGGGATAGAGACCCGCAGCCACGAGCGGCGTCTCGATGGGAACCAGGAATCCACCAGAGCCAGCGGCCACGCGCTGAGCAAGATCCTCCGGCAGGGGAACGCGCAAGGTATCTTTGATCGGGCCATTCGGCGGCAGCGCCGGTCCCGCCGGCACGGGAGCTGCCGCCGATTGTTCCACTTCGAGCATGTCCTTGATGGGCGTCACGCCGCCGATGGCTTCTTTCGTGAACGTGCCCAATTTCAGCGCGAGCGCGCCCAAGAGCTTGCCGTCAAGATAGACCGGGCTTCCGCTCATTCCCGCGACGACACCTGTCTGCTGCACCTTATCGCCCAGGAGCCGCACGAGAATGACGTCCTGCTTCGGCCCGACGGCGTTGTGCAGGACGCCGATGACTTCCAGATCGACCTTTTCGACCTGGTCGCCATCGAAGATGGTGTAGACGACGCCCTTCATCCCGGGTTTGACGTCGCTCAAGGGAAAAATCGCGGAATCGTCCGCAGCACGAGCCGGCAAGGAACCGACGAGCAGGCCAATCGCAAGCAGGAGCGCATACAGTGACCGCAGAGTGGGAGACATGAAACAGCCATGATACCCGCGCGGATTGTTGGAAGCAAATAGCCTAGAAACGCTCGATAGCGCGCTCATCACTGCCGGGAGGAGTTGCCGAGAGGTACCTGAAAAAACATCAAAACCTTCTGCGAAGGCGCAATGGAGACATCCGGGACGTAGAGACTCGCACTTGAGGCGAGCGACATGTCGCGATCGAGATCGAAAAACAGGAAGCCGTGAATCACTCCCATGGGAGGCACGACGTCCGCGTCGAGAGCCAATGGCTTCAAAACCTCGAGCATTTTGTCTGTCTTGCTATCCGTCGGCGACTCTATGCCGATAGGGAAGCGCCGCGCGCTCGGAGCCGACGGGCCCTTGGGATGCGCGACGGCGCTGGCCACTTCCTGGACCGGAACGGAGTCGATGTCCTGGCGTCGGCCGCCCGCGGGTTGCACGGTGAGCTGAATCGTGCTGAGGTCGATGCGCATGGGCTGGCTCGTCTCGTTCCGCAGGAAAACCTCGACCGGCAGAATGCCGAGCGGCACCGGGTTGGCCTTGCCGAATTTCTCTTTCGCCCGCGCCATATCGGTATAGGCATCCGCGGAGACGCTCAGGCCTTCGTGCGCGTCGTGCGGCAAAGATTCGTCCGCGCGCGCCGCGGAAGAAGCGGCATGGCTCGAAGACGAGTTGGCCTGCGCGAAAGCGCATACGCAAGCCAGCAATAGAGCCGCGGCTATCGAAATCGTTCGCGTCATGGTCGGTTGTGCCTGGTTGTCCGATGCCGGACACAGCCCGGAAGTTGTGCCTGCCCCGCCCCGGCGGGATATTTCGAGCGCGGGCAGCGCCCTGGTCGAAGCGGCAATAGCGAATCTGAGCTTGACACAAAAGAGGCGGCTAGTGTATCGCTTTGCGCAACTAGGGGGAATCGGAAGCCGCGCAGACTTCTGGCTCAACGCAATCTCGACGACCACCCTGGTTGATGAGGGAGGATCCGATGGCAAGCCGTAGAGAATTTCTTCAGGTTGGGTTCGCCGCCCTGACCTTGCCGATTTCGGCGCGGGCTGCCTTCTCGCCTGCAGTTTCGGCCCAGACCAACGAGGCTGTGCCGACACCGCTTTACAAAGTGGTCTTCGATGAACGATTCCCGGCTAGCGTCGAATTTGCGGAACAAGCGAGGAAGTTGGGAGCGTCCGTTCACGGAATCAAGGGCGACATCACCAGTCTTTGGTTCCACGATCTCGATCTTCGCTGGAAGAAAGGCCCGGTGGCGATCGCGGGTTTGACAGCGCACGGTCCGATATTCTGTCTGGAGAGATTGGCGTGGGATCATCGGATGCGGGTCGTGTTCCGGGCCGATCACAAACGCCTGCCAGACGGTTCGATTGAGCACACACTCTCGGGCCCTGAGAGCGTGCTGCGCCGGGCCGCGGATTTGTGCACTGACGGGCCAAACTGGGGCAGCCGAATAGCAAACTTGGTGACCCAAGTCCCTCCGGGTCGATCCGCAAGCGGAAAAGCGGCCTTCATCGCTCCCCTGGCAAAACCTACAGGCGATGATCCGGAGCCTTTAGTCTCCTGGGTCATTGCACCCATTCGTTCTTAATAGAAACATTCGCGTTTCGAATAGACGAGGAGTGTGTGCGGTGCAACTTCCACCTGGCGTGAGCAGCAAGGACTTTTCCGACGCGATCAAGCAATTTGAAGAAGCTGTCGGCAAGGAGTGGGTGTTTACGAGCGACGAGGACGTAGCTCTCTACCGCGATGCCTATTCTCCGTTCATGGGTGAACCGGAGGAACGCGTTGCGTCGGCCGCAGTCGCGCCGGACAACGTAGACCAGGTGCAGAGGGTCGTAAGGATCGCGAACACCTACAAAATCCCCATCTACCCGGTCTCGACAGGCAAGAATCTCGGCTATGGCGGCTCCGCGCCCGTTCTATCGGGCAGCGTGGTTCTCGACCTGAAGCGCATGAACCGGATTTTGGAGGTCGATGAAAAGAACGCGTATGCGTTGGTCGAGCCGGGCGTGAGTTACTTCGACCTCTACCGGTACATTCAGGAGAAGGGTCTGAAGCTGTGGCTCGATGTACCTGATCCCGGCTGGGGCAGTCCCGTCGGCAACTCGTTGGACCGCGGCGGCGGCTATTTGATGGCGCAGTATCGCAACCACTTCGACTCGCATTGCGGGATGGAAGTTGTGCTGGCCAACGGGGAACTATTGCGCACGGGAATGGGGGCCATGCCGGGCGCCAAAACGTGGCAGCAATACAAGAGCGGCTTCGGTCCGTGGGTGGACGGTATCTTCTCGCAATCCAATTTTGGCGTGGTGACGAAGATGGGATTCTGGCTGATGCCGGAGCCGGACGCCTACCTCTCAGGCACCGTTTACGTGCCGAGGCACGACGATCTGATTCCCCTCGTCGAAATCATGACCAACTTGGAGAATACGCGCGTCACGAACGGCATGCCGGATCTCGGCAGCCCGCTGCTTTCGATACCGATGATTTCGGAAATCGACAAATGGAACGCAGGCGAGGGGCCACCTCCGCCGGATGCAGAGCTTTCGGCTTTGCTGGCGAAGTCCGAAGGCGGCGGGTCTCCGGAGCTCGAGCAATACGCGCTGAGAAAAGGCATTAGCTATTGGAAATGCAAGCTGAGCTTCTATGGGGCGGAAAAGGCGAACGCGGCAAACTGGGAGTACGCAAAAGAGAAGTTCTCGGCGATCCCTGGAGTCAAGTTCGAAGAGAACGAATCGTACAAGCTGCCCTTGACTCCCGAGCAGCGTGAAAAAGTTCACAAGCCGCAGTTCGGCATACCGAGCCTGGCGATGTTTTCCATCGGCGCGCGGTCACCGGTCAACCCGCAGCCGACAAGCGGGCACATGTGGTTTTCGCCGATCATTCCCCGGACGGGCGAAGCAATTTTCGAAGCGAATCGGGTATTTGCCGCTGCCGCCAAGGAATTTGGCCTGCCGGTCCTTTCGTTCAGCCTGCCCTCGTGCTACTGGGAGAGAGCTTTCATATTCATCTTCGCTTTCCCGGTTACACGCGACGTTGAAACGAACAAGAAAAATCGGGCGGCTTTCAAGCAGGTGGTTCAGAGGGCGGCCGAGCACGGTTGGGGAGAATACCGCACGGCCCCTGCCTTTCAGGACACGATCATGGGCACGTACTCGTACAACAATCACGCGCTGCTGCGATTTCACGAAACGCTGAAGGACGCGGTCGATCCGAACGGAATCCTTTCCGCGGGCCGGTATGGCATTTGGCCCAAGTACATAAGAGATCAGAAGGCATGATGAGAGTTCCGCCGGGCGTAAGTCCCAGTGACTTTGCCGACGTGCTGAAACAATTTGAAGAAACCGTCGGTAAGGATTGGGTATTTACGTCCGATGAGGATGTAGCTCTCTATCGCGATGCGTACTCGCCGTTCTGGGGCGAGCCGGACGAACTCGTCGCTTCTGCCGCGGTCGCCCCGGATGGCGTGGAGCAAGTGCAGAAGGTCGTAAGGATCGCGAACAACTACAAGATCCCCATCTACCCAGTCTCAACAGGCAAGAATCTCGGCTATGGCGGCTCCGCGCCCGCCTATTCAGGCAGCGTCGTCCTCGACCTGAAGCGCATGAACCGGATTTTGGAGGTCAACGAAAAGAACGCTTATGCGCTCGTCGAGCCCGGCGTCAGTTACTTTGACCTCTACCGGTACATTCAGGAGAAGGGCCTCAAACTTTGGATCGATGTTCCCGATCCCGGCTGGGGCAGCCCCATCGGCAACTCTCTCGACCGCGGCGGCGGCTATTTGATGCCGCAGTATCGCAACCACTTTGACTCCCACTGCGGGATGGAAGTCGTGCTGGCCAACGGCGAAGCGCTGCGCACGGGGATGGGCGCCATGCCA
>Ga0187872_10003911_pt1 | contig 11571 bp, 12 predicted proteins | sample June2016WEW_16_4_FD_132973 | JGI IMG/M metagenome (GOLD analysis project Ga0187872, IMG submission 132973) | Peatland microbial communities from SPRUCE experiment site at the Marcell Experimental Forest, Minnesota, USA - June2016WEW_16_40 | ecosystem: Environmental > Terrestrial > Soil >...
AATGCCACTCGGGAAATTTCGCGAAGCAGCAGCTTGAGGCGGGCGACGACATGATCCGCAATGCGGACCATCTCATGGCTGAAGCCATCCGTGTGGTTGCTAGTCTGTACAAAGACGGCGTGCTTCCCAAACCAAAGAACTACAGTTACGCGTTCCCCAATCTCCTAACTTTTCACGATGCTCCTACCGTCATCGAACAGAAACTTTTCGTGATGTACCTGGAGCACCGCATGCGGACCTTCCAAGGTACATTTCATGCCAGCCCGGACTACGCGATGTGGTATGGCTGGAGCGAGATGCAGCGCGATCTGACGGAGATTAAGGAATTGGCCGACAACATGCGGCGTAATCGCACGGCGGCAGCGACCAAGCCTGCAAAGGAGACCGCGTTGCAGAAGCTCAAAGCACAGGCGCAATGACTCCCCCAATCAGGGTAGGGCTCCAGGGGCGTGGCGGGCCGGGAACCCTCACGCCTCAGGCGCCTTTTCCCGGCGCTTGAGCGACTCACCCTGATGAAGGTGTGAGGTGATATCTAGTGAAGGTCTGAAGTGGCCTCCCCCACGGCAATCACCGTTGCAGTGCTGAGCTTCTCTGTCGGGTCGGTCGGCGATACCCCGCCAGAGACAAGTACCCAAACGCTCTCATCGCGAGACCAGGCAGCGCAATAGTAGGAGGGGCATGGCATGACCGAAAAAAGGCATACGCCACTCTCGAAAGAGAGCGTGGAACCGAGCCACTGCACTCTGGCGCAGAGGTTGCGAGTACTAACTCATAGCCCCTTCTTCACTCACGTTTCGGCCGAAGAAGTCGAGCAAATCAGTGGTGTTTTTCATGAAATGTCTTATCGGGCGGGTGAAATCGCCTATTTTGCCGGTGACCCGGCAGTGCGCCTGTACATCGTGGCTGCCGGAAAAATCAAGTTGGTCCATGCCACCCCGGATGGAAAGAGCGTCGTGCTGGGCATACTTGTCGCTGGGGATTTTTTCGGCAGCTTGTCATCTCTCGGAGATGAGAAGTATCCGGACACCGCTGTCGCCCACACAGACTGCTGCACATTGACGGTCACTGCCCGTGACTTCCAAAGCATTTTGCGACGACATCCGGCGGTGGCAATCTCTAGCCTGGAAATTGTTGCCACCCGTCTGCGTGCGATGCACGAGCTGGTTGAGCAACTGAGTGCACACTCAGTTGAGCAGCGCATCGCTTCGACCTTACTCAAGCTTGGCGAGCAACTCGGCGAGAAACGTGGCCGTGGTCTGCTGATCCAAATGCCCCTCTCCCGCCAGGACCTCGCCGAGATGACTGGCACCACCCCTGAAACAGTCAGCCGGGTTATGAGCCAGTTTCGCCAGACGGGACTGATCCGAAGTGGCCGACGTTGGGTTTCAATTCTCGATGCAAAAGGCGTGTCAGCCATCCTGTCCCCCGGTCTCCCGTTGGCGTCAAGAAAGGCCGAAAAGAAATCTGCACTAAACTGACGCGCGTCATATAAACATTTGTCCTCTGCTCCTACCATGAGCTCGAATACAAGAAAGTGCTTGTAGGAGAGGAGACTCGACATGACCGAGCGCCTTAGAACATTGGTTATTCTTTGCTCCATGATCATTCTGGGTTTTGGAGCCACGCCGCTTGCCAGGGCCCACTGCGACACACTCGACGGTCCAGTTGTAACCGACGCGCGAAACGCGCTCCAGAGTGGAGATGTGACTCCGGTGTTGAAGTGGGTCCAGAAGAAATACGAGCCCGAGGTGCGGACTGCATTTACGCGTGCGCTTGCGGTGCGCGGAGAGAGCGCGATTGCAAAGGAACTTGCGGACACGTATTTCCTCGAAACTGTTGTCCGGCTTCACCGGACCGGGGAAGGGGCACCGTACACCGGCTTGAAACCCGCCGGCGCGGAACTCAATCCGGCAGTCGAAGGTGCGGACAAGGCGCTGGTAAAAGGCTCTGTGGATGAGCTAGTCCGGATGTTGACCGACGAGGTCGAAAAGGGCATCCGGAAGCGCTTCCAGGAGGCGCAACAGGCGCGTAACTCAGCAGACCAGAGTGTGGAATCGGGTCGTGAGTACGTGAACGCCTATGTAGCTCTGATTCATTACGTGGAGCAATTGCATGGAGCCGCAACGGAAGAAACCAATGCGACACCTTAGCTTGATGCAATTTGTCAGGCAGACAGAATCGAAAGCCGGTGTCGATGCGGCGGGATGGTGGGGAAGTCGACAATGACCACCATATTACGAAGTGACGACATTTCATGCCCGTCTTGCGTGGTTGGCCTGGAGAAAACGCTTAGCGCAATGGACGGTGTGGAATACGCCAAGGTTTGGTTCTCGAATGGACGTATCGAGATCCGACACGATCCAGCGCATGTCAGCGTAAAAGCTCTTGTCCAGGCGGTTCGCGTGGCAGGCTACAATGCCCGGCCCTCGGTGATGTGATGGACCTACTGTTCCGAATGATTGGACGTCCCGCTGAGTTGTGGAATGCGGTGCTTGTGGCTGTCTCTGTTGCCACCGGAGTTCCCATCGCCCTGCGTGCGTTGCGGAGACTACGGTATTCGCAGCTCAGCATCGAACTGCTGGTGACGATAGCGGTAGCAGGAGCACTCCTTCTGCGGGAGTACTGGGAAGCGGCTGCCGTGTCCGCGCTGTTTACGGCCGGCGCACGGGTTGAAGCCTATGCTCTAGGTCGGACCCGACAGGCCCTGGCACGACTGTTGGACCTGCTTCCGGAAACCGCCGTTGTGTTGAGAGAGGGGCGGCCGACCGTCGTCCCACCTGAAAAACTTCAATCGGGTGAGGTGCTGCTCATTAATCCTGGAGCACGTATCCCAGTTGATGGTGAGGTGCTTGAGGGGCATGCCACAGTGGACGAGGCGCCTATCACTGGTGAGGCCATGCCCGTTGAGAAGGTCGCAGGCGCAAGGGTATTTGCGGGAACAATCAGCCGTGATGGCATGCTGAAAGTGAAGGCCACGCGAGTCGGGAGCGAAACAGCCCTTGCGCGGATTGTCCGCAGGGTGGAGCAAGCCCAAGAAGAGCGGGCAGCCTTGCAGCGGCTGATCGACCGGTTTGCACAGTGGTACATGCCCTCAGTTGTGGCCTTGGCGCTGGCCGCGTTCTTGTTTACTCACCGAATTGAGCTGGCACTGACATTGCTGGTGATCAGCTGTCCTGGCGCGTTGATCATTGCTACACCCGTGGCCATCATGGCTGGTATCGGACGAGCCGCGCAACGTGGCATTCTGATCAAGGGGAGCGAACATCTTGAAACGGCCGCCACAGTGTCGGTGCTGGCTCTTGACAAGACCGGAACGCTCACGGAAGGCAAGCCACGGCTGACGGATGTGATTCCGGTCGGGAGGTCTTCAAAGAGCCTGCCGAGTTCCGGCGAGAGCTGGAGTCAAGCACAGCAGCACGTCCTCTGGTGGGCAGCAATTGCGGAGGCGGGATCGGGCCATCCCATCGCGCTGCCAATCATGGCGGAAGCGACCACACTCCGACCTTTGCCAGTCGTTGAATCTTCGCAAGTGTACCCTGGTCGTGGAGTGAAGGCGATCTACGACAGCCACAAAATCGTTGTGGGAACCGCTCAACTCATGCGAGAGGCAAGCATTCCCGTTCCGCGTACCTCCCTTGTCGCATCGAAGCGGCTGAGCGCCTTAGCGCCTTAGGCAAGACGACTGTCCTTGTGGCATTCGATGCCAAAGTCATCGGTGTTTTGGCAGTCGCGGATAGAAGTCGCGCTGCTGCGGCAGGTATGGTAAAACGCATGAGTTCCGCGGGTGTCAATCGTATCGCGATTCTGACTGGTGATGCCGAGGGAACAGCCCAGGCCGTCGCTTTGCAGACGGGGATCCGTGAGGTGCATGCGGGTCTACTTCCCGAGGGTAAGCTAAGCCTGATCCGCGAAATGCGCGAGGACGGCGGCATCGTGGCCATGGTAGGAGACGGCATCAACGATGCTCCCGCTTTAGCGGCTGCCGACGTAGGTATCGCAATGGGAAGGGGCGGAACGGATTTAGCCATTGAGACCTCGGACGTTGTGCTCCTGAAGAATGACCTGATGTTGCTTCCAGAAGCCATTCGAATCTCCCGCGCAACCTCGAGAAATATCCGGCAAAACTTAATGATTGCCCTGCTATCCGTGATTGGCCTGCTGGCAGGAGTACTTACAAACTCGGTCCACATTGCAAGCGGGATGCTGATTCACGAACTCTCGGTACTTGTGGTGACCTTAAATGCAACACGGCTGCTGCGCATCTGACCACTCCTCCCCCTTGCCCGTCCCCAAAGGGCATTTGTACAGTGGTATGTCTTTACCGGCCCTGCGGTACAGACAGACTATTGGCGTAGATCGGATGGTTGGAGAAGTATGGATGGTGCGAGATCCACACGCAGAATGTCGACTTGGCGCGGCGGCGGCACTTGCTGAGTGCATGGAGGTGTAATGGCAGTGGTGACAGCCAATCTTGGCTTTCCCCGTCTCGGGGCACATCGACAGTTAAAGTTTGCTCTGGAACAGTTCTGGTCCGGCAATGGTGAGGCGGACCAGCTACAGGCCACAGCCCGCGAGATCCGAAAGACGCACTGGCAACTGCAGGCGAATGCGGGTATTGATGAGATCCCATCTAATGACTTCTCCTTGTACGATCACGTGCTGGACACCGCCGTATTGCTCGGGGCAGTGCCCGGGCGGTACGGACGCCAACCCGAGAGGGTCGAGTTAGACACGTACTTCGCAATGGCTCGAGGGAGCAATTCTGCCCCGGCAATGGAGATGACCAAGTGGTTTGATACTAACTATCACTACATTGTTCCCGAGTTTGAGCCGGGGATGAAGTTCCGGGTGGCAAGTCGCAAACCGGTCGAGGAATTTCTGGAGGCGAAAGCCCTCGGTTGGATGACGCGGCCTGTTCTGCTGGGTCCGATCTCGTTTGTGCTGCTCAGCAAATCTCGTAGTCGGCCCTTTGACCGTTGGACTATTGTTAAGGCAATACTTGAAGTCTACCGCGAGGTTCTCAGAGACTTGGCTCACGCCGGGGCGGCGTGGGTACAAATGGAGGAGCCATGCCTTGGCATCGACCTTACGGAAGCCGATCTGGCCCTATTCGAGAAACTCTACGAGCAACTTGCCAGTTGCGCACCCGCATTGAAAATCCTCCTCGCGACGTATTTTTCTGGGCTCGGAGAAAACCTCCATGCAGCCCTCAAACTCCCGGTTGCGGGCCTGCATCTGGATCTTGTCCGTGCCCCAGACCAACTTCTCGCCGCTTTGGGCGAGATGCCGCCAAATCTCGCAGTCTCACTCGGACTGGTTGACGGTCGTGGCGTTTGGCGTACGGACCTCGATCGAGCACTCAAACTGGCGCAAGCTGCGGTCAACCGCTTGGGTCCGGACCGCGTTCAGATTGCTCCTTCCTGTTCGCTGCTGCACGTGCCAGTTGACCTGGACGAGGAGAGCAATCTTGATCCGCAAATTCGGAACTGGCTGGCGTTCGCAAAGCAGAAGCTGGCGGAGGTCAAGCTCCTGGCGCGAGCGGTCACCGATGCTTCGCCCGAGTGCGTGGGTCAGTTTCGTGAGAACCGGCAAGTGCTTGCCGAACGCCGAAAAGCTCCGCGGGTCTACGATCCTGCCGTGCGAAAGCGCGTCGCGGCTATCGTCCCCGGCATGTTTGATCGCTCCAGTAACTCTGCTGTGAGAGCCACGAGGCAGTCCCGCGTCACGCCGTTGCCACTCCTACCGGTTACTACCATCGGCTCCTTCCCGCAAACTCGAGAGGTCCGTCAGGCACGCGCTGCCTACCGATCAGGAACATTATCCCAAACGCAATATGAGGATTTGTTACGAAACGAAATCAAGCGTGCGATTCGAATCCAAGAAGAGATCGGGCTCGACGTACTGGTCCATGGCGAATTTGAGCGTAACGACATGGTCGAGTATTTCGCTGAACAACTGAATGGGTTTTTGCTCACCAGCAACGGCTGGGTCCAGAGCTACGGATCGCGATGCGTGAAGCCGCCGATTCTTTTTGGAGATGTTTCACGTCCTCAGCCCATGACAGTTGCATGGGCGGTTTATGCCCAATCGCTGACCAAACTACCGGTCAAGGGCATGCTGACGGGCCCGGTAACGATGCTCGAATGGTCTTTTGTGCGAGACGATTTGAACCGTGCCGAGGTGTGCTTCCAGGTTGCGCTCGCCCTGCGGGATGAAGTGAAGGATCTGGAGTCTGCGGGAATACGCGTCATCCAGGTGGACGAACCTGCCTTGCGGGAAGGCCTCCCATTGCGCAAGGCGGCCCACTCCGAATACCTGCAATGGTCGGTTGATGCTTTTAGGCTCGTGACCGCAGTCGCGAGTGACGAGACCCAGATTCACACCCACATGTGCTACAGCGAGTTTCGCGAGATTCTGGATGTCTTAAAACGAATGGATGCGGATGTGATTTCCATCGAAGCGGCGAGATCAGAAATGGAATTGTTAAATGAATTCACAGGGAAAGACTACCCTAACAGTATCGGACCGGGTGTGTACGACATTCATTCTCCACGGATACCTAGTTCAGAAGAAGTCGAGGCTCGGGTGGGCAAAGGGCTGCGAGTGTTCCGTCAAGATCGGCTCTGGGTGAATCCCGATTGCGGACTCAAAACCCGCCGTTGGGAGGAAGTGCGCGGGGCGCTGATAAACATGGTGGCGGCCGCACGAAGACTTCGCCAACATATCTAAGCTGAGCGGTGAGAGCGCAGAGAGAGGGGCAGGAATGGTTACAGCAAATAAGGAATCAGAGATCCGAGAATCACTCGCACTGTGTGCGAAGGACTTGGTGAGCTACCAGGAGGGCTCGATCGTGAGTAGAACTCTCCTCAAACGCCAAACTGGGAACGTAACGCTGTTCGCATTCGATGATGCACAGTGCTTGAGCGAACATACTTCACCGTTCGACGCCTTGGTGCACGTGCTGGAAGGGGATGTCGAGATCTCCATTGACGGCAAGCCTTTGCGCGCCGCGTCTGGCGATATGGTACTGATGCCAGCCAATCATCCCCATGCCCTGAAGGCCCTGACCAGGTTCAAAATGGTACTTATTATGATCCGTTCGTGAATGAGAGGACTCTCTGAGAGGGTTGCCTCTGTCCTCTAATTCCCCGCTCGGAGATCAGGATCGTGAAGTCTTGGCCCAAGGTATCTCCGTTCCATTGCCCAGGACGAACGAACCATTCCAAGGAGTCGTGAATAAGCGTAGTAATGCAAATTGAGCGGCCCTCGATACCGGTTGCAACAGGTCCTGGAGTGGAAATACCTGGACCCGAACCGGCAGATGGAGGAACGTACGGAGGCACTGATCATGAACACAAACCCGAGCACCTGCCATCCTGGCGACGGTACGAAGAGCCTGAACAGGCTGCCAAACCTAGCTGAACCCCTGTTGCGATTCGACCTTGATCAAGAACTCGAAGGGCTTCGACAAGAAGATTCGTGGGAGCGCGAAACAGGACGCAGTTCGAAGACATTGGCGAAGTATCCAGACTTCCGAATTGTCTTGGTTCTCATGAAGGTGGGCACCCATATGAATGATCACAAGGCTGACGCCAGGATCTCGATTCAGGCTCTACGCGGCAAGATACTTCTCCACGTGCCCGATCAGAAGCCGGTTGAGCTCTTGGCAGGACAACTGTTAACGCTGGACTGTGGTATCCATCATGACGTCGAGGCACTGGGAGAGAGCGCATTTCTGCTTACCGTGGCGTGGCCGAAAGGTGCGGCGAAGCCGTGATAGAGAAGTTCCGTAGTCTCGGTCGAGCATTCTCCGCTTCTGAATGAGCCGCCGAGACTGGACGCTCAGAGCTTTAGGTACGGTCAGCGGACGAATGCTCTTAGGAGGGAATGAGTTGGGCCCAACGATCGAGGAATTCGCGAGCGCACACCAGTTACCTCCGCGGTGGCTGGAACTGAGGGAAGCCTGCAATCAGCTCGTCGCCCGGGCCGATTTCTGGTATCGAGGTGATCTTCGTGACGCGGCACGATCGCCGGCAGTCGAAGCATCCGATATCCTCCATTTCTTGCTTAAGGGGAGGGGCCGACCGGCTCCAGGAGGAAGAGGAATCTCCCAAGCGTGTCCGCAAGACGTGATTGAAACCATGGGGAACGGTTACGAATCTGCTGATCGCAAGCAAGCAAGCCTAATAAAGGCTGAGGGGTTGAGTTTTGTCGAGACCGACGAGGCTTATATGGGACGAGCGGTCGCGTTAGCAAGGATCGCTCTCGCGAATGGGGACACCCCCGTGGGGTCCCTGGTCGTACACAAGCGTAAGATCATCGCCGAAGGATTCGAAGCTGTAAAGAAGCACCTGGACGTTTCAGGACATGCTGAACTGATTGCGATCCGGAATGCGTGCTCTGCACGTCAAACCTTCGACCTCTCGGGTTGTACGCTCTGCACCACTGCCGAACCTTGTTTCATGTGCTCGTATGCGGTGCGTCACACCCGTATCTCAAGGGTAATCATCGGACGGCCAACACCCTGGGTGGGTGGGATCACCTCGCACTATCCGATCTTGACTGACGCGCAGATTCCCGGCTGGGAACGGCCGCCGGACATAGTTTCTGGAGTCTTAGAAGCCGAGTGCTTCGCTCTGCACTCGTGAGCAAATCCCGCTTGCCGTTGGAACCGCATGGCAAATGACTTTCGTTGGCGCTCAGGTCGTTCCTGCACTGGGCCCGCGGAACAAGGTGGACCTTTGAACCCGAAACATGTCCGAATGTACAGCAGAGTGGGTTGCGAAGACTCGAGCGCAGCCCGAAATTTTCTGCTGGAGCAGGGCGTGCCCTTCGAAGAAGTGGATATCGACAAGAATCCCAAAGCTCTTGCATTTGTCATGAGCGTCAATGAGGGCAAGCAACGGACACCGACATTCGATGTCGACGGGCACACATTCCACTGTTCTCACTTCGATCCTCGGAAGCTCGTTCGCGAGCTCGGATTGCAACCTGCCCGATCAGCTCGGAAGGGTGCGGAGACAAGGTGAAGGAATAGGCCCCTGCACGTATAGGTAAACGGGATTAAGAACCTGGCGTGGCGGGATCGAATGAGGTCTTTTAAGGTCGGATTTGCGAACGGAAGATCGTGTGTCTGTGGAATTTGAGAAGAAGGTGGCGCTGGTAACGGGCGGTGCTCGGGGCATTGGATTGAGCATCGCCGAGGCTTTTGTTCGGGAGGGCGCCAGCGTATTTATCTGCGGACGCAATGCGGCAACGCTGAAAATGGCGCTTGGCCAGCTCCAGAGTCTCCGGGGCGAAAACGGAACGGCTGGAGCGGTCGCGGATGTCCGCCGCTACGAGGGGTGCCGCAGCGTGGTCCAACCGGTGGAGACACGATTCGGGCGGCTCGATATCCTGGTGAACAACGCCGGCATTGGCATTTTCAAGCCGTTTGACCAACTGGTCGGGGAATGGGATGCTACCATCCAGACAAACCTTTCGGTGTCTTCTATTGTTGCCGCGAGGCCCTTCCGGTCATGCGGCAGCACGGTGGCGGCCACATCTTTAACATCTCAAGTCTGCTCGCCATCCATGGCATTGGACGCGCATTCTCTCTCGATAGGCCACACAAGCCATCGATCTGGATCAGTTGGCGGCCGACACCGGGAACAGTCGGCCCGTCATCTTCTCTAATGGTGACTCATCGTACAGCGGGTCGCCTCAGCCATTCTGATTTCTGATGGTCTTTCTAAACTCTATACAAACGTAACGACAACACAAAGCCGTGTCGATTCGAGGCAAATCTCGGCAGGCAGATTTGTGCTACCTTGGTTGGCTCCATTTTGGCTCCAATAGAGAGGGCAAAATCAGGCAGGAATTCTGAGCTATTCCTTGCAGAATCAATAGATAGCTTTGGGGGAATCCTGAAAAGGCTGGCGTCGGCGGTTCAACTCCGTCCCTGGCCACCATCATTCTAAAGAACTTAGCGGAATCACGTCTTGCCCTCCCAGTCCGCTCTCAGTCCGCAGTTTTTCGGCGAGATCCGGCTCGGTTCCTGGCTACGATGATGGTGAAGGACTTAAACTCGAAGTGCCTTTCTCTCAGTCCGCTCTCAGTCCGCTTCTATCTGCGGCGTGGCTGAAAATCGCAGTCAGCATTGCCCCTGCCGCAGCCATGCGATCCTCGCTCACACTGTGGGTATAACACTGCAGGGTCAACTTAACATCACTGTGGCGAAGCAAAGTCTGTACCTTTTTTGGGTCAGTTCTATTGCGGACCAGAAACGATGCCAGGCTGTGACGCAGATTATGGAAGCCAAATCGCCGTGGATCATCATCTACCAGTCTGCCTTCGTCGTCTCGGTGCGATGAAAGAATGCCCACCTTCACTGCCGCTGGCCGTAGATAATCTTCCACAAGCATGTTAGCCACACCCGGTTGCTGGCCCTTGAGCTTGAACGAGGGAAACACCCAATCCCCCGGCTGAGAATATGGCGTCTTCCGTTTCCAGCGAAACATGAATTCGGCTAGTAAAGGATGCAGGGGCACCGGGCCTTTCGAGGCTCTGCTTTTCGGCCAGCCCACTTTGCCGCATGTCCACGTGCGGCGCACCTGGATGACGGCTTCAGCAAAACTCACATCTTGCCATTGCAGCCCGAGGCACTCTGAGATGCGCAGACCCGTGCCAGCGGCTAAGAGCGTTAGAGTACGTTCCGGCTCTCGCAGGTTAACCAATACTGCGTACGATTGTTCAGGGGTGAGAATCATCGCTTCGTACTCGCTGGTGGTTTTGCAACGGACGAAGCGCATCGGGTTCGACTCCTGATTTCGCGGAATCAGCCCGTAACGTTGGCTGTGCCGGTAAACCAGCGACATAACACGGCGCATCTTGTCGAGCGTTGGATTGGCAAGGCCCTCTTTGCGCTTCAAGGCTTTCAACCATTCCTCCACCTCCAGCTGTTCGACGCTGAGCGCGACTCGGTTCCCCCAGTGAGGCAGCAGCCGATTGCGGAGCACTCGCTCGTAACCTCTGATTGTCGTGTGTGCCTTCGGATGGATAGATTCAGTGGGTTCGACGAGCTCATGTTCCGCGTAGTGATGTGCCAGATCCGCAAAAGTTACACATCCGCGGAAATCCACCCGGTTGATGTGGAGATGCTGTCTTTCGACCTCCGCCCATACACAGCTCTTCTCGGGGAGGTCTTTTACAAGGCCAATTGGAACCTTGTTCTCGACGCGCTTACCGTCGGACTTCCGCACTGTACGAAAGAACAAGACCCAAGTTTCACCCTGACTGCGTTTTTCTTTCTTTAGCCAACCTTGTTGATGTCTGCGTGCCATTTAAGGTCTCTCCTTTGGGCAAGCCAGATACCTGAATGAATGATGATCTTTAATACCGACAACATCGTGCCCATCGTGACTGTCGGAGAAGTTGCGTGCTTGAGATTCTGAGCAAAGTTGCTGCGAGCGATGCCGATCTGGGGCAGTGGCTGGGCTAACCCATTTGCCTACGTCAAGCACAGCAGTAACGTTGACGGGTCAAACTGCATCATGAGAATGACAGAAAACAATTGAGAGCGGTCCGTTCGTC
>Ga0187872_10003915_pt1 | contig 11566 bp, 9 predicted proteins | sample June2016WEW_16_4_FD_132973 | JGI IMG/M metagenome (GOLD analysis project Ga0187872, IMG submission 132973) | Peatland microbial communities from SPRUCE experiment site at the Marcell Experimental Forest, Minnesota, USA - June2016WEW_16_40 | ecosystem: Environmental > Terrestrial > Soil >...
CCGTGGTGGAGCTGGTCATCATTGTCACCGCGACGGTGGTCGATCCTCTGACGTCGTCGCCGCAGGCGGAGCCGGAGCAGCCGAAGATGGCCACGCCCAACCTGGACTCCAATGCCTTCGACGGAAGGGCGCACAACCTGCCCAAAGGCATCACCGCTCCAGCGCAGCAATCGCAACCTTCAGCCCCGACGCAAACGCCAGCGCAACCGCCGACGCAAACGCCAGCGCAACCGCCGACGCAACCGCCAGCGCAAACGCCGGCGCAACCGAAGCTTCAAGCGCAAACGCAGACGCAATCGAAACCTCAAGCGCAACCCCAACTCCAGCAACCTGCGCCCCAGGTGCGAACGGACCAGCCATGACGCGCACAACCAAGTCCACGGAGCATACCACCCAGGCCATCTTCAGCGTCTGCGCGGATGCGGAGGTGGTGCAAGTGGCGACCACCGCGGCGGCCAATATCTCCGGCGCCCACTTTGCGGGCGAGTTTCACGACTACATCACGGCCGAGCGACGGCCGCAGTTCTCACCGGCGTTGAAGAACGCCTCCTCCTGCGTCGCGCTGATCGATTTCGATCGCGACCCCGAGCTGGCGATTGAGACCTCAGAGCGCCTGCACCAGATATTTCTGAAGAACATCGGCATCATCGGTGTTGGCTCCAAGATGGATGCGGAGATTCTGCTGCGCGCCGTGCGCAACGGATGCACCGAGTTTCTGACCAAGCCGGTGAGCCTGATCGAACTGACCGCATCGCTCAACCGCTACAACGAAGTGCTGGCCGTCGATCCCAACGCGCAGAGCAGCCTGGGGCGGGTGATCTCCTTCTTCGGGGCCAAGGGCGGCGTCGGGACCACCATGCTGGCGGTGCATCTGGCCATTTTTCTGGTCCGCCAGCACGGCAAGAAGGTACTGCTGATCGACCACAAGCAGCAGCTTGGCCACGTCGCCCTGTACCTTGGGCTGAAGGACACGCAGTACCACTTTGAAGAGCTGCTGCACAACGCGGACCGGCTGGACTCCGAGCTTCTGAACGGCTTTATCGTCCACCACCGAAGCGGCCTGGATGTGATTGCGTCGCCCGAGTTGTCGGGAAGCCCGCACGAGGCCACGAGCCACGAGTTTGAACGGGTGATGGACTTTCTGCGCCGCGAATACGACTACGTTCTGATCGACTCCTCGGTTTCGAACCAGGACTCCAAGAACGCACTGATCGAGCAGTCCGACGAGGTCTTCCTCGTCTCGACGCCGGACGTCGCCGCGCTGCGCGACCTGGCGCGGCTGGTGGAAAACCTGTCGCTGAACGACTCCTACACAAACAAGCTGCGCCTGGTGGTCAACCGCTCCACGGCGACCGACTCCGTCACTCCCGAACAGATTGAAAAGACCGTACGGTTCCCCATCTCGGTTGCGGTGCCGAACAACTACTTCGAGCTGCTTCGCGCGATCAACGATGGGGAGCCCATTTCGCCGCAGCGCCGCTCGGAGTTCAACCAGGCGCTCTCCCGCTGGGCCAACCAGATTGTCAACGGACTGGACGCCGCGGAACCGCCCTCGGTGAAGAAGAAGCTCTTTTCGTTTTTGCACTCCTAGCGGATTGAGGAACAGTTCCACGGATGTTTCGAGGTGCATGCAATGGCTGAAGTATCGATGTACATGACCCCGCCAGCGCGCGCCGCGGTCCCCACTGAGGTCCACGTCACCACGGTCCTGGGCGATAGCGCGCGCAACGCTCTGAAGACCGCTGTGCATCACGAACTGATCCGGCGCATGGACCTGGAAAAGCTCTCCGCCATCCAAGCCGACGAGACCGGCGGACGGCAGCGGCTGCTCAGCATTATTCTCCAGCTCATCGGCGAACAGAGCGCCCCGCTGAGCACGCTGGACCGCGACCGCCTGGCGCAGGACATTCTGGACGAGGTCTTCGGCCTCGGCCCGCTGGAGCCTCTGCTGCACGACCCCACGGTCAGCGACATTCTGGTGAACACGTACAAGAACGTCTATGTTGAACGGCGCGGCGTGATCGAGAAGACCGACATTGCCTTCAAGGACGAGGCCCACCTGATGCACATCATCGACAAGATTGTCTCCGCGGTCGGCCGCCGCATCGATGAGTCATCGCCCATGGTGGACGCGCGCCTGCTGGACGGTTCGCGGGTGAACATTGTGATTCCGCCTCTGGCGGTGGACGGCCCGCTGCTCTCCATACGGCGCTTCGGCTCGACTCCGCTGACCGCGGACGACCTTCTGCGTTACCGCACGCTGACACCGCAGATGCTGGAAACGCTGCGCAGCGCGGTGCGCGCGCGGCTGAACATTGTCATCTCCGGGGGCACCGGATCGGGCAAGACCACGCTGCTCAACGTACTTTCCGGCTACATCTCCAACGCCGAGCGCATCGTCACCATCGAGGACTCCGCCGAACTGCAGATCAAGCAGGAGCACGTTGCGCGGCTGGAGTGCCGTCCGCCCAACCTGGAGGGCAAGGGCGCCATCCGCCAGCGGGAGCTGGTGATCAACGCGCTGCGCATGCGCCCCGACCGCATCATCCTGGGCGAGGTGCGCGGGGAAGAGGCGCTGGACATGCTGCAGGCCATGAACACCGGCCACGACGGCTCCATCACCACCATCCACGCCAACAATCCGCGCGATGCCATCGCGCGCATCGAGACCATGGCGATGATGGGGTCGATCACCCTGCCTGTGGCCGCCATCCGCGCGCAGATCGCCTCCGCCATCGACCTCATCGTCCAGGTGTCGCGCATGAGCGACGGGTCCCGCCGCGTCACCCACATCAGCGAGATCACGGGAACGAGCGGAGACGTCATCAGCCTGCAGGACATCTACCTGTTCGAGAAGCTGGGACTTGGGCCCAGCGGAAATGTCAAAGGACGCTTCCACTCCACCGGCATTGTGCCCAAGTTCGGCGAACGGCTGAAGGCCGCCGGAATTCCGCTTGGCCTCAACCTGCTCGACCATTCGGTCGAAGTATAGAGCGGATGCGGCGAGGGAGAGCCCACAATGAGCCTGCTGACAATCACGTTTCTGCTTACGCTATCGATCAGCTTCACCATTCTGATGCGCTCGATGCGCGCGACGGCGTCGAGCAAGTCCGCCCAGGTGCGCCTGACGACCATCCGGCACTCCATTCAGGCGCAAAAGTCCGGCACCAGCGGAGCTGAACTGGAGGCAGCCGGGGAGGAAAATTTCCTCGCACGCCTCGACATCCTGCTTGAGCGCTATCCATTCGGGAAGAAGCTCAAGGTGCTGCTGCTGCACGCCGACAGCAGCATGAGCATGGGCGGCATTGTTCTGGGCAGCGCGGGCGCCGCACTGGGTTGCGGTTTGCTCGGCTACTTTTTTACGCACATGTTTCTGCTTGCCGCCGCCGCGACCGTCGCCGGGGCCCTCATTCCCTACGTTCTGCTGCGGATGAAACGCGACCGCCGTCTCAAGAACTTCAACACCGCACTGCCCGACGCCATCGATCTGATGGCGCGCGCGCTGCGCGCCGGCCACTCGATGAACTCCTCCATTGAGATGATCGCCGAGCAGTCGCCCGAACCGCTCGCCTCCGAGTTCGTACAGGTCTTCAAACAGCAGCGGCTGGGGCTGCACTTTCGCGAGGCCCTGATGCAGATGGGCTCGCGCATTCCATCGAAAGACCTGCAATTCCTGATTACCGCCATTCTGGTGCAGAAGGAGACGGGAGGCGACCTGACGGAGATCCTCGACCGCACCACGCACGTCATACGCGACCGCATCCGCATCCAGGGCGAGGTGCGCACCCACAGCGCGCAGGGGCGCATGACCGGCTGGATTCTGGGCCTGCTGCCGGTCATCATGCTGGTGCTGCTCAACATCGCCAGCCCCGGCTACTCGTCGGTCCTCTTCCACGATCCCACCGGGCAGAAGCTGCTCTATACCGGCGGGGTCCTGATTGTTCTGGGCGGCCTCGTTATTCGCAAGATTGTCGATGTCCAGGTCTGACTGATCGCTATGACTCCTCTCTTCTACCTCACCTTCGGCGCGACAATCTTTACCGCACTCGCCCTTGCCGTCTTCTTCTTCATGACCCGCAGATCGCGCGCCGCGCTGCAGCGGATCCGCGAGATCACATACCACGGCAGACAATTTCGGCGAAGCGTTCCGCTGGGCAGCAACGCAGGCCGGCGATTCATGAAGATGGTGCACTGGGTGCGAGCGCGGCTTGGCCTGGCCGCGGACGCCGAGCTGCCCGAGCGCCTGGCCAACGCCGGATACAAGGGCACGCTGCCCGCCGATTTCTACACCACGTCGCGCATCCTCTGTCCGCTGCTGGCGCTGGTTGCCGGCTCATTCATCCCGTACAGCCGCGTGTTCTGGATGATTGCGCTTCCCGCCGCCGCCTACATAGCGCCCAACATCGCGCTGACGCGCCTGGTCAAACGCCGCCGCGAGAAGATCCGCAAGAGCATTCCGGATGCCATCGACCTGCTGGTGATCTGCGTCGACGCCGGCCTGGGGATCGACCAGGCGCTGCTGCGGGTTGGGCAGGAGCTGGGCAACAGCCATCCCCAGATCACCGAAGAGCTGCTGCAGATCAACCGCGAGCAGCGCGCCGGAAAACCACGCATCCAGGCCTGGGCCGACATGGCCGCGCGCAGCGCACTGCCAGACATCGATGCCTTCACCGGAATGCTGGTGCAGACCGAGCGCTTCGGCACGCCGATCGCGCGCGCGCTGAGCGCCTTCGCGGACAACATCCGCCTCAAACGGCGCCAGTTGGCCGAAGAGAAGGCTGCAAAGACCACCGTCAAGATCATCTTCCCGCTGGTCCTGTTCATCTTCCCCAGCATGTTCCTGGTGCTGCTCGGCCCCGCCGTGCTCAGCATTATGCGCGGCATGGCAGCCATGGGCCAGTGAGAAGAGCGGCGCGACCGGCAAAGAGACAGTCTCCAGGATTGCGGTTGGAATGCAATTTAGTTGCAACCGGGGAGGGATGTGATGCGAGGCACTTATTGAGTGTTCGGGCGGTTTGGGTTAAAAATATCTGGCCGCGCTCAATCTCGACTTTGGGGTGTGAAGTGTCTCGTCAATGGATAATGGTCGTATCTGTCTGATTTTGCAGTAGTGTGTTTGGAATTGTTACAGGTTGAGTGAATGAACACGTCGTCGATAGGTTGACTTGCCCTAAATCATTGCCGGGAGTGACTTCTATCCGGTTGTCTGGCCGGCACAACCATGATGGTGAAATCGCATTGCTGGTAACTGATGGAAGCTGAAGGCCATATGATGTCGAGATGTTTTGGCCAGTGGCGTTCAACTGGTTGAATATTGCGCCGATGGGGCCAATGTTGTTACTGGCTTGTTGGTAGTCAACTTTTAACACCGCTCCGTCAATTTTTACGAGCCCGTCCGCCCCAATATACATCGTGCTAGGCGTTGTTACTGATCCTCCGATGATGCCCATTGAGGCTTCAGAATATACAATGCTTGCCCCACCTAGGGCTGAGAATCCTGCGAGCAAATGTTCTGTGTCCTTGGCCGGGTTGTTAAGAAGAATTGACCCATCTTTTCCAATTTGTAGTGATGCGCCAATCATGAAGGTGGGAACTTGTGATGAATCTGGGATGTTCCCCAACATTCCAATGACTGTTGATGTCAACGCTCCGGTATCAATCTTAATCAGTGATCCTGTACCTTGACTTGACAATGCTGTCATTGCCGACTGGTCGATTCCACTCAAGAAAGTTAGCGGCGTCGGCACTACATTTGTTGAACCAGAATTATAAAGTTCATTATTCTGCTGTATGGTAGAGTTAATGGTGCTGAATCTCGAATTCCAACCTATAGGATTACTCAAATTGGCCGCGTCTACAGGTGATATAACATTTGTGTTTATTGTGTTTGAGCTGACCCATATAGGAACTTGTGGTGCCACAATATCATCACTAGTCTGACGGATGTGTAATTGGTTTGTATAATCTTGAAGCGCATATGTGCTAATACTTGATGTGACGACTGCCGTTACGTTCGAACTAGTCGTGATTGCTGACGGAGTGGCGTTTCCGGCACCTTGTGGTATTGCACTAGCTGCTTCCGGTAATGATTGATTTGAATCTGCTTCGCTGTACCATTCAGGTGGGTTTTCAACAACTATCTGTCGCTCCGAATAAATCACATTCATTTTATCTACAATCAAGTCTGCGATTTTTTCTGCCAAAATATTCAACTGTTCTGGAGTAAGTTCAATCTTTATTGGCAGGAGACGCGGCTTACTTCCTGGGACCGTAATAAAAAAACAGATCTGCCTATTGATTACAGTGCTGCCCACACTAGAAGGACTACATGGGCCGCTTGTGTACCCCGATCCAGAGATTGTGGTTTTGTTCTGCGCATGGATATAGTTACAGGAAAGACCTGTTAGGAGACATATCGTTATCGTTTGCCTCAGTATGCAGTTCATTTCTTTGTGGAGTCTGTCGATTCAACACATCCAGCGACTGTAGCTGGACTATTTGCCCCTGTTGTTTTCGCGTTGCCAGATACGGTTACATTAGACTTATCACAGGTTGAAGAGCTATTGATTTGCGTTGTCCCCTGTGATGGTGCTACATGTGGTGCTGCAACTGGAGCAACATGTTTCACCAGCAGCCAACCAGAGAACAGGCACAGAGAAAGGCCAAAGAGTCCGATCAGCCATCTCGTCGGTGTATTCATTTTGGGTAACTTAAAATCGAAGGCTTCGAAACCACCTCCCGCTATAGACGATATGCAGCAGAGTGCACCTAGAATCATCAAACTCGTTGCTTCTCCGGTTGATACCATATGTTAAGGATACGCCCGATACACTTGGCATGTCACATACATTTCTGTGCGCAGTCCTGATTGAATGTGGGAGTTGTTACAATGTGAGTCTGGGCAGAAAGAGTTTGGACTGAGAGAGATCAATGCTGCGATTTTCAACTGCGGGAGAGAGCCACGGGGAGGCGCTGGTGGCGATGGTGAGCGGGCTGCCGGCCGGCGTGCCGGTGGACCAGGCGCTGCTGGACCGCGAGCTTTGGCGGCGGCAGAAGGGCTACGGGCGCGGCGGACGGATGCGCATCGAGCAGGACAGGGCACACATCCTGAGCGGCGTGCGGCACGGCAAGACGATCGGGTCGCCGGTGGCGATGACGATTGCCAATGCAGACTGGAAGAACTGGGAGGAGAGCCTGCCGGTCTTCGTTGGGAAGGGTGCGGGCGATGCGGCGAAGCATAAGGCCGTGGCGTCGCCGAGGCCGGGACACGCGGACCTGGCGGGGAGCCTGAAGTACGACTTTCCGGATGCGCGCTACGTGCTGGAGCGTGCCAGCGCGCGGGAGACGGCGGCGCGCGTGGCATGCGGCGCGATGGCGAAGATGCTACTGCGGGAGTTGGGTGTCGAAGTCGCAAGCCATGTGGTGCGCGTGGGCAAGGCGGAGCTGCGGCGCGCGGCGACGTGGGAGGAGATTGTTGCGCTCGCGGCGAAGGATGAGGTCCTGCTGAACTGCGTCGATGCGGAGGATGAGCAGCGCATGAAGGCCGAGGTGGATGCGGCGCTGAAGACGGGCGATACGGTTGGAGGCGTCTTCGAGGTGGTGGTGCATGGGCTTCCGCCGGGCGTGGGGACGCATGCGAACTGGGACGAGCGGCTGGACGGGCTGCTGGCGCAGGCGGTGATGAGCGTGCAGGCGGTGAAGGCGGTGGAGATTGGACGCGGAGTGACGGCGGCGGAGTCGCTGGGCAGCGTGGTGCACGATGAGATCGGGTATGCGGGCGCGGGCGATGGCAAAGACGGCGACTTCACGAAATTTTCGCGCGAGCATAATAACGCCGGGGGGATCGAGGGCGGGATCTCGAGTGGCGAGGATGTGGTGGTGCGGGGTTATCTGAAGCCGATCTCGACGCTGCGGCGGCCGCTAGCGTCGGTGAGCTTTGCCACGCGCGAGCCGGTGAAGGCATCGTATGAACGCAGCGACGTATGCGTGGTGCCGGCGGCGGGCGTGGCGGCGGAGGCGATGGTTGCGCTGACCGTGGCGCGGCTGGCGATTGAGAAGTTTGGCGGAGATTCGCTGAAGGAGATGGAGCGGAACTATAAGGGATATTGTGAGCAGATTCGGGCGTATTAAAGACTGTGGTCAGGGGTCAGTGGCCAGTGGTAAGTAGAAGCAAGGGCAAAGACAAAGACGAAAGGCATGATTCTTGAGCTGTAAGCTATGAGCCATAAAGCTATCAGCTAAGGCGATGGATATAGCATCCTTGGTTTTGCACTAAGAGTAGCGGGAATGCGAAGGATTCACAGACGACGATGGCGACGACGGAAGCGTTGAAGATACACGAGATTGTGAAGTACCCGGACCCCGTGCTGATGAAGATGTGCGAGCCGGTGACGGTCTTCGACGCGGCGTTGCGGACGCTGGTGGCGGAGATGTTCGAGAGCATGTATGTGGCGCAGGGGATCGGGCTGGCCGGGCCGCAGATCGCCATCCCGAAGCGGCTTACGGTGATCGATGTCAGCTTCAAGAAGGACCCGAAGGACAAGCTGCTGCTGATCAATCCGGAGGTGGTGGAGACCAGGGGCAAGCAGATGGAAGAAGAGGGGTGCCTGAGCCTGCCGGAGATTCGCGAGAAGGTGGCGCGGGCGGCGTGGGTGAAGGTGAAAGCGCAGAACGAGCGTGGCGAGTGGTTCGAGGTGGAGGGGGAGGAGCTGCTGGCGCGCGCCATCCTGCATGAGATCGACCATTTGAACGGCGTGCTGTTCATCGACCGGATCAGCCGGCTGAAGCGCGAGCTGGCGCTGCGCAAGATCCGCAAGATGCAGAAGAACGGGGAGTGGTAGCACTTCGTGCCGTTCTCGACCGCTTCGCGGTGGGTGCTTCGCACCGTTCTCGACCGCTTCGCGGTGGCTTCGCGTGGTAGTACGAGCGGAGTTGCTCTCCGTGGGATTGCTCGATGAGCGATCATATTGATGTGGTGATTCGATGAGATTGGTTTTCTGTGGGACGCCTGAGTTTGCGGTGGGGACGCTGGAGGCGATGATCGCCGCAGGACACGAGGTTGCGCTGGCGGTGACGCAGCCGGACCGCGCGGCGGGGCGCGGAATGGAGATGCATGCTCCCCCGGTGAAGCGGGCGTCGTCGTCGCACGGGATTGCGGTGGCGCAGCCGGAGAAGATCAGGGAGAATGCGGATTTGCGCGCGCGGCTGGAATTGGTGCGGCCGGATGCGATTGTGGTGGTGGCGTATGGGCGGATCATTCCGCCGTGGATGCTGGAGCTGCCGCGGTTGGGGTGCATCAATCTGCATGGATCGCTGCTGCCGAAGTATCGCGGGGCCGCGCCGGTGCAGTGGGCGGTGGCCAATGGCGACGCGGTGACGGGCGTGACCACGATGCGGCTCGACGAAGGGCTGGATACGGGGGAGATTCTGCTGGCGCGGGCGGTGGCGATCGGCGCGGATGAGACCGCGGCGGAGGTCTTTCGGTCGCTTGCGGGGGCGGGCGCGGAGTTGATGGTGGAGACGCTGGCGGGGCTGGCGGAGGGGACTTTAGTTGGGCGAAAACAGGACGAGGCGCAGGCGACGCTGGCTCCGATCCTGACGCGGGAGGATGGGGCGATCAATTTCTCGCGGACGGCGCGGCAGATCTACGATCGCTGGCGCGGTTTTCAACCCTGGCCGGGAGCGCATACACGGCTGCGCGGGAAGAAGCTGATCGTGCATCGCATGCGCGTGGGGACGGAGAACGGGATTGAGGCTGGAGTGTTGCGCGTGGTGGGGGAGGAGATGGCGGCGGGATGCGGAGGACGCGGCCCGGTGGTCTTCGACGAGGTGCAGCTGGAAGGGAAGCGGCGGATGAGCGCGGCGGAGTTTCTGCACGGGTTTCATGTGAAGACGGGCGAGAGGTTGGGGGATTGAGCGATGTGGGGCGCGACGGTTCAGTGAAGCGTGGAGTGCGGGCGCGGCCACGGTCGGCGGGGCCGACGGCTTCTGCGGCGGAGGCGATTGCGAAGATCAGTCCGGCGCGGGCTGTAGCGTTCGAGATTCTGACGCTAGTGGGCGAGGGCAAGGGACACAGCGATGAGCTGTTGCACTCGTCGCGGACGGAGGCGCTCTCGACGGAGGACCGCAACCTGGCGACGGCGCTGGTGATGGGCGTACTGCGCTGGCAAATTGCGCTGGACGCGCGCCTGGCGAAGCTGGTGGCGCGGCCCGATCAGAGGCTGGCGGAGCCGGTGGCGCTGGCGCTGCGTATGGGTGTGTTTCAACTGCTGCATCTGGACCGGATCCCGGCCCACGCTGTGCTGAATGAGAGCGTGGAGATATGTCGCGCGGCGGGGCAGCCCCACGCGGCGGGGATGGTGAATGCGGTGCTGCGCAAATTAGCGGCGAGTAAACCCACATCTCAAAATCGAGACCCTTCGACGGGCTCAGGGCAGGTTGTGGGGCACCCAGTTCGTGGAGTTCCTTTGTTTGAAACGACTACTGCGTTTGCGGAGCGGCTGGGACATCCGCTGTGGCTGGTGGAGCGCTGGGTGGCGGCGTATGGGCGCGAGGCCGCGCTGGCGATCTGCGAGTACGACCAGCGCGAGCCTGCTTCGGGCGGGCTCTTTGTCGAGGAGAGCGCAGCTTCCGTGGAGACTGCACCGCAGATGGACGATGGATCGCGGCTGGTGGCGGAGCTTGCGGCAGCTGCGATGCCGATTGCGACGGGGCGCGCGGCGCGGGTGTGGGACTGCTGTGCCGCTCCCGGGGGAAAGACGCTGGTGCTGGCGCGGCGATTGAACCCACATCTCAAAAACGAGATGTGGGGCACCCACGGCGCGGAGATTCTGGCGACGGACGGGAGCGCGAAGCGGTTGGCGCAGATGACGGCGCGGCTGCGGCGGTATGCGTACGCCGAGCGCGTGCGATGCGCGGCGATGGATGCAGCGGCCGCTCCTCCTGAAGACGAGCGCGAGGCGAAGTTCGATCTGATCCTGTGCGATGTGCCGTGCAGCGGGACGGGGACGCTGGCGCGTAATCCGGAGATACGGCATCGCCTGCGCGTGGAGGAGTTGGCGCGGCAGGCGGATCGGCAGCGCGCGATCCTTACGGGAGCGCTGGGGCGGCTGGCAGCGGGCGGGCGGCTGGTGTACTCCACCTGCTCGCTGGAGCCGGAGGAGAACGAGCAGGTGGTGGAGGCGGCAGCGTCCGGGGCGGGAGTGCGGCGGATTTCGGTCGGGCCGCTGATCGCGCGGCTGGCTGAGCTTGATGTGTTGAAGCAAGATGTGGCCGCTGGGCTGATCGGCTCGGCGGTGCGGGATGGCGCGCTGCGCACTCTGCCCGGGGTGCATGGGTGCGACGGATTTTTTGCAGTGGTTCTGGAGCGGGCGTAAGAGGCTTTGAGGATCAATTGCTGCTGAATGAAAAAGCTGACCTCAGGGGCTAAAGCCCCATTCTCAATGCAGCACTGATGGCACGGGTAAACCCGTGCCCTTAAGCAAAACAGAGTCTATCCGCAGCCTGTGAAGACGCATTGCAAGCGCAGCGTTATCGGCGCGGGTAAACCCGTGTCCTTAAGCAAAAC
>Ga0187872_10003918_pt1 | contig 11557 bp, 8 predicted proteins | sample June2016WEW_16_4_FD_132973 | JGI IMG/M metagenome (GOLD analysis project Ga0187872, IMG submission 132973) | Peatland microbial communities from SPRUCE experiment site at the Marcell Experimental Forest, Minnesota, USA - June2016WEW_16_40 | ecosystem: Environmental > Terrestrial > Soil >...
CACCAGTGCAATGTTCGGCGGAGGGACATACTTTTGCCGGGACAATGCCATCAGTTCTGCCAAGGCGTTTTCTGCTTCGGCCTGTCGTCCGCTCTTCGCCAGCACATATCCCAGCAAGGAAAGTGGCTCGCTGTTACCGTCGCAGAATGTGCGAGCCAACTCCAACTCTGAGATTGCGCGGCCTTGCTCTCCAGTTTGTTCATAGAGCTTGGCGAGGTCCAGATGAGCGATCCAGAACCTTGGTGCAAGCTCAAGTGCATTGTGGAATTCAGCCACAGCTTCGTCATAGCGCCGGGCATGGTAAAGAAAAAATCCCAGAAGAGTGCTGAGAATTGGAGAAAGTGGATCAAGCCGCAGCGCGCGCTTGATTTCAGCGATGGCTTCCTCGTCTCGCCCTGTATTGGAAAGACAATGCGCACGATACAGGCGGCCAAGCATATAATTGGGGTTGATCTGCAGCGCCCGCTGATAGCACTCTTCCGCCCCCGACCAATCCCAATCAAACCAGAATCGAATCGTCCCCAATGATGTATGCGCTTCCGCCAGATTTCCGTCGAGCTCCAGTGCTTTGGACGCCGCTATTGTGGCCTTGGGAAAGCAATCCTTCGACTTCATGTCGCTGGTGATTGGCAGAGTGATGTAACAGTCGGCCAATCCTGCGTAAGCTTTCGCGTAGGTGGGTTCCGCATCCGTCGCTTTGCGGAAGTATTCGATCGCTTTGCGTGTTTCCGCGAACGTTCTCTTGGCCCAATGATACCTTCCGCGTAAATAGGCATCGTGCGCTTCCGGATTTCTTTCCGCATCGGTGGCGAACCGTGCCTTCTCCTTGCCACCTAGCTGTAGCTTTACCTGCTTCGCAATAGAGGCGCCGAGTTCGGTTTGCACACCCAGGACGCTTCCGATCTCGCGGTCGTAGCTCTCCGCCCACAGGTGTGTCTGATCCGTCACCCGGATCAATTGTGCCGTGATCCGGACTCGTTCCTTTTCCCTCCGGACGCTGCCTTCCACAACAAAGTTCACTCCCAATTCCCGCCCGATCTCCGCGATGGTTTTCGCTGTTCGCTTGTATACCATCGACGAGGTGCGGGCGATCACCCCCAGGGATTGCGGGTCGAGTTGCCCCAGGTACGAGATCGTTTCCTCTGTCAGTCCGTCGCTGAAGTACTCCTGCTCGATGTCATTGCTCAGGTTCTCGAACGGAAGAACAGCCAGCATGACGCGCTGGCTGATATCCAAATTGCGATTCGGCTCGGGCATAACCCGTGAGTCGTCGGTCACCGAAGCCGCAAAGCGGTAGCCCTTGCCTGGCACGGTCTGCACAAATCTGGGATTTCGGGGATCATCGCCCAGAATTTGCCGGATCTTTCGAACGGCCGTGTTGATGCTGTTGTCCGTATCCAGAAAAACGTCTTTGCCCCAGAGTCTCTCGATGATCGTGTCGCGGCTAACAAGTTGGCCCGCGCTTCGTACCAGAAGGCAGAGCAGATCCATCGGTATGCGCTCCAGTTTGAGTGCGCTGCCGGCGCGCCGCAGTTCGTAAGCGCGCTCATCGAGTTCGAAATCGCTGAACTTGGGCATGACTGCTCACTAAGGCTAGCGCTTTAGGGGCATCCAGGCTCCGGGCTGCCAGACATCTTACGCCGTTGCAGCGAATCACGTGGAATTGCAATCTTGACGATTCGTATTAAGGATTTCTACAGACTTTCTCCATTGTTACCCGCCGCAACACAGGGCACTATGTGTTGCACGCGCTGCTGAGGCAGCCAATATTCAAAATCGAGGCGCATATGAACTGTAAATTTGCCGCACGTTTCGCCGCTTCCGCGCTGCTTTTCCTGGCAGCTTCCAATCTCGGGTTCGCCCAGAGCGACTCTCCTCGTTGCAACGCGAGACTCATCGCCGGCACCTACGGATTCACTCTCACTGGAACGAAACTAGCCGGCAAGGGACCGATCGGACCGCAGGTGGGCGTCGCTATGACCCGGTTCGACGGCGACGGCAGTCTCACTCAGCTCGATACAGTGACGGTTGCGGGAAACGTCGTCGCTGATTTCACCCATACTCCGGCCAACGGCACCTACTCCGTAAACCCCGATTGCACAGGCACCTTCACTCTTGACTTCACGGATGGCCGTCCGCCCGTGGTGGCTAATTTCGTAGTGGTAAGAAAAGGCATGGAGATTGATGCCGTTGTCGTTAGCGCGGGCGGGGAACAGGGCATTATCGCGGTCAGCAGTATCGGAAAGAAAAGTTTCTCGTGGCGCTAGCAGTTGACGGGGGCCGGCACCTTTCAAACGCCGTCCCCCGGGTTGCTGCAACGACTGCTTCCTCTAGTGCTGCAGGGCGAGTTTCAATGGCCGAAATTTGAGCTTTCGCAATCTACCGGGTGGCGCTCACTGTCCCCGCCGGGATTGACTTCGAGCCGGGACGCAACCACCAAATCAATCCGCCGGCCACTACCAACCCAATGGCGATCAACTGCGTGCCCGACATCGTACCGCCAAACACTGAGCCGCGGCCGGGATCGTCGCGCAGAAACTCGAGGAAGAACCTGGCGATGCCGTAGATGAACATGAACGCGCCAATCACTTGGCCGTCGAATTTTCTGCGCTTGAGCAGCCACATAAGGAAGAAGAAATTCGCCAGCTCGACTGCCGACTCGAACAATTGTGTCGGTTCGAGCGGCACGCCCAGCGGCGTCCCGGTAATCGAGTTCGCCAGGGGATTGTGAAAGACCACGCCCCACCAGTGATGCGTTTCTTTCCCGTAGCAACATCCCGCGGCAAAGCAGCCGATCCGGCCGATCGAGTGTCCCAACGCGAGGCCGGGAGCGAAGGCATCGCAAGTCCCCAGAGCGGGCATCTTGTTTTTCCAGATATACCAGGCCGCCGCCACGAATGCGGCCAGCAGACCTCCGGAGAAAACTCCGCCTGCCTGTAGCGTGTTGATGCTGAAAATCTCGCTGGGATGAGCCGAGTAGTAGCTCCACTCATTGACGACGTAAAGCACCTTGGCCCCGACGATGCCGCACAGCACGACCAGAATCCCCAGGTTCCACGCCTTGTCGCCGTCAATTCCCAGGCGCTCGGAATTGCGCACACTGATCCATAATCCGATCAGGACGCCCATGGAAACCAGGAATCCATACGTCGGCAGAAAAAACTTCCCCAGATGAAAGAGTTGTGGGAACACAGTTTAGTTAGATGCGGGAAACCAGGGATTCGCTACTCGAAGAGTCTAGCAGGAAAACGAGGACCGCTCGCAGGCCACAGTTGTGGTCGCATCCGGCACTCGCGGGCGAGGCGCCCGCGCCACATAGAAAAAGCAAGCCGACCCACTAAGCCGTGTGACGGGCCGAGAATGAACCCGTCGGTAGACGTTGGGAACTCGCCGAGACCCTTTAGGCATCTCCGCATGGCGGAGCGTCGCTCACCGGATCCTAGTTCGAGTCGAGTCCCCGTTCATTCTGCATTGGTTCAAAAATCGGTTACCGCCATCACCAACCCGGCAGGCCGGCTTTCAATCTGGATGCTAGGCAAATCCCGCGCACTTGGCAAGTGGAAGACCGCAAAAAGTTGGCAGGCCGCTTGCTACCAAAGTAACATCGAGTTCCGAAATAGGCTTGCCAGGCAGCGGGAACGACCGGTCCTTCAGACAGGAAGTCGAGGTCTCGAGGGTCGTTAGGGCACATCAAGTCGGCGCTGACCAACGTCCCGGCGTCAACTACCAGTCGAGCGAACCCGTTCATTCCCTAGCTCCTTCGGCCCAATAGTTGCTTCGCGCCAGCACTGTGCCATCCTGTGCATCTTTCGCTTGCGCGCGCAGCTGCACTCGAATCTGATGCAGACCGGGATGCGGACTTTTCGGGGCGAAACTCAACAGATAGCGGCTGTGTAGATGATTGGTAAAGTCGTTCATCCGCACTTCGAACTTCTTCTTCGTCGCAAACAGTTCGTATTCCCCGCCGGTCATGGAAGCGATTGTGCTCGGGACATTTTTCTTCATGGCCTGCGCCGTCCGGTATAAAAGATCCATGAAGTCGACGCCCTGGTGCATCTCGCCCTTGTTCGTCCCACGCCCGGTGTCGAGGATATTAGAGAGCGCCGGCGAAAATGCCAGTGCGTACATCAGGGCATTGCTCTGCCCGATCGCCGCCACGGTGTCGTCAAGCTTCACGTGGCTGCCATGGTCACGAGTTTCACTGACCAGCAGCAGCACGCGTAGCCGCTCCTCCGGTTCCTGCTTGAGCAGGTTCACCGACGAATCGACCGCATCCAGAATTACCGCTCCGTCATCGCCCGGTTGCAGATTTCTCAGATCGTCTTCCACCAGGCTCGCATCCTTCGTGAAGTTCCTCGTGATCTCAACCTGGCTGTCGAACTCCACCACGGCAACTCGGGCCATTCCTAGGCTGAACAGCGGGTCCAGCATCGACTTCAGGCCCTGCATCCGCGGGAACTCGTAGGCAGCCCGGCGTCCTCGCTGAATCGCCACGACCAGCGAGATCGGCTGGCCTTCGGGCGCTTCGTCCAGGCGCACCGGTTGCTCGACGCCATCGTCTTCCACGATGAAGTCCTTGGCTTGCAGACCATACACGATTCCGCCCTGCTGGTCTTTTACCAGCGCCGGAACCAGCACCACGTTGGATTGGGAACGGAGGGTTGTTTCCTGAGGAAAGGCGAAGGCGCCGAGCAGGGTCCAAACGAGCAGGGTCAAAACGAAAGTGCTTATCCCGGCGCGCCTCAGACTAGCCCGCCTTGCGCTTTTCGTCCAGAACTTCATCCAGCGCATCTGCTAATAGATGCGCCCGCTTCAGATAATCGGTTGCCCCACCGTCCTGCCTTTTCTTGAGCAGGTGATATTCATCGGCAATATTCAGTGCCGCCAGCACGGCCAGCCGCACCGTATCAATCGTATTGGTTGCCTCGGCCACGGCGCGCATCTTGGCGTCCACATACTCCGCCAGCTTCAGAATGTATTCCGGATCGGATCCTCGCAGGTTGTACGCCTGGTCAAAAATCTCCACCCGTACGCTGGAGTTCTGCGGGTCTTTCACCATCTGATCCTTGGTCGCGGTAGCCATAATCCGTTTTCTCCGTGGGGTCGTAGCTTGTAGAGACGTAGCTGGCTACGTCTCTGCCTGCGCAATCAGTAGCCGTTAGCTGGCCTCAGCAATCGACTCGATCTGCTCCAACATTTTTTCAACACGCCCGCGAATCTCTTCCCGCTCCTTCTTCAACCGCACCGTCTCGCGCCGCAGCGTTACCAGTTCCTCTTCCCGGTCTTGCATTTGCTGCCGCAGCCGCTGCGCATCGCGTTCGGCCACAGCCTGAGCTTGCCGCGCCGCTTTGTACATCTCTATGGTGCGATAAATCTTCTCTTCGAGCGCCTGAAAATCGTCTGTCGGAACCTGCTCTGCCACCTGTTCAACCGCGTTCAAAGGCATGATTGCACTCTTCCCCACCAGAATTTCTGAAACTTCTTCGCAGTATACTCCACATCTTTGTGCACAGCTCACCCGATCCCTGATGAAGTTTCTCGTTCAAAATAACTTTGTCCTTCCGAGCGCAGTCGAGAACCTGTGTTCGCCAGCACCGTTTCGGCATCATGATCCGACGCCGCGAGATCACCGCGCCAACTTCGCCAGCCGGCGGGCCGCTTCGTCCAGCGTCTCCGGCTTCTTGCAGAATGCAAACCGTACCTGGCGCGCCCCATCCCGCGAATCACGATAGAAACTCGATCCCGGCACGGTCGCCACGCCAATCTCCTGCACCAAATATTTTGCGAACGACACATCGTCCTTAAATCCAAACGCAGAAATATCGGTCATCACATAATAGGCACCACGAGGTCGGAAGCATCGAAACCCGGCCGCCGTCAGGGCCGGCATCAGATGATCGCGCCGCACCCGATATCCCTCCGCCAGCTTCGCGTAATACTCCGCGGGCAAACTTAACGCCGCAGCGCCGGCCTCCTGCAGCGGCGCGGGCGCGCCCACCGTCAGAAAATCGTGCACCTTCCGGATCGCGTTCGTAATTCTCTCCGGCGCAGCCGCCCATCCCACACGCCATCCCGTCACGCTGTAGGTCTTCGACATGCCATTGATGGTCACCGTCCGCTCGCGCATTCCCTCGAGCGACACCATGGACACATGCTCGGTCCCTTCGTAGAGAATGTGCTCGTAGATCTCATCTGTAATCGCCAGCACATCGAATTCAACGCAGAGGTCGCGAATCAACTCCAATTCCGCCCGCGTGAAAACCTTGCCAGTCGGGTTGTTGGGCGTATTGAGAATGATCGCTTTCGTATGCTTGTCGAAAGCGCGCCGCAATTCCTTTTCGTCAAACGTCCACTCTCCGCCGTCTGCCGTCGGCGGACGCAGTTTCACAAACTTCGGTTTCGCCCCGCTCAGGACCGAGTCCGGCCCGTAGTTCTCGTAGAACGGCTCGAAGATCACGACGTCATCGCCCGTGTTGCAAACCGCCAGCAGAGTTGAAATCATCGCCTCGGTCGACCCGCAACACACCGTAATCTCTTTCTCCGGATCCACCGTGATCCCCTGCCACACGCCCATCTGCCGCGCAATCGCATTCCGTAGGCTCTTTGCGCCCCATGTAATCGCATACTGATTCACGTCCGCCGCAACCGCCTGCTGCGCAGCCTGTTTGATCTCCGCCGGAGCAGGGAAGTCCGGAAACCCCTGCGCCAGATTCACTGCGCCATGCAGCATCGCCTGGCGCGTCATCTCCCGAATGACGGACTCGGTAAAGTGCCCAACTTTATCGCTGAGAAAGTGTTTCCCGGCCGCGGCAGCAGGAGGAAGCACGCCCAAAACAGCGGGTGCCCCACGTCTCGAGTTCTTTGCGAGAAGTGGGGATTGCGGACTCTCTTGGGGGGGAGATTTCTTGGAAGTCCGGACCGGGGGCTTTCGGGCTTTCGTGCGTTTGGTCAAGGTGCGCTGTGCCATAGGAGGCAGACTAGCATAGCCCGCGGTGTTGAGAATCGTGGTTCTAAGCCCTCTTCCGCCACGATTGGACCGCGCAAATTTCATACTGCACTGCGCGGAAATGCCCCCTGTGGATTATTTTTCACCTGCATTTCATCTCCGCGTCACCTTCCCGTAACTGCTCCCCGGCTACCTTCACCTCTGCAGTACTCACAGGAGGAAAATTTATGTCCGCACCAGGTTTCCTGGCCAAAGCCAGGCAGCACCTTGCCGTCGCCACCAGCCTGATCGCGATCATCGCCAACCTCGGCACCCCGCTTCCGGCCGCCGCTCGAGATCACGACCAGCATTCCACCGCTACCCCCATCAAGCACGTGATCGTCATCATCGGCGAAAACCGCACCTTCGATCACATATTCGCAACGTACCAGCCACGTCATGGCGAGAGTGTTTCAAATCTGCTTTCCAAAGGGATCGTCAACCCAGACGGAACCCCCGGCCCCAACTTTTTCCTGGCCAGCCAGTCATCCGCCACCGATGCCAGCGCCGACGGTTATCAAATGAACCCATCGGGCAACGTCACGTATTCGGTCCTGCCTCCCGTTCTCGCCGGTGGCTATACCACGGCACCATTCCCGGATGTCGCGACCGCCATGAAATATGAGAACGGCTTGCCCAACGACTACTACAAGTACCTAACCACGGGCGGCACCGGATTGGCACACGGAGCGGTCGACACGCGCGTTCCCAACGCGACGTCCCTGCCCTCCGGCCCGTTCCAACTGACTTCCAAAACGCTTCCCTACGATTCCTACACCAGCAGCCCGGTCCACCGCTTCTACCAGATGTGGCAGCAGTCTGATTGCAAGGCGGCGAATGCTACCAGATGGAACCCCAGCGGATGCCAGGCGGACCTGTTCCCTTGGGTTGAAGTCACGATCGGCGCCGGCTCCAACGGACGCGCCCAGCCTGCCGGCTTCACCGACACCAGCACCGGAGAGGGCTCAACCTCCATGGGCTTTTACAACATGCTGCAGGGCGACGCGCCTTACTTGAAGTATCTCGCCGACCACTATGCAATGACCGATAACTACCACCAGGCTGCGATGGGTGGAACCGGCGCCAACCACGTCATGCTCGGCACCGGTGACGCGATCTGGTTTAGCGATGGCTACGGGAATCCCGCAGAGCCCCCGCACAACCAACTGGTCGCCGCAGGCAGCCCCAACGCCGGCGTAGTGGACGAAATCGAAGATCCAAATCCCCTGGCTGGCACCAACAATTGGTACACCGAAGATGGTTACGGCGGCGGCTCGTACGGCTCTGCCTCCTACGGCGGCGGAACCTACACCAACTGTTCCGACACCACCCAGCCTGGCGTCGCGCAGATTACAAATTATCTAAGCTCGCTCAGCAAGCCCATCAATCCCAACTGCGATCCGAATCATTACTATCTGCTGAATAACTACAACCCCGGATACTATGGCAACGGCTCCAGTGCGTATGCCGACATCACCAACCCGAATGAGACGGTCTTCACGATTCCCCCATCTCCTCTTCGCAACATCGGCGACGCGTTGAACGAAAAGCACATCTCGTGGGCATACTATGGCGACCAGTGGAGCACCTATCTCGCCAATCCAGACGGCAACTATGTGACTGCCGACAACACCTACTGCAACATCTGCAACCCGTTCCAGTACTCCACTTCGATCATGACGAGTGCCTCCGGCCGGGCTCATAACCAGGACACCACCGCCCTCTACCAGGCAATCAAGGACGGTTCGTTGCCGGCCGTTTCCTATGTGAAACCCGACGGATGGCTCGACGGTCACCCGTCTTCTTCGAAGCTGAACTTGTTCGAGGGCTTCGTCAAGAAAATCGTGGACGGCGTCCGGGCCAACGAGGAATTGTGGGAAAGTACCGCCATCATCGTCACTTTCGACGAGGGCGGCGGCTACTACGACTCCGGATACATCCAGCCTCTGGACTATTTTGGCGACGGCACCAGAATTCCCACGCTGGTGGTCTCTCCCTTTACCAAGCCAGGCCACATCTCGCACACCTACACCGACCACGTTTCGATCCTGAAGTTCATCGAAGCGAACTGGGGACTGGTTCCGCTGACGGTTCGCAGCCGTGACAATTTCCCCAACCCCATCGCCAGCAAGCACAACCCCTACGTCCCGTTGAACAGCCCAGCTATCGGCGATCTCATGGACCTGTTCAGCTTTAACGACCGCGCCAAGCACTAGCGGTTGCCAGAGCTTTTGGCTTGATCAAGTCCGCGGGTGCCTCATTCTAGTCTCTGTGTTTTTTGCAGAGACTAGAATGGGGATTTTGACGTAGACTTCCCGTCTCCCCAGTGCCCCTCTGTGTCCCCTGTGGTTAAGTTCTTGTTTCTGGTGAGCGAATCCTGCGCGTCTATCCCCGCATCCTTTATCCTAGTACCTGCATTCCTATGACCCCGAAATCAAAGTCCTCCAATGGCGGTTCCGGCGCCGCTGTCGTCGAAACTTCCAACGGCTCCAGCGCCTCCAACGCCGAACGCGAGCGCGTTTTCGGCGTCTACCGACAGTGGGGATACCTTGAGGGCGATCTCGATCCCCTCGGTTTTCTCCGCCCCCGTGAAACTCCCGAACTGGAGCGCGAAGGCGAGTACGCTCGCGAAGCCCGCGCCATCTATTCCAGCACCATCGGCGTCGAAATCAATCACATCTACCGGCCTGAGCGCCGCCGCTGGATTTTCGAACGAATCGAATCCGAGCCGCCCCAGGAAGATCAGCGGCGCATCCTCGACCTGCTCATCCGTGCCGATATCTTCGAGCAGGTGATGCAGCAGCGTTATCTCGGCAGCAAACGCTTCTCGCTCGAAGGCGTCACCGCCCTGATCCCGCTGGTCGACGAAGTTCTCGACACCGGCTCCCGGCTCGGCGCGATCGAGCTCGTCATGGGCATGAGCCATCGCGGCCGCCTCAACGTCATCGCCCACGTGGCCAAACGTCCGCCCCAGGAAATCTTCGCTGGATTCGAAGACGTCGATCCGCGCAGCGTTCTCGGCTCCGGCGACGTGAAGTACCACATGGGCGCCACCGGCGAATACCAGACCCGCAGTGGCGGCAGAGTTCACATCCACCTGGTTTCAAACCCCAGCCACCTCGAAGCTGTGGATCCTGTCACCGTAGGCCGCACCCGCGCCAAGCAGGACCGCACGGGCGAAGGCGGACGCGAAAAATATCTCCCGCTTCTCGTCCACGGCGATGCCGCGTTCGCCGGGCAAGGTATCCTGGCCGAGACTATGAACTACGCTGACCTTCCCGGATACACGGTCGGCGGCACGATTCACGTCGTGGTCAACAATCTTCTCGGATTCACCACCAGTTATACCGAAGAGCACTCCACCCGCTTCGCAGCCTGCATCGCGCGCCGCCAGTCGATTCCGATCTTCCACGTCAACGGCGAAGACGTCGACGCCGTCGTACGCGTCGCCCGCCTCGCCACCGAGTACCGCTACAAGTTCGGCACCGACGTGGTCATCGATCTCATCGGCTACCGCCGTCACGGCCATAGCGAGGTCGACGATCCCACCATCACGCAACCTCTTCTGTATAAGAAAATCAAAGAACATCCGCCTCTGTGGGAAATCTACGCCGACGACATCGGCGCCATCGACGCGCAAGCCCAGGCAGCCGCCATTCGCGCCGAGTTCGAAGCCGCGCAGAAACAAGCCGGCAGCATCAAGCAAAAACCCCTGATGCGCGAGCTTCCCAAGTACTGGGATAAATATTTCGGCGGCCCGTACAAGCCCGATTACGAAGTTGAGACCGGACTTTTGCCCGAGGAGATATCGGTTCTCACCGAGCGCCTGACCTCGTATCCCGACGGCTTCCACATTCATCCGAAAGTAAAGAAACTCCTCGAGCAGCGCGCGGAAATGGGCGCCGGCAAGCGGCCCGTCGACTACGGCATGGCCGAAGCCCTGGCCTTCGCCAGCCTCGTCAAAACCGGTATCCACGTGCGTATGTCCGGCCAGGACGCACGTCGCGGCACCTTCAACCAGCGCCACTCCGCGCTCATCGACATCGAGAACGAAAACGAATTCGTCCCACTCGAAAACATAGCCTCCGATCAAGCTCGCTGCGAAATCTACAACTCCACGCTCTCCGAAGCTGGAGTCCTCGGCTTCGAATACGGCTACAGCCGCGACTATCCCGAGTCGCTCGTTCTTTGGGAAGCCCAGTTCGGCGACTTCGTCAACGTCGCGCAAGCCATCATCGACCAGTTCATCAGCGCCGGCGAAGCCAAGTGGAACCTGCTCTCCGGCGTCGTCCTGCTGCTGCCCCACGGCTACGAAGGCCAGGGACCGGAACATTCCAGCGCCCGCATCGAACGCTTCATCCAGCTTGCCGCCAAGCACAACATCCAGATCGCCCAACCCTCCAACGCCGCACAGTATTTCCATCTCCTGCGCCGCCAGGCCCTGCGCCACTGGCGCAAGCCCCTGGTCGTCTTCACGCCCAAGAGCATGCTGCGCCATCCCGACGCGAGTTCGCCCATCGAAGATTTCACCCACAAGAATTTCCTGAACGTTATCCCCGACACCCAAGTCGG
>Ga0187872_10003924_pt1 | contig 11545 bp, 6 predicted proteins | sample June2016WEW_16_4_FD_132973 | JGI IMG/M metagenome (GOLD analysis project Ga0187872, IMG submission 132973) | Peatland microbial communities from SPRUCE experiment site at the Marcell Experimental Forest, Minnesota, USA - June2016WEW_16_40 | ecosystem: Environmental > Terrestrial > Soil >...
AACGTCCGGCCGGCAGCCTGCCTAGCGGGATCTGAAACGAGAAGGGCGCGACGCCGGGTCTGGACGTGGCCAGTTTATTGACCCGGACGGGACGGGAGCTGTGGACCTTCTTTTCACCGAGAAGGAGATCCACATCCGCCGTCAGGCTGGGCACCTTTCGGTCCGGGTCCATCGTGGGGTCGTACGCTTCAAAGTAAACATAGAGCGTCTGATCCTTTCTGAAAACCCGAGTGATGCTGGGCACCAGCTTCTGGCCGTCTTGCACTAATGGGTGGGCGGCAACCAACTTCTTATTGGTGTCGGCGCTGCCCACTGCCGAGGAAACCGCTTCCTTCTGGCTGCTCAGGACCACGGAGCTGACGCGCAGCGATTTCGCGGCGTTCAAATCCGGCACGGTGAACTTCGTCTCAAAAGTACCCATCTTACCGGATAGATTCTCACGCGCGAGGAAGCGCAGATCATAGGTTCCGGGCGCGAGCGTGAGCACAGAATCGTACTGAAGGTGCCGGCGCCCCATCTGCGCCGCGTCCGCGTCGTTGAGTTTCACCGTGATGTTGTCGCGCACCCCGCCCACCAGCTTTCCGGAGGCGTCGCGCACCTGTCCGATAAAATCGAATTCATTGGTCTGCTTGGCGCCCTTCTTGGTCAGCCCCAGAGCAGAGCCGGGAATTTTCACGGAGATGGGAACGGAGTAACGCTCCTTCGCCACCCGGAAGTAATCGACTTCCAGGGCCAGAGGGAGCTCGCTCACGGGATCTCCCAGCGTCAACGCCTCTTCGAGTTGCCGCTCCTTATCCGACGCGTTGAAGTTCTTGAATTGTTTCGCCGCGTAGTAGCCGGTGCGATAGTCGAGCTTGGCAGAAATGCTCTTATCCAACAGATTCACTTTCAATCGACGGAATTTTCCATCCTCGGCGTCGTTCTTGCTGTAGTAGCCGATGATGTAGTAACTGCCAATATCCTCCTGCGCCTGGCGGATGCCCATGGTCAGGTCATTGGTGTCGAGCATCGCCTTTCCGCCGGTATCGGAGGCGAGCGTGACCAGCGTCTCTTGAGTGTCCTGGAAACTCGAACGGATGCCAGCCTTCTTGGTTCCGGTGATCATGCCGGTGCCGCGCGGCGAAGCCGTCGATGCATCGCCTCCCGGCGGCAGAGCCACCAGCCCGCGCGCGTCCACGGGGTAAAACGAGACGTTGGCGCGCACGGCGGCATTCACCGTGGCCTTGATCTGCGATTGATTCTCAACGCCCGTCTTGCCGATGCCGCTCGAGAAGTACACTAGCGCCTTTTTCTCGGGGAAAATGCTCAGCTTCCTAGCCGCGTCTTCCAGCGCGCTCAGCTTGCGGTCCGTATTGAAGATATTGAACTCGGTCTCGTCGGCCGTGAAGCTGCCGCTATCGTCGTTCTCATCGGCCGAGGTGGCCGCAATATCCGCCAGATCGCTTCCCTCGCCGGTGTTCAACTTGCGCAATGTTTCGATGAGCAGCTCGCGATTATCGGTCCACTCCTGGACTACTTTGATCGCGGTCGAATAGGTCATGATTTCGACCAGGTCCGCCGCGGTCATCTGCGATTGAAGAAACTTGATGCCGGCCTCCTGCGCGCGCAACTGCTCGGGAGGGTCCATCGAAGTCATATCGAAGAACAAACACAGGAGCCGGCGGTCCTGGTATCGAATCGGATTGTTTGCCGTGGGCGCGACCACCGCTTTTCCCGAGGACACAGACGTGGTTCTCTCCTCCAGCGTTCGCGGCGTGGTTGTGCCGAACGAGACCGGCGCAAGGGGCTCTCCTGACAGCTTCTGGAGTTCGAAAACACTGATATCTTGGCGCACACCGTCTTCGAGAATCTCGACGTCTTCCTTCTTGAGATTCGTAATCGCGCGGCCGGACTTGTCTTTCGCGCTCAAGTTAACGATGACCAGCTTGGTTTCCGACCGGAATACCGGCTGCTGGGCGAAGAGCGTGAACGCGATCAGGACAAGCAGATTTTTCATTAGAATCTCAACCTCAAGGTAGCAGTCACCTGGCGCATCTGGCCGGCGCTCGTAATCAGGCCGTATTGCGCGGAGTTCACGACCGTGACCAAGCCGGACGGATTGACGTGATTCAAAGTGTTGGTCGAATCGATGCGAAATTCAAGACGACGCCGTTCAGAGTGAAGGTTGATACTGCGGGCGACCGATAGGTTGAGCATGAACATCCCCGGCCCCGTGATGGTATCGCGGCCCGCCGTTCCGAACTGCCCAGCGGACGGAACCACAAACGCGGCAGGATTGAAAAAGCCGGAACCGGAATCGACCGGCAGGCCCGTCGCGTCGGCGCGAAGGGTGGCTACAGAACCGCTGCCGTCCAGGTTTCCGGCGACCGTCGCCGTCTGCGGAGTGCCGGTCTCCGCCGTAATGCTTCCGGATACGGTCCAGTCCTTGAGCGCCTTCGCGGCCCACGCCGAATGCGACAAGAACCCTCGCGTCGCGTCCACCGGCGAAGCCCAGACCCAGTTCAAGGTCATGACTTGGCGGCGATCGAAGGTCGACAAAGCTTTCTCCGCGCTCTGATCGTAGAAATTCTGCGCCAGCACGGCATCATCGATTGCCTTTGCATACGTGTAGAGAAGGTTCGCCGAAAGACCGCGTTGGAAACGCCGGGTCACCCGGAGTTGAAGAGCTTCATAAGTCGCATCGCCGACCGGATTGTCGAAAATGAAACTCCCGGCGTTAGCGATCGGAAAGCGTTGCTCGGACGTCAATGCGGACCCCAGGGGCGCCTGGTTCGGAGCTTGCTGAACGTCCATATTTGTGGTTTTGGTCCCGGTGTAGAGAACCTCGCCCACCAGTCTGCCCGGCAAATCTCTTTGCACCGAAAAATTCCACGATTGGATATAGGTGTCGTGATAGTTCAACGCTACGGAGTAGGTGTTCGTGATCGATTTTCCGGCCGGCACGGCCACCAGGCCGTTGGCGAGCGTCAACAGGTTCGCGCTACTGGTGGTGATGTAATTTGTGACGGCGAACGGATACTGCGCGGAGAGATTCGACTCGAATTTGTTGTATTGGTTGGGAGTGTAGTAGATTCCGTAGCCAGCGCGGACCACAATCTTGCTGCGGGCGCTCGGCTTCCAGGCAATGCCCAGGCGCGGTCCGAAATCGTGATGATCCGGATTGATCAGCGTCGACGGGTACATCGCGCCCGTCAATGGTCCGGTCTGACCGGCGGTCACTGGGGCCACGGCCGTGAAGCCCGGCGCTACGTCCAGGTTGACCATGTGCCCGTACTCTTCGCGCCACGGGGTGAAATACTCATACCGCACGCCCAGGTTGAGCGTGAAATTGCTCGTCACGCGCCAATCGTCCATGGCGAAGGCGTTGTACAGATTGCTGCGGAAGTATGCGCTCAATACGCCGGCGTCTCCGTGGCTGATCGAACTTGTTTCCGGCAGACCGAGGAGGAAATCGGCAAAATCGTTTCCGGTGTTGGTCACGGGGAGTCCATTGACGTACTCCGCCGTGGCGAGGCCTGAAAAGCTGAACGTGCCGCGGCCATTAGGGTCGCCTATCGTATTGTTCAGATAGTGCGTAAAGCCCGTGCCGAAGCTCCAGTTGTGCTTGCCCCGATGGAGCTGCGTCGTGTCGCTGGCGCCATAATTCCAGACGGCGGTCTTTTGCCAATTGGAATCGGTCAAGCCGGAGAAGCTCGCAAAGCCCAAGTTGGGCGGTCCGGAATCCCGCGGATCGGAGGAAGCGCCTGTAAGACCGAGATCGGAGGCCAGATTATTCGCGAAAAACGGGGTCGCCGTCGTGGTGTTGCGATTGAAGGACAGTGTCACATTGTTGAAGCTTCGGTTCCCGAATCTGTGCCGCCAGTTTAGATTGGTGTTGAGGCCCTGGCCATGGATCGAATCGCAGCAGCCGTAAGGCTCGAAGGTTTGGGTGTCGCGACTCTGAAAGTTGAACGTAAAGGCTAGCGTGTCCTTTTGAGTCACGTTCGTGTTGATGCGCGTATTCAGGTTTTCCGTGTTGCTCGGATTGGAGGCGACCAGACGATAGTTGCGAGTATCGCCCGGCTGGTTGGGCAGTGGAATGTATTGCAATAGTTTTTGGGTAACCGGGCTGATACAACCCGTGGGAATGATGCTGCCGGATACGGCGGGGCACACTGCCGATTGGGGCGCATACAACTGCACACCGGGAATCGCTGAAAAGTCGCCGGAACGTTCCGCCATAGTGGGAACCGTATACGCCTGATCCACACCATTGCGCAGCAGAGTTCCGTTGTAATTGATAAACCAGAAAACCTTCTCGAGATTAAACAGCTTGGGGATGAACAGCGGCCCGCCCGCGGAGAATCCAAAATAGTTTTGGGCGTAGGCGGCCTTCGGCTCCGTGAGACCGTTCACCGAAAAGGGGCGCGCATTGAGCACCGAATTTCCGGTCCGATAAAAGATCGAACCTGTGATCCGGTTATTGTTGGGTCGACGATTCCCGATGAATGCGGCATTGCCGTTCCGGTCGCGCGGGCCGCGTCCGCGACGGCCCCCGCCAAATCCGCCGCCACCGCCGCGGCCGCCGAATCCACCGCCGCCTCCACCGAATCCGCCACCACCTCCGCCGGGTCCACCGCCAGCCTGCAGTGCGCCGCCCGGTACCCCGGCGGGATTCGGTCCCTGTTGCGCATTGAGCCCGCCTAATCCGCCGAATCCACCGGGGCCACCCGGTCCGCCGAAATCCGGCCGCATGTCGCCCGGCTGCGTCTGCAACCCTTGACTAAGGCTTCCGTTTACCAGGAACGATTCGTTCGATCCATCCGCAGCCACCTGAGGAGCTCCGGGCGGAGCGGCGTTAGACGCATCCGGAAGCGCCGGATTCGTTGCCTCCGCTTCAGTTGCGTCTTCTTGAGGCCGCGCACCGGGACGCGTGCGTTGCTCGCGCAGTTGTAACGAGAAGTCGATTTTCGTGGGGCTGGCCCCGATCTGCACTTCTTTGCGGGCGTGATCGAAGCCGAACATATCGACCTCGACGATCCAGGCGCCCGGCGTCATTCCGTCAAATTGGAAAGCGCCAGAGGCGTCGGTTACGGTGAGAAGCACCCGATCGCCCTGGGTCGCTTTCACGGTAGCGCCCGGGATCAGCTGTCCTTCGGACTTGATCACACCGCTTTGGCCGAAGCAGACCGCCGCGAGCCATGAGCAGGCGATCAGAATATGTGGAGCTCTATGCAAATGGATCGCTCGCTGCTCTGCCGCCCAATGTTATGATGGCCACCACAAGTCCCCAGGTTACACTTGGTCATCATGCCTATGTTGACGCCGAACGGGGCTTTGGGATGACGTTTCCTCTCATTTTGGGTTATTGTGTTAAGGTTTTCCTAAGGCTGGCCCGGGCCTAAGTCGGCCCACGATATCCTATGTGTTAGTTAAAGGAGCGGCTTCTAAGCGATGAAACTCAACCTCGATACGCTGCGCTCCGAAATCCAGGATTATGTGGAATCGCGCGGGATGGTGGTCTTTCACGGATCTCCGCGCGAAGGCGGGGACCCGCCATCCGTTTATTGGGACACCAAGGGGCATCCGGATTACCACGCGTTCCTGGGCGCCGCGGAGAGCGCCGGCGTGCGGCTGGTGACCCTCTGGGCGAATGATTTCAGCGACGAGTTGATCGACGATGCGCTGGACCGGCTGCAAACCTCGGGGATTCCGCGCGAGGAGAGCCGTGCCCTCCGAACTCATCTGACTGAAATGCGTGCTTACTCGGGTTTCATTTGCCAGATCGAGCTCTCCTTCGATCTCGGGCCGCGTGTGTATATCTTCGACCTTCGCACGGAATGGTTTGACGATCTGAATGACCTGCTCGATCGCATCGATGCGACCTTCGACGATGACGACGAAGAGGCGCTCGGCGGATATTTTTCGAAAAATTAGTGAAGTGGACCGTCTCCAAGACTGACTCTTTCGGAGTGTCCGCTCTGGCCACGACGATGGGGATCGCTCCTGTCGCCGCAAGGGTGCTTTGGGCCCGAGGCTTGCGCGAGCCCGTTGAGGCGCGCCGGTTCTTCGATCCATCCCTCAACGAACTGCACGATCCGTATCTGCTTACGGGCATGCGCGACGCGGTGGATCGTCTGCGCCGGGCGATTGAGCAGAAAGAACCGGTGCTCCTATACGGGGATTACGATGTCGACGGAACCAGCGCGATCGTCATTCTGAAAAAAGGAATCGATCTGCTCGGCGGATGCGCGTCTTTCCACGTTCCACACCGTCTTCGTGACGGTTATGGAATGCGCACCGAGGTGGTGGAAGAAGCCGCTGCCCGAGGCGTCAGGCTGATCATCAGCGTCGATACCGGGATTCGGGCAAACGCGGTGGTGCATCACGCGCGACAACTCGGCATCGACGTGATTGTGACCGATCACCATCTGCCGGAGGCGGAGCTCCCTCCAGCGATCGCCGTCTTGAATCCCAACCGGGCGGACTGCCATTACCCGGAGAAGAATCTATGCGGCGCAGGCGTGGCCTTCAAGCTCCTGGACGCTCTTCTCCGGGACCTGGGGTGGGAAACGAAGCGCCGGGAGCGGCTGCTGCATTCGCTGTTGAAGCTGGTGGCGATCGCTACAGTTGCGGACGTGGTTCCCCTGCAAGGCGAGAATCGCGTGATCGTGAAACTGGGTCTGGCGGGTCTGCGGCAGGTGAAAAATCCCGGTCTTCGCGCGTTGCTCGATGTGTCTGGCCTGGCGGACGGGGAGTCTCCCAGTGCGGGACAAGTCGCGTTTCGCGTAGCGCCGCGGATCAACGCCGCCGGCAGAATGGCCAGCGCTGCCGACGTGATCGAGTTGTTCCTCACGGAGGACCCGGAGCTGGCGCGCACGCTGGCCGGGCAGCTTCATGAGTTGAATAAGGATCGCCAGCAGACCGAATCAGAGATCGCTCGCGCCATCTTTGAGCAATGCGTCCAGCAACCAGTCACGGATGAAGACGCGGCGTTGGTGTTCGCGGGAGAAGGATGGCATCGCGGCGTGGTAGGGATCGTCGCCAGTCGCGTGGTGGAAAGATTCCACCGGCCCGCGTTCGTGCTGGGCGTGGAGAATGGAACCGCTCAGGGATCGGGCCGCAGCATTCCCGCGTTCCACTTGCTTCAGGCGCTGGAGACGATGCCGGACCTGTTCAGCAAATTCGGCGGGCATAAACAAGCCGCCGGGGTGACGTTGGCCTCGGAGCAGGTCGAGATGTTTCGAGAGCGGTTACGAGCGCACGCGGCTACACTTCTAACGCCAGCGGATTTCATCGCCACGCTCGAAATCGATACGGAGATCAGTTTTCGCGAAATCACCGATCAAGCGGTAGCCGACGTCCTGGGGCTGGCGCCGTTTGGGTTCGGGAACCCATTCCCGGTGTTTGTCGCTCGTGGAGTTGAGGTCGCGAGCATTCCGGAAATTCGCAACGAGAAGCACATATTCGTACGCCTCAAGTCTGAAGGCCGCACGTTTCGCGCCAAGGCCTGGAACTTCGCGGATCGTGCCGATGGGATGCAGCTTGGGTCTTTGATTGACGTAGCATTCCATCTCGAAGACGATGCGTATTCCGCGAATCGCGGTTATGCTCCGTGGCAAATGATTCTGCGGGATTTTCAGGCCGCGTCTTCAGCGAAGGCCGCCGATCTTTCTTCCTAAGCGGGTCCATAGCGCCGATCTCAGCCGATCCAGTTCGGCCCGCGCGGCTTCCAACTCGCGCTGGAGAGTCAGCGCGCGCTCACGTGCTTCGGTGGCGGAGGCGCGTTCGTTTTCGAATGCCATGATCGCGTCGCGTTTCTCGCGGTTCAGATCCTGGGCCCATTTTGTACGCTCCTCGAAGTCACGCTCCACCTTGCGGGCCCAATGTGTGCGCTCGGCCAGTTCGCTATTGAGGCGGTCGTGCGCCAAATTATGGAAGGCGATGTGCCGTTCGTACTCAGCGCTCAAGGCGGCCAGATCTTTCTCGGCCCGCGCCGCGCGGCGGCACGCTTCGCGATATTCCCGAGCCAGCTCGCCGGCGGGTGCGCGAAAATGCCCCTTGCGCGCGGCGATCGGCAACGACCAGGTTTCCGAGTGTTCGACTCCAAACTCCGGCCAGTCCTCAGCGGCGAAGTGAACTTCGGAAAAGCCCGCGCCGGCCAATATTTCGCGTAGAGAAGGCTCGGTGAACAACCGCAGCTCGAGCGTGGAACCGTGCCCGCCATGAAACGCGAGATTCTCGAACACCTCCACCATTCCATCGGCGCGCCGGTTCACTAACACGGTCCGTCCGCCGGGTGCGGCAAGCGTGTATTCATGGAGCGTCGGAAAATGTTCGGCGGTCTTGCCATCGAGCGTGTAAGGGGTGGTCATCAGCAGGAAGCCGTCCGGCTTGAGCATCCTGCTCAGCGTGGCGAAGGAATCTTCCACCGGCGGCGGCACGTGCTCCATCACTTCGCTCGAGAGAATGAAGTCATACCGTTCGTGATCCCGCGCATCCGGCCGCGTGACGTCGAACTGCGGGGCCTGATGATAAAAGGTGTTGGTGTAGTCGAACTTTTCGGCGAGGCGGGATGAAAGATCCGGGGCATCGCTCATTCCGATCGCGCGGATTCCCTTCAGCACGGGAAATTCCGGAAGCGCCAGCAGGACACCGAAGATTTCCTGTGACAGAAGCGCGATCAGAGCGCGCAGCCGCACGGTCGACCGGCAAATCGAGCAGTTCGCGGTCTCACGCCCGAGGCCGCCCTCTGGACGAATACACTTCGCGCCACAGACGTTGCACGTGAAATGGCCGGAATCCGCTGCAGGCATCCTGGGCTACTGCGCGACTTGGCTGGCCCGATGCTCTTTGAACGCGGCGCGAACACTCTGGATCTGCTTGGCGTGATTTTCGACGTGCTCGGCAAAGATCCGGAGAAACTGGATCATCTTTACCGCGCCGCGCTTGGTATGGGTCGCGCCGCGCTCGAAAACCTCTGGCGGCTGATCCTTCAGCAGCTCGTAATTCCACATCCGCAGCATTCGGAACGCTTCGAGCGCCTGGGAAATCTTGCGCTTTTCATAGCCCAGCTTGGTTGCCCACGAGTCTTGATCGAAGGCCGTCAGGGTCGGGTTGTCTTCCGCAATGAACTGCCGAAAACGCATCACGGCGACAGCTTCGGTGTCCACCAGATGGCAGACAATCTGGCGCACGCTCCACTTTCCTTCGGCAGGATGGAAGTCCAGTTCGGGACCGGCGGCGCCGGTAGTCGCGACAGCCAGCAATTCGGCGCCGCGGCGGTAACGCTCAAGAAGATCTGCCAGTTCGCTCATTTTGTTAGTAGTAGTCCGCGCAACTCATGTAGTAGCCGCATTGTTCGCAGAACAACTTGCATTTTCGTTCTGTAAGCCGCCGGCTGCAGACCGGACAGAATAGCATCGGTTCATGATCCTGGGATGGCGACTCCGGTGCGGTTGGACGTGAAGTCGGCTCCATCGTGAAACCATTATAATGAGTTCAGCGTCGAGGAGAACCATGACCCGGCAGAAGTTGCTCATCTTTTTGACTTTGGCCAGTTTGTGCGCGGCCCAGAATCAGCCTTCCAGAGAAATGTTTCGCCCCGTACGGCAATCGGTGCGCGGCACGCATGGCGCGGTAGCTGCGGGCACGGATTACGCCACTGAAGCCGGCATGCGTATCTACTATCAAGGCGGTAACGCCGTGGATGCGGGCGTGGCCACGATGTTCTCGGCCTCGGTCACCGAGTTTTCGCACTTCGGAATGGGCGGCGAAGCGCCCATCCTGATCCGCACCAAAACCGGGAAAGTCTACGCAATCGCGGGCGTCGGGACGATGCCCAAGCTCGCCACAGCGGAGTTTTTCCGGAACCGCAAGCTTCAGCCGGGTGAGGTGCAGGAGATGGAGCCGGGCGGATTGAAGGGCATGATCCCCGTGGCGGGGCTGATGCCCGCGCTGGTTCCTGGAATGGTGGATGCGGGCCTGCTGGCGCTGCGCGAGTTCGGCACCAAGTCTTTTGGCGAGATCGCCGAGCCGGCTATCGAGCTCGCGGATGGATTTGCAATAGACGAAATGCGGTCCGGCAGTATCGCGCGCAGCGCCCGCTTCTTTGACCTGTGGCCTACGTCGAAGGCGCACTTCCTGCCTAATGGCCAGGTGCCTCCCGTAGGCAGTATCTTCCGGCAACCGGATCTCGCGCGCACCATCCGCGCCATGGTGGAGGCGGAGAAAAAAGCTCACGCCCACGGTGCAAATCGTCAGGCCGCCATCGACGCGGTGCGCGATTATTTCTACCGCGGCGAAATCGCCCACAAGATCGATGCGTTCAGCAAAGCCAATAACGGTCTCTTGCGCTATGAGGATATGGCGGCGTTCAAGCTTGAAGTGGAAGAGCCGGTTTCGGGAACGTATCGGGGATACAAAGTGTATAAACCCGGATTCTGGAGCCAGGGACCAGCCATGATCGAGACGCTGAACATCATGGATGGCTATACCAATCGCGCTCCTTTCAATTCGGCTGAGTACATTCATCGCCTCACGGAAGCGTTGAAATTGGCGTACGCCGATCGCGATACGTACTATGGCGATCCGAAGTTCTCGAAGGTTCCCGGCGATGTTCTTCTTTCCAAGGAATACGGGGCCGAGCGCCGCCGCCTGATCACCTCCAAGGCTTCGCTCGATTTCATTCCCGGCAAGATCAACGGAAAAGCGGGCAAGCATCCGGCCGATACCGAGGTCGCGATGGTGAAAATCGACGACGAGTTGATGGCGCGCGACACGACGTGCGTCGACGCGATCGATCACGACGGCATGATGTTTTCCGCGACGCCTTCCGGCGCTTGGCTGCCAAGCGTGATTGCCGGAGATACGGGCATTCCGTTGACGGAACGCGCGCAGAGCTTCGTGCTGATTCCCGGTCATCCGAATGAATTGGCCGGCGGTAAACGGCCGCGCGTTACGCTCAGCCCCACCCTGGTGACGTACGCCGATGGCCGGCCCTATCTCACGCTTTCGACACCTGGCGGCGACGACCAGGACCAGGCACTGACCCAGATCATGATGGACGTGTTCGAGTTCAATATGAACGCGCAAAACGCGATCGAAGCGCCGCGTTTCGAAACCCGCCACCTGGTTTCGAGCTTTGACAATCATGCCTGGAATCGCGGCGACCTGATGCTCGACGAAAGGACACCGCAATCGACCGTTTCCGAACTGAGTGAGCGCGGCCATCACGTCAGCGTCCGTTCACGTTTTGCGAACGGAGCCGCGCCGGTGCTGATCAAAGTGAATCCGGATGGAGTCATCGAAGCCGGAGCGGACCCCTTCTACGGACGGTCCGCGCACGCATATTGACCACGGCTTGTGCTTCCGCTGTTCGATCCACAGCCGGGCTTTGATCGTGCCGCGTTCGCACAACGGCTGCGGAGCCTGGCTGACGGCAACATATGGGTCGGAACCAGCTCCTGGAAATACGAGGGCTGGCTCGATCAGATCTACACTCGGGAACGATATCTTGCCCGAGGGAAATTCTCGCAGAAACGTTTCGAGACGGAATGTCTGGCCG